>Ga0209609_10001317_pt1 | contig 14383 bp, 11 predicted proteins | sample LakKivw325mmetaG_FD_184136 | JGI IMG/M metagenome (GOLD analysis project Ga0209609, IMG submission 184136) | Anoxic lake water microbial communities from Lake Kivu, Rwanda to study Microbial Dark Matter (Phase II) - Lake Kivu water 325m metaG... | ecosystem: Environmental > Aquatic > Freshwater... | reverse complement strand
CTTACGAACAAGCATTAGAACAATTAACTTTTAAAAATGCCAAAGAGATACTCAAAAAAGCCAACGATTACCTTCAAAGAGAAAGTTTTTGAAATTGTTGGTAAACTTCTTTACTGAAAAAAGAAGGCGTGATAATTTAAAAGAGGAGGGTTGTCCTTTCAAAATGTGCGGGATAGTAGGAGTGTTAAATGAATTTAAGGAGGCGGCACCAGATTTGTATATCGGGCTTTATGCCCTTCAACACCGAGGGAAGGAAAGTGCTCGAATAGTGACCTCTAATGGCAAAAAATTCTACTCGAAAGGAGGCATGGGAGAAATTCCAGCTGTATTCAAAGCCAAAAGTTTTAAAAAATTTTCTGGGAAAACAGGCATAGCTCATAATCGGTATAGCACCACTTCTTCCAGTAGTTCCGAGAACATCCAACCAATCCAGGAATTTTGGCAAGGCGAAGAGTTTTGGTTAGCTCATAATGGAAATTTAGTCAACACCGAAGAAATAAAAAAAGAGTGTTTCGATAGAGGGAAAAAACCAGTCACTTCTTCTGATACCGGGGCGATAGCCACCTTGATTTCTTTGTCTTCAGCTCCTTCTTTCGAAGAGGCGATAAAAGAAACAGCAGAGAAACTAATCGGGGCATTTTCGATCGTCATTCTGAAGAGAGATAAGATCATCGCCCTCAGAGATGAATTAGGGATTCGTCCTCTTCATTTAGGAAGAAGAGGAAATGACTGGATAGTGACCTCAGAAACTTGTGTCTTTGGTCATTTGGGAGCTGTCCCTCTCAGAGAGATAGAACCCGGAGAAATTCTGATAATAGAAAGACCGTCAGGAGAGCGAAAATACTATCATCCACCAGCAAATCTACGCAAAACTTGTAAAGAATGTATCTTTGAATACATCTATTTCAAAAGGCCGGATTCCGTTGATGAAGAGAGAAGGATGAGCGAAGTCAGAAAAAATATGGGTCGTTTATTAGCCAGAGAGCATCCGGTAGTTGGAGCAGATTTAGTAATTCCAATTCCTGACTCAGGAATTTATGGCGGGCTCGGATTTATCGAAGAATCAGGGATCAAAAATGGGGGAGAGGCATTATTCAGACCTCACATCTTTTCTCGAACCTTTATTGAACCAGTCCAAGAATTTAGAGATAGAGGGATAGAACTGAAATATGTAATTCTGAGAGAGAAAGTTGAAGGGAAAAGAGTCGTTCTGGTTGATGATTCGGTAGTGAGGGGAAACACTATAAAGAGATTAATTCACCGATTACGAGAAGCTGGAGCAAAAGAAGTGCATGTCAGGGTTCATTCGCCTTCCTATCACTATCCTTGCTATTTAGGCATTGATACATATAGAGTGAAGAACGAACTTCTTGCAGTAAGACACAATGGAGACATTGAAAAGATGAGAGAAGAGATTGACGCTGACTCTTTGGGCTATTTGAGTATAGAATCAACAATAAAAGCTATTACAGAGACTCCTGGTAGACCATTAAGCGAAGAAAATTTTTGCACCGCCTGTTTTACGGGAAAATATCCGGTAAAGCTGCCTCAGTGAAAAAAGCCATACTGCATTATAATGTATGGCATTTTTTATTAGAAAACCGCCAACCACAATTTGCGGCTGGCGGTTCTAAATTACCAGTTTTTTCTAAGATTTAACTTTCTCGGCAATTTTTTTAAAAACTTCGGGATTCTTTTGAGCTAATTGGGAAAGAATTTTTCTGTCTAATTCGATTTTATTCTTTTTCAGCCCTTCAACGAACCGGCTGTAAGAAATTCCTTGTTCTCGGCAGGCGGCATTGATTTGGATTTGCCAGAGTTTCCGAAACTCTCTTTTTTTTGCCCGTCTGTCTCTATAGGCATACTTCCAGGCGTGAAGCAAGGCTTCTTTAGCCCTCTTTATTTTTGTTTTTCTTCCCCAACGAAAACCCTTGGCATATTCTAACAAATGCCTTCTTCTTTTTTGCGAAAATTTTCCGCCTTTAACTCTAACCATAGACTAATTTCTTAATTTTTTTGGCGTCAGTTTTTGGAACCCTGACCCATTTCCGGCTTTCTCTAACTTTTTTCCCCGATTTTTTCGCTCGATAGTGGTCAAGACCGGTTATTCTTCTGAGAACTTTGCCGGTTCTTGTGATTTTGAAACGTTTTGATATAGATTTTCTCATTTTTAATGGCTATGCCTTAGCTATTATCATTGTAAAACCTCTCGCCTCTCTTTTTAATTCTTTCTCCACTTTATATGAAATTAATTTGGCTAAAATCTCTAAAAACTTATTTATTTTTTCTTTAGCAAAACCAGAAAGAGCTTTTTCCCTTCCTCTCAATGGAAGCTCTATTCTGACTTTGTCTCCTCTCTTTAGAAACTTTTCCGTCTGCTGGGCTCTGGTTTCCAAATCGTGAAGAGAGATATTGAACCCTAATCTTACTCCTTTAAGTTCGCCGGCTATTTTTATTTTAATTTTTCTTTCCTTTTTTTGGAGCGAATATCGATATTTTCCATAATCCATTATTTTACAAACCGGCGGCTCCACTTTTTCCGTTACTTGGACTAAATCTAAATTGTGTTCCTTAGCTGTTTGAAGCGCGGTTTCCAATGCTATAACTCCCAGCTGTTTTCCGGTTTCATCAATTACTCTGACCTGGGGGCTCCTTATTTGATTGTTGACTGGCGGTCTTTTTAACAAAATTTTGTGGAGGTGTGGGCGTCGAAGCCCAGTCCAGAGATTTCGTCAAAATATTTCTACAGACTTAGTCTGTTTTGATTTTAGAATACCGGACCAGCAGACAAATCCAGCATCAATATTTGTCTCTTTATTTTCGATAGTTTTTGAGACAAAGGAACTATCTATCTCGACAATATGACACCTGCTTCCGCCTATCGAGAATCAACGGGCAGATGGCCGACGCATTAAGCGTAGACAGGAGCAAGCTGTTTGCTTGCAAATAAGTTGGCACTTATCTTTTTTCCCGAAGTTTTACGAGATTCGAGAATACTCGATCTGCCTATTTTGACAAAAATTTCTGTCGATTCCTTTCACCCCCTCAATTTTAACTCTCTTTTTATTTCCCTTTCTGTCTCCCTTTTTTTAATTAACTCTCTTTTATCAACCTTTCTTAAACCTTTGGCAATTCCAAATTCAAGTTTTATTTTTCCGTCTTTAGTATACATCTTTAAAGGCGCTAAAGTCAAGCCTTTTTGTCTGGATTTGCCGATTAAATATTTAATTTCCGATTTTTTCAAGAGAAGTTTTCTTGAACGTTCAGGATTGTAATCGAGCGGTGCGTTTTTTGACTGATAAGGCGAAATTTTTGCTCCGACCCAAAAAGCTTCGGAGTGTCCACCTCTGACGGGTCGTCTCAGTACAACATAACTGCCAGCCAAATTCACCCCTCGGTTTTTTATTGACTTTACCTCCTGGCCAATCAAAGAAACCCCCGCCTCAAATTTTTCCAAGATTTTGTAATTAAAGTATGCTTTTTTATTTTCCGCAAGAACTCTCATACTTTTATTTTATCAAAATTTAAGCTAAACTAAAAATATGATTCGGCAGGAAATAACTAAATTAATCGAAAAATCGATAAAAGAGCTTCAAAAAAGAAAGGTTTTTCTTGATTTTGATATTCCGGAAATTAAGATAGAGCACCCGGGAGAAAAGGCGCACGGCGATTATGCGACCAATATAGCGTTGGTTATCGGCAAGAGATTGAAACAAAACCCTATAGAAATCGCAGAAAAACTAAAATACAAGATAGAAGATGCCAAATGCAAAATAATAGAAAAAGTGGAGATAGCAAGGCCAGGATTCATTAATTTTTTTCTTTCCCCTTGTTTTTTAGCCAGAGAGCTGAAAAGGATTTTAAAAGAAGGAAATCGATATGGTTCGAGCAAGCTGGGAAAAGGAAAAACAGCGGTTATTGATTATTCTGCTCCCAATATCGCCAAACCCTTCGGAATAGGCCACTTGAGGTCAACTATTATTGGCCAAGCCATTTATAATATCTATGAATTTTTAGGTTGGAAATGTATTGGCGATAATCACCTGGGGGATTGGGGAACTCAATTCGGTAAACTGATAGTAGCGATAAAAAAATGGGGAGATGAAAAAAATTTGGAGAGTTTATCGGTTAACAATTTAGAAAAACTCTATGTCAGATTCCATCAGGAAGCAGAATCTAATCTTCAGTTAGAAGAGGAAGGAAGAATGTGGTTTAAGAGATTGGAAGAGGGGAATAAAGAAGCTGTGAAAATTTGGCAAGCTTGCGTAGATATAAGCCTGAGGGAATTTGGTAAAATTTATAAACTCTTGGGAATAAAAATCGATTATACTTTTGGCGAGAGTTTCTACAGAGGCATGCTCAAAAATATCATTAATGAGGCGATGAGAAAAAAAATTACCATCAGGAGCGAAGGAGCCGTAATCATCAAGTATCCCGAAGACGAATTGCCTCCGGCAATGATTTTAAAATCTGATGGAGCGACAACTTACCTGACCAGGGATTTGGCAACAGTGAAATATAGGTTAAAACGTTGGAAGCCGAGTTTAATAATTTATGAAGTGGGAGCTGACCAGACTCTTCACTTTCAACAATTATTTAAGACAGTTGAACTATTGGGTTGGAAAAGGAAGGAAAAGTTCTTTCACGTAGTCCATGGCCTTATTCGTTCAGAAAAAGGAAAATTTTCAACCAGAAGAGGATTGACCTTTCATTTAGAATCTGTTTTGGGAGAAGCGATAAAAAGGGCAGAAAAAATTATTGGAGAATCAGAAACTGGAAGGGATTTATCAGAAAAAGAAAAAAAAGAAATATCCGAAATGATAGGTATCGGGGCGGTAAAATATAATGATTTATCTCAATATCATAGCAAAGATATTATTTTCGATTGGAACAAGATTTTAAACCTGAAAGGAAACTCAGCCCCTTACTTACAATATACTTATGCCCGCTGTCAGAGTGTGATTAAAAAAGCCAAGTTAAAAATCGATCCAGAAAAAGTAAAAATCGTTGATTTGAAATTAGAAGAAAAAAATATTTTAGGGCTCATTTATGAATTTCCCGAAGTAGTCCAGGAAGCGGCTGAAAAATTCTCTCCCAATTTGATTTGCAATTTCATTTTTGATTTAGCTCAAAAATATAATCTCTTTTACGACCTTTACCCTATTATTAAAGCCGAAGACGGGAAACTGAAGATATTCAGATTAGCTTTAACAACCGCCGTAGCCCAGCTCTTAAAAAATTCTCTTTTCCTTTGCGGCATTAAAGTCCCGGAAAAAATGTAACCATATGAATGTTAATTTTCCCAAAATTGACCAAAAAATACTGAGGTTTTGGAAAAAAGATAAAACTTTTGAAAAGAGCGTTTTGAAGCGCAGAAAGGCGCCCGATTTTGTGTTTTATGAAGGGCCGCCAACCGCTAATGCTCGACCGGGACTTCACCATGTTTTAGCCAGAGCTTATAAAGACGCAGTCTGCCGCTATAAAACAATGAGAGGGTTCAGGGTTTTGCGAAAAGCTGGTTGGGACACTCATGGCTTGCCGGTCGAATTAGAAATTGAGAAGAAATTGGGGTTGAAAAGTAAAAAAGACATCGAAAGGTACGGGATTGCTAAATTTAATAAAAATTGTCGCCAATCTGTTTGGAATTACAAAAAAGATTGGGAAAAGCTGACCGAGAGAATTGCTTTCTGGCTGGATATGGAAAACCCTTATATTACTTACATGCCCGACTATATTGAAACAGTTTGGTGGATTTTGAAAGAAGTTTATAAGAAAGGACTATTATACCAAGATTATAAAGTTGTTCCTTATTGCCCTCGCTGCGGCACTTCTCTTTCCAGTCACGAAGTAGCTTTGGGGTATGAAAAAATCAAAGAACCGGCCATATATATGAAATTTGAAATCAAAAATCCGAAATTCGAAACTCAAGGAAAAAGTTATTTATTGGTCTGGACGACTACTCCCTGGACCCTGCCGGGCAATGTAGCCGTTGCCATAAATCCAAAATTCGAATATGTGGAGGTAAAAATTAATAATGAGTATTTAATCTTAGCCAAAGAAAGATTGGCTGTTTTAGAAAACGAATACGAAGTGGTTAAAAACTTTAGCGGAAAAGATTTAGCTGATTTGAGATATAACGGTCTTTATCCTCTTGACGAGGAGACTTCGAAAATCGCCTATAAAATAATTCCAGCCGACTTTGTTTCTTTGGAAGAAGGAACGGGGCTTGTCCATATCGCTCCGGCTTTTGGAGAAGAAGATATGGCGGCTGTGAAACAGCAATTTCCAATTCCTAATTTTCAATTTCCGATACCGGTCGATGGCGAAGGGAAATTTACTCTCGAAGTAAAAAAATGGGCGGGGATGTTTGTCAAAGATGCCGACCCTCTCATTATTGAAGATTTAAAAGAAAGAGGACTTCTCTTCAGGGAAGAACTTTACGAACACGATTATCCTTTTTGTTGGAGATGCAAGACTCCCCTTTTGTATTATGCGAAGAAAAGTTGGTTTATCGGCATGACAAAGGTTAAAAAAGATTTAATTGGAAATAACCATAAAATCAATTGGATTCCGGCTCACTTGAAAAAAGGGAGATTTGGAGAATGGTTAAAAGAAGTAAAAGATTGGGCGCTCTCGAGAGAAAGATATTGGGGGACTCCGATACCGGTTTGGCAGTGCGAAAATTGTCAAAATTTAGAAGTTATTGGGTCCTTGAAAGATTTATTATCACAAAAGTTTTCAAATAATAATTATTTTATTTTGCGTCACGGCGAATCTTTAAGACAAATTAAAAAAATTTCTTTATGCTGGCCGGAAAAAATTCATTGTCCTTTAACAAAAAAAGGAATTGAGGAGGTAGAAGTGTCGGCAAAAAAATTAAAAAACAAAAAAATAGATTTGATTTTTTCTTCCGATTTGTTGAGAACGAAACAAAGCACCGAGATTTTAGCTAAAGAGACCGGGGCAAAGATAATTTTTGATAAAAGATTAAGAGAATATAATGCCGGGACCATGAACGGCAAAGACCCAAAATTGATTTGGGAGTTTTTAGAAAAAAAACAAAATATAATTTCAGCTAAACCTCCCGGAGGCGAAAGTTTTATCGAGATCAAAAAAAGGACGCTTGGCTTCTTGAACGATATCAATAAGAAATATAAAGAAAAAAACCTTTTGATAGTTTCTCATGAATTTCCTCTGACTATTTTGGAATGGAGTCTTTTAGGGTGGCCTTTAGAGAAAATTATAAAATTAAGAAAAGAAAAGAAAATAAATAAAATTGAAACCGGTGAATTAAGAAAAATCATTTTTAGAGATTTATCCCTTAATGAAAACTTAGAATTGGATTTTCACCGGCCTTATATTGATAAAGTGAAATTTTACTGTCAAAAATGCGGAAATCTAATGGGGAGAATTCCCGAAGTGATTGATTGTTGGTTTGACTCGGGCAGTATGCCTTTCGCTCAGAGCCACTGGCCCTTCGCTCAAAGTCAAAAGTCAAAAGTCAAAAGTCAAAAGTTGCGACCGCCGAAATTATTTCCAGCGGATTATATTAGTGAAGCAATAGACCAAACTCGGGGTTGGTTTTATACTTTATTAGCAATTTCAACTTTGTTAGGTTTCAAAAACCCTTATAAAAATGTCATTTCGTTAGGCCATGTTTTAGATGAAAAAGGAGAAAAAATGTCAAAATCGAAAGGAAATATTGTTGACCCTTGGAAGGTAGTTGAAAAATATGGAGCCGATGCTATTAGATGGTATTTTTATACTATTAATCAGCCCGGCGATTCAAAATTATTTTCAGAAAAAGATATAGAAGAAAGCCTGAGAAAATTTATTCTTACTTTTTGGAATTGCTGCACCTTTTTTGAAACATATGTTCCAAAAAAGAAATTTTCAATTTTCATCCGCCAACTGGCGGATCAATTTTCAAAAACGAAAAATGTTTTAGATAGGTGGATTATTTCAAGATTAAATTGGCTGATTCGGAACGTCACCGAAAATTTAGATGAATACGATATTACTGGAGCAGCCCGGGATATTGAAAATTTTGCGGTAAATGACCTTTCCCTCTGGTATATCAGGAGGTCTCGAAGGAGATTTCAAAAGTCGAAAACAAAAGAAGAATTAAAAGAAGTTTCTCAAGTTTTGGCTTTTGTTCTTTCGACTCTAAATAAATTAGCCGCTCCTTTTATTCCATTTTTAAGCGAAGAAATATTTCAAAAACTCAAAACTCAAAACTCAAAAGTCAAAAGTATACATTTGGAGGATTGGCCAAAGGTAAATAAAAAATTAATTAACAATAATTTAGAGAAGAAAATGGAAAAAGTGAGAAAAATTGTCGCTGAGGCTCTGGCTGAAAGAGCAAAAGCCAAGATTAAGGTTCGTCAACCTTTAAGCGAATTAAGAATTGAGAATTTTGAATTAAAAAAAGAAAAAGAATTATCGGAGTTGATTAAGGAGGAAGTTAATGTAAAGGAAATTACTTTCGGCAAAAGTCTTAAATTAGATACTAAAATTACTCCCGAGCTAAAAGAGGAAGGAATGGTGAGAGAAATTATCCGTAACATCCAGGAAATGAGAAAGCAAGCGGGCTTGAAACCCGGAGACAAAATTTCAGTGACGTATTTTGGGAATTCTGATTTAAATCAAGTTCTGTCTAAAAATAAAAACTTTATTTTAAAAGAAGCCAAGGTAAAAAATTTAATTTTAAGAGAAAAACGTGGAGAAAAAATTTTTAATGTCGAGAAGGAAATAGAGGTCGACAATCAAAAAATATACGTAGCAATTAAAAAAATTTAAATATGCCCAGTAATAAAGGTATGCAATCTAAAAAGCCTTTTAAACCACCAACTGCTCCAAAACCGCTGGACAAGGGATTCTTCATTAAAAGGGGCTGGGCCACTAGGCGGGAGGCTACCGAATGGATGATGAGGCAGCCAGAACTCTATAAGACTTATCCTAGAAAACCGGGTGAATCGGATTGGCGGAGAGCTCAAAGGGTGGTAGAGGATATCTTTCCGACAAAATCAATCGGTTCCCATATTGAAAAAACGGGGAAATTTGAACTGCAAAAAAGGAGGAGAGAATTAACCAAAGAACAAAGAACCTCGCCCTTAACAAAAAGAAAGTTCGCGACTAAACGTGTCGAATTTTTTGATAAATTTGTAGGAAAATAGAAATTAATGTTTATCCATTATCGAACCCGTGGTTTAATCTTTAAAAAAGAAGACCGAGGGGAAGCCGACGAGTTGTTGACAATTTATACTGAGGATTTCGGCAGATTAGAAATTTCAGGGAAGGCGATTAAAAAAATCAAATCAAAGCTGAGGTCGAGAGTAGAGCTCTTTTATCTTTCAGAAATTGAGTTTATCCAGGGAAAAACTTACAAAACTTTAACCGATGCCATTTTGATTGAAAAATTCGAAATTTTGAGAAAAGACTTGAAGAGATTGACCATAGCTTATAAAATCTCAGAAATTTTAGATAATCTGATTTTAGGCCAAGAACCCGACGAAAACCTCTGGCACCTCTTGAACGAAACTTTCGGAATATTGAATAATTGGAAAATTGAAAATTCATTGAAAATTGATCCGCCAACTGGCGGATGGAAATTGAAAATTATTTACTATTATTTTCTCTGGAATTTTCTTTCTATCCTCGGGTATGAACCAGAATTATATAATTGTCTCTCCTGTCAAAAAAAATTAATACCGGAAAAACTTTATTTTAATTTAAAGGGGGGCGGGATAATTTGTCAAAACTGTATTGAAAAGCTGAAACTTCCTAACGGAGCAAAATTAGGTATAATAGAGATAAATCCTGAAACGGTAAAGATTCTCAGGGTTATTCTTGAAAAAAAATGGCTGACCGTTTCCAGATTAAAAATTGAGGCAAAATATTCAAAAGAGTTGTCTCTTATTTCAAAAAGTTATCTTTCTCAAATATGCGAAGAAAATTTATCACTTTCTTAATTATTCTGGCTGGAGGAGCGGGATTATTTGGTTTTTGGAATTGGAAATCGAATATTTATTCAAAAGAAACTTTAAAATTGGAAATTTTGGCTCCCAGCGAAGCGACTCTGGTCAAAGAAATAGAATATTTGGTGAAGTATAAAAATAATGGCAGCACTCGCTTGGAAGAGCCAAAACTCATTTTTGAATATCCAAAATATTCAATTGTTGAAGGAGATGTTTTGAGGATAGAAAAGTCCTTAGATGACATTTATCCCGGAGAAGAAAAAACCATCTCTTTTAAGGCAAAATTATTAGGAAAAGAAGGAGAGGTGAGACTGGCTAAGGCTTGGTTGAGTTATCGACCAAAAAATCTAAAAGCCAAATATGAATCAGCCACCACTTTTTCCATCACCATTAAATCTGTTCCGCTTACATTTGAATTTGATTTACCCATCAAAATTGAATCGGGAAAAGACTTCAGATTTAAAATAAATTATTTTTCGAATGTAAATGAGCTCTTAACTGATTTGAAAATTCAGATGGATTATCCTTCCGGATTTGAATTTATCGAATCTCTGCCAAAATCTATTGAAAAAAACGAGTGGGCAGTTCCGGTTTTGAACAAGTCTCAGGGAGGAAGAATTGAAGTTTCCGGACGTCTCTCGGGAGAAGTTGGCGAGGCTCGAGTTTTTCGGGCGAAACTGGGTATTTGGAGAGAAGGAGAATTCGTCTTGTTAAAGGAGATAGAAAAGGGGGTGGAAATTATAAAACCGCTGATTTATCTCCGCCAGGAAATTAATGGAAACCCGAGGTATGCCGCCTTGCCCGGGGATTGGCTTCATTATGAAATTTACTTTAAGAATATTGGCGACGACGACTTAAATAATTTATTTATGATTTGCAATCTCGAAGGGGAGACGTTCGATTTTCAAACCATTAAATCAGATTTAGGGAATTTTGAGGCCGGGGACAATTCAATTATTTTTGATTGGCGAAAAGTATCTCAGCTTCAATATTTAGCTCCGACGGAAGAAGGAAAAGTCGATTTTTGGATAAAATTAAAGGATGATTTAGGGAACGTCAAAAATCCCGTTCTAAGAAACAAAGTTTTCATTTCCCAGGTGAAAGAGGAATTTGTAACTAAAATCGGTTCAAAACTGGAGCTTGTTCAAAAAGGGTATTTTCAAGATGAAGTTTTTGGTAATTCGGGTCCCATCCCTCCCAAGGTTGGAGTAATTACCACCTACACCATCATTTGGCAAATGAAAAATTATTATTCAGACGTTAAGGATGTAAAAGTGAAAGCTTCCTTGCCGGCTCAGGTTAGTTTGAATGGGAAAATTTTTCCCGAGGAAGAAGCGTCGAAGTTTTCTTTTGATTCAGAAAGCAGGGAAATTGTTTGGTCAGCGGGAGATTTGGAAAGAGGAAAAGGCATTTTATCTCCCGGCCCTAATATTGCTTTTCAAGTTGAGTTTTTGCCTGAAGCGTCTCAGATTGGTTTGACTCCGGAAATTATTGGTCAGGCTAAAATCGAAGGTTCAGATAGCTGGACGGAAACAACTCTCCAATTCACCGCCCCTGCTCTCCGCACTAATTTACCAGACGACCCAACTATCACTGAAGAAATGGGTCGTGTTCAATAAAAAATATGTCAAATTTAATGGATAAAATTGTATCTTTGTCTAAAAGACGGGGATTTGTTTTTCAATCCTCAGAAATTTATGGCGGAGTGGAGGCTCTTTGGGATTACGGGCCGTTAGGTTCGCTTTTGAAAAATAATATTAAGAACGAGTGGCTAAAAAGATTTGTCCGGACCAGAGACGATATAGTTTTAATTGATAGCGCCTGTTTAATGCATTCTGATGTTTGGAAAGCTTCGGGCCATTTAGAACACTTTACCGATCCTTTGGTTGAATGCAAAGGTTGTCATAAACGATTTCGTCTTGATAAAATCGTAAATCCGAAGTCCGAAATCCAAAATCCAAAATGTCCCGACTGCGGTGGAGAATTGACTGCGCCAAGACAATTCAATTTGATGTTTAAAACTTTCTTGGGGCCAGTTGAAGATGAGGCTCACGCGACTTATTTGCGGCCGGAAACCGCCCAGTCGATGTTTACCAATTTCGGAATTATTCAAGAATCAATGCGTCTGAAAATCCCTTTTGGCATTGCCCAGATTGGAAGATGTTTTCGGAACGAGATAACTACCGGCAATTTCATTTTTCGTTCTCGGGAATTTGATATTGCTGAAATTGAGTATTTTGTTAAACCGGGCGATGATGAAAAATGGTTTGATTTCTGGGTCGGAGAGTGGGAAAAATTCTTTTTAGATTTAGGATTGAAAAAAGAAAATTTGAGAAAGTATGAACATTCGAAAGAGGCCCTATCTCACTATTCAAAGAGAACTGTTGATATTGAATACAAATTTCCCTTTGGCTGGTCGGAATTGGCTGGAATTGCTAATCGAACTGATTATGATTTAAAAAGACATAGTCAGTTTTCTGGCCAGGATTTAAGTTATTACGATGAGGAGGAAAAAAAGAAATATTATCCCTATGTCATAGAGCCAACCGTCGGAATAGAAAGAATAGTTTTAGCTCTTTTGTGCGATGCTTACACCGAAATTGAGGGGGGCAGGACAAAAACCACCAAGCCGACAAAAGAAATTGAAATTTTATTGAAATTAGATAAAAAAATTGCCCCAATTAAAGTTGCTATTTTACCTTTGGTTAAAAACAAACCCGAGGTAACTAAGAAAGCTAAAGAAGTCTATCAATTATTGAAACCTTATTTTACTTGCCAATATGACGAAACTGACTCAATCGGCAGGAGATATCGCCGACAAGATGAGATTGGTACTTATCTGTGCTTGACGGTGGATTTCGAAAGTTTAAAACAGAATGACCTTACTGTTCGTGACCGCGACACGATGCAGCAAGAAAGAATCAAAATTAAAGATTTAACCGAGGCGTTAAAAGAAAAACTCAAAAATTAGATGTTTAAGAAGACTATTCTCAAAAACGGATTAAGGATTACCACTGTTCCTCAAAAAGAAAATCGATCCTTGACTGTTTTAGTATTGGTTGGCACCGGCTCAAAATATGAAAAAAAGGAAATTTCTGGCATTTCCCATTTTTTAGAACACCTTTTTTTCAAAGGAACCAAAAAAAGAAAAAATATGATGGCGGTGGCTGACCCTTTGGATAAAATTGGCGGCATTTATAACGCCTTTACCTCAGAAGAATATACCGGATATTTTGTGAAAGTGGCTGTTCCTCACACCGAATTAGCGCTGGATTGGGTTTCTGATATTTATTTGAACAGCTCCTTGCCGAAAAAAGAAATTGAAAAAGAAAGAGGGGTGATAATTGAAGAGATTAATATGATTTACGACCATCCTACCAGCTACATTGGCAGTCTGTGGAACAAATTATTGTATGGAGACCAGCCAGCCGGCTGGGATGTGGCGGGCACCAAAGAAAGCGTGGCTGGAATCAGCCGCCAGCAAATTTTAGGTTATTTTAAATCCCAGTATGTAGCCGAAAATACTATAATTTGTCTGGCTGGAAAAATAAATCCGGCGGAAGCAATAAATAAAATCAAAAAATATTTTTCTAAAATCAGAACGACTCAACCGGAGTCAAAACCTCCGGTGGTTGGGAAACAAAGTCAACCCCGGTCTTTAGTTCATTTCAGGAAGACCGACCAAACCCATTTAGCTTTGGGAGTTCGGGCTTATAATCTTTTTCATCCTCAAAGGTATGTCCAGGAAATTATTGGAATAATTTTAGGAGGGATGATGAGCTCCAGGCTATTTATTGAAATCAGAGGAAAGTTGGGAATTGCTTATTATATTAGAACCGAAGCCTCAGCCGATCCCGATGGGGGCTATTTAGCGACTTCAGCCGGGATTGATAATAAAAATGTTGAGAAAGCAATTTCAGCTATCTTAAAAGAATACAAAAAGATTACCCAAAAAAAAGTTTCTGAAGATGAACTTAAAAAAGCCAAAGACCATATCAAAGGAAAGACAACTTTGCTTTTAGAGTCTTCCGATGTCTTAGCTTCTTTTTACGCCGGGCAAGAACTTTTAGAAAAGAAAATTCTGACTCCCGAAGAAATTTTTAAAAAAATTGACCGGGTTTCAGCGAATGATATCCTAAAAGTAGCTAAGGATATTTTCCGGCCTCAGAAGTTAAACTTGGTTCTGATCGGTCCGTTTAAAAAAGAAGAAAAGTTTAAAAGATTATTAAAGCTATGAATGAAAATCAAACGCTCGATATCAGCTGGGGGACGATTTTAAAGATTGCCGTTTCTTTTCTCTGTTTTTATCTCATTTATTTGGTGAGAGATATTTTGATTTGGGTTATTTTCGCCTTGATAATTTCGGTCTTATTCAATCCGGCAATTGATTTTTTGCAAAAAAGAAA
>Ga0209609_10001312_pt1 | contig 14411 bp, 14 predicted proteins | sample LakKivw325mmetaG_FD_184136 | JGI IMG/M metagenome (GOLD analysis project Ga0209609, IMG submission 184136) | Anoxic lake water microbial communities from Lake Kivu, Rwanda to study Microbial Dark Matter (Phase II) - Lake Kivu water 325m metaG... | ecosystem: Environmental > Aquatic > Freshwater... | reverse complement strand
GTGCTACGTTTTGTCAAGGCCAAAGGTTACCGGTTTGTCAACTTGCGTTCGGGCTGGGGGCCGACGGATCGCAACGAGCATGCCGATCTGGATATCGCGTGCGGGCTCGACAACGAATTCCTGATGGCGCTGGCGCAGACCACTGCATTGCAGTCACTGCAGCCCTATCTGTTGCAGGTAGCCAGGAATCGCGTGCTGTGCGCCTTTGCTACGCTCCCTGAGGTGCCTGGGAGGGTGGCTGGGCCACGTTTTGTGCTGGCGCACATCACGGTCCCGCATCCTCCCTTCCTGTTCGGGGCGCATGGTGAGCCGGTGACCAGCACGTTCTATGAGATGACCGGATGGATCTGGACCCAGCAGGAGAACTATGTGCATCAGGTGGAGTTCGTCAACACCCAGGTGCTACCGATGCTAGAACGGATCTTATCGAACTCGGAGCGGCCTCCCGTGATCATCTTGCAGGCTGATCACGGGCCAGCCTCCACCTTCAGCGATCCCAAGGGGCCGGGATGGGATGATCCGACGGACGCCATGTTCGAGGAACGCATGCGCATCTTGAACGCTTACTACTTGCCGCAGGGAGGCAGCGTCCAGGTGTACGATTCCATCACGCCGGTGAACACGTTCCGTCTGATCTTCAACACCTACCTGGGAGCTGGATACGATCTCTTGCAGGACCGCAGCTACTACTCCAGCTACAAGCGCCCCTATCGCTTCCGCGACGTCACGGATCTGGTCAGTCACCCCTGAGCCTTCGCCTACGTCCTCATTGCCTGTGCAGGGCGGCTGCAAGCCTGGCCCAGGCTCCCTGTAGATCTTGTCGACTGAACTCGCCCAGCAGGCACAGCAAGGCCAGGTACACTGCTCCGAGTGCGAGGTAGCAGGCAACTAACCACAGCCCACCGGCCGGGACAAAGTGCGACAGCGCATATAGGACTGCTGCGGACACGCTCGCGCGCGCGAGGGAGGCCCACTCCAATTGCACGCGGAAGCGCTTGAGCACATACGCTCCGCTGGCAAAGGCGGCCAGGAGAGTGGCGAGCACTGCGGCATAGGCAGCGCCGGCCGCGCCGCATTCCCGCGTGAACAACCAGCTTGCTGTCAAGGCGACCGGGACCAGCGTCCCGGGTATGCCTACAGCCAGTAGGACTCGGCCCTCGGCCAAGATGGCGTTGGCGAAGACGATGAACACGCTGTAGAGCGCAGTGCTGAGCATGAGCGAGTTCAACAAGGGCGCGGCCACAGCGTACGAACTGGGATAGATGATGGTGATGAGACGGGACGATGTGCCCAGCACCAAGGAGGTCCCTGGGATTAGCACCAGAGACAGGTAGCGTAGAGCCACCCGCAGATAGTTGCTGGCCGAAGCGTAATCGCCCGTGCCGATGCAAGCGGCAAGGTGTGGAAACAGCGTCCACGAGAAGGCAACAAGTAGCAGGTTGGGAGCATTTGCCAGGTAGGCTGCAGCCGCATAGTGACCTACCTGTGCGCCATCACCTACCAAGGCCTTGACCACGACCAGACCAATGCTGGTCAGAAAGGTACTTGCCAACGTGAAGACTACGGTGGGCAGGGCAAACCTCAGGATGCCCAGACCGCTGTAGCGGTACGCGTGCTCCCTGCCGGCAGCTTGATTGGCTACCAAGGATCTAGCCCCGCGTCGCACGAGCCAGGATGTAGCCAACCACCCCAAGAAGCTGCCCAGGATGTTCCCTACCAGGGCGCCGGCGACCGCGTATCCCAGCAGCACCAGCAGAATGCTACTTGCCAGCTTGCTCACGGCATAAGCCGTCATGGACGCGCCTTGAAGGGCGAACTGCCTGCGGCCATTGAGCACGGCGCGGTACAGCGTGTACAGCGCCATCCACACGATATCCACGAGCGCCAGTCGCAGGAGTGCAGCTAGACCGGGATCGCGTATCGCGCCAGTCAAAATGGGAGCCGCCAGAGTAGCTATGGCCCACAACGGCACGGCCAGAGCAAGCTGCCAGCGCAGCCCAGCAGCGATGATGGATTCTGAGGCCCCTGGATCTGCGGACAGGAATTTGCGCACGGCCCATGGCACTCCGGTCTCGAGCACGCTCTCGGACCAGGTCAGCACGCTGAGGATCACACCGTATGAGCCAAAGGCCGCAGGGTCCAGCCTCCGGCTCAAGAAGAAATGCAGTAGGTAGCCGCAGAGTACGAATGACGCCTGACCGGCGAGCACGAGCACAGTGTCGCTGGCGAAGCCGCTGCTGAGCCGATTCGCCTGTGGGACGCTCTCGGCCGCCGACACCTAAGCCTGCCTCGCCGCCCGCTGGCCGCGCTGGCCGACTACTCGCGCCGGAACGCCCAGTGCGATAGAGAGCTCAGGGACGTCCTTGGTCACCACAGCCCCGGCGCCGATGACCGAGCCTCGGCCAATGCTGACGCCGGGGAGAACGAGCACATTTGATCCCAGCCAACAGTCTTCGCCGATCGTGATCTTGCCGAGGGCGGTCCCCTGGTACTTGATCGGAACGTTCGGGTCGTCGAAGATGTGGTTGCCGCTGACGCAGTGCACGCCGGGGGATAGCAGGGTGTTCGCGCCGATCTCTACTCCACCGTTGCCCTCTAGATAGGAGCGGGTGTTGACTCCCACGTTGTCGTGCAACGTGATGCCGCGCTCTCCGGCGCGCAAAGTGCAGAAACGGGCCAAATGGACGTCGTTTCCCAGTCGGATGAAGCTGTCTTTGAGGCTTGCGTCCAGGTATGAGTACTGGCCGATGAACACTCGGTTGCCCAGAAAGACGCGTTGCGGGACGTGGAGGCGAACGTCCTCTTCGATCAGGCAGGAGGAACCGATGCCGCCAAGCAGTGTGCGGTAGAGCATGCCGCGCAGGATGCTGCCCCCGATAGTCGGGAGACGGTACATGATGCTTAACAGGAAACCTTGCCACACGAAGCGCGGCAAGGAGCGCTCGCCTGTCACGCGCTGCACATAATTCCAGAAGTTTGCGCTCAGGCCTCCCCTCGGGATCGTGCGCAGCTCTTCGCGCAGGTGCTTCCTCTCATCCGGCGGGGGGATCTGGTTCATGGACCTCTCTCCAGCAAGAATCTGACGTACTTGCACGCGTCTTTGGCGACTCCAACTTCCAGAAAGCAAGTGATAGTGCAGTCGCGACAAGCACGAGCAAGGATCTCACGACGGTGGGCCAGGCTCTCAGCGGCGAAGTAGATCTCGCCGGCTTGCCGTTCGCGCACGTTCCCGAGCACGCGGCTGAGCATACAGTACTGCATGTCTCCGCGTGCATCCAGAATGAAGCCGTCTTTTTGAAACACGCAGGGCGTTGTGCGCGCCGCCCCGTGGAGTAGCATGCGAGCCGCATCGGCATAGAAACACGCAGCCGGGTTGCCGAGAGACTTGTGGGCAGAAAGCTGCTTCAGAAAGGCAGCCAGCTGCGGGCGCTGTTCGTCTGTGAAAGCAAGATCGGACTCTGATTCGACGTTGCCGTAGTAACTCTCGGTGAACGAGGCAACGATGAAATCGGCCGGCAGCCCCTGTTCAGCACACCAGCGACGCACGTTTTCGGCGTCGTGCAGGTTGCGGCGTGTCAGAGTGCAGTTGATCCCCAAGCGCAGCTTGCGGACCTCCAACCTGCGCAGCTCTGCAATGGTGGCGATCACCCTGCTGAACGCACCAGGAATGCCACGCATCTCGTCATGCACTGCTCCGATGCCATCCACGGAGATGCCCACGAACAGGCCTATGCCACGCGCCTGGCACAGTTCGGCAATCTGCTGGCACTGGTGAACCACACGTGCGGTTCCCAAGGCGTTTGTGGTGATGGTCAAACGCCTAAGCGCGGGGAGCTTACGCAGTAGGAGCTGTGTCAACTGAGGCAAGTCCTCGCGCAAGGTGGGCTCTCCGCCGGTCAAGCTTACGCTTTGGACCGTGCCGAAGAATCGCTCGTCGAGCACAGCATCCCATTCCTCTACGCTCAGTTCGTTGGCGTGACTTGCCTGCCAGATGTTGCACATGATGCAGCGGGCATTGCAGCGATAGGTCACGGGGAACAGCCATTCGTGCGGTGGAAGTGGGCCAAAGCGGCTGGCAATGTTGTACTCGTAGATGCCCTTGAGGATCAAAGGCGCATCGCGTAGTGCAATCGAAAGCTCGTTCATGCCTGCTCAACCAACCTGTCCGCGGCTGCGTGCGCGGATGACTTGGGTATAGATGCGCTCGTATTGCGTCACGGCTTTGTTCCAGTCGAACACCTGCCGCGTGCGGAGCTGCGCGCGCGCACTGACCTGACTGCGCCATGCGGGCTCCTCAATTAGGTGCAGAATTGCCGCTACAAAGTCCGCATCGACGGCGTCAGTGCGCACGATCTCATCCTCGCCGAAGCACTCCAGCCCCTCCGTCGCCTTGCGCGTGGCCACGACAGCCCTGCCACAGGCGGTCGCTTCGGGAATCTTGACGCGTATGCCAGAACCGGTTTCCACCGGCACGAGAAAGACGTCCGTGGCGCACAAATGCGCCACCAACTCCGAACGACTTAGGTAGCCGGTGAAAGTCATGCGCTCGCGGCAGCAATCGGTCAGACGCTCCGCACTCTGGCCAATCACCACAAAACGGGCGGCGGGATGTTTCTGCAACACAGGCGTATAGACATAACCGAGAATGCGGCGTACCGCCTGCTGGTTTGGCTCGTACTCCAGGTTGCCCACGAAGGTGAGCATCGCGTCGCCTTCAGCCAAACCGTATCTGTGCCGAACCGCAGCCCTCGATTCCGGACTGAAAACAAAGTCATCTAGGTCCGGACAGGGCGGGATCGTGCTGCAGCGTTCCAGGGGCACGCCATAGCGCCGAGCGATTTGCTCACGGTCATGATGCGTCAGAGTCACGATGTGGTCCGATCGCAGGCAGGCCTTCCGCTCGCCCCAGGCAACCAACCTGGTCAGCAGCGCAGGGCGGCCGAGTGCGGCGAATTTGTCGGCTTCGACATTGTACTCGACGCACACAACAGGTACGCGGTGTTTCTCTCTCAGTCGTAGGGCCGCGAAAGCCGGCCACAGAGTCTCGCACTGAACGATGTCAGGGCGCCACTCGCGGCATAGCCGCTCTGCGGTCCGGAAATAGTGCGGATTCACCCAGAAGGACAGAACCCTCAGACGGTCATACGCTGACGGTGGGCAATAGTGGATGTGGACCTGAGCGTCAGGCAGATCGGGCTGGCCGCCCTGAGAGTACAAGTGCGAAATGATCGCTGTGACCTCATGTCTGGAAGATGCCTGTTTGATCCAGTTGTAGGCGACGCTGCTACCTCCATGCACTGGCGGGAACAAGTCAAACGATGCGAGGAGCAGGATCTTCATGGGTGCTGAGCGGAATGGAAGAAAGAAAGGCGTGCCAGCACGGAGCGCGCACCGCGAACCAGGCGTTGCAGATCCCTCGGGTGGCGGATGCGCACGGCCTCCTGCAGTATGTAGCTCGGACGAAAGTAGAACTCACGGTAAGCGCGGATGCGAGCCTGCTGGGCCTCTGCGCGCGTGAGTTGCGGCGTCTCAACCAGCGCTTCGCAGGATGCAAAGTCCTCCCAATCGTTGTATGTGAGCCATCCGTGTTCCACAACCTCTGCGTACAGCGCGCTGCCAGGGTGCGGAACCACCACCGCGAACTGCGCGGTCGAAGCAGGCAAGGACTTGGCAAAGTCGATGGTCTGGCGGATGGTCTGCTGAGTCTCGCCCGGAACCCCAAACAGGAAGAACGCCTGCGTCTTGATGCCGAGTTCGCGGCACAACCGGAAGGCTTCGCGCACTTGGTCGAGCTCAATGCGCTTCTTCATCACGCGGAGCATCTCGGGAGATCCGGACTCCACACCGAACAGGATGTAGTGGCACCCCGCCCCTTTCAGCGCCTGCAGCATCTCGCGGTCCACGGTATCCACGCGCGCCTGGACAATCCAGGAGACCTGCAGTCTGCGTTCGCGGATCAGGCGACAGATGTCCAGGACACGTTGCTTGTCGATCGTGAACGTGTCATCGTCGAAGTAGATCTCGTCAATGCCGTACTTGTGCACCACTTCGTCGATCTCATCTACCACGTTCCTGGCGCTACGTGCGCGGAAGCGGTGGCCATAGAGCGTAGCCGGCCAAAGGCAATAGGTGCAGTGGAATGGACAGCCGCGTGAACTGACCATGGCCGTGGGCTGTGCGCCGGAGAATATTCCGGCGCGGTAGCCCTCGCTGCGCACGATGTGACGTGCAGGGAAGGGCAGCGTATCAAGATCCGCGATCATGGGACGGTCCGCGTTTACGGCGACCTGGTCGTCCAAGCGGTACGACAGCCCTTCGACTGTGCTCCATTCGCGTCCTTCAGCAATGGCGCGCGCTAGCTCACGCACCGTAATCTCGAACTCGCCGCGACACACCGCGTCTACCGCGGGGTTCTCGGCCAACACTTGCTTGTGGAAGAAGGTGACATGCGAACCTAGCAAGACGATCTTGACTTCCGGCAGCGCTGCCTTTACCGCTGAGGCGGATTGCAGGTCGTAGCGGATGGAGGGGGTGGAGCACTCCATCACGAGCAAGTCCGGATGGATGTCCTTGACCCTCTGCGCAAAGGACGCTACATCGAGCTCTTCCATGATTGCGTCCACGAAGTGTGTGTCAAAGCCGGCCTGCTCAAGCACAGCCACGATGTACGCCAGATAGATAGGGTACTCGATGTACTTGTCCTTGCGCTTGTGCGGCCAGCGCACGTCTGAACGCGCTCCGTAGCCCTCACCTGGCCAGGGCGGATTGGTGACCAATACTCTCATGCAATGCCTCCGGCATTCGTGACCCAGTTCTCGCACACACGCGTCAGTTCTTCGGCCAGGACGCGCCATTCAAAATGCTCCAAAACCATGCGGCGACCCTGCTGGCCCAGGGCTCTGCGCCGCTCATCGTCGGCCAACAGGGTGCAGATCTTGTCAGCCAGATCCCGCGCATCGCCTGGCGCGTAGAAAAGCGATGCCTCGCCCTCGGGGATGATCTCCTGCAGCGCAGGCAGCCGCGGCAGGATGGCCGCCTTGCCGCACGCCCAGTACTCAAACTCCTTCAGCGTCACGCGTCCGCGGGCGGAAAGAATGTCGGGCAGCACCACCAGCCCCAGGTCGCTGGCATTGATGTAGCGCATGACCTCCTGCTGGCTCACCCAACCCGAGAAGTAGCACTTGTCCAGCACCCCCAACGCCCTGGCGCGCGATTGGATGCCGGGGACGGCCGAGCCATCGCCTACCCACCAGAAGGCCGTTTTGGGGAACCGCGCCAGCACCAACGGCATGGCCTCGACCAACAGTTCGGGTCCGTCCTGCGGGTCAATCACCCCATGGAGCACACACACGTGGCGCGCCCACGGAGAGATGTCCTGGCGCAGGCCGGTCTCCTCGTGTTCCTGGAACCGTTCGCAATCCACGCCGTCGTGGACGACATGCACGCGCTCTGGATTCAGGCCATAGTTCTTCACCAGAATGCCGCTCATGGCCTTGCTGATGGTGATGACGTGATCAGAGTGGCGTATGGTATAGCGTTCCAGCGCCCGCCCTATCCCGGACACCGGGGACATCCAACCCCGGCCGTAGCTCTCGATGTACTCGAAGAGCAGATCGGTCAAGTCCAGCACGGTCTGGGTGCGACGGTGCAAAGCCCTGCCCAACAGTGCTCCGAACCCAGCCACGGTATTGTGCGAGATTACCACGTCGGGCTTGACCTGCCGCACGTAGAGCGCCAGGCGCAGGATGCTCCAGGGGTAGACAAACAGGTACTTGAACATCTTGCGGCGGTCCAACCGGCTGACGTGTGGCAGGGGAAGCACGTTCGCGCACTGCAACTGGTCGCGCGCTTCCGGCGCGGGCACCCCGAAAGACGCCGCCACGCAGACCGTGTGGCCGCGCTGCACCAGCGCGCGCACGATGTGCCATGTACGTGGGGTCCCGCCGCCAGAGATGGGTACCAATTGTTCGAAAATGGCTACGACTGCTCTCATGCCCAGGGGTCTCTGCCTAGATCAATCTCTGAGTCCAGGTCACGGGCGTGTCGGGGGTGGTAAGTTCCAGGCCATCCTCCATGTACCTGGGTTGCTGCGGGCCCAACTGCTTGGCCCACTCGGCCATGCGGCGGATGCCTTCCGGCAGCTTCACGCTGGTGCGGTACCCGAGCAGACGCTGAGCCTTCTCATCCGTGCAATACGCGTCGCGGACCTCGCGGGGGCGGGCAGGCAGATGGATAGGCTGAATGTGGGCTGGCACGGGCCCACCTTCGTAGAAGATCGACATGACCAACTCGGCAAGGTGGTTGATGGTGACCTCTTCTCTGGGGCCAATGTTGATCACTTGGCCGTCACATTGCTTGTCAAATGCGGCGCGCAGCATGTAGGGCGTAAAGTCATCAATATAGGTGAAGGCACGGCGCTGCTGACCGTCGCCATAGACATAGAAGCTCTTGTCATTTAGCAGCGAATTCAGGAAGATGCCTATCACGTTGCGATACGGATCTGCGATATTCTGGCGCGGACCGTATACGTTGTGAGGCCGGACGATGGTGTAGGCAAACCCATGCACGTCGCCAAGTATCTGAGTCACCTGTTCCATAGAGGCCTTGGATACGCCGTAGACATCCTCGGGCAGGGGTGCCATGCTCTCATCAAAAGGCGGCTCCTGTGCTCCGTAAACGCTCATCGAACTCGTTACCACCATCTTGCGCAGTCCGTGGCGGATGGCCGGCACCAGGACGTGCAAGTAGGCCATCAGGTTGCGTTCGGTGCAGGTGATGGGCGTGAACTGGCTGCGACCCTCGGTCGCGTCGGCAGCCAGGTGAAAGATCACTTCAGGACGGATGCTAGCAATGTACTCCTCAGTGGCCTTCCGGTGGCGGAGGTCAAGCTGGGTGAAATGGCTTCGGGGATTGATGTTGCGCCAGAAGCCTCCAGACATGTCGTCCACTCCGGACACGTCGAACTCGTCTACCAGAGCATCCACCAGGTGGCTACCCATGAAACCGGCTGCCCCGGTCACCAATATGCGCAGCTTGGACATTGTGAGCGATGGCCTCCATCGGATGGGCTTGACCGGCAGACAGGACCCACTTGTATGAACCTGCGATGTCTGCGTGTAATGCGCAGCACAGCAAGGGCAGCCTCGGAGCCAGGTCTGCAGTACTGGGCATCTTACCACATGTGCTGCCCTGCGCCAAAAACCTTAGCGCCATAGGGCAATCATAGTCTATTCAGGTGAACACTACATGAACGAGTCGCTCGCGCTCGTTGCCTTCGAACTCATCGAGACAGCGCGGCCGTGGACCGGTTTCAGAATTCGGCCGACATGTGCTACAATGGCGCCCGTCTCGAGCACGCTGTGGCTGTTCTGGAGAGGCGTTGTGCATACGCGAACCATTCGTGATGGGTACGTCAGTACGGCGAAAGGCGGGAGGGCGGTGCGAGAATGCTAGAGACTCCTGGACTGGTTGACAGCTCAGAACGCACGCGAAAGTGCGCGAATCGCATCTTGATCGTGCTGGGGTTGGCAGCCACGCTCGTAGGCGTGTTGTGGGATCAGGCGCTCATTACTTGGCTGAATGCGACGTTGCTCTGACTGTCCTGTATCGGCATTCAGTAGAATGCTATCTTCTCGACTAAGCACAGTTATGACTCGATTCATCCGTCTTCTTCTCACCGCGAAAAGACGCTGGGTACAAGCAGCCTCGTTTCTGATCATGAATTCGTTCTTCCTGCAATCCGTTGGCAAGTCCGTGCCGTGCCTCGGCATGAACTGCTACGCCTGCCCGGCGGCGATCTTCGCCTGTCCCATTGGCACGCTGCAACATTTCGCCATCATTCGGCAGGTGCCTCTGTATACACTGGGCCTGCTGGGCGTGGTTGGTGCGCTGGTGGGGCGTCTGGCGTGCGGTTGGTTGTGTCCTTTTGGATGGTTGCAGGAACTCATGTACGGGCTGCGCAAGAGTCTGCGTTGGCGAGAGCGGACGGTATCACATCGCCTGGGGTGGCTGCGCTACGCATTCCTAGTGCTGCTGGTGGGCATCGTACCCTTCTTGACACTGGAACCCTGGTTCTCCAAGCTCTGCCCGGTAGGTACCCTAGAGGGAGGCATCCCAATCATCGCGACGAATGCCGATCTGCGCGCCATGATCGGCCCGCTCTTTGCGGTGAAGATACTGATCCTGCTGGGTTTCCTGGTGTGGATGACGGTGACTAGGCGGCCGTTCTGCCGGTTCGTCTGTCCATTGGGAGCCATCTGGTCCCCGTTCAACCGTGCCAGTACACTGAGGCTAAGCGTTGACCAGCAAGCCTGCACACGCTGTGACCTGTGCCGGTCAGTGTGTCCGGTGGACATTAGGGTATATGAGGACCCCGCATCATCAAGCTGCATCCGCTGCGCGGAATGCGTCAAAATCTGTCCCGAGTCCGCGATTCGTCTCACGGGGGAGTAACGGCGAGGGCCGCGCGGCCTGTGCAGGAACGAGTCCCACGCTTTGGCACGGATCCCTTACGAATCGCACGTTTCCCGCGGCAGGCCTGGTGAGCCTGCTCGCCAATCTAGAAAAGTGTGTAGATGAACGGGGCGATGCCTGTGGCCTGGGCGAAGATCAGCAACAATCCGAAAAGCACCAGGATCAAGACCATTGGCATCAGCCACCACAGCCTGCGCTTCCATAGGAAGCGGAAGACCTCTCCCACGACTCCAAGACGAGAGACAGCACCTTTCAATGCATTGCTCATTCCAACTCCTCAATTTGCGTCCGAATGGGAGACACACTCCCATAGCGCGCGCGGCTGTTCACAAATCATCTGCGCCGGACGATCGATTACTCTAGCCATTGTAGCACAAAAGGCAGCATTGCTCGTGCTGCCAGCCGACTTCCCTCTGCATTGGGGTGGTCAGCGTCCAGGAACAGGGTCTGCTGTGCCTGTGGCATGGCAGCGCGAAAAGCAGGCAGCAGATCGAGGTATGGCACTTGCCGATCGCGGCAAAGCCGTGAAATGATGTCCTGGTAGTTCTCCTGGGGGTTGTCTCCCAGAGCACGGTCATAGTACCCCGGCTCAGCATCCGGCTCGAGCTGCAGCCGCATGGGAAACGCCACTACTGCCAATCCGCTGTCCAGCCGCGCGGTTTGCGCCTTCAGCCCATCCAACGCACTCTCGGTTGCGCCCCAGCAATTGGGACCGCGGCATGGCTGCAGATGCCTCAACCTGAAATCCAGGGCCAGAGTGCGCACAAGGCACAAGGCGGCGCTTCTCTGTGTCCACGTTGCGAATAGCTGTGCCGCACGACTCATCCCAAACGGCTGCGTCTGTTCGGCCTCGTTGTTGCCGTCCACATCGTTGAAGAGAAACGGCAGGATCACAAGGTCAGGCTGAAGCGCAGCGCTCTTCTCAGCCAGGTAGGACAACTCCTGCCAGGTTGCATAGCCCGGCACGCCAGCGTTCCAGACCTGGAAGCGCTTGCCAGTGCCCGCAGAATCCAGCAACTGCTGTAGTTGACCTGAGAGCGTATCCTGCTCCTCAAGTCCCCAGCCAAATGCTACGGAATCGCCCAGCACCAAGACGCGCAGCGTGCCTGCCGGCTTCTCCAGGCTGGCTTCTGCACCGCGCATCCCCAACGAGTTGATGCGATAGGTGATCTTCTCCCAGGCGTCGAGATCGTCACCCACCAAACCATGTCGAGCGCCAGCCACGCGATCGAAAGTGAAGGTTATCCCCGGCACCAGTTCATACTGGCGCACAGGGTGGTAGCGCAGCTTACCTCCTGAGGCTTCGGCTTGCTGGGCGAGGACGGCGCAGGGCTTCTGCCCAGCAAGGCGCGCCAATCCCTCCAATACAGCCAGAAACAGAAGAGCGCTCACTATGGCAATGAGCAGATTCAGGGCCAGGTCACGCCATTTACTGGAGGCAGCTTGCTGCTGCGTGCTCATCCTTCTTTCTGCACCAAGTACTGCCCGTAGACGACGGCGTCCATGTCACTGTGAGAGTAGGTGTAGAAGGCGTTGGCTGGAGTATTGACAATAGGCTCACCGCGCAGATTGTACGAGGTGTTTAGCAGAACAGGTACTCCCGTCGCCTCGCCAAAACGCCGGATGATCTCGTAGTAGCGGGGATTCCATTCGCGCCGCACTGTCTCCAGTCTGGCCGTGCCCATGTGCGTGGTCGCAGGAACAACTGCCTTCTTGTCATCCTTAACTTCGGCGACCATCAGCATGAAGCGAGCAGGGTAGCATTCTTCTGGCCGGTCGATCAGGAAAAATTCCTGAGCCCGCTCCTCCAGCACGGCAGGCGCGAATGGGCGGAAAGGCTCGCGGAATTTGATCTTGCGGTTGACGATGTCCTTCATGTCTTCACGTCGTGGGTCCGCCAGAATGCTGCGGTTGCCCAAGGCGCGTGGGCCCCACTCAAAGCGGCCCTGGTACCAGCCAATCACCTGACCCTGGAGCAGCAGGTCCACCACGCGATCCATCAGCCGATCGTCATTGCCGAAGTACTGGTATTTGATGCCGTTCTCGGTGAGGAAAGACTGCACGGCCTCGTCACCATACTCCTCGCCCCAGTAGGCGTGCTCAAGCACAAACTGGCGCGGCTTCTGCAGCACGATGTGGTAGGCATAGAGCGCAGCTCCGATGGCACCGCCAGAGTCGCCTGCAGCCGGTTGAATGAAGACGTGCTTGAACGGCGTCTCACGGATGATGCGGCCGTTGCCGACGCTGTTCAGCGCCACACCGCCAGCCAAGCACAGGTTCTCCAGTCCAGTCTGCCTGTGGGCCTCTCGAGCCAGCTTTAGCATCATGTCCTCAGTCACGGCTTGGATGCTGGCTGCCAAGTCTGCGTAGTACTGGTTCTGGTCTGCCTCCTGCTCACGCCCCGGCTTGAAGCCGAAATCTCGGGTGAAGAACTCGGCCTTTCCATCGCGCGGTGTGCCGAGTAGCTCCAGGAACCTGGCGTTATAGGTGTGCTCAGTGGATTCGTGGAATGAGAAATAGTCCATGTTGAGCCGGAAGCTGCCGTCGTCGGCGACCTGCACGGTCTTGAGCACGCGATCCACATAGCGTGGCTGGCCATAGGGCGCCATGCCCATCACCTTGTATTCTCCGTCATTGACCTCGAAGCCGAGGAAGGCCGTGTAGGCCGAATACAGCAATCCCAGTGAGTGCGGGAAACGCATCTCTGCCGACAGAACAATCTCGTTCTTCGACTGGGCGTCCCACGCGGCCGTGCCACGCCCAATGGAAGCTGTGGTCCACTCGCCAACGCCGTCCACGGTAAGTATGGCGGCTTCCTTGTAAGGAGAGCAGTAGAGGGTGCTGGCAGCGTGGGAAACGTGGTGGTCGGCAAAGAGAACCTTGTCAGCGGATATGCCAACTTCCTTCAGGATGTGGCTTTTGACCCACAACTTATCAGAGAACCAGTTGAGCATGGCTTCACGGAAGACCCGCCAGGTCTGCGGGTATCCGCTCAGCGTGGTCATCAGGATGCGCTCGAACTTGACGAGTGGCTTCTCGTAGAATACTACATAATCCAGGTCCTGGCTGGAGATGCCGGCGCGTTTCAGACAGAATTGCACGGCGTTCCTGGGGAAACCGTAGTCATGTTTCTTGCGTGAGAAACGTTCCTCTTCCGCAGCGGCGACCAGAACACCATCCTTCAACAACGCTGCCGCAGCGTCGTGATAGAAACAGGAAATGCCCAGGATGTACATTAGCCTTGTTGCCTCGCTTCTTCAAGGGTGGGCTCTGGCTGTGCCTTCTTGCTCCAAAAAGTGCTGCGGGAATGCGACTTGATCTGCAAGGGATCGGAGAACAAGCGAACGGCCACACCCAGTGGAGTGACAAACACAAAATAGAACAGGGTGAGGATCACTCTCCCCTGGAAATTGCCGATCTTGGTGGCCAGCACCTTCCACCGCGACCACAATTGCCTGAGCACGCTACACCTCCGAGTCTGGAATCCCGGGCATTATACAACAGAAAAGTGAAAACCGGATGAAATGGTGTCAAAGCAGGAGTCGCTCGCTCCTAATGGAGGCCGGTTTGTCGGCGCCATCGCGCAGGCGTTCACGAGCTGAAACAAGGCCGGTCTGAGGACGCGGGGCGGCTACCTGGGGTTTTCTGTGCGCGGCGACGGCTTGGCTTTGATGAGCCTGCCTGCGATGACGCTGCCCAGTACTGCCAGGTCCTCGATGGGCAGATAGTGGCCAGCGGATGCGTCGAACAGCACGTTCACCGCCGGACCGAACTCCTCGTCCCCGAGGTACAGCACGACGGCCATGGGCACCCTCGGGAGCACCCGAAACAGGAAGGAGGCGTTTCCAAAGCTCAGGCGCTCGCCACCGATGGCCTTTGACGCGGCGGAAAACCCTGTGGGGTCGCTGCCATACGCGCGCGCAATCCGCAGGTTAGAG
>Ga0209609_10001310_pt1 | contig 14420 bp, 11 predicted proteins | sample LakKivw325mmetaG_FD_184136 | JGI IMG/M metagenome (GOLD analysis project Ga0209609, IMG submission 184136) | Anoxic lake water microbial communities from Lake Kivu, Rwanda to study Microbial Dark Matter (Phase II) - Lake Kivu water 325m metaG... | ecosystem: Environmental > Aquatic > Freshwater... | reverse complement strand
AATTCGTTTTTCATGAGAGTGAGACTTTCCTCGGTTATTCTCAATCTTCTGTCAATCATGTTCGGGAGAATCCCGAGGATTTCAAGCGAAGGATTGAGTTTCTTTTTAATCTCCTCAACGGTTTCTATCATGTGAGAAAGCCCTTCCAGGGAAAGGTAATCGCAAAGCACGGGCACAACGACGTAACCTGCGGCGCATAACCCGTTAACCGTGAGCAGAGAAAGAGAGGGCGGACAGTCTATGAGTATGAAATCAAAAGAGTTAAGCACATCCGCATTCCTGTCAAGGACCTTCTTGAGAAAAAACTGGTTCTTGCTTCTTGAAACGAGGTCAACTTCGGTATGCGCGAGCGTTGTATTGGAAGGGATGACAGACAAATCTGCAAGGTAGCTGTCCAGAATAACATCCTCAATTCGTGTCTCGCCAAGCATGAAATCGGAAACCGTGAAATCCTCGGGTTTGAGCCTTATCCCGACACTCACGGTACTGTTCCCCTGCGGGTCAAGGTCAACAATCAGCACTCTTTCTCCGGTTCTGACAAGTGCCGCCGCCGTATTAACGCAGGCAGTAGTCTTTCCGGTGCCGCCTTTCTGGTTGGAAAAAGATATGATTTTCATACCGCATAGTATACCCTACACGAACATTTTCATCAACTTCAGACAGAAGAGAGGAGGGAGAGGGCGTTATTCCTCAAAATGCGGTTCTCAAGTTCCGGCTCAAGCGAGAGGGATTTCAGCAGGTTCAGCGTCTCCGCCTGGTCGGTCCAGGGAGAATCCGTACCGAACAGCACGTAATCAGACGGATGGTTCATGATGATCCTTTTTGCACGCTCCCTGTCAAGGAACTCCAGTGAAAAAGAAATCTCCATGTGGATTGCTTTCCCGACTATCAGCCGCTCCACTTCGTCCCAGTCCTCCCATGCACCCAGGTGCGTGGCAATAAGTTTTAACGACGGAAACATCTCCTTTATCCTGACAATCTTTTCCGGATCGGCCTTCCGGATTCTTTCAAAGGCAAAGTCAAAACCTGTGTGCAAGACAAGCATAAGGTTCTCTTTGCATGCTTTTTCATACAGAGGGACAAGTTTTTTCTCATCCAGATCAAAGCTCTGGTAATATGGATGGAGTTTGATCCCTTTGAATCCTTTTTTCTTTACAAGCTCAACCTTCTCTACAACATCAGGGTCATCGGGGTGAACCGAAGGCAGGGGAATTATTCTTTCCGACCGTACAGACTCCGACCATTCCAGTATGGGGTCAAACTGCGAGGGTTTTGTCGCTATAGAACATACGACACTCTTCTCTATCCCGCACCTGTTCATTGAAGCAAGGAGGGAGGTAAGCCTGCCATCCAACCGGGCAGGTATTCCGCCCTCCTCTTCAAGGTAACCTATTGCCTTTTCAGCCAGTTTATCCGGAAAAGCGTGCGTGTGAAAATCTATTATTCCGTTCATTGTTATGCCGCGAACTCTTTCACCCCCACCATGCCCGGTATCAAACCCGGGCATCCGCCTCCCCCCTCAAAGGGGGAGGCAAGCAAGGTAAAATTCTATCGATTTATCTCTTTAGCAGATTGAACAGCGCATTCGCAATCAAAATGTGCCCTGTCGGATTGGGATGCACCGGTTCTGCACAGAATGTTTCACTGTCCCGGTATTGAAGCTGCCTGTCAAAAATGTCCTGCGTCTTTATCAGTAACGTGTTATATTTTCTGCTCAAATCAGCCACGACTTTCCTGTAGGCCTTCAGTTCCTTTTGGACAAGAACGCGGAATTCATCGCTTTTACTGACGGTAATGAAGAAAGGCTCGATAAGCACCATTTTGCAGCCGACTTTCTCTTTTGCCTCTTTCAGCATTTCATCATAATACCCGCGGAATTTCGCAGGGTCGAGCTCTTCCCAGAAAGGGCCTTTTCTGATAACCCTGTGGACATCGTTTATGCCCACCAGAATACTCAACCAGTCCGGCTTGTGGTATAGCACATCGTCTTCCCACCTCCACTTGAGGTCGAGTATCGTGTTGCCGCCTATCCCCTTGTTTATAATCTGTATGTTCCTTTCCGGAAAATTGGCAATCACCATATCCCTGAAAAGTTTCACATAACCGATTCCCAGCGGAGCAGATTCTCCCCTCCTGCCGCAGTCTGTTATGCTGTCTCCTATACATACCATCTTCTGTCCGTTCTTTATCATGAAATCCATTGTTCCTCCTTTTGTAAATTTCTAAAAGCGGAAAGGAAAGTGTTGAGGTGCGAGTGTGGAAGCACAGCAACAAGACAAGGTGAAAAGCGCGATAGTCCGCCAAAGCATCAGTGGCGGATAAGCGTTCGGGCGATAACCGCAGCTCGGAGCTGTCTGAACCCTCCGAAGAGGAGGGTGAGTTCTCCGAAAGCCCGATTTCGCCGTAGTTCTTGTCTGTGCTGAAGCCCAAGGCGCAGCCTGCTTCCGCGCACCGAAACCTTTCCTTTCAGTATTATTTCAACAATTCCTTGGGAAATATGTTGTCAGGACCGAGAATGCAGTATGGGTCAAACGCCTTCTTGATCTTCACCATCTCCCTCAATCCTTCTTCGCCGTACATTATCCCCAGCCACTTGTGTTTTATCTTTCCGATACCGTGCTCCGCGGCAACAGTTCCGCCGAGAGACAGCGCTTTCCTGACGCATGTCTCATAAATCTGCATTGCCCTTGCCTTTTCCTCGTCGCCCGAAGGAAAGATATTGAAATGCAGATGATTTTCTCCTATGTGCCCGAATATTATGGTGTGCAGTTTCTCGCTTCTCATTATGTTTCTGTAGAAAGCGTACATCTCCCGGAAATGCTGTTCCGGAACCGCTATGTCCATCGCAACTTTCGTAATCCCTATTTTCCTAAAATACGCATTTATGTTCTCCGGCAGGCGGTGCCTGAAATCAATGAGTCTCTCATAGTTCTTGCTGTCTTCCCCGAGCCAGGTATCAACCGCTTTATGCCTGTCGGTCAACTCTGCCAGCTTTTCCAGCGTATCCTCATCGGCATTGGTTTCCGCATATATCGCGCAGGTTTCATCCGGGATTCCGGGAAAATCCTTCTTCAGAAACTCCAGGCTTCCGCTGTCAAAAAATTCCAGGCTGTAAAGCTCTTCCCTGAAATCTTTCTTAATCTCGTTGACGATTTCAGGAACCCCTTCCTCATCCATGAAAAAAAGGATGATAATCAACCGCGGCGGCAGGGCGTCTATGAGGGAAACGTCAACTTCGGTTATCACGCCGAGAGTGCCTTCGGAACCTATCAGGAGATCTATACCGTCCATGCCTTCCTGCGAGAAATAACCGGCAGAGCATTTTATGCACGGGGTGCGGTAAGAGGGTATCGGAACTCTGATACTGCCGTAATCCAGGGCGCCGTTTTTTTCATGGATACTCCCCCTTTCCACATCAAGAACACCGCCGGTGGTCAACAGCATCCTTATTCTTCTTATGTATTTCCTGGTTGGTCCGAACCTGCAGCTGTATTCCCCGGACGCATTCGTGGCAGCGTTTCCGCCGATAAATGCGGTTCTTTCCGTGGGAAACGGGGGATAAAAGAGATTAAGTTTTTCTATCTCATTCAGAAAATCCTTCACAACAACACCGGCCTGCAGTGAAGCCATTTTCCGTTCAGGATCTATACGCAGAATTCTGCTGAACTTTTCCAGGGAGACAATAACGCCCAGTCTGGCCACCCTGCCGCCCACAGTTCCCGTCCCGCCTCCGGACACGGTAACGAAAGTCTTCTGCGCCGCGCATTTCGCAAGAACCTCCTTCAGATCATCTTCACCGCCCGGGATATAGACCCTGTCGGCATTCCCCCCCTTGAAATTTGACGCATCTTCCAGATATGACAGTATCTCTTCTCTGCCTTCCTTCACTATCATTGTTTGAAATCCTTTCAGAGCCTTATGCCTGTGAGGGTAATCCCGCTTTCGTTGCACAGTGAGACAGTTTTTGGTTCGTCAAAAATAACGGTCTTCCCTGCCTCAACCGCAATCATCCTGCCCCCTGATTCCTTCATGCTTCTGATGGTTTCGGGTCCCACCACCGGCATGTCAAAGCGTTCATCCTTGTTTTTACCTGCCATCTTTACGACTATAAAACCGCTGCAGTCCTGGTATGCGCCGACTCTTTTAATCATCCCGTCAGTTCCCTCAATACCCTCAACCGCAATTATCATGCCTTTTTTTACCGCAACTGACTGTCCCACCCTGTATTTCATTATGTTCTTGAGCAGGCCGGCTCCGATTTTCACGTCATTCAACTCGCTCTCTGCGGGCTCACGGGCGGTATACACCTTTTCCACGGCCAGTTCTTCCGCAAGAATTTCCGTAAGAGGAATAACCCTTATTCTTTCTCTTTCAAGAAACGAAACCAGATTCCCCAGGATACGCTCTCCCTCCAGTAAACCTGCGCTGTCAAGGAATTCCCTTCCCGAAGAATGAAGGGCACCCGAAAATGCAGATTCAGGGGGAACCCTTCCTATGAAAACAAGTTCAGAGATGTTCTGCTTTTTGAGAAAAGACAGCAAGCCGCCTATGTCCCCGGGTTGGAGTACTGCGCTCTTCGCGAAACTGACTGAAGAAAAAGAAAAAAGAAATGTTTCCGCGGTTCCGCCCAGCTTCCTGCAAACATATTCGGACAGTCCGTCATCGCTAACAAAAACGCCTATTTTTTTATGAGCCATTTTTTCTCTGCGGGATTGCTTTGTCAGAAGTGAAGACCTGCCCGCTCTACTGCCGGGCGATACCACGCTCCGATTTCCTTATGAAGTCAACTATGAACGAAATCTCTTCTGATTTTCCCATCCTCTCAATCTCGGCAACGGCATCGGAAACATTCAATCCCGAACGAAACAGTTTCTTGTAGACATCTTCTATGCAGGAAATCTTCTCGGCCGGAAAATTTCTCCTCTTAAGGCCTATTTTATTGATGCCGTGCGGCACCGCCGGATTCCCGTCAGCCATGACAAAAGGCACTATGTCCTTGACGATTTTTGAACAGCCACCGATTATGGAATGCCTGCCGACCCTGCAGAACTGGTGGATACCTACAAGCCCCCCCACATTGGCATAATCCTCAATCGTAACGTGCCCGGCCAGCGTTCCCGCATTGGCGATTATAACGTTATCACCGATTATGCAATTATGTCCAATGTGCACATAAGCCATAAGCAGGTTGTTGCTGCCGACAAGAGTGCTGGTGCCCTCCGAGGTCCCGGGATTTATCGTGACGAATTCCCTGATGGTATTATTCTCTCCTATCTTCAGGTACGTCTCTTCTCCCTTGTATTTGAGATCCTGGGGCCTGCTGCCTATTACCGCGCAGGTGAAAACCGAACTTCCGGCCCCGAGTTCCGTATATCCCAGGAGATGCACGTGCGGACCAATCTTGCATCCCTTGTGAATGGTTACATTCTCTTCAACAATTGTGTAAGGTCCTATTTCAACGTTTTTATCTATGCGGGCCTTTGGTGAGACAATCGCCGTAGGATGTATCATGATATCAGCTGTCCACGATGGTAGACATAAAGACAGCTTCAGCCACAACCTTTCCGTCAACAAAAGCCTTGCCCTGTATGCGCCCGACCCGGCTTTTCATCTTCATAACCTCAACCTGCAGAATCAGCTGACATCCGGGTCTTACCGCCCTTCTGAATTTCACGTTGTCTATGCTCATGAAATAGGCAAGCTTACCCCGGTTCTCTTCCTTGCTCAACATCAGGACACCGCCCACCTGTGCCATTGCCTCAACGACGATAACACCGGGCATTACGGGCCTCCCGGGAAAGTGTCCCTGGAAGAACCATTCGTTCATTGTAACGTCCTTGATGCCTATCGCCTTGTTCTCGCTCAACTCAACGATCCTGTCCACGAAAAGAAAAGGATACCTGTGCGGTATTATCTTTGAAATCTCCTCGGTATATAGAGTCCCGTAGGAATCAAAAGAAGGAGAAGGCATTCCTATGCCGCTCACCCTTTCTTTATTGTACAGCTCCCTCATTCTCCTTATCAGCTTGGTATTTATCGCATGCCCGCTCTTGATACCTATGATGTGCGCAGCAATGTAATTTCCGAAAAGGGCGAGATCACCTATCAAATCACTTATCTTGTGCCGGACAGGTTCGTCTTTGAACCGGAATTCGTTATCAATCACTCCCTTCTTGTCGTCTATTACCAGCGTATTCTTGTAATCGGAACCTTTCCCCAGGCCGAGTTTCTTGAGCGATTCCACTTCTTCGCGCAGACAAAAGGTCCTGGCCGGCGAGATATCCCTCTCATAGACTTCCGGGGTTATTGAATACGAAGCATACTGTGATTTCAGAATGGTATCAGGGTAGTCAAGCATATAGGATATTTTCAGTTCGTCGCTCGGCAGGGCGATTATGTGGGTGCCGTTATCCGAAACGTATATGGGTTCCTTGACCGCGAAAATATCCTTTTCACTGTTCAGTTCTTTTATCCCGGCTTTCTTAAAGAGATCAACGAAGGGCCTTGCGCTGCCGTCCAGCCCCGGACATTCACTGCCTTCCATCTCAATAAAAACATTGTCTATCTCCATTGAGTAAAGAGCGGAAAGGAGATGTTCTACCGTATGAATCTGGAAATGTTCGTTGCCTATGGACGTGCGCCTGGGGTACCTGATGGTGTCAAGCAGATTGTCTATTTCAGGTTTGACAGGCTTTGCATCCTTGATATCCTTCCTTATAAAAATGATGCCGGTATTTGCCGGAGAGGTCTTGAAGGTCAGTCTGCTCTTTTGTCCGGTATGAAGTCCTGTTCCTTCTATGGAAACGGTTTTGTCAATTGTTTTCTGAATCTTCTTCTCCATACATCTCCTTCATTTTTCTTTCCATTCTGTCAATTTTATCTTCCAGTTTCTTTATCTTCTCTATGAGTTCCGGCTGCCTTCTTGAGTATGCCTGCAACCTCATGTCTTCCCATTTATCGCGGGCAGGGAATCCGGTAACGTGAGTATTGGGCGGTATGTTCTTGGTAACACCCGCCTTGCCGCCGATGATGGAGTTGTCACCAACGGTTATATGCCCGGTGATTCCCGCCTGGCCGGCTATTATGACATTCTTGCCCACTACGGTACTGCCTGATATGCCAACCTGTGCAACAACAATTGTGTTCTCTCCTATGTATACGTTATGCGCAATCTGGACAAGGTTGTCTATCTTTACGCCGTCGCCTATGTAAGTCTTGTCAAACCTCGCCCTGTCTATGGTAACATTGGAGCCTATCTCCACATCATTGCCTATTTCAACCGTTCCAATCTGGGGAATCTTGTGATGCACGCCTTTTACGGTTGCAAACCCGAATCCGTCTCCCCCTATCACGGTACCGGGATGGATTATAACCCTGTCTCCTGCTATTACTCTCTCCCTTATTATCACGTGAGGATATATGAGCGAATCCCTGCCAATCTTGGTATAATGACCTATGTATACGCAGGACCCGATTATCGTTCCGGCGCCTATCTGCACGTTATCCTCTATGACTGCATAAGGCTGGATTGAAACGTTTTCTCCGATAACGACGTTCTTGCCTATTACTGCCGTGGAATCAATCCCTGAAGAGAAAGTGACCGGTTCAGGCCCCACGATAGACATTATCTTTGCGAATGCAAGCGAAGGATTCTCAACCTGGATGAGAGATGCACTTACAGTATTGTTTATATCTGAAGGCACAATTATCGCAGAAGCTTTGGTTGACTTCAGAAGAGGCCTGTACTTGTTGTTCGCAATGAAAGTGAGCTGTCCTTCCCTGGCCTCTTTAATTCCTGATACCCCCGTAACGGTTGTACTCTCGTCACCTACGACAATACCTCCCACTATATCGGCAATTTCCTTAACAGTCATCATCACTTGCTCTTCACATCTCCTTTATTTACCACCTTTATTATTTCACCGGTAATATTAACTGCGTTCTGTCCGTAAATCACAACCCGTGAATCAAGAATGGCGGTGTAGCCGTTCTTCTGTCCGTATTCCTCAATTTTTTCTTTTATCTCCTTAAGCAGAACGTCCTCAAGTCCTTTCCTTTTCTCGTCAAGCTTCTTGTTGACATCGCTCCACATCTTCGTGAATTCCTGAATCTTGTCCTTTAATTCCGCTTCCTTCTTCTCCCTTTCCTCCGGCTTCATGATATCTTTCTTCTTGGAATAGTCTTCCTGCATCTTCTTTATGTTTGCCTCAAGCTCGCTTACGTTTTTCTGTTCCACTTCCACTTCTTTCTTGAATTTCCCTTCCATTTCATTTGCTTTCTCAAACTTTGAGAAAACCTCTTTCAAATCCACGTAACCTATTTTCACCGTTTGTGAAAAAGCGATCCGTGGCATAAGAAAAGCCAGAAACAACGTTCCCGCAGTTAGAACCTTTCTTAGATTGTCCATTGGAATCTCCCTGTAGTTAATCCTTTGCCGTATGAAACGTCCCGTCTTGAATTTCAAAATCCGAAAGTCATACCGAAATGCCACCGGCCCTCGGGCTCATCACCTTCCCTGTCAAGAGCATGGCCGTAATATATTTCTATGGGAGCGTTTAAAATCGGTACAATCAGTTTGACTCCGGCGCCTACGCTTTTCCGCAGGGAACCAAACTCACCCCAGTCTTCCCATACGTTTCCGGCGTCAAAAAACAGAACTCCCTTTAGTATATCCTCATATAAAGGATAAATCAACTCAAAATTTTTGGCAAATAGAGAACGGCCTCCGACAGCATCACCGGTAACACTATCTTTCGGTCCGAGAGTCCTTTCTTCGTATCCCCTGACCGTGCCTATACCTCCTCCGAAGAACCGTTCATAGATCGGTATTTCATCGGTATCGTCCAGTTCTTTTATCATACCGGCAGAAAACCTGCTGTGGAAAACCAGTTTCCCGAGCGGAAAGTAGAAGTCGTTTTCAAGAACCGGCCTGACGAAATCAATGTCTCCCTCCAGAACTTCCCCCGCGTATTCAACAGACAGCTTCGCCTGGTCGCCTTTTCTGGAAGCCCTTTTCCTGTCAAGGCTACTGTAAGTGAATGCCGCCGTAAGACTGTTCTTCCTCTTGTCGCCTTCCTGTCCGACAAGTGAGGGTATTTCAACTGCCGAAAGCCCGATCTCCTCAATTTTTGCGGTCAAGCCTAGTGATGCCCTATCCCATCTTCTGCCGATTCTCAAAGCACCGCCCGTTCTGTCCACGTCATATTCGCTGTAGTCTCTGCTTGTACTGTACAGGTCAACGCCGAGCCAGACAGGCTTATCAAGGAAATACGGCTCTGTAAAACTCACGCTGAAATCCATGGTTTCAGTACCGAGCTGCGTCGTCAAGGCAAGGTTCTGCCCTCCCCCGACAAAAGACGGTTTTCCGGACATATTGAAATTGGGCTGCTGTATGCTTATGACTCCCACAACGTCGTCAACGGTGCTGTATCCTCCGCCTATCATGAACATCCCCGTTTTTTCCTTTTCGTCAACCTCAACAACAACATCGGCGGTATTTTTCCTGTCTTCGGCAAACTCGGGATAGATATTTATCTTCTCAAAATAATTAAGGTCAAAAAGCCTGTTAAAACTCTTCTGCATCCTGTCGGAGGTCAGCTTGTCTCCGGGTTCAATCCTCACTTCCCTTCTGATGACCTTATCCTTGGTTCTCGTGTTTCCTCTTATGATGACCTCTCCCGCATGGTAAACTTCGTTCGGCTCAATGAAATAAGTTATGTCCATCACTTCGGGTCTCTCGCCTGTCGCCGGGATTTCATCAATCCTGGCCTTCAGGTATCCCTTGTCAAGATAGAACGTGCTCAAGTTCCTTATATTTTCATCGGCTTTGCTTCTGTTGAATACCTTGTTCTTATCCTTGAAAGACAGGAGTTGCTTCAGCTTGCTTTCATCAAAAATGAGATTACCCTTGAATCCGATATTTCCCAGATAGTATTGTTTACCTTCATCTATGGATACTTTCACGACGAGAAGTCTGTCCTTCTTGTCAGTAAGCACGTCTCCCGCCACCTTTGCTTCCAGGAAACCGTTGTCCATATAATAGGCTTTTATTTTTTCAATATCCTTATCAAAAAGATCTTTCTTGAAAGTCCCTCTTATAAAAGGCGCTTTTCTCTGTTTAACCTTCATTAAACCGCGGAGGTGCGATGCCGTAACGGAATTGTTGCCCTCAAACGTCATTTTCTTAACGTAACTGCGCCCCTGTTCATTTATCATCACGCGCAGAAGGACATTCTCATTCTCGCTTTCTTCAATTTCATAGTCAATTTCCACGAGATAATATTTTTTATTCCTGTATTGTTCCTTTATTTTCTCAATCCCGTCAAGAAGTTTAACCTCATTGAGAATATCTCCCTTGTTAATCCCCAGAAAACTCAAGAGCTGTTTCGTATTAAATATCTTGCTGCCGGTGAATTTTACTTCTTTAATTACCGGGTTTTCTTTCACGTAGAGCTTGACAATGGTTCCGTCTTTCTCTTCAGTCTCATAGCGGACATTCTGAAAGAAACCTGTTTCTGCAAGTTTCCTCACGTCTTCCCTCAAAACGCCTTCGTTGAACTCACTCCCCACCTTCGTCTTCATTAACAGCAGGATCCTCTCTTCGCTCACGTTCTTGTTTCCGGATATTTCAATCCTGCTTATTTTACCCTGGGGAAAGAGAAGCGCGGGAATGCTAAGTAAGAGGAACGGCAGCAGAATTAGTAATTTTTTCAAGGTTTTCTCCTTTCTTCAAAATCCTGAAGGTAAGTTTCTTATCTTCTTCCACACAGTCAATAATAATCGTGGAATTTTGAGGGTATAAATCTTTGAGCATCTCTTCCGAAAGAGGATCCTCAACATATTTTGATATGACCCTTTTTAGAGGTCTCGCGCCGAATTCCGGGCTTGTTCCCTTATCTATCAGGAACCGCTTTGCTCTGTCAGATACCGCAATCATCACATGTTGTTCTTTCATTCTTTCACACACCTCGGATATTTCAAGTTCAGCAATCTTCCAGAGGTGTTCATTATTCAGCGGGTGGAAAATTATAATTTCATCAAGCCTGTTCACAAACTCCGGCTTGAAAGTTTTCTTAACCTGTTCCATCATCCTGTCCCTGATATCATTCTGGAAATCTTCTTTTTCGTTCTCCTGCTGGAAACCTATGACCGACCTGTTCTTGAAAATCTGGCTGCCGAGATTTGATGTCATGATAAGTATTGTATTGCGAAAGTCCACGCTCCTGCCGAAGCTGTCAGTCAGCCTGCCGTCTTCAAGAACCTGAAGAAGCAGATTGAAAATCTCGGGATGCGCTTTTTCAATCTCGTCCAGCAGTATGACACTGTAAGGTCTCCTTCTTACCTTCTCGGTAAGCTGCCCGCCTTCTTCGTAGCCCACGTATCCCGGAGGCGCTCCTATCAGGCGGGACAGAGAGAATTTCTCCATGTATTCCGACATGTCTACCTGCACCAGTGCCTGCTCGTCTCCGAAAAGGAACCTGGCAAGCGCTTTACCGACAAGGGTTTTTCCGACACCCGTGGGGCCCAGAAAAAGAAAACTGCCTATAGGTTTCTTCTTATCTTTCAATCCGGCCCTGGACCTTCTTATCGCCCTGCTTATCGCCGAAATAGCCTCGTCCTGGCCTATCACAATTTCATGGATCGATCGCTCCATGTCCAGCAGTTTCTCTTTCTCTTCCCTGCAAATCTGGGAGACGGGAACGCCGGTCCACTGTGAAACGATAACAGCAATGTTTTCTTCGGTTATGAGCCTTTTCTCTTCGGGTATGAGATTGCTCCAGTTCTCCCTGAAATCGTCCGCTCTATTCTTTAATTCCCGCTCCTTATCCCGAAGCGAAGCAGCCTTCTCATAGTCCTGTTTTTTTATTGCATTTTCTTTTTCCCTGGTGACTTCCTTTATTTCCAGGTCAAGTCTCTCCATCTCTTCCGGAGGGTTGTAAAGTTTCAGCCTCTGATGGCTTGCGGCCTCGTCTATGAGATCAATCGCCTTGTCCGGCAGGAACCTCCCGGTTATATACCTGTCACTCAATACAGCCGCAGATTCAATCGCCCCATCCGAGATCTTGAGATGGTGATGCAGTTCATATTTTTCCTTGAGACCTTTGAGAATTTCTATGGTTTCTTCCACGCTCGGCGGGTTCACAATGACAGGCTGGAATCTCCTCTCAAGAGCACCGTCTTTCTCTATGTATTTTCTGTATTCATCAAGAGTGGTTGCACCGATGCACTGTATCTCACCTCTTGAAAGAGCAGGTTTAAGTATGTTTGATGCGTCTATTGCACCTTCGGCGCCGCCGGCTCCGACCAGAGTATGTATCTCGTCAATGAAGATTATAACGTTCCTTGAGCTTTTTATTTCGTCAAGAACCATCTTTATCCTCTGCTCAAATTCTCCTCTGTACTTGGTTCCAGCGACTATCGCGGCAAGGTCTATCATTATTACCTTCTTGTCCTTCAAAATCTCCAGAGCTCCGCCGGAAACGATCTTTTCCGCCAGCCCCTCAACTATCGCCGTCTTGCCGACACCGGGTTCTCCTATCAGCACCGGATTGTTCTTCTTCCTGCGACAGAGTATCTGCGTCAGCCTTTCTATCTCTTTTTCCCTTCCGATTACGGGATCAAGTTTGCCTTCCTCCGCAAGCTTGGTAAGATCCCTTCCGAATGCCTGGAGAGCGGTGACCTTGCTCTTCTGATAGGGCTGACCGGTGTAACGCTTGCCATAGCTGCTCCATTTCTGCTGGGGATCTCCCAGCAGCTCCTCAAAGATCTCCCGGGCATTCTTGAGAGTGATTCCGTTACTCCGGAGTATTCTTGACGGCAGGGTTTCTTCCGCAGCGATCATGCCGAGCAGGATATGCTCGGTACCAATATAGTTGTTTGTATAAAACTGCGCTTCCTTGACTGCGAGCTCAAGGACTCTCTTTGACTGAATGCTTAAAGGCAGATCTCCCACGTAAACCGGAACGCCTATTTTCATGTTCCTTTCAATCTCATTCTTTATCTTCTGGAACTCAATGCCCATATGATGCAGCATTGCAACTCCGACACCCTGGGCATCAGCAAGCATTGCCAGGAAAATATGCTCCGGTTCTATCCTGTTATGCCCGTACTTTACAGCCTCTTTCCGGGCAAAATCCAGCAGAGATTTCACACGCTCGGTGAATCTTTCAAACATATTTCCCCCTGGTTTGTGCCCATTTTAGCATATTTTTCGTATTTTGGCTAATTTTCTTTTGCTTTTTAAGTCAAAATCACTCGTATACGGAAGTCCCTTCTGCCTGGGTTAAAGCCATGAATTCCTTTCTTATTCTCTTCGTTACAGCGCCAGGTTTTCCTGTGCCTATTATCCTTTTGTCAAGAGCAATTACAGAAATTATCTCGGCCGCAGTCCCTGTCAGGAAACACTCTTCGGCAGTAAATATGTCATGCCTCGTCATATCCATTTCCTTCACGACAAGCCCCATATTGGCTGCTATTTCCATGACGGTATTCCTCGTAATGCCCTCAAGCGCACCGGCGGAAACCGGAGGCGTGAGGAGAACGTTCTTATTCACGGTGAAGATATTATCCCCGGTGCACTCGCTTACGTAACCCTGGCTGTTGAGCATAAGCCCTTCGGCGGCTCCACCATTGTTGGCTTCTATCTTGCCAAGTACGTTGTTTAGATAATTCAAAGACTTGACGGCAGGATTTATGCACTCGGGCGGATTTCTTCTGGTTCCCACCGTTACCACCTCCAGTCCCTTTTCATACAATGATTCCGGATACAGCTGTATGCTGCTCGCTATAATGAAAAGTGTGGCAACCTTGCACTTTCGCGGATCCAGCCCGAGGTCACCCACACCCCTGGTTACCACTACCCTTATGTAGCTGTCCGTCAATTTATTTGCCCTGACCGTTTGTATGATAGCGTTCTTAAGATCATAGAAATTCAGCGGAACTTCAAGCATTATAGCCTTTGCGGAATTATAAAGACGCACAAGATGTTCATCCATCTTCCATATTCTTCCGTTATAACTCCTTATGCCTTCAAAAACACCGTCACCGTACAGCAACCCGTGGTCAAATATGGACACCTTTGCATCTTCTTCCTTCACCAGCTTCCCGTTCAGATATATAAGCAAACCCATGTTATTCCTCCTTAATCTCTGTTTTTTCTATTTCTCCTTCGTTTAAATATACTACTTTTGACGCGAACTGCAAAAATTTCTCATTGTGAGTCCCTATGATGAACGTAACCCCCTTTTCCTTGTTGAGTTTCTTGATCAATTCAAAGAACATCTCCGATGCTTCTTTGTCTATGCTTCCGGTCGGCTCGTCCGCGAATATCACCTGCGGCTTGCATATCAGGCTGCGGCATATGGCCACCCTCTGAAGTTCCCCTCCCGAAAGCTGTGAAGGATAAAAAGTTTTCCTTCCCG
>Ga0209609_10001309_pt1 | contig 14424 bp, 11 predicted proteins | sample LakKivw325mmetaG_FD_184136 | JGI IMG/M metagenome (GOLD analysis project Ga0209609, IMG submission 184136) | Anoxic lake water microbial communities from Lake Kivu, Rwanda to study Microbial Dark Matter (Phase II) - Lake Kivu water 325m metaG... | ecosystem: Environmental > Aquatic > Freshwater... | reverse complement strand
GTAATGAGATCAATTCTTCCAAAAATTGTTTCACGCGGTATGAAAAATTTTCCTTTATTTCCTTTTTCTCAAAAAGAGACCTTCTGATCAAAACACCTCTCTCCAGGACTTTGTTCTCGATGTGGGCCATCCCTTGAATCGAATCCGGATGATATCCTTAGCGCTTACGCTTGAGGAGACATAGATATTCCCGTTGGTCACCACAGGAGAACCCGGGATCCCAGCTCCCAGGGAGACATATTCTGATACGGGTTGCGGATTCCCATATTCATCAAGGGTAACAAGACCAGCCACTCCTCCTAAGGTCGTTCCATTCGATATCTTCAATCCGTAAAGCCTTCCTTCGCCTGCTCCACAAAATTCACTGGAGAGTGTATAGAGCCATGAGGTGAAGTAAACCACATAGTTGGCAACGACCGGTGTGGAGAGTATTTTCTGGCCGGTTAAGACCTTGGGCCAACTTGAACCCGGAATGATCCTTCCCGTCCCATTATCATCCCAGATCTCCCAGAAATAGTTGTCCGTATTGGTTAAGAGGTTGAGTTCTTCTCCTGTTCCAAAGAAGACGAGGATCTTTCCTTCATCATTCTTTGCCACTGCGGGTGAATAGAAGATGGGTTTCCTCTGTCCTCCCGTTGGCGTAAAGAGCGGAATACATACCCAGTTGGCTTTATTGGGGTCCCTTACATCCACTCTCCACATGGTCCCATCAGTATCGCCAAAGTAAATATAATCCACCAAACCATCCCCATTGGCATCAAAGGCGATGGGACTGCACGGGATATCATTGGTGGGGTTTCCGATACTCTCAAAGGACTTAAGGGTTGTCCCTGTCTCAATATCTACAATATAGAAGGCATTTCCCTTATTGTTAGCGGGCGAATAACCTCCTGTAATAAAGGCCACATACTTGATCGTGCCTCCATCATTGACCTTCCCGATATCAGGTTTTGCCCATGCATCTCCCAGCTTCGATTCTGTCCAGTGCCACAGGATCCTTGGATATTGGGGGCCAAAGCCATAACCATCCGGATTGGTCACATCCACAGCAAAGTAGAAAGGACCTCCATCCCTTTGACCGGTGATGATGACTGTCCTCCACTTCTGCCAGTCCTCTGGAGGGTTGAGGGTTCTGAAGTAGACATCATAGGCCTTTGGACTACCGTCCACATAATAGCCATGCTCTGAATTGAGCTTCCTCACCTTTCCGAGATGAGGTTTGTCCGTAAGACTGGGATGGATCGGAAGGATGGCAACCTGTTCTCTTCCATCGGTCAAGGGAGCGGTCTTCGTATTCTTAAATCCATGAAGCATCCCGTCATTTGCCCCCACATAGACCATCTGTGTCCTGTTCTTATAATTTTGGTAAAAGGTGATGTAGTTATTCTCATTCGTAAAGAAGGGAGGGGAACCGATCACTACCGGTGTGGAGTGGTAGATATCTCCCAATTTCCAGCCCACACTCAGCTCCACCGGCCTGTATCCTTTATGGAAAGGAGGAGCATGAACACCCCCCACGGTCCGGTCATCGAAATTGGGGTCCAGGGTGTAACCGATGATCGTCTGTGCATCCTCGTCATCCTTATCCCCATCTCCATTGATATCCTCATTCCTGGGACTCGGATAGACCAAAGGCCAGAGGTTGGAGTTATTGATCTGAAACTCTTCTTTTGATGGATTGAGCAAATCATCCTTCCATGTCCAGATCGTTCCTCTCCCGAAAAGCGTATTTCTGGCTCCACCATCCCAGGCATAAGGCTGGACCACTTCCCCTGAGGATTGATTGATATCGTACGTCCAAAGATGACCCTTCCAGGAATTGTCAGCCGTAATATCGAAGAAGCCCTTGAAGATCCGGTCTCCTGATTTCGTCATCACAGGATTGGATCGTCCATAGGTGGAACCCACGATCGCCTGGAAGATCGCCTTCAAGGCATCCTTCAGTGAAGCGAGGTCTGTTGCAAAATAGGCCTGGTAAGTCCCCCCGGAACTGGCAATGTTATTCAGAGTCTGGTTCCCCTGGACATCTGTTCCGAATCCGATTACAAAGGTCTTGACATTGGTGGCCAATAGATTGGCCGCTTCGGTCGGTCCACCGCTATAGTCCGGAGTCCCGCCTCCGCCTGAAGGGCAGAGGGTTCCGGAGGGCAGACACCTTGCACTCTCCAGACCATCGGTCAGAAGGATGACATAATTCCCGCGGCACTGGACTCCCTGGGCCGTTGCCTGACTCGGTGGATCGCCTCCATTGTAGTTGTAGATATAATCATAGAAATAGAGCTGGGCGGATTTTAGAGAATCGGCAAGAGGGGTATGGAAGGATTCGGCGGTATTCGATGTCATTCCGGTCTTTGCGTAATTCGAATGGAGGGGGAGCTTTGTCCAGTATCTTCCTGACTCTGGGCTCATCACAGGGGTCAGATCGAGGAATGTTATGACCTGATCCTTAATCGCACTCCGGATGGCGGGATTGAACCCCACATCCTTATCGTCCGGGAAGTTGATGAAGAACCAGTGATTATTGAATGTGCCCGGATTGTTGTTCACATTATTCAGATCATCATCCGAAGGATAGAAAAAATCCCCTGGCTGTGATTGAATGGACCACTGGTAATTACAACCCGGATCTCCCGGTGGACAGTTCCCGACAGTCTTAAAATAGCTCCAGATATGGGGCCGGCTCGGTCCCAAGGTGGTGAGGTATTTGTAATCGGAATACTCATAACAGGTCATGCCGGTTGCGTTGACCGCTCCATTGGGAGTGGGGAAATCAGGAGGGCCAGCGAGATACCATCTCGAATATTGGTTATTCGGATTCGGATCCCCCAGATTGTCTGAGCCATACTCCGCCGAACAGGTGGCCGAGTTGAACTGTATCCAGGTCCATTCCTTAGCCCAATAATCCCAGCCCGTTTCGGTAAATGGGCCTTTACATTCCCAGTAAGTCGGGTCGGCATCATAATTGGCATCTCCGGGCCAGTAGGTAATATAACCGTCTCCCCAGTTTAATGGAAATTCAGCAGTGCAGACAATAGGACCACTGGTCGCATACCATTTCGATTTCCAGACAATGGAATAATGTTCATGCCAATCCGTCCGGTAGCTGAAAGTATATTCATTATATTCCGCATTATAGGTGATACTGTAAACGGTATGTCTCATATTGGCGGAATAGGTCCCGGGTGGAAAAGGAGGGGGTTCATTGACGCCATTATTATTGAGAGAGTTCGTAGTCGTATGAGGGATAAAGAATTCATAACCCACGCTGACACCTGTATGCGTGGTATTGTTATAATCTTTGAAGCTATTCGGCTCCTTACTCTTCACACTCCAGGAATGCCTGTCCCAGTAAAATTTCCAGTAACGTTTGTCCCAACGATACCAGGTCTGTCTATAATAATGCCTGTTTCTCCAATAATATCCTCTTCTGATTTCGGTCTTCACCTGAGCATAGGTCGAGAACCCGAGGTTGACCTTATCCTTTACCACATCTTCCATTATCTCTTTTAAGGCGAGTTTGGCAAGGTAGAGTTTGCTCGAAGGATGATTGGCTCCCCCTTCGAAATTATAGACGGTATAACCCGAATCGCAGGGGGGTGCGCCCCCGTTGGTCGTCTGAATCCTTCCGAATGTATCCACGCAGACATTCCCGGAATTGGCATCTGCCCCGTCGGGTTTCTTGCCCATCGAACTGGAGGTGTCGAAGATGATCATCACGTTTGGGGTTTTCACCTGGAATAAATCCTCCTGAGCATATCCCGGAAGAGGAATGAAGACCATCAGGAATAAGGCATATAGGATAAATTTTTTCATTATCTTTCTCCTTTATCTCCTCAGTTATACTTCCTTGATTCTGCAACATTTCCACCTCCGCCCGGATAGATCTCCATAATTGATTCGACAGTAACCCTTCCGGCGGTGGGAAAACTCGGGGCCACTCCCTCCGAGTTGATCCTGAAAGTTTGATAAGGAATGCCACCTCTTTCCTTAATGCCAATTTGATTGTAGGTCACATTGTAGGTGATGTTGAAGGGACTCCCCGGAAGGGTCTGGGTGTTAAAAGTGGTGATCCCCTGTAGGATTTCATAATTATTCTGAGCCCTTATCCGGAAGTCCTCGAGCCCACCATCGGCACCGTAAAAAGCAGTATTGTAGATTCTCTGATTTCCCGAAATACTCGTCTCAAAGGTGGTGGTTGTGACCGCATTGATTCCAACAACAGTGAGAATCAAAAGCATGACCAGGGCAATCACGAGAGCCATTCCTCTTTGATTCTTTAAACTATCTTTTTCCATCGGCATCCTCTTAATATCAGATTGTCACGTCTGCTTGTCCCGCCTTCACCGAAGCGGCGTCGGGCAGGCGGGCGTAACGCACTTTGGCATGCTGGTACGCCCTTTCGGCTCGCAATGAGCTTTGAGTTAATTACTCAGGGTATCCCCATACTCTTACCCATATTTCTCAGTTGGATACGGGATGTGATCTCCCTTCTTCTATACCCCCCTCCTCCGGTATAAGTAGGATCGGGCTCTTTTGTTCTGGCAACGACGGTAACCTGAATGCTTGCCGTTCTATTGGGAGTGGCTGGTATCCCCCCGTTCTCATCAAAATACCGGAACTGCAGGCTCTCAATATTATCCGCGAGGGGTTGACCTCCTCCTCCTGTATTCTCATTTCTCCTCAAGACCAAACTCCCATCCACAGAATAAGTGACAGCTTGAACCCTGAAGACAAACTGGCCGGCTGGATTCGTCGGAGCCCGGTCTAAAACCAAAACCGCCGTTGTTCCTACAGGCTGGTTCTGAACAATAAAACTCTCCTCTCCTCCGATTGAGAGATAACTATTGGCCGCCCCATTAAATTCATCCGTTGCATTGCTCAGGGTAATCTGGTTGCCTGCTGAAGCGGTGACTGTAATGGGATTTCCTGCGGCAGTTCTGACCTGTCGAAAACCACCCACAATGGTGATATTGTCAGCATTCGTCGTTAATACATCTGCAAATCCATTGACGGGCAATATCCTACTGGTAAAATTACCCGTCCCTTCGTCGTAATAGGCAACCTGCCCGAAGTTCACCATCCTGATTTCCCGCATCATCTTATTAATGGCAACCCTCACATTCTGCTGCATCTCCACGACCTGGTCCTGGACCATATAGGAGCGCTGTTGAGTGATAAAAGTTCGATAGATGCCCGCGATGAGGATGGCACTAATCGCCAAGGCTATCAGCAACTCAATTAAGGTAATTCCCTTTCTGTTCACTTGTCTTCCTTAAGGGGATTTTACTGTCGTAAACGAAACCGAATGGGCAGAGGGATCTGACCATCTCACCGCCACCTGGATAACTCTGCTATCCGGTAAATCCGGGTGGGCAGTGACTTCATAGACCCTGTTGAAAGTTGTTCCCCGAATTGCCACAGAACCATCATTATGAATTCCCAAGCTGAAAGTAGCAGTATTAATATTCAGCGGGATGGTTCTCAATTCCTCCAGCCGGTCCTGGCCGATGATGGAGGCCTGCATGATGTTGTCTGAAAAGTAGTTTCCCCTCATCGAAGTGATCTGCATTCCGGCAATGGCGAGGATGCCTATGGCTAAAATGATCAGGCCGATGAGAATCTCCATCAATGAAAATCCTCTGCTATTCAATCTCATTTCTTTATACCTCCTAAACAGGAATAATCCACGCCTGCGTGCTGAAACGCCTGCACTCTTGCGTACAGGCATGAATTGCCCCTGCTTATAAGGGCGGGTTGACTGTGATTTTTCCCGTGGCCGTAGTCAGGGTAATGGTTCTTGAACTTCCTCTATTGTTGGTTAAGGTTAAACTCCCCGTTGAAGCAGTTGAATTGGGATTGAACTGGAAATTGCTTCCGGGTGGAAAGGCAGTGAACTGGACTCCGGTGGGCAGGGTCTGCTGTATTCCTTCTGTAACCCATCCGCCTGCTGTATTTCGATACTCTATGAGAAAACTACTGGCATCCGGGAATCGAACCCGATAGTCCAGGTTGATAGAGATCGATTTAATCTGGGCTGTTCTCATGGCTGAAACAACATCTCTCGTTCCACCTCTCAATCGGTAATTAGGTGTCCACGAACTGATACTCGGGGTAAGTAAAGTGGCTCCTATGGCAATAATGATCATCACTATAATCAGCTCAAGCAGTGTGATTCCCTTTTTATTCATAATCACCCCAATTTTACATATTTTTATCTGAGTATTAAATTTAGCAAATACTGTGCCACTCCTTCACATTTACTAACTTATTGAAAATGATTACTATTTCTTTTTACTGAATGATTCAAAACCGATATTTTTCTGAAAATTGTCTATAGAGCTATGAATTTTTTTCACAGTTGAGATGGAATGAGCCTTTTTCAAGATTGTCTGTATTCAACGGTCAGGGTATATTGCTGGATGCTCTTTGCTCCTTCACTGTCAGATGCCTCAATTTCGATCGTATAGGTCCCTTTATCTTCTTTTCGAATCTCCCATTGGATCAATCCATTCTGTTTGTCGACCTCCATCCCCTTCGGGCCTGATTTTAAAGTGAAAGTAATGAGATCCTTATCCGCATCGATGGCCTTTACTTCATAAAGATATCTTGTCCCTTCTATTGAAGTGGGTGGTGACGAAATGATGATAGGTGGGCTATTGGAGATGAGAACAGATTCTGATTTCTTAGGAGTTCCTAAAGATTCCCTATCATCAGGAGTCACAATAACGGTAATGGAATCTCCTTTTTCGAATCGGGATTGATCTAAAATTTCTTTTTCCTCCTCTTTCAGGACAGCTCCATTTCTTTCCCACCGATAGATATAATAGACTGAATCCCCATCCGCATCAAAACCCTTTACATGGACTTTTAAGGGGTCTCTCCGGGAGGCTAATTTAGGCTCGATTCGGACCTCTTGGATGACGGGGGGAGTGTTCATAATTCTTCTTGGTGCTGAGGAAACACTCTTTCCTTCAACCTTTCCATCATGAGGAGTGACAACCACTCGAATGAGATCTCCTTTATGAAATTTTCCACTTTTCAGGATATAACTGTCCTCCACAACCATCTCCTCATCGTTCCTCATCCACTGATAACGGTAAGTCACATTGTCCCGATCCGGATCCTGGCTCTGAACGTTGACTGTGAGGTCACTCCCGTAAGTCGGTCTCTCCGGTAAGAGGGTGATCGAAGTAATTACGGGCGGCGAATTGGCTTTCACTTTGGGCTCCGCCTTTTCGGATCTTCCACATGACAAGAGCCCGAGGAGAAGAGCCGGTATCAATAGGAGGGACAATATTTTCGTTTTCATTCGTTTTCTCCTGCCGCTATTTATACTCATGAAGGGGGGAGATGTCAAAAAAAGTTAAAGGTAAAGGTTAGGGCAATGATGCCCGTATCGTTAATAAAAGGCAACGTTTATCGTCTTTAATCCTTTTAAACATAACCGTTTGACGATTTACGAAACGCCTGCCTGCCGGTAGGCAGGGGCTTCGTAACCGTAACCTCTTAACAAATTACTCTCACCTCTAAAACATTAACTCTCCACGATTTCATACTCTTTTATTTTATAGAGTAGAGCCCTGTGACTGATCTCAAGCAATCGAGCGGATTGGGTGTGATTTCCTTTCGTCTTTTTCAATGCCTTTCTGATGAGGCTGATTTCCAATAATCTTGAGGCCTTTTTGATCGAATATTCCTCTTCGGAAATTGGAAGGAGAGAGATATCTTCCTGAAAATTCTGAATCTCTGCAGGTAAATTCCCCAATTCGATATATTCTCCGTCAGCCAATACCACCGCTCTTTCAATGGTATTTTCCAGCTCCCTTACATTGCCGAACCATTTATAATTCATCAGGGTCTCCAGGGCCTTCGAGTCAACTGCCTTGACCTCCTTGTTTAAGGATTGATTATATTTTTGTATAAAATGCTTGATGAGAATGGGAATGTCCTCTTTTCTTTCTCTGAGAGGTGGAAGATTGATATGGAGCACATTCAGACGATAGAAAAGGTCGTCCCTGAAACGCCCTTCATTCACCTCTTTGGCAAGGTCTTTCACAGTGGCGGCAATAATTCTTACATCGATCTGGACGGATTTTGACTCTCCCACCCTTCTGATCTCTCCATCCTGTAACACCCGGAGCAGTTTGACCTGGAGTTGAGGGGGCAACTCACCAATTTCGTCCAGGAAGATGCTCCCTCCGTCTGCCTCTTCGAAGAGCCCTTTCTTTGCCCGGATGGCGTCAGTAAAAGCTCCCTTGGCATGGCCGAAGAGTTCGCTTTCAAGAAGGTTCTCGGGGATGGCACCGCAGTTTACGGGAACAAACAGCTTTTTTGAACGGTCGCTGTTATAATGTAATGCCCTTGCAACCAGTTCCTTACCGGTTCCACTTTCTCCCGTAATCAGGATGGTTGACTTATAGGGCGCCACTTTCTTGATCACTTCGAAGATCTTGATCATCTTCTCGTTTTTGCTGACAATATTTTCAAAACCGAACTCCTTCTTCACTTCCTTTCTTAAAAGTTCATTCTCCTTTCTCAGCCTCTCCCTCTCCTCTGCCTTTTTTAAGGTGAGAGTAATCTCATCAGGTTTGAAAGGCTTGGAGATATAATCGTATGCTCCCATCTTCATTGCTTCGATGGCCGTATCCACCGTTCCGTAGGCTGACATCATGATGATAGAGGTATCGATTTCCATTTTCTGGGCTTCCTGAAGAAATTCCATTCCGTCCATTAAGGGCATTCGAATATCACAGAGAATATGGTCGTAAGGGGAGAGGGAGACCTTTTTCAACCCCTCTTCTCCATTGGCCGCTCCCTCCACCTCATAACCCTCCTTCTTCAAGATGACGGAGAGTATATTCCGGAAACTTTCCTCATCATCCACAATGAGAATTCTTCTGGAAATCATCTGAACCCCCTTAAATACTGGAATATTGGTCTTCTTCTTTTTCCATTATTTCATCATTCCATTTTCATTGGGCTAAAGGAAAGTATATCTCGAATGTTGTCCCTTTCCCCACTTCACTTTCCACCTTGATCTCGCCTCCGATGGATTCAATAATCCTGAAGGAAATCGATAGCCCGAGTCCGGTCCCTTTATCCGGATCTTTGGTCGTAAAGAATGGGTCAAATATCTTTTTTAAATCTTCCTTTTTAATCCCGGTGCCTGTATCAGAAATGCGAATCCTTGCAAGGCGGTCTCCTCTCGAGAACCTGGAAAAAAGAGTGGAGATAGGATCCGGGCTCCGTAAGGAGGAATAGTCAGTCTCCGCCGGATCATCTTTACGTCTTGGGACATAGAAGGGAATACGATCTCTTGATTCTTTTCCAACGACAAACTCCTCTGATTGAATCCGCAATTTCCCGCCCTCAGGCATGGCGTCAAGGGCATTTAGAATGACATTCATAAAGACCTGTGAGAGTTGAGAATCATCCCCCTTGATCAGGAGAGGACGGGTGTGAAGGTCTAATTGGGTTTCGATATTTTTATAGTTCTTCTGATAGGAGAGCAGGGAAAGGGTGTTTCGGAGGATTTCATTGACTTCCACTTCTTTGATCTCAAACTTAGAAGGCCTGGCGTAGTTTAAAAGTTCTCGCACAATTCGGTTGATCCGCTCTATCTCTTTCTCAATCCGTTTTAAATAATCCCTTCCTTCCTCTCGATCAATTCCCCCCTTGGCTAAAATGCTGGTGTAACCCAGAATGGATCCCAATGGGTTACCCACCTCGTGAGCCACGCCTGCAGCAAATCTTCCAATGGATGCCAATTTTTCTGTACGGATCAATTCTTCCTGAGCCTGTTTCAATTTCCTATTGGCAAGTTCAAGGGATTCCAGGTGTCTTTCAATATTTTCTTGTTTCTCTTTCAACTGTTCGATCATACGGTTAAAAGAGGAGATGAGCTGCCCGATTTCATTATTTGAACTTACCTCAATGGTTTGACTAAAATCACCCTCACTGATCTTCTGGGTAAGCGAAACGAGATCTTTCATGGGTTTAACCAACACCCTTGAAAGTAAAAAACTTCCAAACACGATCAGGACAATGGAATCAAGGATGATCAAAATCATGATCATCCTCTGATATTCCAGCAGGTGTCTCATCACATCCCCGATCGGAATCTCCATCAGAATTCCACCGGCTACCCTCCCCTGGGTCCAAAGAGGAGAAGAGATTGTCAGTTTTCTATATTCGGGAGCCCAAAAACTCCCCTTTTTTTCGAGGTCCACCTCCTGAGTGCCGGATTGTATCGAACGTTTTAAAAGGGAATGGTCGTAGCCTGTATCCAGCCGTTCCTGTCTCTGACTGGCAATGACCTTCCTTTCTTGATCCGTGATGATGAGATTATAGAAGCGGCGCCCCTTCACATAAATATTGAGGAAATCCTGGACCTCTTTTTTCAGAAGAGGATGGATGAGTGAAAACTCTCCCTTTTCCCTGAGTATAAAGTCAATAAAGGTCTGAACGTCCTGGATCATGGCCTCGGCTTGATTGATTTTATCACGGAGGATATTTTTTTCATTGGCCTTGGAAGTTGTGAAGCCTATCAGAAAAATAGCCGCCAGCATGAGAAGCGAGATATTAACGATGACTTCCGTCCTGAGGGTGAGATTTAATCGCTTAAATAGCCAGGATGTTTTTCGCATAAAGTTTATCGAATAAAGGTAACGGTAAAGAAGCCCGTATCGTTTAGAGAAGGTTACGTTTATTGTCTTTTAAATCTACTCCATGCAGATGACAAATTATAGAGCTGCCTTCCGGATTTATCATACAAATCAATCAACTCTTCACACAACCCTCTATCAACACTCGCCCCATATAAATCTTTACATTGCTCTAATCCAACAATCGTTTCGTTACATTCACCCATAGCATCGTCGAGATATTTCTGAAATCCATGTTTTTGGTGCCTTTTGGCATAACCTTCAGCAATCAATCTGGGGATAGCTTTGACCGAGCGTCTAAGTTGACTTTTCAGGTCATTCTTTTCAATATCTGGAATTCTCGGAATAATTTTTGTCATCACTTCAATACATCCCATATAGGTGCCTTGATATACTTCTAAGTCTCGAAAACTTGATATCCCTTTCATTTAACGTAACCGTTACCTATTTACGAAACGGGCATCGTAACCGTAACCTTTACTTTTTTTACCGTTACCTCTCCCTTTAAATTAGATCACCTGTTTATATAGAGATACCAGTTGATCAATTGCTCTCCAAAAAAAAGCGAAATTACCGCCCCTAAAGAAAGGAATGGGCCAAAAGGGATGGCATATTTAAAATCTTTTCCTTTAAACATCATGAGGATAATTCCAGAAAGCGATCCGATAAAAGACCCCATGAGAATGGTCATGATCACCGCCTTCCACCCAAGGAAGGCGCCGATCATGGCCAGAAGCTTTACATCTCCGCCTCCCATCCCCTCTCTTTTAAAGAGCCATTGATAGAGTGTTGCGACCAGAAAAAGACTTCCTCCACCCACCAACAATCCGATGAGGGAATTTAAAAATGTAATATTGGGGAGAATCAGACCCCCGATTATGCCAACGCCGATTCCCGGTAAACTGACCACATCTGGGATGATCTGGTGATATAAATCAATGACAGCGATGACAATTAATGCTGAAATAAAAACGAAATAGAATAGAAAGTTCAGGGAGGGCCCAAATTTGGCGAAAATGAGAAAAGAACTTAAAGCAGTCATCCCTTCAACCAGAGGGTATTGAATTGAGATCGGAGTCTTACAGTAACGGCATTTTGCCTTCAACACAAGGTAGCTGACAAGAGGAATATTATCATAAAATTGAATGGGTTTCTGGCAATAAGGACAATGAGAGCCAGGAAAGACAATGGACTCCCCTTTGGGCAGCCTCATAATGCAGACATTGAGGAAACTCCCGATCATCGCCCCGAATAGAATAGAAATAATGTACCACATGGATATACCTCAAAACGATGAACGATAAACTATGAACGATGAACCTTAGAGACGAATCCCCTCGTTCCGAACTTTCTTCCCAAATGAAATCAGCTGTGCACCCAAAACCTCAGCTTCTTTCAAATACCCCTCGAACTCCCGGCCAGTAATATAGCCATCGTCTAAAACCAAATCCAAACAGCACACTACTTCTTCCAAAGATGTTTCTGAGGTATTTAAATATTTGCTAAATTCAAAATCCGATAATTTGTTGGACCCCTCAGCAATATTTAGACAAGTCGAATCGGCAGCGCGTGATAGTTGGTCTCTTAAAAGATAGCGTTCACTTTCAGGCAATTTTTTTGCCAATTGCCTCATTTTCTTTCTGAATGATTTGGCCGCCATGTACACTGGCCACTTCCTAAATCTAAAAAGGCTTCTTTTTTCTTTTTTGTCCATAGTTCGTTGTTTATTGTTCATAGTTCACCGTCCATCGTTCATTGTCCATTGTTACCTCTGCAGATCCTGGATCATCCACCTCAAGTCTTCCACCTTCGCCTTGGCCTTCGGAGCCGCCTCAATCCCCTTCTGATAATAAAACTTTGCTTTCTCTTCATCATTCAACCTGTTCAGGTAGATATTCCCCATTTCCTCATAAGGATTGATGATATGAGGAGAAAGCGCTGAAGCTTTTTCCAATTCCGAAAGGGCTAACCTGTATCGTCCCATTTCCTTATAGAGCATGGCCAGCCGGAAATAGAAGAGGCTGTTGCCCGGAGACCTTTTAAGCAAATATCTCCAGACCGCCTCGGCTTTATCATACTCCTTTTGCCTCTGATAAAAAACGGCGAGGTTGACCTTGATCGTATCGTCTTCGGGAGCCAATTGCATTGCAATCATAAATTCCTGAAAGGCCCGCTCGGGTTGATCTTGTCTCCCATAGACAATACCAAGGTTATTTCGGGATTGATAATCATAGGGGAGGATCTGAATGGCCTTCTCAAGGTATTTTAATGCCTTCTCGTCCATCCCGATTTCCATAAAGACCACACCCATCAGGGCATTGGCTGTATTGCTTTCGGGATAATGCTCAACCGCATTGGCCCATAAGGTGTAGCTATTTCTCCAGATCCTGTTTTGCTGAATGGTCACGAAAGAATATTGAAGTAATAGGACAATAAATAAAATCAGTGAGATCAATTTAAAAAACCCTTCTGAAAATCTTCTGTTCTGATAGGCATAAAAACGATCAAAAAGAATACCCAGGATGAAGCAGTAAGAAAAGGAGGCGATAAAGACATAACGATCTGCAAGGAGAATGCTGATGGGAATGATGTTGATATAAGGGAGGACGTTTATCAGGAAGAAAAAGAGGGAGAAAAAAACGACCTTTGTTTTTCTCAATGACCAAAGGCTCAACCCAATCATCAGGAATGTGATGCCCACAAAGAGAAAAGTCCTCAGGCTGGGGATTGGATTGGAAACGTTGATGGTGTAAGCGGCTGAATAATGGGTGGTGATAATTAAAAGCTTAAGATGATAGAGTAAGGAATAGAAACTGATCAACAGGTTGTTGAAGAAGGTTCCTCCCCGATAAGGCTTCACTCCTCCTGCCTCGAACATCACCTTCATCAGGATGAAGGCAAAGATAGCAGATAGGACAAAGGAAAGAGAGAAGAAGAACCAATGCTTTTTTATGAAAGAAATCGGCTGGCTTTGGCTTTTTGCCGCCTCATAAGCAAGAAGGATACCTGGAAAAATAACCACCGCCGGTTTTGAGAGAATGGCTAATAAAATGGAAAAGAGACATAAACTGAAAAAGAGAATCTTATTTCTTCCTGTCCTCTCCCTTCCCCTCATATAGAGATAAAATGCCGAAAAGAAGAAGAACCCCTGGAGCACTTCCTTTCTTGCGGCAAGCCAGGTCACCGCCTCCACATGAACAGGATGAGCCGCAAATAAAAGGCTCCCGAAAAGGGCGACCCGCACATGGGAATCTGGAGAGGTTTTCCCCCGCAAGTTGATCGAAAGGTGATGGAGAGTTAAATAGACCATCACGCAAGTAAGGATGTAAAAGAAAATGCTTGTGATGTGATAACCCAGTGGGTTCAGTTTCCAAAAAAAGTAATCCACCGCATAACTCAAAATCCGAATCGGTTGATACGTGTTCCCTTTTTGGTATGTGAATATTCTACCAATATTCTCCCAACTTAAACTCCTAACCTGAGAGTTTCCATAGATCATTGAATCATCCCAATTCGTAAACTGGTTCCCCAGAGAATTGAAGTAGAGGACCCCAATAAATATCACCATCAGGAAGCAGATCACGAAGAGCTTGCGATTCTGTCCGCTCGTCCTGACTCCGGAAGTGCTGCATTGATCTGCTTTCTTATTTTTAAACATTACAGCAGGCAAAATCGCCCTCCCTATCCATGAAAACCCGAAACCATACCTCCAAAAAGAGCAAAGCCCAGATCCTCGCGGAATGATCGTATCGTGACGCGA
>Ga0209609_10001308_pt1 | contig 14425 bp, 11 predicted proteins | sample LakKivw325mmetaG_FD_184136 | JGI IMG/M metagenome (GOLD analysis project Ga0209609, IMG submission 184136) | Anoxic lake water microbial communities from Lake Kivu, Rwanda to study Microbial Dark Matter (Phase II) - Lake Kivu water 325m metaG... | ecosystem: Environmental > Aquatic > Freshwater... | reverse complement strand
GGTTGACGACCACCGAGATCTACCTTAACCTATCTCCAGAGGATGCAATTAGGGAGTTTCAGAATAAGTGGTAAGGCTCCATTTCTTTCTTCCTGTACTTCATAATTCCAAAAATCCATGAAAAGGTGTATATTACACCTGTAAATCAATAGTGGGCCTATTCCAAGGCACAAAAATCCAAGGAAAGGATGGGGGAAACCGGTGAGGAACAAATTATGGCTCTTTGGTATGATCCTTGGGATTCCGATTATTGCTTTTGCAGTGGCTACGGGTATCCAGGCTCATTTCAATTCGGAGCTCCGTGCTGCGATTCGCCAACACTACCCAGATGCAGACCCCGAAAAAGTCGCAGGCTTCACTGTGGATTTTTTGTGCAAGAATACAGAACTGTCTATATCTATAAAAGAACTCTGTGAAACAAATGCCAACCTTAATCTTATGCGCAATACTGCTCTCGGCTCTGCAATAGCCGGATTAGCCCTTCTTCTTATAATCTATCTTGGTGGTCTCAGTGCTCGAAATAGGCGCAGATTACTCTTATCTCTATTTAAGCCAGGGCTTTACCTAACGGCATCTATGCTTATAATTTTGATCTTGGTGTACGCTGCGCTGGCAATGGCAGCTATCTATTACGGTGAATCTATCCTTATTGGCAGGATACATGTAAAAATCATTGGTTTAATTGGACTTGGTGCCCTTGTCGGGGTATTTGTCCTTGCCCGAAATGCATTTGCACTCATAAAGAAGGCACAAACTTCTGTTATAGGGACGACTTTATCCCGTAATGAAGCACCTAAGCTTTGGGACAAGGTTGAGCAGTTGTCGGACAAGTTGGGCGCTCTGAGGCCTCAGAACATAGTTGTGGGACTTGACCCAAACTTCTTTGTTACAGAAGCTGACACTTTTTGCCTGAGCGGGAGTTTCTCTGGGCGAACCCTTTACTGCTCACTGCCCTTATGCCGAATATTGAGTGAAGATGAGTTTTGCTCGGTTATCGGGCATGAATTGGGGCATTTCAAAGGCCTCGACACCCATTACAGCGAGCGTTTCTATCCAATCTACCGGGGGACTGCATCCTCGATAGCTGCTCTGCAAGAGACTGGAGGGGAAGGGGCTGCCCAGATAGCACTCCTTCCTGCAATAGCTGTCTTGACTTATTTCTTTGAATGCTTCGCTGTTGCCGAGAGCCGAATTAGCCGCGTTCGTGAGCTGGCTGCTGACGAGGCAGGAGCAAGCGTTGCAAGCCCACAATCGCTTGCCAGTGCACTTGTGAAGGTCCATGCATTCTCCGGGGTTTGGTCAGGTTTGCAAGAGGCAGCCATAGAGGCCCTTCAGAAAGGCAATATGTTTATCAACGCGAGCAAAACATATGCAGAAGTAGTCGCCAACAGTGACGGCAAGGAGGCACTAAAAGGTATCTTGGAAACTCACACTTCTCATCCAACTGACTCACATCCTCCTTTAGGCACCCGTCTTGAATCCTTGAAGGTCACCCTTAAAAAAATATCGCCTGTGGCACTTGCTTTAAATCCAGAAAACCCCGCTCTCAACCTTATGGAATCGCCAGAAAGTAAGGAGGAAGAGCTTAGTGCAGCTTATCAGATGATTCTGGCCAAGAGACTTGGAATAGATCTTGATGAAGGAAGAGAACAAAAATCCCAAGGTTTGGCGCCTGAGCGTATCCCGTGTAGCGATCAGAATTGTATTGGTGTCATCAATGAACAGGGAGTTTGCAGTACCTGCGGGAAACCCTACCCTGAAAAATCTACCTGAGTGGTTAAAACCGTTGGTATACATCAGCCGCAATGTTGCGCTAAATTAAATGTTGAAGGAGGGGATCATGGGGTTATTTCCAAAATTATTTGGGTCATCATCAGGTATTGAAAAACAACTCGAAGACCAATATATACCTATGCTTCAAATGAGAATGGGGATGTCGCTATCCCAGGCTAAAAGCACTTTCCGTGATTTGATCAAAATGGCTAAAGAACAATGTGTGAAGGAAGGGACTTCAAAATTCCCGCAGAATTTCGGTGACATTGTTTTACGAGAAGAATCCACTAATCCCCATTATAGGTCATTCCTAACAAGAAAGAGGAGCGAAGGCGTTAGAGATGAAGATATAAAATGGTGGTGGAATATGCATGATCTTGAAAAGAGCATGATGGTACAAGTTGATAACTGGTTCAGTTTTAGTCTATTTTTAAAACTTAGAGAAGAGGGCTTCAATGAAGAAGAAGCGGGAAAGAGGGTAAAAAAAAGTCGCCCTATTTTTGGCGATCCTGATGATCCTCATGTCACTGGAGAAGATAGGCCTCTGCCTCATGAACTTAGGAACAGAATTGATATTTATGTCGAAAAAAGGTCACAAACAGATAAAGAAAAATTCAAGAATGAAACTGAAGAGTCATCATCTTTTAATGCTTTGATAAGAAAAGAAATTAAAAACGGAAAAGTATAGGTATAACTGCCTAACCGTCACTCCAGTGGATGGCTTACAGCCCCCGCTGATTTCAGACGTAGGTATAAAAAGGGGAATGATGAATCTCACATTGGATGATCTGAAAAAAGGAATTTCCTGGTGGCATAAAGAGAAAAAAGAGAAGTGGCCACAGGATTTTCATAATGAACTATATTACCAACTCTACGATTTGAAAAAGGATGGATTGACGGGGAAGTGGTGGGAAAGCACGGTAGATCGTTTGTGGGAGTGGAGGGCCCTAAGATCAAAGAAGCCACCTAAAACAAAGAGGGAGATACATGAAAGAGGTCTTGAAATCCTCAGCAAACTTCAAGCATATTACGCTGACATTTCCAGTAAAGCTAAAGATGAACCAGTCTTTCTTGAATTCACCTGGGCTGAGATAAGGGGTTTCTATGATACACTTGCTTGGATCAAAGGTTGTTCGTCGCCAAATTTCCCGAGTAAACTTGGCCATTTTATTTTTCCAAAGTTGTTCAGGGTTATGGACCATCAGGCAACGGGGGTCGAAGACTATGGTGTTTTTTGGTCATCTATGAGTGAAGATTGGAGCAGTTTTCAACAAAAACAGGAAGCAAAGACCATTCTGACAAGCCACATTTTGGAGTACTCAGGAAGGCCTGTTCATGAACAATACCCGTTTGAGATTAAAATTATCGAACTCTGCAGCATAGGAAGAAAGCATAAAAAAGCCTAACGAGGCAATCCAACCGATCGCTTACAGCATCGGCTGATCTTCATTGTTATACTCGATTTCAATAGAAAATCTTCAGATCATATAGGAAGCTAAACTCCGCTCTTTGGTAGGTGAAAGCCTCAATCACAACTTCTCCTGCTATTCCCCGTCAGATAAGCAATAAAGAAATTTTTCTCCATTATGTTATACCATAATACCATCTTGACATCTTAACTTTATTAAAATATACTGGCATTAAAGCACAATGTTATGACAACAAAAATCTATGCCATTGCTAACCAAAAAGGCGGCGTGGGGAAAAGCACCACGTGTTATTGCTTAGCCACCGCCTTAGCCGAAAACGGCAAGCGGGTCCTTATGGTCGACCTGGATCCGCAGGCAGGACTCACGACCAGTCTTGGCCTTGACCCTGATTCTTTCTCCCTAACCAGTTATGACCTTTTAATCAGACCCGATCAGGTAGACGCTCTTTCGTTAATAGTCAAAACTCAAATCCCGGGAGTGGACCTTATTCCATCCAACCTGGACTTGGCTGGCTCAGAAGCGGAACTGATTGGAGAGATCGGATGGGATAGGACGCTTAAGGAGTCCCTTAAGGTAATTTCAAAGGACTATAACTACATTCTTACGGACTGTCCCCCGAGCTTAGGTGTTTTAACGACCAATGCGCTGATGGCAGCCGAGAGAGTTATTGTGCCTGTCCAAGCTGAATATTTGGCTATGAGGGGCCTTAAACAGCTTCAAAGAATCATTCAGAAGGTCCAGAAGAAAGGGAACCCTGATCTGCAGGTAAAGATCGTCAGAACGATGCACGATGCGAGGACCATACATTCCACTGAGGTAGTCGAAGAGCTAAAGAAGATCTTTGGAGGGCAGGTCTATGATGCAATTATCAAAAGGACGATAAAATTTGCCGACTCTTCCCTTGCCGGCCAGCCAATTCTTTTATACGCCAAGGACTCAGAGGGAGCTTTGGCCTATCGTAATTTAGCAAAGGAGGTTTTAGAAGATGACCACCAAAAGACCAACAATTAAAGGCAGGGGCGCTGAGATCTTTTTAGGAAAAGAAAACAGCGCTCCAGAACAACAGCATACTGTTACACCAGTAGAACAGTATGGTGACAAAGCGACGTTCTATCTGCCGCCTGATCTTTTAGACCGCTTAGATACTGTTTGGATGAATTTGCGCAAATCGAATCGAAAATTAAGGAAGTCTCATTTAGTTAAAGATCTAATTGAAAAGGGCCTAAAAGAATACGAAGCTGAGGCATAGTGGTATGATGTTAAACCAGTATATCATTATGCCATTGTTATGGTAATATGTTGGAAATAATTCCTGCTCATAAGATTAAGGTTATCCCTTGGCCTGATGGAGAAAATCTGGTAGTCTGTAAACGCACCCAAAAGAAGATTTTATTTATGGGATGGCGAGCGTATCTTAGAAGCCTCAAAGATGAGAAAAGGAGGTCTGTGGATAACCGAAGTAGTACGTCAATAAGTGCCGTGAAATGACTTAAATGAACCGTCAAAATGTACCGTGAAATGACTTAAAAACTACCGTGAAATGACTTAAGGATTACCGTGAAATGACTTAAGTAAATGGGCCTAAAACCCGCACCAGTAAAGAGAATTCCATTTGTGTAACTGTCTATAACTATTATATAATTAACGTTATTTTATAAATCTTACAATTTTATGAAAGAACCAGAAACCCAAAATAAATCGACAAATAACATAAAACCAGAAGATTCTTTAAACGGGCAGATATCTAAAGATGAGATGAATTTGGCAGAGTATCCAATTACCCTTCTTTCAAGGCGGGCGCCAAAGGGTATTAAAACTATTCAATATATAGACTGGGTGACGATTGATGGTCAGAAGAAGCCTCTGAAGTGGATAGTTACTGGCAGCGATAAATTTGGGCTTCCGGTAGGCGGGGACCAGGACATTTACGTAGGGATTATGGAAGTCTGGAGGGAATATGGGTTTAAGGACAGAGTGATCCCGATCGGCAGCATATACAAGATGCTTAAAAGGATGGGACTCCCCGACGATAAACGGAATTACGACAGGTTCAGATCGGCGATTGACCGGCTCACAACAACGTCCATTATTTCAGAGAACGCTTTTTGGGATAAGGAGGGGCAGTGTTACATATCAAGAAGGGGATTCCACATCTTTGATGAATACCAATTCATAGAGAAGTACAAAAAGAATGAGAGGACTATTCCTATTCCTTTTGGGTATATCAGGGCAAGCGAGTTTTTTTATCAAAGCGTCAAAAACGGGTACCTGAAAGACATCGATCTTAAGTTCTACCTTTCTCTGCCCACTCCCTTAACTAAACGCCTATACCGCTATCTAGACAAAAAGAGATACCACAGAGAAGCTTTCACGATGGAGCTTTTTAAATTTGCAAAGAAGATAGGCCTGATGGCCGGCAGTTTAGAGAAGTATTACCCGTCTCAATTGAAGCAGGTTCTTAACCCGGCCTTTGATGAATTAAAGCAAAAGGGTTTTTTACAAAACTACAGCTACTCAAAGACTTCTGACGGAAGGAAGGAAAAGATTCTTTTTTTCTTCAGACAACTGCCCCAACAAACATATCAAGCCACCGAGGAAGACTACAAAACAGAACCCCTTGTGCAGGACATCATAAGTTTCACCGGTGCTGAACATTCACGGCCCTGGTACAATAAAGCCATCAGGATCCTCGGTCCCGACATGGCAACTAATTTTGTCTATTTAGCCCTTTCTTTAAGTAAAGATGCCTCGCATAGAGGAGAAATAAGGACGACCAGGGATCAGTATTTTATATCCACGTTAAAAAGACTCTGCGATGAAACCGGGATCTCCCTGGCTTGAATTATTAAAAATTGCTCGCGGAAATAATTAGTCATTGATATAGTCAATTTAAAATGACTACCTTCTATCGAAGGTGATCGGCTCTAACGAGCCTCAACACTGGCTGTGCAGGAGTCGGCTCGGCAAAGATGCCTCCCCGACTAAACCTTTTTCCTCGCACATCATTCGATGTGCTCGGCTTCACCCCTTATCAGGGGTTCGGGTTTCGCCCCTGTGAAACGGGGCTTCAACCAAAAAGGTTTAGTCGGGGAGTCGATGCACAAAATGCATCGCCGCCCGACTCCTGCACAGACTGGTTTACTGGTTTACTATCTATGGAAGAAAAAAAGAGGCTTAAACGATTTAAGAGGGAAAGGAATGCTTTTCCCGGAATGCGGATTCAGCCACGGGATATAGAAATTTTAAAATCCCTGGCTGACTATCGCTTCTTAGACACAGTTCAAATAATGGCTCTCCACCCAGGAGGCGAGAGGAATATAAGAAGAAGGCTTCAAAAACTCTTTCATAACGGCTTTATTGACCGGCTTGGCCAGCAGCTCTCCTACACCAGGCCTCTGGGCCACATGATCTATGCGCTGGCGAACAAGGGGGCGGACCTCTTGGCCGAGCACTTTGCTGACTTTGAAAGAACCAAAGTCGACTGGATGACAAAAAACAGGGAGACGAAAGAGCGGTATATCTTTCACAGGCTGATGATTTCAAATTTCCGGACGGTTTTAACCCTGGCCCTGAAAAATACTCATCAGGCCAAGCTTGCCAGCTGGCGCCAGGGAAGGGATCTGAAAGATTACGTTAAGCTCGATGGCCAGCGGGTAGCCGTAGTCCCCGATGCCTTCTTTACCCTGGAGGACCCTCAAAGCAGGATGCATTTTTTCCTTGAGGCCGACCAGTCCACCATGACCCGGGGCCGTTTTTTAAAGAAGATGAAAGCCTACTGGCAGTGGTGGAAGCAAGGAGGCCAGGAAAAAAAGTTTGATATTAAATCGTTTAGGGTCCTTACCATCTGTAAAAGCGAGGCGCGGAAGGAGAATTTGAGGCAAACAGCTAAGGATGCAGACGACTATAAAAAGGGATCCTTAATGTTCTGGTTTACATCGGAGAACGAGATTGGTTTATCCAATGCGAACAGGATCCTTGAGCCAATTTGGCAGACACCCGCGAGTGACAAATATCATTACATTTTGGAATAAAAAGCCCCGTATAAGAAATTACGGGGCAATATCATATAGCTCTGCCTTTTTCCGTCTTTTGCGAGAGTCTGGTTTTTGCCCAACTCCCGCCCACAGCTCAACGAAATGCCGCAACCATCGGCTTTGTTGCTCGGCTTTGTTGCTATCTCTTGAGTTGCGGAATAGACCGGAAAAGTCACAGAGAGGACAATCCTTAAAGGGCTGATTGAAGTCTACTTCATAAATCTTTTTTGTCAAGGGGCAGCTTATGGTTCGATCGCACGAAGTAGGCGGGTGCATCGGTAAATCGGACAATATTTGAGATGACAAAAGAGACCAAAATCACAAAAATTATATGTGTGCTTACTGGGTTGTCGCTGATGCTTTTTGTGATGGCAGAGGAAGGCCAGGCCAAGAGCGCCGAACAAGCAATGGATATCATTGTGGAGGCCCTTCATAAAAAACTTAGAGGAGAGGAATTACAGAGAAAAGCTGTCTTTACCGTAGAAAATTGGCCGCAAAATGTAATCCGATTTGTTAAGGTAGAAAAAAACAACATGCCCATCTTAGGGGAACCTAACCTAACCGTTCCAACCCTAAACGTTGTCGGATTAACTAAGTTCGGTGAAATATTACAATTTTTGGAGGAGAGAAGAATAACAGAGCTTTCAAATCCTTTTGGATGGGAAGGAGTTAGTAACGGCGTATGGTATAAAGTAAGGTTGTCGGATCGTAATAAGGAAGGGTGGATATTTGCTAGGCCAGAGGGCCAAAATTTACCTTTCGCAACATATTTTAAAAGAAAACCAATAAATCAACCACAGTTACACGCACAGGGCCAACCTCAAGGAATCGTCTCATTTTTATATTATGTATTTAAGGACTTAAAAACAGTTCTTTTAATCTTTTATTTCATGGCTCTTTTTTCTCTATTGATAACTGTCGTCAGTTATGTGCTCGATGATAAAAAGAGAGGGTTTTGGTGGTTGGTTGCCGGCGGCCTTGGTTTCTTACAGCTCACGGTTTTTGTAGTATTCGTCGTGAAATCAAAACCTCTTAAGGATGCTTTAATGCAGTGTGCCAACATAGTTCTCATAGCTCTACCCTTCTTTCTAATTCCGAGTGGAATATTTACTTTAGTGCACAGAGAGGGTTTTGTTAAAATGTGCATATACCTTAAGTATTTTTTTAAGGATTTTGGAGGAAGTAGTTCCCCAAGAGGGGCAACTACTTTAGAGGAGATCTTTATGGAGAGGAAAAGGGAAAAAGAATATGAAGAAAAAAAGAGAGAGTATGAAGCCAAGATCGAGGACATAGAAAATCAAGAGGCGCAAATTAAGACCAAACTAGGTACTCTTACTAGGGAAACCCCTGCGATAGTTCCAGACATCATAGAACACATTCCGGAGGATACCGGTCTCTGGAAGGGGTACTTTGGGGAAGTAGAGAGGAGGGTCCAGGAAGGGCAGATCAGGAAGACTATTCAGGTGACGAGAGAAAGATTGGAGGAGGCGAAGCGTCTTTGGGAAGCACTAGCAGGTCTCCATAGGGCCAAGGCTGACGTTAACAAGGCGTGGAGCGAATTTGTCATATCGCCAACAAAGGTTGATACAGAGAATAAGAGGCTTAAGGCAGAACATGAGAGGGTAGATTTGGAAAGCGAGGTTAAGAGGCTGGAACTTGAAGTTAAGAAAGCAGAGTTGGAAAGAAAGAAGAGGGATTTTACAACAGGAGCAGAGGACAAAGAGAAGGGCATTTCTCCAGAAGAAAGACTCCTTCAATCGGTTAGAGACAAGCTCAAAATGACAGAGGCGGCCGGGAAAGCCCTTGGGGAGATAGAAGAAGACAGGGACCGAACTTTAAGGAGTGTTGATCGCGAAAAAAGCCCAGAGCTTTATCAAAAGATAAAGCACATGTACGATAGCCTGATCATGGACATTATGGAGATGAGAAAAAAATGAAGGAGCTCTTTATCGGTTTTGACGCCAACGGGAAAAAAATTCTTTTAACCCCTGAAGACCGTGCCAATCATATGCACATCATTGGTTCTACCAGGTCAGGTAAAAGCAAATTTTTGGAATGGATGATTAGACAGGATATAAGAAACGGTTCCGGTTTCTGCGTCATCGATCCTCACGGCACTCTTTATGAAGACATTGTGAAGTGGTGTGGTTATCACTGGCTAAGCGATCGGGATATTATTTTACTTAACCCATCGTCCGGAGATCATATTCTTGGATTCAATCCCTTCAGACGAGCAATGGGGGACCCGTCGGTGCAGGTAGACTACCAGATAACTGCTACAATCAGGGCTTGGGGCATGGAGGATACCGATGAAACGCCAACCCTTGAAAGGTGGCTCCGATGCATCTTTCAGACCCTAATTGAGAAAGATCAGACAATTGCGGCAGCCGAATCGCTCATCAACTACTTTGAGGATGACGTTAGGAAGTTTCTGACGTCCGACATTTCCAAACAGATTATCCGGGATGAATGGAAAGGGATCTCCCTGGCTAAAACCCCAAAACAATTTGACGATCAGATTCTTTCTACCAAAAATAAACTTTTTCGCTTTCTTTGTTCGGATCAGATTAAAAGATTCATGGGTTTAAAAACGCCTAATATCGACCTTGGAAGAATCATGGATGAAGGAAAGATTCTTTTAGTCAACCTCGCAGAAAGTGATCACCTCTCAAGGGACAATGCGCGACTCTTTGGCGCCCTCCTTGTCAATGAGTTTTTTCAATTGGCCAAAAGGAGAAGGAAGGATGAGTGGGGAGATAGCCCGAGGCCGTTTTATCTCTACATTGATGAATTTCAAAACTTCGTCACTCCGGATATTGGATATATATTAGCCCAGTCCCTAAAGTTCGGCCTTAATCTTATCCTCGCCCACCAGAGTTTAGGGCAAATAGAGAAAAGGGATAAAGAGTTGATCGATGCAGTCCTGACCAACGCTAAAATAAAGGCTGTTTTTGGAGGGTTAACAAGAGAGTACGCAAAGCTGATGGCGGAGGAGTTATTTATCAATCAGCTTGATTTGAAAGAGATAAAGAAAGCGATCTACCAGACCAAATTCTGGCCCACTTACAGCAGAGACAAGATTTACACCAGCAGTCACACGAGCGGAGTTTCAACCTCCCAGGCATCCAGCTGGGGTAGCTCTATCCACGAGGCGGAAGGGGAGGGATGGTTTGGCATACCAACTGTGACATCGACCACAGGAAGTTACGGCGAAGTTTCCGGTTCTGGAGAATTTGACGCAGATACCTATGGTGTGGCCGACATCCCAATATTTATTCCAGTCCCTTTTCAGGAACTTTCAAGCGTCCAATACTGGACCCTTGAGGAGCAGATCTGGAGGATGTCAGACGCCCTTAAAGAGCAGTTTCCCAGGCATTGTTTCATCAAGATACTAAACCAAAAAACCCAACCCTTATTGGTGCCGTTGGTCAAAGAATTCTATCTCCATAAGGACGATTTACTTCATTATCAGGAGGATCTTTATCAAAAAATAAAAGCCATACCCATGAAAGAAGCGGATCGTATTGTCAGTGAGCAGAGAGTGGAGCTCGAATCATTAGCCAAACCGGAAGAAATTAAATACCCCGTTAAGTTTAGGGAATGAATTTTTTCTCTTCTTTAGTTTGCTCCATTTCAATGCTAAAATATCTTTAAGCCAGCCCCTGCTACCTCTTTAGCTCTATTGACCAATCTTTGAAGATTTTTCGGGCAACAAAAATCCAAAGGTTTTGATGCCGAAGATATACCGGTCCTCTTAGAACTTTAGGACTAGTATTGTTCAGAAACAATTTTGCCTAAGAAAATTGTCTCTGAATGGAGCAGGGGCTGGTTTGAAATCATACAAGTATGCCGTCAGATTCTATCGCTTACTTTGGGAAAACCAACTTCCGCAGAGAAGATAAGACTTTTGGAATAAAGCTTCCGGACAGACGCCAGCACGTGTACATCATCGGAAAAAGCGGCACAGGCAAATCAACCCTAATTAAGAACCTGATTATACAGGATATCAGAAGCGGCCGAGGAGTAGGATTACTGGACCCTCATGGAGATTTAGTAGAAGATATCCTTAATTACATTCCTTCGTCCAGGACTGGCGAAGTTGTTTATTTTAACCCGGCAGATCAGGAGTTTCCTATCGGGTTTAATATCCTGGAATCTATAGAAGATGGATTTAAACCTTTAGTAGCCTCAAGCTTGATTTCCGTTTTTAAAAACATATGGAACGATTCCTGGGGTCCAAGATTGGAATATATCCTTTACAATGCGGTAGCCGCCTTGTTGGATTATGAGTCAACTACCCTTTTGGCTATTCCCAGGCTTCTGGAGAATAAGAAGTTCAGGGCCCTGGTGATTGAGAAAATTCAAGACCCGCTAGTGAAAAACTTCTGGGTGCAGGAATATGAAAAATACAGCTCGGAGTTCAGGAAGGAAGCCATCTCGCCTATCCAGAACAAGGTAGGCCAATTTTTAACAAGCGCGCCAATTAGAAATATCCTAAGTCAGGTTAAAAGCAAAATTGAGATGGGCTTTATTATGGACAACCGGAGAATCTTTCTCTGCAACTTGGCCAAGGGGAAGATGGGCGAGGACAAAACGAATCTTTTGGGTTCCCTTATTATGACTAAGATGTTTTTGGCCGGGCTTAAAAGAGTTGAGCGGCGGGAAGACAGCAGAAAGGACTTTTTTCTATACATTGACGAGTGCCAAAGTTTTGCCACAAGCATTTTGGGTTCAATGCTTTCCGAGGCCCGGAAATACAGGATTAATCTCACATTGACTCACCAATACCTGGGACAGCTCTCGGAAGAGGTTAAAAAATCCATCATAGGTAATGTGGGCACGCTAATCAGCTTTAGATTAGGATCCCATGACGCTTCAGAGCTGGAAAAAGAATTTTCTCCTCAATTCAGCATCGAGAACCTTGAGAACTTAGGAAAATACCAAATATACCTCAAGCTCCTAATAGATGGGTTGCCCAGCCGGCCGTTTTCTGCCCAAACCTTGCCGCCAGCAACCCCAAACAAAAACGAAGGCAATAAAGAAAATATTATCAAGTCCTCCAGGCAGAAATACGGGACAAGGAGGGAGCTGATAGAAGACAGGATTAACCGGTGGCTGAACTCCTAAAGTTGCCTTTTTAAATACCGGCGCTTCGTCTTTAGCAAACCCGGGTTCCGAGGCTTAGAAGCCGAGGGTTGCCCAAGCCGGGTTTGAGGATTGCCCCCTACCCTGAAAGACCGTGCCCAAAAAGGCCATTCAATTCCCTTCTTCAGACCTATCGGTCAGCAGAAGGGAACAAGCCCCTTGCGCCCCAGCGAGGCTCAAGGGGTTGCATGCCCTTTTTGGCTTTCAGGGCAGCCCCTGCCCCACGCCCCAATTTAAAAACCAAAGAAATATTTATCCCCCGCGCTGAACCTCGCGTCTTTTTTCCTCACCTCTTCTCATTCTACCAGCGGTTCCCCCAAAAGTTTCCCTCACGCCGACCCTATCGGGTCAGGGGTTCGGCAAGGTCGCCGCAGTTAGGTCAAGCGTTCCACCTTTTCAAACTCGTTCCACCTTGACTTTTGGGACCCACCCGCTGGCTCTTTTCTTTAGGTGAGGAAAATAAAAAGGTCGCCTCACCAAGAAATTGAAAGGAATTCAAAAATCATGGGATACATCCAAGATTTGGAAAAAGAGCTAAGAGAAGAGCTTGGCCATATGGACGCAGAGCAGCTCATCAAGTATTTCAAAGACAAGATTCTGGAATCCTACCGCAACGGATTGAAAGCGGGCAAAGCCACCAGAGGCAGCCGGAGAGCGGCCCAACCTAAGGCTGAAATCTATGGTCAAGCTTAATGTCTTTTTCCAAGACCTCAATCAAGATGCTCAAGCCAGATTATGGCAGGGGGTCCAGCGGGATCTCTTGGCCAGCGGCGAAGTGGAATACCGAGGCGAAGACGAGACCGAGGAAAAGTTTCAGGAGCGGCTTCAGGAAGCGATAGACCATTACATCAATTGCCATAATCTCGCCAACGAGTTTTCTCTTTGAGATCCGAGCAGGGGAGGGGAAACCATCCCTCCCCTGTATTGACAGATTCCTACGCAGAGGTATGATCGATGTATCCCAAGCAAACCTATGGACCAAGAAATAAAAAATGAATTTGAAAATTTAGCCCGCATGATTCATACCGGTTTTCAAGAAACCGCGACCAAACAGGAACTCCAATCTTTCAGGAAGGACTTTTTAGGTTTCAAGGAAGAGGTGAATCAGCGTTTTGAAGGCATCAGCAATCAAATAGACGCGCTTCACTCCGAATTTGGCGAAATTAAGGTTGTTCTTCCGCCTTTAGTCCGTTCCGTGGCCGAACTTGAGGCCGAGGTTATGACGCTTCGCGAACGGATAAGCCGCATTGAAAAAAAGGTTGGTTTGTCAACCTGATAAAAAGCCCTGATCTTCTCAGGGCTTTTTTTATGCTCGGTTCAGCGGCGTCCCCAACACCCACTACCCCTCTTCACCCACCCCAAGAGGGGGATAGTCCGATATGGACCCAAGGGAAAAGTCTTGTCGTAGACTCAATCAAAGGCCCTATTTTTGGACGAACGAAACGGAAAAAGCCATTTTGCGGGTTTTTAGTAAAAATTAGACGTTCAATCCGGTATCTCCGGGAAGGAGATTTCCTGTTGTACCGCAAAATAGACGGCTTATTTTTATTTCGAGATGATTGACAACCCCTTTTTGCAGCTCATCTACCTTCTTATGGTCACCTATTTTTCTGTTGCCTTAATAATTGAGCAAAATGTATTTTTTAAAAGCTCACCGCGGACTAATGCACCACTTGTAGCTGAAAACGATAGTGATACGTTAATCCCGCCTTCCACAGACTCTATGCTAACATTCAATGGGGCAGTTTTTCCTCCTTTCGCCCAAGCTACCGGTTGTGCCGCACTTATTACCCCAAGTTCTTTGTCAATAGTATTGATTTGCCATCCATCAGTGGCAAGATAGCGGGCTGCTCGTTCCATAGCAACGGACTTGCTTACATTTGGAACAAGCTGATGAGTTTTAAAAGTTCGTCCTGACACGAAACTCCCCTCGGTAATGAAGTTCCGGATGCACTCTCTGTTATCTGAAGTTTGTACTATTTGCCGCGTTGCTGCCCCTCCGCCACATCCATAAATTATCACCGAGCAAAGTAACCCTACAAT
>Ga0209609_10001305_pt1 | contig 14439 bp, 16 predicted proteins | sample LakKivw325mmetaG_FD_184136 | JGI IMG/M metagenome (GOLD analysis project Ga0209609, IMG submission 184136) | Anoxic lake water microbial communities from Lake Kivu, Rwanda to study Microbial Dark Matter (Phase II) - Lake Kivu water 325m metaG... | ecosystem: Environmental > Aquatic > Freshwater... | reverse complement strand
ACAGTACTGGAGATCAGCACCAAGGTGAGTGTGGTAGTGACGGATGCTCTGGGTTGGACAGTAGAGCCAGCAGGTGGCGCATTTGACACATTTCTTCGGATCGGTCACCGGTCTCTGGGCCCGCCATTCTCCTGTCGCCACAATATAAGGCTCGGTTGCCACAGGGCAGAGAAAACGTCTTCTCTCCATCTGTGCCTCAATTGTTTTTGAAGATCCTGGTTTTTTCATAACCCGCAAGGGCGGCCTTTACGTTTTTTTCTGCCATCTCCCCGGCCCAGGTTTCTTGGATGCTCTTGAGAACAGAGTCGAGGGTTACCCAGCCCGTGGTTGCCACAAAGGCACCCAGCATACAACTGTTTGTAATCGGGCTTTTTAAGATATCGAGGGAGATCGCAATGGCATCCACATAACCGATTTTTCCAACAGCAGGTGGAAGATTTAGCTCTTCCACAGGTTTCCGGGTGGAAAGAATGAGAATGCCTCCCTGCTTAATCCCCCGGAAGACCTCCGGAGATCGTTTGAGGGCAGGATCCATCACCACAACACAATCCGGCGAGTAGACCTGTGTCTTTTCACGGAGGGGATGGTCATCGAATCTCAGATAAGCCATTACCGGCGCTCCCCTTCTCTCAAAACCAAAATAGGGAATGGCACTGGAGTATTTCTTCTCTTTTGTAAAGGCTTTGACAAGGATAACCGAGGCAAGGACGGTTCCCTGGCCACCCCGGCCGTGGAAGCGGATCTCTTTCATACTCTTCTATAATATTAAAATGTCCAAACTTCAATGAGATGATATCTTGAGATCTTCATCCTATGGGATTCATTATTGGAGTACCGTACCCCAGAAATTTAATGAAATCTACTTAAATATCATAATATTGTCAAGAGGAAAAATTTATTAAAAGATATTGACAAAATTTTATATCATGAGGTAGACTGGGCGACAATGAGAAGACTGGTGATTAAAAGAAACAAGACGATGCGAAGGAAGATTTATGAATATCTCAGGGATAAACTCCTGAGCGGAGAGATCCCTCCTCATGAGCATCTCGTTGAGACGAAGATAGCAGAGGAGATCGGAACTTCAAGGACACCGGTGAGAGAGGCTCTTCACAGTCTGGAATTGGAGGGAATCATTGAATCTGTTCCAAGAGTGGGTTATGTGGTCAAACCCCTGTGCGAGGAAGAGGTGGAGGAGATATGTGAGATCCGGGGGGCGATCGAGGGGCTGGCCACCCGCTGGGCAATGGAGAAGGCTCATCAAAGATTGATTGAGGATTTGGAAAAGAATATTTTCATCTCGGAGGAGAAGGCTTCGCAGGGAGATCCGAAAGCCTTTATCGAACTCGACGCTCAATTCCATGAGAGTATCGCGAGGCTAAGCGGGAGCAAACGTTTACTGGATCTGGGGCAGACGTTGAGGCGACACATGTTGAGGTACAGGATTCAGAGCATCTATTCGATCGACAATGTCCTCAGGGCAATCCAGGGCCACCGAGGCATCCTTGAGGCAATTAAAATGGGCGATGTGAAAGAGGTGAACAGGGCGATCCAGTGCCACCTCGATCAGTCCAAGAAGGATATATTGAGATATGCCTTTAAAGAGGTTACCCCAAAAAGAGAGGATGAACACAAACGCATTTAATTTTTTTCGTATTGTCATTTTAAGCGATATCGAAACAATCTCGTTCTGAAGAAGGGAGAGTGCTTCATGAAGACCTTCTGGTCGGTCTTCGATAAATTGGTTGACGCCATGGCGGCTCTGGCCGGGGCCATTTTGATCTTTATCACGGCTGCTGTCTGTTATACCATCGGCATGCGATTTCTATTTACGAAGACGACCATATGGATCATCCCGATCACCGAATATGCCTTGTTGTGGATCGTCTTTCTTGCGACCACCTGGCTTTTGAGAGAGAAGGGTCATATTACAACGGATATCCTGTACGCCCATCTCAATGAGAAGGCGAAAGGGAACCTCAACTGCATCATGTTTACTGCCGGGGGATTGACCTGTGCGGCCCTGTTCTTCTTCGGGGTCCTTTATATGGTTGACTGTATGATTAACCAGGTAACGGATGTAAGGGCTATTACTGTTCCCAAATCGGTTGTTTTCGGGATTATTCCAATGGGCAGTATCCTTCTTACCCTCCAGTTCTTCAGGATGGCATGGAGGAGTGTAATCAATATGAGAACGGGAAAGTAACCCATGGAATGGTGGCTGGTGATTTCATTGCTTTTTGGCGGGATGGTCCTGTTATTGCTCACCAACCTGCCCGTTGCCTTTGCCTTTCTCGTGGTCAATCTGGTCGCTGCCTATTTTTTCCTGGGCGGGATCCCCGGTCTGATCGGAGTCGTCACAGGAGTTTTTACTTCCATTACGACCTTTACGCTTCTCCCTGTCCCCTTCTTCATCCTGATGGGTGAACTGATATTTCATTCCGGCCTCGGGCTCAATGCGATCAATGTGCTTGATAAATGGCTTGGCAGGCTCCGGGGCCGGCTTTCCATCCTGGCGATCATGATGGGGGTCATTATAGGTGCGTTAAGTGGCTCCACGATTGCAACGTGTGCTCTTCTTGGCACCATCCTGCTTCCTGACATGCTGAAAAGAGGCTACAGCAAGAGGATGAGTCTCGGTCCGCTCATGGGAGTCGGTACGGTGGATGCGCTGATTCCTCCCAATGCCCTGACCGTGGTGCTCGCGAGTCTTGCTGGCATTGATGTGGGTCAACTCCTGATCGCGGGCATCGTGCCAGGGATCATCATGTCCGGGCTCTACATCGTCTATGTCTTATTATGGTGTCGCTTCAGGCCTGAAGAAGCACCTCTTTATGATGTGCCCCATACCCCTTGGAGAGAGAAGGTGCTGGCCACCCTTCAATATCTGATCCCTCTCGGCCTCATCGTCTTCATGGTGATCGGTTTCATCTTTTTAGGTGTGGCCACCCCCACAGAAGCCGCGGCAACAGGAACATTAGGGTCATTTATCTTAGCCCTCCTTTACAGGCGTTTAAACTGGAAGATCATCAAAAAGTCGGTGATGGGTACGGTTAAAGTCACCGTAATGATCTTCATGATCATCATTGTCTCAAGCACCTACGGTGAAATATTGGCCTTCACCGGTGCGGCCTCAGGCATGACGAATTTCATCACCCATCTCAACATTCCACCGGTTATGATACTGATCGGAATGTTGCTGGTCATCCTGATCCTCGGCTGCTTCATGGAAACCGTTGCCATTATGATGATCACCATCCCGATCTATATGCCTGTGATCAATGCCTTCGGTTATAATACGGTCTGGTTCGGCGTGCTGATGCTCATTGCCCTGGAGACGGGTTTGATTACTCCTCCCTTTGGCGTTACCCTCTTTGTGATGAAGGGAGTGGCCCCTCCGGAGATTACGATGTCTGATATCTGGAAAGCGGTCACTCCCTATGTGACCGTGGATATATTATGTATTGCCCTTGTCATAGCCATGCCAATATTGGCGACTTTTATTCCAGGCCTTATGGGAATGAAATGAAAGCAGGAAAGGAGGGATAAGGAACGAAGGACGAGAGACGAGGGACGATGAAGTGTCGGGTCATGAATTAAGAGAATTCAACCAAATGAACAAAAGGAAGGAGGAAAAGATGAAGAAGAGAGTGGGTTTTTTGTTTTTTATGGTATTTTTCGTATTGGCTATGTGGGTCATGCAATCTGGGATGGCTGAAGCTCAAACCACGCTGAAGGCAGTAACCGCATGGCCAAAGATAGCCAGCGAGTATAAGGCATTTACAACCTTCACAGACCTGGTGGACCAGATGGTGGCAAAGAAATATCCCGGAGAGTTGAAGATCCAGTATATCGGAGGACCGGAGGCAGTCAAGACACCCGAACAGGTCCCGGCCTTACAGCGCGGCATGGTGGATATGGTATATACGTCAAGCGCTTACTATACCAATGTCCTTCCGGAAATTGATGGCTTAAAACTGACCAATTATACACCTCCGGAAGAGAGGGCGAAGGGCGCTCTGGCCTTTCTTAATGACCTCCATGAGAAGAAACTGGGTATCTACTATTTAGCCAGGATCGGACTTGATACAAAATTTCACCTCTATCTTAAAGGGAAGACCATAAAGACTGCTGACCTTAAGGGGTTGAACATTCGAGTCTCCCCCCTGTATCTTCAGGCCATCAAAGGGCTCGGAGGTAACCCCGTGGTCATCCCGCCCACGGAAGTCTATGCCGCCCTCGAAAGGAATGTGGTTGACGGATATTGCTGGCCTGCAGTCGGAATCCGGGATTGGGGCTGGCAAAAGCAGACCCAATATGTGGTGGAACCCGGTTTTTATAATGTTCCGAACCCGCTCCTCATTAACTTGAAGGTATGGAATCAGTTGCCACAGAAGCTCAGGGATCTCCTCACCGAAGCCGCCATAGAAGCAGAGAAAAAGGTGGTGGCTCTATTTGATGACCTTGCCAAAAAGGAGCGACCTATCCTCCTCAAGGAGGGGATTCAGGTCATTGACCTTCCCCCTGCCGAGAAGGAAAAGTTTTTGAGGATTGCCTATGATGAGGGATGGAAGGATGTTCTGGGGAAGAAGCCTGTGGAAGGGGCTAAATTAAAAGAGTTGCTCACCAAGAAAAATTAATTTTCAGAGATGGGGATCAGAGGAGGGGATGAATTCATTCCCTCCCTGATCCCTTTCCTCGTTCGAGTGCGAAGATGAAAAAAATTCTTATTCTTTTCATGGCCCTGGTTTTTATTTCCTGTGGCCGTAGCCCTGAGGGAAAAGACCTCGAAATGGATGGGAAGAGATTGATCTCAACAAAACCTCCTTTCACTTCAGTCTTACCTTCGGAATTCCTCTTGGCCCATTCTACGACGGTTGAATACCCGAAAGAGAGTTCCAGGACCCGGTCTTATTTCTTTTTCAAAGAGAAGGAGAAGCGGGTTGAAGAGATGCTGATTCTTCAGATTGCGGATAAGACCAACCCACAGGCAGGACCCATCACGGTCCCCTCTTTGAAACCGGATACGGAGAGGAGGATGTATTCGGATGGAAAAATGAAAAGGGGTGAATTGGAAATAGAGTACCTGATCCAGTCGATCCTCTGGAACCCGGATGCGCCTTCCCTTCAGCCCATTATTAAAAAAGGAATGGTGATCCCCCCTCACTGGGCCTTCCAGGGACAGTTGATGTTTAGCTATCTCGGAGAGCATGCTGTTTTTATCCGGTACTCAAAAGATATCCGCTCCTTTGGCCTGAAGGTTTCACCGGAGGGGAAAGCTCTGGAGAAGGATTTTCTTTCGGGTGAGGAGAGGAAGGCTTATGAAGCATTCCAAATAAATTTTATGGATATGGCGAATTCCCTTCATTTGAAGAATCCATGATCTTTCAACCGCATTCTTTTTTTTAGCCAAAAGTATAGGTAAAGTTTTTAAGTGGAAGCAGAAACTCTTTGAAGCAGTGGTGAACTATAGCCTTACCTATTATGTTTGCCCTCAAGGCCTGCGAGTAGGGCCTCATTACTCGCAGGGATCACCATTTCGAAGAGTGACTCCACGCTCGTATATTCGTAGTAGCCGAGCCGGGCTAACGGACGAATCCTCAGGATGTCAATATGTCCGTCTGGGCCGATGACATCATCTCGGATATGGATCATAACCACACGACCGATGATCACGTCCACGGTACCCATCAGTCCGTTCCCGGGCAGTCTGAGGGTGCTGTGGTGTCTGCACTCGAACTGAACCGGTGATTCCGCCACCCGGCATGGCTTTACCCGGACGGATGGAACCTTGGTCACGCCGGCTAGGTCAAATTCATCCACCTCCGGGGGGACCCCTGCTGCAGACCGGGTGACCGCCTCCCGTAGGTCATAGGTGGGCATATTGTAGACGAATTCAGCGGTTTGCTCGACATTGACCACCGTATCCTTCCGGATGCCCCGGGTGTTCTGGTTGGCGGCGAACATCACATAGGGAGGATCAAAGGTCAGGTTCTGAAACTGGCTATAAGGTGCCAGATTGTGTATCCCGCCGGAGCTGATCGTGGAGATCCAACCGATAGGCCGGGGGACCACGCAGGATTTAAAAGGGTCGTGAGGAAGGCCATGGTCATTTTTTTCCGGATCATAATACATTCATCTTCCTCCTTTTTCTTTTAGAAATGGCTACTGGAATTCTCTTTTAGCACCCTATTATATTACATTACTTTTGGATTTCAAAGATTTCTGAGGTTTTTCAGAACTCCCCCAAAAATGACTTGACAAAATTTTTGTTCCAAATATACTTGTTGTGACTTGGACATTAATCATAAAAGGGATAACGGAGACCCTCATTATAGTGAATGGCCTCAATAATAAGATATGCTAAGGGCTGTCATAACGAGTGAAGCAATCTCATGGGATTGCTTCGTCCCCCGCATCAAGTGCGGGGTCCTCGCAATGACAACTTTCTTTGTTCGTTACCTATAATTTAAAGGATTGAAATGATTTTTCGCCCGATCAAAGTGGGATTCGATAAAAGGAGATAATTTTTTATAAGGAGGTGATGAAAGGGAAAATTGACCGATCAGGGAAGAGGCAAGTATTTTCAGAAAATATTTAAAGGAGGTTACAAAATGGGACGTGTTAAACTTATCTCTTTGGTATTATGTTTTTCAATCCTTGGATGGATGTTCATTGTTTCCCCGGCTTCTGCACAGGTAAAACTCAATTACTCGATCTTCTTTCCACAACCTGCACCCCAAGCCCAAGTGGCAACGGATTGGGCTAAGGAGATCGAGAAGAGGACGGGTGGAAAGGTCCAGATCACCATGTTTTACGGGGGGACGCTGACCCCTGCTGACAAATGTTATGATGGCGTGGTGAAGGGAATTTCAGATATTGGATTTTCAGTCCTTGCATACACAAGAGGCAAATTCCCCTTGACAGAAGTTTCTGACCTGCCTTTGAATATTAAGAGTGGCCTGGTCGCTACGAAAGTGATCAACGAATATTACAAGAAGTTTAAACCCAAGGAATTCGATGGAGTTACGGTGATGTACCTCCATGGACATGGACCTGGAATCCTCCATACCAAGAAGCCCGTTTATAAACTTGAAGACCTAAAGGGAATGAAGATTCGCTGTACAGGTATGGCCGCCAAGATCGTAGGAGCTCTTGGAGCTACTCCTGTAGCCATGCCTATGCCCGAAACATACGATGCCTTAAGCAAAGGCGTGGTTGAAGGTTCGATGGCACCTCAGGAGGCCCTGAGGACTTGGAAATGGGGAGAAGTGGTCAAATTTACCACAGAAAATTTTGGCTCCTCCTATAGCACAGGGTTCTTTGTGGTTATGAACAAGAACAAATGGAATGCCCTTCCTTCAGAATTACAGAAGATAATCGAAAAAGTTAATGAGGAATATATTGTGAAGCAAGGAAATACTTGGGATGAGGTCGATAAAGCCGGAAGGGAAGCGACCCTAAAATTAGGGAATAAGATCATCTCTCTTTCTGCGGACGAGGATCAGAGGTGGGAAAAGATGGTGAGGCCCCTCTTGGATGGATACAAGAAGGCTATGAAAGAGAAGGGCCTGCCCGGGGAAGAGGTCTTAAGTTTCTATTTGCAGGCCATCTATAAATATCAGAAGTGATTCAAGTGAAAGGGGAGGAGATGGAAGGTCTCTTCCCCTTTTTCGTCTTGAGGAGGATAGAAACTCGTGGAGGGTTTTTTAAATAAAATAGGGGGATTTACTCGAATCCTCAACATCATTGCTGGAATTGCCCTGACATTCATGATGCTCATCACCGTCCTCGATGTCGTTTTAAGGTATTTTAGAATGCCTATTGTGGGGACTTACGAATTAGTAGCCTTTTCTGGGGCTGTTGTTATTGGGTTTGCCGTACCTTTAACCTCCTGGGTGAGGGGACATATCTATGTCGATTTTATTATTTCAAGGTTTCCTCAAAAGATTAGAAATTCCTTTAACTTCGTCACAAGATGTCTGGTGATATGGCTGTTCCTGATGATCGGCTGGAACTTAATCCTGTATGGAATGGATTTACAAAAATCAGGAGAAGTCTCACTGACATTGCAGGTGCCTTTCTATCCCGTAGCCTACGGGATTGGTATTTGCTGTTTTATCCAGTGCCTGGTGATAGGGTGTGATATTTTGAAGATTTTTTGGGGGAAATATGAGTGAGGTGTTCATTGGAATCGTAGGCCTGGCCGTGGTGTTGGTTTTGTTCATCACTGGAATTGAGTTGGGTTTCGCGATGGCCTTGGTTGGGTTCCTGGGATTCAGTTACATTGTCTCTGTTCCAGCGGCATTGAATCTTTTAGCCAAGGATGTCTTTGATGTCTTTGCTAACTATGGCTTTACCGTTATTCCTCTCTTTGTCCTCATGGGTCAGATTGCATTTAATGCGGGGATTGCGAAAAGGTTGTACGACACTTCATACAAATTCATCGGCCATATCCCAGGAGGACTGGCAATGGCCACAGTGGGAGGCGCAGCCGCTTTCGGAGCTATTACCGGTTCCTCACCCGCCACGGCAGCGACTTTTGCCAGTGTGGCCGTTCCTGAGATGGATCGATATGGTTACCACAAGAAACTCTCCACTGGAATTGTTTCTTCCGTTGGGACCCTTGGCAGTCTTATCCCCCCAAGCGTGACCTTGATCGTATATGGCATCATTACAGAACAATCTATTGGTAGGCTTTTTTTAGCAGGAGTCATTCCAGGATTGATCATATCCTCCTTCTTATTTTCCATTGTTTATGGATGGTGTAAGATCAATCCCTCCCTGGGGCCGAAAGGTGAAAGATCGACATGGAAGGAGAGAGTTAAATTCCTTAAAGATGTGATATGGGTTATCGTCATCTTTATTGTGGTCATCGGAGGGCTAACATGGGGCTTCTTTACTCCCACAGAGGCAGGAAGTGTGGGGACCTTTGCTGTCCTTCTCTTATCCATTATCAAGAGGGATATTAACTTTCAAGGGTTCATTAAATCAGTTGCTGAATCTCTTCGTACCGCCTGTATGGTTCTGGTGCTCATCGCAGGGTCCACCATCTTTGGCCATTTCCTTATTGTGACGAAGATCCCCATGCTCGCTGCCGATTGGATCATAGAACTTCCTTATCCCCATTTCCTCATTATGATTTTTATCCTATTGATTTATGAATTGGGAGGTTCTTTTATTGATGACCTTGCATTCATGGTTCTTGCCACACCGATCTTCTTTCCGGCCGTTATTAAACTGGATTACGATCCGATATGGTTCGGTGTCATCCTCCATATTTTTGTCATGATTGGGTGTCTCATCCCTCCTGTGGCCATCAATGTCTTTGTCGTTAAAAATATAACCAAGGTGCCATTTGGAGTCATTTACAAAGGGGTTTTCCCTTTTTTAATGGCCTTCATCGCCTGCGCTATCTTGCTGTTTTTGTTTCCACAACTTGCTCTTTTTCTTCCCTCGGTATTAATGAGGTAGGGGAGAACCATTTCCTAAAATCTTCAACGCCTTCTTTTGGATTCTTTTGGCCACCATGGTAAAAACCCGCAAGGCACTGCTTTCCTAAGCAGGGAGGGAACCTTCCTTCCTCCTGCCTGAGCCTCTATTCCCCAAAATAGGACAGCCTCATCAAAATACTTCTTCATCCGCAAGCGCCTTGGGATCATCCCTTTCTCAACGGATTTCCTCAGAGCGGATTGGGCAACCAGAATTTGGAAAACCATCTCCTTTATTCCCCTGGGGATGCCGTAGGGAGTAAGGATCTGGTCAATAGCCCAGCGAATCGATTCCAAAAAATAGATGAACCTTTCCCTGTAACCAGTACAGGGATGATCACAATGGACTCTCTGCCAGAAGGGAAGGATCAGTAAAGCCAGCAGGATTTGATCCGGGACAGGGCGACCTTCTCTTATCAGCTCATCCACCCGATCGAAAAGGGAAAGAAAATACTCCTGATCCTTCTTGGAGTAAGGGTTCTGGTTTCCGAAGACCCTTCCGAGATCAGGAAAGATAGAGAGGAGAAGGCCGGTCTCGAGCATGAGCCTGAGGGAGGGTTGGGCCACCCCTTCCTTTAGGTCCCGGAGCAATTCGTCTTTCACCCGGGAGGTGGAACACCTTCGGATCTCCTCCCGGTGCCGCACAATGGCCTGGTAAGTTTTCTCTTCAATTGAAAATCCGGTACGGGCGGCATGACGAATGGCACGGATCATTCGAACGGGATCCTGAAGAAACCTTTCGTCCGGGTCCCCGATGGTCCGGATGATCTTCCGGTCGAGATCGGCTTTCCCGCCAACATAATCAATGACCGAAAAGTCAGCGATATTGTAAAAAAGGCCATTGATCGTGAGATCGCGCCGCAGGGCATCCTCCGGGGGTGTCCCGAAACTTTCTGTGCGAAGCGTTTCTCCGGACTCTGTTTGAATCTCTTCAAATTCAGACCGGCTCCGGAAGGTGGAGACTTCAACGATCTTCCGACCCCTGAAGTAGATCTGGACGAGCCGGAACCGGCGGCCGATGATGCGGCTGTTTTTAAAAAGGGAACGTATCTCCTGGGGATGGGCATTGGTGGCAACATCGAAATCTTTTGGAACCTTTACGAGAAGGAGATCCCGGACGCTACCTCCGACCAGAAAGGCCAGGAACCCATGCCGATGAAGGCGATAGAGGACCTTGAGAGCCTCTTCGTCAATCCTCTTTCTTGAAATCGGATGTTCTGGCCTTGGAAGGGTGATGGGAATCATTTTCCGAGTTGAAGTGCTCCAGGGGTGCAGACTTTGACACAACGGGGATTTCTGACACAAAGATTACAGTGATAAGCATCACCGCCCAAAACAGGCAGGGCGTTAAAGGGGCATCGTTCCGCCCTTGCTTTATCCCATATAAATTTCTTTTTCTCTTGGGCTCTCCTCACCTTTTCATTGTTGAGGCACTTCATCGTCTTGCATTGGTTGCAGAGGACAGGAGTGTTCAGGCTGGAATCGAGGTCATCCTTTTCAATCCGTATGGCTGATTTCTCTATATTGATGATTCCAAGATGAGAGAGGGAACAGACCATCTCACAGAGATGGCAACCACTGCATTTCTTTGGGTCAACTTTAATTCTCATCTTCCGTGACCTGAAATCCCAATAACTAAATTCCAAATCCCAAATAATCACCAATAACCAAATTACAAAACCCAAACTTTGGTCATTGGTGATTGGAGCTTATTTGATTATTGGTGCTTGGAATTTGGTTATTATCATACCGTTTATTTCAGTCCTTTAGATCAAGTCCAAGCCTTCTTAACGTTTTCTTCTTGGGTATCCCATTTTCATCCCATCCATGGAGTTGATAATACTCATCCAGCATTTTGTTAAATTCTTGGCGGGAGATGAATTCTCCTTTTGCAGGCCCTTCCGGGATGGGTTCTTCGAAATACCTTCTGGGGAGTGTATCCTCATTCCGGGATATCCCGTCCCTGGTCAACATCACTCTCTCCAGGGTATAAATCCTTTCTCCGATTGTCCGCAGCTCTCCAGGGGAAAGAGATAGGCCTGTGGCGAAGGCGATCAGCCTGGAAAATTGTTGATATTGAGGGGCATGGGGACTGGAGAAGACGGTAAGGAAACGGCAGAAACCCAGGGAATCGCATACGGCATTGAGAAGTTCATGCCACCAGACCATCCGCCCCTTACCCGAATAGGAGGAGAGCTCGCTTCTGACCGGGCCGCCGTAAAGTTTCCTCAACACTTCCTCGGGAAGCCCGAGGACGTCTAAGGAGGGCCGGCTTCTCATATGGCAGGCACCTCGTGTGGAGGCGGCCATCCCTAAAGCAAAGCTTTTGGGCAACCGTTCATCCGTCATCTCAATGGGAAAATTTTTAATCCCGAGGAGATAATCTTCCGAGTTGTCTCCGAAAAACTTTTTTGCAAAAGAGCCTTCAGCCATCATATTTCCAAAACCTTCCCTTTTTGCAATCCGGTGGAGAAGTTCAAGAACGGATTTTCCGTTTCCCCATTCCAATGGGATACCTGTCATTTCATCATCAATGATTCCACGCTGGTAGAGTTCCATGGCCCAGGCGATGTAAGAGCCTGTGGAGATGGTGTCAAGACCAAGGCGATTGCAGATCTCTGTCGCATAGATGATATTTTCAAGATCGAGATTTCCCAATTTGGTTCCCAGAGAACCGATGGAGGCATATTCAGGCCCTTCCCCTTTTGTCCCTTGATATTTTCCCTCTTCAATACTGTAGCGGTGCCGGCAGTGAGCAGGACAACCAAAACAGGAAAGCATTCCGGTTGAATAGGGTTCCAGTGCCTCTGCCTCGAGGGCGGATCCCTGCTCTCCAATGGTCGTCAGTTGATTATTCCGGACGCTCAGAAAACCCATGGCATTGGCATATTGGAAGAGAAGAGGGGTCCCATACCTCCCAAGGGCCTGGACCCACTTGGTCTCCATCAGTTTTTCCATCCGTTTGAGATAATATTTTAAATACTTTTTTGGATCCGAGATCGTGATATCGAGATCTCCCCTGACCGCCACTGCCTTCAGGTTCTTCGAACCCATGATGGCGCCCATACCTGTTCTCCCAGCTGCGTTTTTCATTCCGGTCCGAATGGAGGCATAGCGAACCAGATTCTCTCCTGCCAGGCCGATGCAGGCGATCCGGACCTTTTCATCTCCAAGCTCCTGGCGGATCGCCCTCTGTGTCTCAACCGTATCGAGACCGGACAGCCTCTGGGCATCGCAGATCCCTATCTTCCCATTCCGGATGCGGAGGTAAACAGGTTTTCTGCTTTTTCCCGTGACGACGAGGTGGCTGAAACCGGTCCTGACCAATTCAGCCCCGAAATCGCCTCCCATATTTGAGTCTCCGAGATGACCCGATTCCGGCGACTTAGAGGTAATATTGATCCGTGAGCCAAAGCCGAGAGTTCCGGCAAGCAAACCGGAGCCAAAAATGAGAGGATTCTCCGGGGAGAAGGGGTCCAGATGCGGGGAATAACATTTGGAGAGGAGATACATATTGATCCCCCTCCCCCCCAGAAATTTCCGCTTCAGATCCAGGGGAATAGAGGAAATCTTGATTGTTCCGTCACTCAGATTAACAAAGGTGATTTTTCTCTCAAGAACCATTTTTGAATCCCATTATAACAGAGTAAGGACCAAAAGGCCGCAAAATTTTGAATAGCCTTATTCTAAGAGGGAAAAATAGACTTGACAAGAGAGAGGAATCGTAAAACAATTTCAAGAGAGGGGAAGAAAAGTCTATTTTCAATCAAAACCAGCTTCAAAATATTTGAGGAGGCATAAAGATGAAGATGAAGGAGATAAGGGAGAAGGCAAAGGCCCTGGGGCTGAAAAAAACCTTTGGATTATCGAAATCAGAGTTGATCAAGAGGATTCAGAAGACAGAGGGGAATTTTGATTGTTTTGGAACCGCAAAGGATTATTGTGATCAGTTCCAGTGTTGCTTCAGAGAGGATTGCTTCAGGTTTGTGAAAGACTGAGACTCGAGGCTTTGTCCCGGAGCTCGGTGCCGACACGATTTTAAAATAAAATCAAAGAAAGAAGAATGGTGTCAATTGGAGGATTCGGATTGAGGATAATAAAATCATTTAAAAAAAGGAGGATCCATTATGGGAACAATCATTCATTGGGAAAAATCTCTCACCGCTGCGAAGGCAAGAGCAAAGAAAGAGAAGAAGTTGATCTTGATGGATTTTTATAACAACCTCTGAATCGGGTGTAAACAGCTGGCAGCTGTTACTTACCCTGATTCCAATGTCTGTTTTTCAGTAGAAAAAAACTTCATTCCCCTTCAGATCGATTTCAACAAGAACAAGGCTCTGGTGAAACGCTACGCCGTAAAATGGACTCCGACCATCGTCATCCTGGATCCGGATGGCGAAGAGCATCATCGCTTTGTCGGATATCTGCCCCCGGAGGATTTCATTGCCCAGATCATCCTCGGAAAAGGTAAAACAGAATTCGACCTTGACCGATTTGAACAGGGGATCCAGTGTTTTCAGGAGATTCTGGTCCGTTATCCCAAAGCGGATGCCGCCCCTGAGGCCCAATACTATCTTGGAGTCTCCAAGTATAAGGCGAGCCATGATCCGAAGGAGTTGAAATTGGGGCTCGAGGTCCTTCAGAGGGATTATCCGAGCAGCGAATGGACCAAAAAGGCCCAGGTCTATGCCCTGATCCCCTGAGAATTTTGTGTCCAGGGTAGAACTATTTTCTCCCCATCTCGCTCCGTATATTCGAGTTCGACCTATTTGAATGGGGAGTGGACTGCCCAATTCGCAGTATTTTAGGCATTTCTCAAAGTAAAGCTCCCCGCCCACAGGGCGGGGCTTTCAGCCGACTTTCCCGTGAAAAGATTCTGGGCTATGTGCTTGGCGCTTTGTACTTTGAGCGGTTAATGGTCTTTTGGAAGTTCGCAGAGTTCGATCAG
>Ga0209609_10001302_pt1 | contig 14459 bp, 14 predicted proteins | sample LakKivw325mmetaG_FD_184136 | JGI IMG/M metagenome (GOLD analysis project Ga0209609, IMG submission 184136) | Anoxic lake water microbial communities from Lake Kivu, Rwanda to study Microbial Dark Matter (Phase II) - Lake Kivu water 325m metaG... | ecosystem: Environmental > Aquatic > Freshwater... | reverse complement strand
GCCCGCAACCCACAGCGCCACATCCTACAGCAGCTTTTCCAGCTCGTCGATCTTCGCCTCGAGCTCCATCTGAGACTGTTTCTGCTCCTGTACGAGACGTTTTATCTCTGCCAGCGTCACTCCCTGATCATCCTGGCTTTCCCTCGCCTGCCTGCTCAACCTTTTGCCTCCCCGCCTTTGCAGGAGTGCGTTTGCCACGAAACCGGTGAGCGTGCCGAAAAGCGCAGTGCCGGTTAACATGACAATGATACCCACAAAACGCCCTTCACCGGTTACCGGCACAACATCACCATAACCGGTGGTCGTGATCGTCTGATAAATATACCACATGGCATCCTGCCAATCATTGATCTGGGCATTGGGTACCTTGTTCTCCAACTTCAAAACAGCTATACCGCCCCATTCCAGTATCAAAATGATCATAAACAGCACGGTGAGGAAAGCGGTGGCGGAGCTGTAATCCTTTAACTCGCGTAGTATGTTTTGTCGCCCATAGCTTACCAGCATCCTTTCAGTCCGCACGATCCTGAAGAGGCGCAGCAGTTTGGCCCAGTTTATCGGCCCCGTCGACAGCAGGTCCGCCCAGCCGAATTGCTTGAAAAAGTAGTTGGACTTGGATTTTGACAGGGAAAGCCGCATTATGAAGTCCACCAGGAATATGAAGCTGTAAGTCCAGTCCATTGCTCCCAGCACACCGGCAACATCGCGGTCCGGGATCAGATAGAAAAGAAGAATATTGATAATGGCGATGACCGACAATGCGCCAATGAAAATCTCGTAACCCACGTTTTTCAGTTCTTCAGACTGGTGCTTCATGCTCAATCCTTACAATCGGATACTATCCGTGTTGCTGCCCGTTATACCCTTATTCCTCAGAACCACTAAAACCCATTTTATACTATTTAAACAATAATCAACCAGTTCTGGCTGCCTGCAGTCCTGGAAAGACCGGCCATCACTGTAACTGATCTCTGTTGACATCCCTTTTCCGTCCGCATAGAATACCAGCAAAACTAATTAAGGGAGGTTCGGTATGGCAGTATTTGGAACATTGGAGTGGGCAACCGCGTTCATGAATGCAATCAACGCAAGCAAACCGTATGAGGACGCGGCAAAAACATGGGAAGGTGATTTCTATTTCATCATCGAACCGGGCGGTGCAGTCAAAGAGCCCGGTTACCAGTATGTAGACTTGTGGCATGGCAAATGCCGCAAAGTCGATGTCATACCGGCGGCGGAGAAGGATAAGTATAAGCCGGAATTCGTTCTTTCGGCTTCAATAGCAACCTGGCGAAAGGTGGCCGAGAAGAAAGTCGACCCCATTCAGGCCATCGTTACGCGCCAGCTGAAGCTCACGGGCAACATGGGCAAGGTCATGCGCGCTGTCAAGGCGGCACAGGAACTGGTTAACTGCGTGACGCAAGTCAAGACCGAGTATCCGGAATAGCAGCTTCTATAATTAACGATATTAAAATTTCCTGGTATTTATACTGAGGAGGAAGAATTATGCAGTTTTTCGGTGTCCCATTTACCGTCTTCGGGGACGATTCCCTGCAATATCTGAACACTGTCCTGGCTAAACGCGCCTTTATTGTAACGGACAAGAACATCACCAAGCTCGGTCTGATAGAACTGGTAGGAGCTGAACTGAAGGCTGCTAATATCGAATACAAGGTTTTCAACGGAGTCGAACCTGACCCTTCGATCCAGACAGTGGAGAAGGCGACGGCTATAGCCAAGGACTTTAAACCCGACCTGTTCATCGGAGTGGGCGGCGGGTCTTCCATGGATGCCTGTAAATCAACAATGGTTTGCTATTGCGCAGGCATTGGTCCGCTGGATATGTCGCCATCAGATTTCTACAATCTCAGAGCCAAGGCGCGCCTGATCTGCATCCCCACCACCAGCGGGACGGGCTCTGAGGCCACCTGGGCGATCGTATTGACAGATGTCGAGGGGCAGAGGAAGGTTGCTCTGGGCTCTTACGAAACGCTGCCCGATGTGGCCATCCTTGATCCCCGTATGGTCATGAGTATGCCGCCCAATGTAACAGGATCCACAGGTATGGACGCACTCACCCACGCCATCGAAGGCTATACAGCGACATGGCGCACGCCATTTACGGACGGGCCGGGATTGATCGCCATAAAATATATCTTCGAAAATCTTAAAAAAGCCTGCGATAACGGCAAGGATGAGGAGGCCCGCAAATACATGATGTATGCAGCCTGCCAGGCCGGCACCTGCTTCGGTAACGGCATGGCCGGGCTGGCGCATAGTTGCGGCCACGCCCTGGGCGGCATCTTCCATACCCCCCACGGCGTCGCCATGGGATTGTTCCTTCCATATACAATGGAATACATAGCAAACGGTTCGGAAGAGTCCCTCCAGAGATATGCCCAGATCGCTCGTTTTTGCGGTATTGCGCAGGGTAGCGATAAAGAATGCTGCAAAGCGCTTATTGCAGCTGTACGAAAACTGATGAAAGATATCGGGCAAAGCCCTTCAGTCAAAGACCTTAAGATCGATAAAGACAAATACGTGAAGGCCATGACCGAACTTGTCGACAGAGCCGTGAACGAGGCCATGACCATCGCCGTCACCCGGGTCGCAGACAACAATGATCTTGAGAAGATGTTCATGTGCGCCTACGACGGCAAACCGGTAGACTTTTAATCTTGCCAGCGGGACGGGTCTTTAGCTCGTCCGCAAAATTAACATACAAGGAGGGGCCGACATGAACGGATACATGGGCAAAATACTGGTTGTCGACCTTACCAAGAAAGAACTGACAGACGAACCACTGAACGAGCAGTACGCCCGCGATTTCATAGGCGCAGGAGGTATCGCCTGCCGCTATCTGGCGGACCTCACCACCGATAAGACGGACCCCATGGGTCCCGATAATCCGCTCATTTTCATGACCGGACTGCTGACCGGCACGGGAGGCCCAAGCTTCAGCCGCTGGGTGGTCGCTTCCCGCTCACCTTATACAACCTATTACGGCGATGCCAACGGCGCGGCGCATTTCGGCTCGGAGCTGCGCTTCTCCGGCTACGATGGGATAATAGTCAAGGGCCAATCGGATAAACCTGTCTACCTTTTCATCAAGGACGGCAAAGCCGAGCTCAAAGATGCAGCTCCCCTGTGGGGAAAAGACACCTACCAGACCATAGCGGCAATCCGCAACGAGTTTGACGACCAGCGCATCCGCGTGGCCTGCATAGGACAAGCTGGCGAGAACAGGGTCCTTTTCGCCAATATCATGACTGAGGACGGCCACTGCGCCGGCCGCGCCGGTATGGGCTGCGTCATGGGCAACAAGAAGCTCAAGGCTATAGCAGTTAGAGGTAAAGCTAAAATCCCCATGCATGACCCTGAGAAGTTCAGAGAATTCGCCCGTGGCGCCATGGAGGAAGTCAAATCGGGCTTTGTCACAACCATCATGCACGATACGGGGACCTGCGGATGGGTTGATTCGGGCATAGCCTACGGCGACACGCCCACCAAGTATTACACCATCGCCACCATGCCCGAGTCCACCGACATCAGCGGCGTGACTCAGGCTGAGCAATACCAGGTTGGAAATACGGCCTGTTTCGGCTGCCCTATCGGCTGCCGCAAGGTGCTTCACATTAAGGAAGGACGTTTCAAAACCGACAAGCCCACCGAGGGCCCTGAATATGAAACTCTCATCGCCTGGGGTCCGCAGCTCATGATAGCCGACATGGGTGCCGTTAATCGATTCAACGAGCTCTGCAACGGCTACGGCTTTGACAGCATCAGCAGCGGCTCCAGCGCCGCCTTCGCCTTCTATCTCTATGAGAAAGGTGTAATCACCACAAAGGATACGGGCGGATTGGAGTTGAAGTGGGGCGACATAGATGTCACTCTCAAGCTGATCGATCTTATCGCTAAGAATGAGGGCTTCGGCAAGATCGTGCAGGAAGGTACCAAGCGCATGGCCGCCCGTTATAACCGCCCCGGCGAGGCCATGCAGGTCAAAGGTCTGGAGTTCCCCATGCACGACCCGCGCGCCTACTGCTGCATGGGACTGGCCTACGCCACCAGCAACCGCGGCGCCGACCACAATAAAAGCGATGCCTACCTGGTGGAGAACGGTATGGGCAATCCCGACCTGGGCCTCAACCCGGGAGATCGCTGGGGAGACGATAAGGCCCCCATGGTCGTACTCTCGCAGGACTGGCGCTCACTGACTGACGCGCTGGGCATCTGCCATTTCGCCATGATGTCCACGCAGTCGATAGTGGATATGATAAACGCCTCCACAGGCTGGGGAGTCGATCAGGACGCTATTCTCAAGGCAGGCGAGCGCATTTTCCAGCTTATGAGGGCTATGACCTGCAGGTTCGGTGTCACCCCCAAGGACGACGTGCTGCCCGAGATCGCACTGCGGCCCATACCCGACGGCGGCCAGGAGGGCAACGTCCCCAACATGGAGAAGATGCTGCCCGAGTACTACGAGATACGGGATTGGGACAAGGCAAGCGGCAAACCCAGCAAGGACCGTCTGGAGAAGCTGGGCATCGGTGCATTGGCAGGCAAGTTCGGCATTTAACACGGTATACAAAATCGGTTTTCTGAGGCTGGCCGGGTGAAGTGGATTTTCAATCCGGCCGGCTTTTTTCACAGGTGCAGACCATGACGACCAGAGTGACAAAAGGTAACCGGTATATCGAGTCCGACTCGTCGAAGTGCGCCGGCTGCATCACCTGCATGCTGCGCTGCTCTTTCAGATCAGGTGATAAATTCAGCCTCTCTGCTTCCAGTATCAGGGTAGAGCGTCTTGTAGGGCGCCCCCATGAATTCGATGTAAGCTTCAAAGAGGACTGCGATGCCTGCCTTATCTGCGCCCGTTATTGTCCGTATGGCGCCCTGACTGCAAGTAAAGTGACGGATGAAGCTTGACATGAAACTGGGCGGATACGCGGGCAATATACTGTACGTGAACCTTTCGGACGGCACTTCACGCAAACAGCCCCTGGATGAGGACCTTGTTAGAGAATGTATAGGGGGCGCAGCCATCAATAACAGGCTGGCACTGGACCTTATACGTCCCGATATCGACCCGTTTTCCCCGGGCAACGCTATCATTATAGGAACGGGACCTTTTAACGGCACTTTTATTCCCGGAGCCTCGCAGACCATGTCGGTCTACAAGTCGCCGCTCAACAACTCTTTCCCTCACAGCAACGCCGGCGGTGTTTTCAGCCACTTCCTTAAATCATCGGGCTACGATTTCCTGGTGATAACCGGAAGGTCTCAATGGCCGGTTTATCTGCTTATCGACGACGACAATGTCAGTCTGAAGCATGCTTCCGATATCTGGGGTATGGACGGATTCGACTCGACCGACGAGCTCAGGCTGAGACATTCTCCCTGCAGCATTATCCCCATTGGAATAGCCGGGGAACGACTATCCTCAATTTCCGTCACACACATCGATAAGGGAGGAACCATCGGTTCCGGAGGCCTGGCTGCCGTGATGGGTTCCAAAAAGCTCAAGGCCATCGTGGTCTGCATGGGCAGCCGGTCGATCGAGGTGGCCGATCCAAAACGGCTGCGGTCGCTGGTCGACGGGATACTGGAGAAGATCACCGGCTATCATTTAAGGGGCGAGATGATGAAGGGCGGCGCCATGACCATGACCTCCGCCTGGATACCTCCCGGTGTGGTGGCCCGCAACTCCTCCGAGCTCATGCCCTATCCGGCCGATTTGAAGGAAATCAAGGCGGAGCTCTACGAATCTCACAAGGCGGCGCGTAAAAAAATCGCCTGCGCAACCTGTCCGTTGTCCGATAAGGACCGCCTGGACCTGCCCGGCTGCCGCACCAATTACGATACGGCCGTCTTCATGGAAATGGCCGCCTTGACTTACTCTCCCGCCCTCGGCCACAGCAGCGAAGGGACGGCTGCAGAGAGATATGCCATGGCTATCAAGTACTACGACGAAATCAACAGGTTGGGGCTTGACCGCGTCTACAGCTTCAACGGCCTGGCCGATTTCGTGATTACTCTTTACGAGCAGGGGATCATTAATAAAAGTGACACAAACGGCATCGCGCTCGACCGCAGCTACGATACATTACTGGCCCTGGTACGCATGACAGCCGCCCGCGAAGGATTCGGCGCTGTTTTGTGCGATGGTGTCCTGAGCGCCGCCCGTAAAATTGGCAATCTTGCTGCCGGCCGTGTGCAGAATGTGGTCAAAGGACAGTTTATTGCCTTCGATCCACGGATGAGCGGGTTCCTGCCCATGCACCTTGGCATGCTGGTGCATCCGGGCCGCACGCTGGGTGTGGCCCCCGCCATGGGAGCGCCCTCCTACAGCCCGGGATGGCCTCTCGCCGATTTAAAGAAACAGGCCGAGCGATGCGGCGTTTCACCGCCGGACATTAATCGCCTCTTTTCAAATGACTCCTTCAACCTGGGACGCCTGGCCAAGCACGGTGAGGACTTCTTCGGTCTCTTCAATATCCTCGGCCAGTGCCACCGCCTTTATATCTCTCGCTTCTATAGCCTGCAGACTCTGGCCGACCTCTACTCGGCCATCACAGGCATCGAAAAAAAGCCGGCTGAGCTTAAAAAGGCCAGCTCATATATGTGGGATACATGGCTGGAGCTGAATCACAGGGCTGGATTCACACACCGCGATGACGAACCTCCGAATATCTGGTTCAAACCTCTTAAAAGCCCTGACCACGAATATACACTCTACGATTACAGCCTTAAAAGACCACTATCCCGCGGCGACATCCTGGACTACCTGGATGAATATTACAGCGAGCGGGAATCACAGGAGTAAAGAATGGATGAAATTGAAAAATCCAACTACATCGTATCATGGAGCGGGGGCAAGGACAGCTGCATGGCGCTTTATGAAGGGCTGCAACGCGGCTATAAAGTTTCGCATCTGGTGAATTTCATCTCCAACGATGAGAAGAGGGTCAGGTTTCACGGAACAAACGCCGACCTGATAAAGCAGCAGGGCGCCGCTATGGGTATACAGGTGGTACAGTACGAGACGAGTTGGGACGGCTATGAGCGTGATTTCAAGGCGGGGGTGCGGGCACTGCTTCCCACCGGAGTCAAAGGCATGATATTCGGCGACATCTACCTGGATGTGCATAAGGAATGGGTGGAAAGAGTGTGCGGCGAAATAGGCATAGAGGCGCAGGAACCTCTCTGGGGCAAACCTACGGATGAGTTGCTCGACCGGTTTATTCGGCTCGGCTTCGAGGCGGTCATAGTAGGCGTTAATTCCAAATATATGGATGAAAAATGGGTGGGGCGAATGGTGGACTCTTCATTCAGAGATTATCTCAAGAAAAACAATATAGACCCCTGCGGTGAAAACGGTGAATACCATACGGTGGTGATCAACGGTCCCATCTTCTCACGACGGCTTTCGCTGACTACTGGCGGCGTGGTCTCAAAAAATGAATACCGGCTTCTGGATATTCGCGATGTCAGGCAAGTAGCCGCTTTACCTTAACCTACTTCATGATCTCCTGCAGCATTCAACAGCAGCCTTTATCGGTAAAAAATGGAGGAAACGCTCCGGCAAAGTTTCTTCTTTTTTATTAAATTTATGTGTAATTATTGGACAATACTTTCAATGCTTTCAATTTCAATATTATGAAGATCTCTTTTCCGGCTGACAGGTTCATCTCATCATAAAGTTCAACGGGAATCTCTGCTTTAATTGAATTGGATGCCACCTGAATTTCTATCTTAGCCATATTCCCCGAAATCATCGTATTGGTAATAACCCCTTTATAATGATTCAGCGATGGTCGTGGCGGCAGCATATCAGAGATATAGACATCACGAGGTGAGACAGCTATTTTTTGAACCTGGTCATCTTCAACCGGTAGAATTATGCGCATCCCGCCGCAATTTGCCTCCGTCAAACCTGAGCCGAGGATTCGGCATGAATCACATCGCATAATATTCAATGCCCCGACGAAGTTGGATACTATTTCATTTTTAGGGGCGAAAAATATTTCATGCGGTTTATCAACCTGTTCTAACTTTCCGTTACTTAAGATAGCTATCCTATCCGCAATCTCTTCTGCCTCCGCCTGATTATGTGTTACATGTATTGTCGTAACGCCAAGCTCATCGTGAATTCTCTTCAGTTCCAACCTGAGATGTTTCGAAGTCTGAATATCCAGGCTGCTCAAAGGTTCATCCAGCAGCAGAATTCTGGGAGACAAAGCCAGGGCACGCGCTATGCAAACACGCTGTTTTTCCCCCCCGCTCAGAGTGTGAGTATCACGTTCCAAGATGTGCGAGATATTAAGCATATTCGATAGAGTTTTCACTCGGTCCTCTACTTCAGTTTTTGTATATTTATTTTGTCTCAGCCCAAAAATTATATTTTGACGCACATTTAGAAACGGGAAAAGAATATAATCCTGCGGCACATACCCGATACCTCTTTCTTCCGGGGTCAGGCGGGTAATATTTCTACCGTTTATCCATATCTCCCCCACTTTAATTCTGTGCAGCCCGGCGATGCATTCCAATAGCACCGTCTTGCCCGCACCCGTAGGCCCCAGGATAACAAGATATTCCTGTTTATTAACTAACAGGTCGATCTGCTTCAAGATGAATTTGCCTGCATGCAGCCAGAGGTTCTTAATATGTATCATAGAGCAAATCTTTTACCGATGAGTTTTCGCATAATCAACAGTGCAGCTATAGCTATGGCAATAAGTATGAAAATGACAGCTATAGCTTTGCTGATATCACCGGAAGCAAAACTCAAGAAGATAGCGATGGGTAACGTTTCTGTCTTCATTGCAGTTGCCCCGGCCAGCATAACCGTTGCTCCAAATTCACCTATAGCCCGCGCCCACGTCAGTATGCAGGCAGAGATAAGTCCATTTTTTGCCAACGGCATTGTGATCCTGAAAAATGCTTCCGGTTTACTGCAACCTAATGTTCTACCGACCTGCTCATATCGAGGATCAATGCTATCATAAGTAGATTTTAGTAGTCTGACCGCCAACGCGCACACCACGGTTATCTGTGCCAGAATAATTCCCGGGATGGCAAACACAAATCTAACATGTGTATTGATAGCTGCGCCTACACCGGTATTAAAAAAGACTAACAGAGCAGCACCCAGGGCAATAGGAGATATCACGATAGGTAAATCAAGCAGGCTGTCTATTACATCTTTTCCCCAGAATTGTGATTTAGAAATGGTATAAGCCACAGGTATGGCAATAATTACTGAAACAATGGTTGCTACCGTGGCCGTAAACAAACTTAGCGTCACAGCATAAATGATTTCCATGGAAAGAAGCGCAAGCCAGAAGGTCTCCCAATCTGTGTAGGTAAGCATGGCTAGGACAATGCCAACAAAGAAAACCAGCAGTAGAATCAGTGCGCCTATGCCCGCAAGTTTAAATACTCTTTCGCCGAATACCCCTTTAGATATATTGATCATTTCGCCGTACCTGCTATTCGGAGAGCCCGCCCGCACAATTATACTAGGCCAATTATTAAGACTTTTCTACGTCCGGCTTCACAATCCGCTTGAAGTTTAGGTACATATGAACTCGGACATGCTCATGTCTATTTAACCAGTTCTTTGTAGATTTCCGGCAGCTTGTATTCGCCCCCGATTGACGCATCCGGAGCGAATTTACGAGCGTCGCTTTCCGTAGTAATGTACCCCCATTTGCTGAAAATATCCTGCCCCTTTTTGGAAATCAGATAGTTCATAAACTTACCGGAACTATCAGTATCACGGCTGAATACGGATATAGCTACAGGAATATAAGCAACCCTCGGAAGCTGTGCAGGCCTGATATAGACCACGTCTATACTGTCAGGATTCCAATCGTGAAAGACATGCCAGCCTATTACCGCATCAACCGCCTTTAAGGATAGCAAGCCGGCAGTTTTTTCACAGCTTTCTGCCTGCGTTATTATATTCTTGCCGACATCCGTTAAAAGGTTATTATAATCAAGTATCTCAACAGCATATAACCCGAGGCAGACTGCGTCAGGATTTCCAATGCCGACTGTTATACCTGGTCTAGCCAGGTCCGACAGCGATTGAATATTTTTAGGATTACCGTGTTGTACCGCAATGACAGGAATCAAATAGGCAATTATCTTACTAGTACCGGGATTAATAACATGTTGTCTTTCAGCCTTGGGTATGTAATCGGGTGAGCCGGGTATATACAAATCACCCGTATTCGAAAGTTTCATCTGTGAAAGGACAGTGCCTGATCCGCCGTAGGTACAGTAAACTTTAATACCTGTTTCAGCTTCGAACGCCTTAGCTGCTTCATCCAGCGCCGGCTTGCTTGCTGCACCTGCGAAAACACTGAGAGTTTTCTCCTTTTCGCCGACGCAACCGGCGAGCGCTGCAAGGATAATCATGCCGGTCAAAATGAGAACACAAACTATTTTCAGTATCGTAGGCTTTTGAAACATTAATAGCTGCAACCTCCTGTTTAAGTGCCCTATTATATCAGAACCGATGTTCATATATTCAGATCTTTATATTTTGTAGCATTGGCTTTAACCACCGCTGACCAGCCTGTATAATTTGACAGTGTCGTTATCCTTGAGGACGGTGGCGTTCCAGACCGGCTCCTCGTTTACATGAACTATAACAGCCTTCTGCACATAGGCCGGCAGCTTAAGAAGCGCCAGCAGCTCCCGCACCGTGCAATTATCGGGCACCTCCACCACGGAATCGTTCTCATAATCTTCTATCTTAATAAACTTGCCGTAACTAAGATTTATTTTCATTTTCTTACCCCTAACTTTTTACAGGAAGCCCCGGTTCACTTCCTCTTCATCATACCCATGCAAACCGACAGAAGAATGCCGAAGAAGTTGAACATGGCGGGATTGCCATCCAGCTTTAAATTGTAGTTGTTCATGGCCACCTGCAGGCCTGTGTCTCCACCCAGGGCCAGCGTCTTGAATCCGATGTCGGCATTCTCAAAAACCAGAGCCAAGTCGTAGTCCTTGAGCACCGTGTCTGTGGAGAATTTCCCGTTCCTGATCATATAGCGCCTGCCTCTCGTTCCATCCTTGGTCATAATGACATATGTAGCACTGCGCACACTGAGCAGGTCTTTAACGGATTTATTATTTCTGGCCGCCATGCCCATCATTAAACCCAGAATCGCCAGCAACATTGAGAACAACATCTTACATACACCTCCGGATTCGATCCACGTGCAAAGATAAATGTAACAGCCGAATCATCTCCACAGATTTATTCACATTTCCCGTCCGGCACGTCTACCCGACCGTAAGGGGGTGTTTTTCTCTTCTATCATATGTTGAATGATCTTCTCCAGATCGTTATCAAGGTGTAATACGCATATGGCGTAAACACTCAACGTTATTGATTATTACCTGTTCCGAGCTCATATCTATGCTCCCACCGTCATAAGGCTTCTGATGTCGAGTCTGCCCGTCCGGGCTTCAATTCGCTCCAAGATATTAATCGCATTCTCATAGCGGGACCTGATCTTGCCGGCCGCATCCGGGTTATCTCCGAATTTATCCCTGGCCTTTCCGAAACGGTCCTGCAGATTAACGACCCTGTCTCCACTGACCAGCTTGTCCGCCAGGTAAAGTATCTCTGAAGAGCTAACTTCGTCACCGCGGCCGGGGACTATATCCATGTGGGTCTCCACCAGTTCGGCCACTGCGGAAAATCCCCTCCCTCGTATTATATCTGCCGATTTTGCCGCGTGGTCCGGCTTGCCTCTCGCCAGGTCGTGCAGCAGCGCGGCGGCCGTTACAATCTCCCTGTCGATGTTGCCACCGCAACGGTTTACCTCATCGACAATTGACCCTGCAACCAGTGCCACTGCTTTGCAGTGAGTGATCACTGCATCCGGCGCCCGCTGGACATCCTTCATTATTACTTCGCATTCAGCCGCGGTCGGAATGTCCATCCTCCGAGATTTTTCGCACAGCAATGCATACTCTTCGGGCGTGTCCATGTCCAGCAAAATATTACTGTCGGTAACAGGCAAAGTTACGATGTCACTGCTATACAGATTAAATATGCCGCCCAGGCCGTTTTCTCCACTGTAATCGATTATCGCCCCGGCGAAGCTGGAGGCGATAAGGGGAGGATGGCCCCTTCTTGAATCAAATACGGGAATCAATATCTTATCCGGCTGAAGATTGCGCGATTCTGCAAGATATCGAATTGTCGCAGGCCTCACCAGCGGCACATCGGCGGGCATAAGAAAAAACGCCTCTGTATTTGCATCCAGGCTCCTCACTCCCGCTTGAACCGACGTGAACATGCCATCCGCAAAACGTTCGTTGATTATTACTTTTACATCCACTTCGGTCAATGCCTGAATCAATTTCTCTTTGTTGTACCCTGCGACAACGCGTATATCCTTTATCCCGGCATCCATGAACGATGTAATTACACGGTCTATCACCGGTTGTCCACCCAGGTCCAGCAACGGTTTAAACTGCTGCATCCTCGCTGAATATCCGGCCGCCAGTATAACGGCCGTTACGCGCGGCTTTTCCATTTCCTCCTCTGTGCCCTTTTATCTATCAGTTCCCCCACAATGCTGACAGCTATCTCAGCAGGAGTCTCGGTTTCGATCTTCATGCCGATGGGGCAATGCACCTTCTCGAGCTGTGCTGCGGAAAAACCCTCTGCTATCAATGCCTTGTATACCGCATCCTTCTTGCGTTTGCTTCCGATCATGCCTATGTAGCCGGCTTTTGAATTTAATGCCTGCGCCAGCACTGTTTTATCATAAGCATGGCCCCGTGTGACAATGATCACATAGCTGTTATCGTCAGGCTGCAGGCCGTTAAAACAATTGTCGAAAGATTTAAGCACAATAACCCCGGCGGGCGGTGCAAACCTCTGCTCGTTGGCGTATTCGGCGCGGTCGTCCAGCACCACAGTTGAGAAACCCACCCTCACGGCAAGATCATTTACCTCGCGCGATATATGTCCCGCTCCAAAGATATACAGGGTACCTGTATTCAGTACGATATCCACCCAGAACTGATGGCCGTCTATATCCACCAGTGCAGGTTCATTTAAACCCCATACGGTATCGGTCAGCCTGGCCGACAATTCCACAGATCCGTCCGAACCGGTGGCACAGGTGCTGCCCGGAGCTACCACGCTGTGTTCCAGCGGCCCGGGTCCTGTATCGGTGGCAGGCAGCGCTGTGACTAAATAACTTCTATGGTTGTGGCGCCTGCCCGCGAGCAGCCTCTCAAATGCTTCCTGTGTGCCGTGGTCTGCAGGCAGATATTCAACCAGCAGTTCGCATGTTCCGCCGCATACCATATCAGCCACCGTGACATCATCGCCCGTCATATCAAATAATAGTCTGGCGTAGCCTTTTTCACGAAATAGCTTAACGGCCTCTCTCATAGCTCCCGCTTCGATCAGGCCGCCGCCTACGGTTCCTTCGATCTTTCCGTCCCTGCGCACGATCATGCTTGATCCCAGATGGCGCGGACTGGAACCTTTGACGCTGATGACTCTGGCAATCACCAGGTCTTCACCCTTCTTCAACAGACCTGCGATGATATCAAGCAAATCAGTCATGTACTACTTCTCAGCACAGGCCAGCAGCGTTCTTTTGACCAGCGTCCTGGCGACTGCCACCATGTACTTGTTGTGCTCGAGGGGCTTGGCTGCCGATACAGCGGCTTGCCCAGCTTCTTCAGCCAGCGATTCGTCTATTTTCTTGCCTATAACCGTCTGCTCGGCCTGCACCGCCCTGTAGGGGATGACGTGGACGGCGTTGAGGCAGATTCTGGCGGCCGAGACCTTGCCGTCCTTGAGGGTTACCATGGCGGCGCAGTTGACGATGGGGAAGTCGATGGACCTGCGCAGTGCGAACTTGAGGAAAGAGCTGGCCGAGCCTGCGGGAGGCTCGGGTATCTGGATGGCAGTGACGATCTCGTCGGCCTTGAGCACGGTGGTCTTGACGGGCTTGACCTCGAAGAACTTTTCGGCGTCGATGGTGCGGCTGGAGGTTACGATTTTGGCGTCGAGGGCCACCAGGGCGGGAGCGGTGTCGCTGGGGTGGACCGCGAAGCAGCCGCCGGAGACGCTGCCACCGAAGATGGAGTGATAGCGGTTGTCGCCCTTGATGGCGTAGCACCTGCCGCCCTTTTTACGCAGGCAGGAGAAGCGGTTGTTCTGGTTGCGGTAGTACCAGCACCTGATGTCCTGGCAGATATTGCCGGCTATGGTGCCCATGTTTCTCAGGTGGGGAGAGGCGGTCCTGCCGGCGGCCTGCGCCAGTGCGGCGTACTTGGACTTGATGACGGGGTTGGCTGCGATATCGGCCAGCAGTGTCAGCGGGCCTATCTTCAGCATGCCGCCCTCTTCCTTGATGTAGCTCATTCCCGGTATGGTCTTGATGTTGATCAGTGCCTCGGGG
>Ga0209609_10001300_pt1 | contig 14475 bp, 13 predicted proteins | sample LakKivw325mmetaG_FD_184136 | JGI IMG/M metagenome (GOLD analysis project Ga0209609, IMG submission 184136) | Anoxic lake water microbial communities from Lake Kivu, Rwanda to study Microbial Dark Matter (Phase II) - Lake Kivu water 325m metaG... | ecosystem: Environmental > Aquatic > Freshwater... | reverse complement strand
CTCTATGCAGAATGCGGTACTCGACCTCCCACGGGCTCTGCTGCTCGACAGCCGCGCTGATGGCATGCTCGACCCGCTCCAGGTCATCGGGATGGACGACGCTCTCCCAGGTACGCGCGCCGCCGTCGAAGAAGTCGCCGGGCGAGTAGCCGCTCAGTGCCTCTATTCCCGCACTCGTGAAGCGCATCGTCCGATTGGCGTCCTGGGCACGCTGGTACGTAGCACCGGGGATGTTGTTGACGAGTGAGCGGTACCGGTCACGGCTGCGCTGGAGTCGCTCAGCAGCCCGCCTGCGCTCGGTGACGTCGCGGAGAACGATGAGAGTCCCGAGACGGGTACCGCCTCGACCGAACAGCTCTGTGTCCATCCTTGAGAAGGACCGGTCCGCAGCTACTATCTCCGCACCTTCGGCGGCCGGCGGAACGGCACCCTGCGCAGCGCCGGCACCGCGCCTGCCGGTCGTCTCGAGCTGTTGCCGGATGACCGTAGACTCGAGCAACACCCGTGCAGCCGGGTTGGCATTGACCACTCGCCCGTTCGTGTCGAGGACGAGAACGGCGTCCGGGATGCCGTCAAAGAGCACGTCGAGCGCCACGGGCTTGATGTCGAAGATACGCCGGGTGAGGATGCCCTCCGTGAGCATGAGCCCCATAACGGCGAACCCGACAGGCGTGAGGTCGAGGAAGCCGTAGGGCCTGAGCCCGACCCGATACGCGATGTTCAAACCGAAGGCCAGCAGGGCACTCGCCAGGAGGTATCCTACCCGTGGGCGGTCCACGCGCGACACACCGAAGAACATGCGAATCATGAACACGAGACCCGCGACGAAGAGCGCGTGGGCGTAGACGATGTTCAGCCAGTAGAACGGACCGGGTTGAAGCCTCAAGAACGAGAAGTCGCTGGCCACACCGACGGACACGCTGCTGTAGAAGAGGTGGTGGAGGTCGTTCGTCGCGTTCATCGCCACGGTGAACACCGGGAGGATGCAGAGAAGCGCAACGCGGGAGGCGCTGAGCCATCTGTCGTTGCCGGAGTAGCGGAGAGCGAAAACGAAGAACAGGACCGGCATGGCGGCGATGCCCAGGTACTGCAGCACGAGTGCGACGCGCATCGGGGGAAGGCTGTTGTGGGAGAACTCAACGCCGTAGAAGAACGACCACGTGGCAGCCGCCAGTAGAAGCAGCGACAGCGACAGGGCCGTGTGATCGTGCCGGTGTCTCCAGACGTAGACGGAGAGGCCGAGGCACAGGATACCTGCGCCCATCATGAACAGACTGATGGGGCTGACGTTCATCGAGGCTATGCTCTTCTGTCAGTTCGCCAAGCGATGCGCGACAACACTGCGTCGACTGAGCATCGACGCGGCCGCCGCTGAGAATCACACGACCTGAACCGGCATCCTCGTTCGGACTGGAGCAGACGGAGAGGGAGACTGGTCGGTACGGAGGGAATCGGTCACGCCGCGGCCCCGCATTGTCCCGCATCCCGGTCGAGCGTGTCAATACGGGCGGCTTGCAGGCGTCAGCACTAATGCGCTGTAGGTATTCTGCTACAGGCCTTCGCCGACTGGTGGGACCGCCGAAGCAGTCTCCGCCAGCCGCAACGGGCAACACACCGCCGGCGCGGGGACCCCTCCATTCCGGACTCCCGCGTCACGCTGTTCGCCGGGGCGCTGCGCGCCGCGACGAACAGCGTCCACGAACGACAGGGACCCGTCAGACCGTGCCGATGAGCTCCGGCCAGATACGCTCGACGTCCGGCTTCAGCTCGCGGACGGCATCCTCAACGGCCTTCAGGACGGCCTTCACCTCGCGCTCCGTCATCGGCGCTGACATGCAGAACATGGCCCGCTCAGGAGTCAGTATGCCCCGGTTAAGGAGCGAGAGATGGAAGAGGTGCAGGATCTCCTTGTTGGTCGTATCCCGGGCGGTGTGGCCGTCCACGATCGGCACGGCGCCGAAGTGGACGTTCATCAGCGAACCGATGCCGGTGACCTGCCCCTTGACGCCGGCCTTCCGGAAGATGTCGCGCATGCCGTCTCTGAGGGATTCGCCGAGCGCGTTGATGCGGGCGATGAGCTCCGGTGTGATCTGCAGCATCATGGCCACACCCGCCGCAGCCGAGAGCGGGTTCGCGTTGAGCGTACCGGCATGGTGCAGCACCTGGCTGTCAGGCGAGTAGAGCTGCATCAGGTCGCGTCTGCCGCCGAACGCAGCCATGGCCGTTCCGCCGGCCATGATCTTGCCGAATGTCGTCAGGTCCGGCTTGATGCCTTCGATGTGCTGCAGGCCGCCGTAGTCGAGCCGGAACGAGATGATCTCGTCCAGGATGAAGACGGCGCCATGCTCCGTGCTGAGCTTCCGCGCCGCCTGCAGGAAGCCCTTCTTGGCCGGAACCATACCCGCCGCCCCCATGAGGCCCTCCAGCAACACGGCTGCCACCTTGCCCTTGTTGTCCTGCAGGGCGCGCTCCAGAGCCTGCGCGTCGTTGTACGGAACGACGATGGTATCAGCCATGAGCGACTTGGGCAGTCCGCGGGAATCAGGCGGGAAGACCACTGCGTCGTACGCGCCATGATAGCCACCATACTCGACGATAACCTTGTCTCTCCCGGTTGACGCCCTTGCAGCGCGGAGAGCCATCATGACCGACTCGGTACCGGTACAGGTGAAACGGACCTGGTCGACAGACTCGACGCGCTCGCAGAGTATCTGCGCCCAGGTCACGACGTTCTTCTTGAAGGCGCCCAGCGCCATCGTCCCCTCGTCCAGTTGCTGCCTGACGGCAGCCTTCACGCCTTCGTTGCCGTGCCCGAGGATCATGGTCGTGTAGCAGTTGTGGAAATCTAGGTACTCGTTCCCGTCCTCGTCGTAGACCCGGCAGCCGTCGGCATGGTCGATCCAGATGGGATAGGGAAAGAAGAAGATGGAGCGGCGCGTATCGCCTCCGGGCAGGTACTTTCGCGCCTCCTGCGCCACTGCATACGAGCGCTTCGTGCGATTGCGATATGCGCCCTCTATTCTCGCTGTGACCTCCACCAGAGCCTTGTCTCTCGCCGATGCAGACATCTCAGTCTCCTCCTCTCGAGCACCCGTTGATCGCCTTGCGTCCCTGGAATGGTCTCCCGCGGCGCGGATGCAGACCGACCGGACCGCCGGTTCAAGGTATCAGCTACAACTCAAGTCCGCCACTCCGGCAGCGACTAGAGTATGCCGAGCTTCCTGTGCGAATCCTCAAACGTGCCGCCCTGGTTCAGGTTGGACACGAATTGGCCTTCAAGTTCCTCCCGGCGCCGGCACTCGTCGAGCACCGTCCGGGCGACGTCCGCAGGCACGAACGCCACAGCTGTTATGTCGGCAACGACGATATCGCCGGGGCACACACGGATACCCGCCACCTCAACAGGCACGTTGATAGCGAGTATCTTGACGCGCGACCGCGCGCCGGTGGCGCAGAAGTGTCGCGCGTACGCAGGAAAGCCTATGCTCAGGTTGTGGTCCAGGTCCCGGCATCCGCCGTCAATGACCATGCCGGCAACGCCGCGCGCCTTCATCGCAGTCCCTGCCAGACCACCGGCGTGCGAGACCTCGCGGCCACCGAGGTCCACGGTGAAGACGTCGTCCCTCTCCATCTTCGCGATAACCTGGCCTATGGGGAAGTCGGCCGCCGTGTAGGTATCGCGCTCGGCCGCGATGGATTTCACGGTGAAGGCGCACCCGGCTATCCTGATACCCGGGATGAGGCAGCGGAAGCCGTTCACGATTCCGCTTATCTTCATGCTGTCGAGCACGTCGCTGACGGTGGCCGTGGGAATGGCCCTGAAGCCCTCGATGATCTCCTTCGATGGTCGCGTGATGGCGCCTTCGTGCATCGGCCTGTTCCTCCGTTTCAGATTCACTCCGCGACGAGGCCGGGACCACGCCTCACCGGCCGGACCGCTGCTCCAGTATCGCCTGAAACACCTCGTCTTTCATGTGGTAGGTCTGCTCAGGTCCGGGATACACCCCCGTTTCGACTTCCTGCCTGTACTGCTGCAGCGCCTGCACGATGACTTCGGCGAGGTTCGCGTACTTCTTTACGAACTTCGGGGTGAACCGGTCGAACAGGCCAAGGATGTCGTACATGTTGATGGTCTGCCCGTCGGTGTTCGGTCCGGCTCCCATCGTGGTGACGGGGATGGTCAACTCCCGGCAGATGAGTTCGGCGAGACGGTCGGGTGCGCCCTCCACCGTCAGCATGAATGCCCCGGCCGCCTCCAGCGCCTTCGCGTCTTCGATAAGGCGGAGGCCGGTGGCGACGTCGGCGCCCTGCACCTTGAATCCGCCGGTCATTGCGGCGCTCTGCGGAGTGATGCCGATGTGACCGACCACCGGGATGCCGGCCTTGACGATGGCCCGGACGGTCGGGGCGAAGTCCTGTCCGCCTTCCAGCTTGACGACGTCCGCGCCGCCCTCCTTCACGAGCCGGCCGGCATTGTAGATGGCATCCTTCACATCGGTCTGATACGAGAGGAAGGGAAGGTCGCCGATGACCATGGCATAGCGGGCAGCGCGCGAGACGGCGCCGCAATGGTAGATCATCTCCTCCATCGTGACCGGGACGGTGCTCTTGAGCCCGGCGACGACCATGCCGCAGGAATCGCCAACGAGGATGGCGTCGACGCCGGCGCGGTCGGCCAGGAGCGCCATAGGGTAGTCGTAGCAGGTGATACGGACGATCTTCTCGCCCCTCTGCTTCTTGGCCAGCAGGTCGGCGGGCGTTGTCTTCTTTCTCTCAGGGGGCTTGTTCTCAGGCGTTGGCATCCGCAGGAGACCTCCTCTCGTCGGAATCGCGTCACGGGTACTCCCGGCGCACCCTACTCCGGGCACAGGCCGGCACTCCATTGTAGACCATCCATCCGGCGGGTACGACGCCAGCTTTGAGAGAGGGCGCAGCCCGGACGAGCGAGACGGAAATTGAGGCGAGGTCGCGACGCCGCGACTCCCGGCTGCACTTACCGCCGGATGGGTTTCCGGACGAGCAGGATGGCTGGAAGGGACGCGGTCAGCAGCACCGCAGCGGTAACGAAGGCGTCCAGATACGAGCCGGTGACGTCGTGAACCAGACCGAAGAAGAGCGGACCGCCTGCGGTCCCCAGGCTCTGGCATAGGTTCAGCGCGCCGAAGACGGCGCCGTAGTGCAGCAGTCCGAAGCTGGTGCTGGCCAGCATCGATAGCGTCGGCAGCCAGGCCCCCACGCCAAGTCCAAGGACGAGCGCATATGCCGCGATGAGGATGCGTGGGGAATCGGGTCGCACTGTCAGCAGCATCAGCACTCCCGCGAGTTGCAGCGCGATGCCGATGGCACAGGCGCGGTTCGCCCGCATCCTGTCGCACAGCCAGCCGAAGAGAATCTTGCCGGAACCGCTGCCGAAGCCGATGGCGCCGAGCGCCGAGGCGGCCGTCGCGGTCGGATAGCCGATGTCCTCGAGGAACGGCGCCGAAGACTGTATGGCGCCCATGTTGGAGAAGTTGGAGAAGAAAAACGCCACCGCAACGAGCCAGAAGGCTGACGCGCACAGCGCCTGCCTCAACGTGCACCCGGACTTCTCGTCCTGTCCGCGCATTCCGGCTGCCACGTGGCCGGACGGCGCAGCGTCGCCATCCGGATAGAGCCCCATCTCCGCCGGACGGGTGCGTATCAGTCCAAGTGAGAGAGGCACGCCCACGGCGACTATCAGGATGCCCATGAACAGGTAGGCCGCGCGCCAGTCGGAGCTGGAGAGCATGTAGCCGATGAGCGGCGCCATCACCACGCCTCCCGCGCCGATGCCTGCCGACATCAGTCCCAGCGCCATGCCTCTGCGGCGCTTGAACCAGTTGGACATGACGGCACTGCACGGCACCGGCCCCATGGCCGCGGCGCCTGCACCGATGATCACGTAGCCGAGGTAGAACTGAGTTAGCTCGCTCATCCGGCTGACGAGCGCAAAGCCAAGGCACATGAGCAGCGCGCCGACCGGAATGACCGGCCGGGCGCCGTAGCGGTCGACGAACCGGCCGACGAGGGGCGAGGCCACACCGATGACGGCGTAGAACACGGTGAAGCCCGCCATCACCTCGCCACGACCCCAGCCAAGTGATGCCTCCAGCGGCTTGACGAAGAGGCTGAAGACGAAGACTCCGCAGCCGTTGAACAGCGCCATCAAGGCGAAGGTGACGGCCACGAGGTAGTAGCCGTAGAAGGGGCGGCGGCGCAGCGATTCGGTCATATCAGGCGCGGGCGCAAGGACGCGGCATTGTAGCAGGAATGGAACCGAACGGCATCCGGGCATCGTTCCGGCAAGAGAGCCGGCGGACGGTCACTGCTCCGGTCGGGGACGCGGAGGGCGCTTCACAAGGAGCATCGCGGGGATGGCGATGGAGTACAGCACCGCGAAAGTCACAAACGCAGGATAGTACGTGCCCGTCGCATCGAACACGAGACCGGCGAACAGCGGGCCGATCGACGTCCCCGCGCTCTCCAGGAAGGAGATGACGCCGAAGATCGAGCCGTAGTACGCCAGCCCGAAGGTGGTGCTCACGAGCATGGACATGGTCGGCAACCAGCTTCCCAGCCCGAAGCCGAGCAGCAGCGCATAGGCCCAGATGAGCGCGAGCGGCGAGTCCGCGCGGATGGAGAGCAGCACAAGCACGCCGCCAAGCTGGAGAGCCAGGCCGAGGGCCGATGCTCGCTTCGGGGGCACGCGGTCACACAGCCAGCCGAAGAAGACCTTTCCGGCGGCGCTGCCCATGCCCAGGGTGCCCAGAGCCGCGGCGGCGGTGGCTGTCGGAAAGCCGATGTCATCGAGAAAAGGCACCGGCGCGTGCAGGGCGCCAGTGTTGCTGAAGCCGCTGAAGAAGAAGGAGACCCCCATGAGGTAGAGGGCGGCATACCGCGACGCCTGGCGCAGAGAGAGGCTCCGGCTCTCGACGCGAGGCGATGCCACTCCGCGCTGCCGTTCAGATTCACTAACGTCGCCGTCGGGCAGAAGGCCCATATCCGCGGGCTTCGTCCGGATGAATGCCAGAGACAGAGGAATCGCAACGGCGCAGATGATGACCGCCATCGAGAGGTAGGCGGTGCGCCAGTCGAAGGTTTCGATCAGATGCGCTACGACGGGAGCCATGACGAGGCCCCCGGCGCCCATTCCGGCCGACATGATGCCGACCACGGCGCCTCTGCGGCGCTTGAACCAGTTCGAGATGACGGCGCTGGAAGGAACGACGCCCAGGCCCGCCGAGCCTGCTCCGATGATGACGTACGCCGCATAGTAGAGCGCCAGGTCGTACGTCTGGCTGGCCAGTGCGAAACCCAGGCCCATGGTCAGGGCGCCCAGGGGAATGACACGCCGGGGGCCGTGGCGGTCCACCACACGCCCGACAAGCGGGGAGACGAGCCCCTGCACGATGAAGAAGAGGGTGAAACCGACCATGACCTGGCCGCGGCCCCAGCCGAGAGCTGCCTCCAGCGGCTTGACAAAGAGGCTGAAAACGAATGAGCCGCAGCCGTACGAAAGCAGCATGAATACGAAGCAGACGGCCACAAGCCAGTAGCCGTGGAAGATGCGGGGTTTGCGAGGATGCGGCATAGTAGTCGCAGACCGTCCGGGGTCGCGGCATTCTAGCAGAAGACATCGCAGCCGTCACGGCCTGCGGCGGCGCACGGAGGTCAGACGTCGAACCGGCACTTGCGACCGGAAGGATACCGGAGTAAGGTCGAAGACGAGGGCCGGAGGTGAAGTGGGCGATTCGACACACCGGCACGGGAGGCGAGTGATGGCGACGAAGTTCGAACTGTACAAGGACCCGAAGGGCGAGTTCCGATGGAGGCTGATCGCTACCAACGGGCAGACAATCGCCACGGGGGGAGAGGGCTACAAGACCAAGGAGAGTTGCAAGGCCGGCATCGAGTCGGTGAAGAAGAACGCGCCGGTCGCACCCATCGAGGAGAAGTAGTCTCTCCCCGACCGGCCGCCGAAGACTGCTCCTCCGCCGGCATGCGTTCGTCCGGAGCAGGCCAAATCTCTCAGCCGGCGTGCAACGGCGCTCGACCGGACGGTTCTTACGTGATAGCGGCGCCCGGATTCAGGATGTTGTTCGGGTCGAACAGCGCCTTGATGCCCCGCATGAGACGCTTCGACGTCTCGTCCGTGTAGCGGTCGAAGTACACGCGGCGGGAGCGGCCGACGCCATGCTCGGCGGTAACGATGCCACCGAGCCGCGCCCCCTCCTCGTAGATGGCGTCCTTCACCGTCCAAAGAAGCCCGCGACGCTGCAGGTCCATCATGAGGTGCGGATGCAGGTTGCCGTCGGCGGCGTGACCGTAGTTCGGAATGCGGCTGCCATACTGTTTTGCGATGCGCTCGACCGCATCGAGGAAATCGGCCACCCGCGCCGGAGGGACATCCAGGTCCAGTGACTCGGCCAGGTCTGGCATGAGCACGCCATACAGCTCGTTGCGCATCTTGAGGATGTTGTCCTGCTCCTGCCTCGTCTCGGCGAAGAGCGTGTCGACGGCGCCGTTCGCGTCGCACACCTCCGCGATGCTCTGGCACTGCCCGTAGACGTCCTCCTCACTGCTGCCATCCACGGTAAAGATGATATGCGCGTCTCCCGTCTTCGCCGGCCAGGTGAGACCGAGGTGCCGGGCCGATATCTCGATGATGTCCCTCTCCACATACTCGATGGCCAGGGGGATGATGCCTGCCTGGAGCACGCGAGGCACTGCCGTGACAGCGGCGTGCCGCTCGGCGAACGACACAAGCAGCACGGCGGTCATAGCGGGTCTGGGATAGAGGCGGAAGACGGCCTTCGTGATGACGCCCAGGATGCCCTCGCTCCCTATCATGAGGTGCATGAGGTCGAGTCCCGTGTTGTTCTTGAGCAGCTTGCCCCCCATTGAGACGATCTCGCCGGTGGGCAGCACGACCTCCAGGCCCTTCACGTAGTTCCGCACGATGCCGTACTTCACAGCGCGCGAGCCGCCTGCGTTGCAGGCGATGACTCCGCCCACCTGGGCCCCTTCGTCGCCCGGGTGAGGCGGAAAGAGGAGCCCCTTCGCCTCGACGGCGCGGAGCATCGTCTCCATCGTGACGCCGGCCTCGGCGACAACCATGAGGTTGTCGAGGTCAATCTCAATGAGGCGGTCAAGGCGCTCGAGCGAGAGGACGATGCCGTCAGCCGTCGGAATGGGTCCGCCGACCGTGCTCGTACCTCCACCCCTGGGGAACACTGGTGTGCGGGTACGGTTGGCGAGCTTGACTATCTCGGACACCTGCGTCGCGCTGGACGGCTTCACCACGACGACGCTATCGGCGGGCACGGGCTTGACCGCCTGCGGCGTCTCGTCAAGCAGGTACTGCTCCATCTGGTCACGACGAGTGACCACGAAGTCCGCACCGACGATGGACTGAAGCTCGTCTACCAGGGCCACGGATGCCTCCTTCTCGTTCCGAAAGCCGAGTTGTGCCGCACCGCCGCGATGGAGAAGCCCTGCAGGCGGCCGGCGCAGTATCGCGCATTGTGTCACTCCGGATTCGCCCGCTCAAGCGGGCGGCCCGATGCAGGCCGTGAGGCCAACCACGGAGGCGCGAGAACAGCCATCTCACGGGGAGAACCACCGCTCATAGAAGCGGATACCGGGAGTCGAGGCCGTCAGACGGCAGGCTCGAGGAAGCGCTCGAACCGCTCCTTCTTCGCCTTGCAGATGGGGCAGACATCGGGCGGCTGCTCCCTGGCGCACAGGTAGCCACAGACCCTGCAGCGCCAGACAGGCAGGGACGGGCCGGAGAGCCTGGCGGCGCCCGCCAGGCGCCTTTCGGCCCTCTTCTCCGGAGTCGGACGCCGCTCAGGTATGCTGCCCGCCTTCTTCTCGCCCTTCCTCACAGCGTCGGAGACATACAGCGCGCAGTAGCAGGCGCCGTAGTCGCTCAGGTCCGGGTCCCGGTAGTCGCACGGACACACGATATCCAGGTCTTCCCGCTCGTCCCCTGAGGCAAGACGGCACGGGCAGGCCCGGTATCCGTAGCGACGCTCGTTCACGAGGAGGCTCTTGACGAGCCCCGTCGTGAAGCCGGTGTCCGGGTTGAGATGATAGCCTGCCGCTTCGGCGTCCCTGTCCAGCTCCTTCACCAGCTCGTCGGTTTCGGCGACCGTCACTTCCTGCTCCTTCACTTCCCCAGTGCCCCCCTTATCTCGCTCTCCTTGAAACCGATGATGCTGGTCTTGCCGTCGAGGACCAGTGTTGGGAAGCTGACAGCAGGGTTCCAGGCCGATATCTCCCGCACAGCCCGTTCCCTGTCGGCACCGCGCAGCAGGTCCACATACTCGTAGTCATAGGCAACGCCGAGTTGCTCCAGCAGCTCTCTGGTCTTCCGACACCAGCCACACGTGCTGAGAGCGTAGAGCATGACTCGGCCGGATCCCGTTCCGGGGACATGAACCACTGCCATCGTCGCACACCTCCTTTGTCCGCTGTCGTACGCTCAGTCCGCCGATGCCGAAACCAAGGCGCGGCACTGGCCGTGTCTCAGGAATGCTTCCGCGCCACGACGAACAAGTTCAAGTAGACCGGGAAGTCGGCTCGCGCAATCAGCGTGCTGAAGCGCCCGAGGAACCTGTGCCGGCCTCTGAACCCGAGCGGCAGCACGCGGACCTCCAGCACATCGAACCCTGCATCGCTGAGGTGCGCACTTAGCGTCGCCTCATCGAACGACCATACGTGCCCGAGCGAGTGAAACCGGGCTCCACATTCCGGGCAGACCGTCTCGTGCCTCGAGAGGTTCTCTCGATAGGGGGTGGCAACGACCAGCCGTCCACCGGGCTTCAGGACCCTGCAAATCTCCTTCAACCCGACGGCAAGAGCGGACTCGGGCAGGTGCTCCAGCAACTCGGTGGCAAAGACCGTATCGAAGGCCCCGGAAGCGAACGGCATCCGACATGCGTCTCCCCGAAGCACACCGGGCCCTCTCGGGGCGAGGTCCAGCCCGATGGCCCCCGGGAAACGACTGATGAGCACGCCTGAGCCCGCGCCGACATCCAGCACCTTGCCTCCGACGTACTTGCGGGAGAGTCTGACTATCTCGGGAGCGGAGTCACCGGCAGGGCCCTGCCCCCCGCGCCCCTCCCACAGGCGGCGGACGCTGTCGCGATTCCAGATGGTCGCCCGGAGCCCTCCCGTCGGGACTCCACTATGCCCGTCCGGATTGCCCATGCATCCCCCTCCGTTCTCCTATCGTGATTCGACAGCGCCCTTCCCGGCGCGCCTGCCGGCGGCCGGCATCAGTCCAGCCGAGCGTAGTCGCGGCCGGCGTAACGAGCCACCGTGCCCAGTTCAGCTTCAATCTCCAGGAACCGGTTGAAGTTCGTCCCTCGGTCGCTGCCGTGCGGTCCGCCTATCTTGAAGACGCCCGCGTCGAGGGCAACGCTGATATCCGAGAGAATATCGTCCTCCGTCTCACCGGAGCGGGGCGACATCACGACCGGGCAGCGGTGTCGCTGGGCGAACCGGGCCGCATCCATGGCTTCGGTCAGCGTGCCCGCCTGGTTCACCTTGCAGAGAAGCGCATTCACCGAACCCGCCTCGACGGCCCTTCGGAGGCGGCCGAGGTTGGTAGCGGTGATATCGTCGCCCACCACGAGCACACCGGGCAGCGCGTCCGCGACGGCTTTCCAGCCGGCGAAGTCATCCTGCTGCAGCGGGTCCTCGATGGAAACAATGGTGGGATACTGGCGCACGAGCTCCAGAACCGCCGCGATCATCTCATCCGGCGTACGTGCTCGGCCATCGAAGTGGTACGTGCCCGAGGCGCAATCGTACAGAGGCGTCGCCGCAAAATCGATGCCGTAGACGACGTCGGCCGTGCATCCCGTCCGTTCGACGGCCTCGCACAGCAGGTCCATGGCCTCGCGCGAGGTCCGGAGAGGCGGGGCAAAACCGCCGTCCTCACCGAAGTTGGTCGCCAGCTTGCCGTGCTTCCGCTCGAGCAGCTCCCTGAGCGTCTCGAAGACCTCGCAGATTACCCTGGCGGCCTCGGCGAAGGTCGGAGCGCCGGCCGGCATGACGCAGAACTCCTGGGCGTCCAAATCGTTGCCGGCGTGGACGCCGCCGTTGATGAGACACGACTGCGGCACGGGCAGCACGTGGCCGTCGGCGCTCAGGTAGCGGTAGAGCGGCAGGCGCAACGATGCGGCAGCCGCCTGCGCCGCGGCCATGGAGACAGCGAGGAGGGCGTTGCCGCCGAGCCGGGACTTGTCCGGGGTTCCGTCCAACTGGAGCATCAGATCGTCGATTCGCCGCTGGTCGGTCACGTCCTGACCCAGGAGCAACGGGAGCAGCGCGTCGTGGATGTTGGCGATCGCCCGGCGGACACCGCGACCGCCGTAGCGCGCATCGCCATCGCGAAGGTCGAACGCCTCATACGAGCCGGTCGACGAGCCGCACGGGACATCGGCGCGGCCGCAGCATCCCGCGTCGGTGCCTACCCGTGCACGAATCGTCGGCCGGCCGCGGTTGTCCAGGATCTCAAGGGCCGTTATGTCCGTGATGACCGGTCTATCGTTCCTCATGCGAGACTCCCCGCGGGACGACCGCAGCGCCATGACTGCGGCAGATTCCAGTCGAAACGGAAGCAGTGTACGCGGGCGGTACCCGACCGTCAACGTGAGACCGGGCCTGAGTCTTATGTCGTCACACGCGCAACATTGCCCCGTGGGGCAGGTCACGATAGAATGCGCCCCGGAGGCAGCAACCACCATGACTGAGGCGACCATTGGCATCATCGGCGGCAGCGGGCTGTATCAGATGGAGGGACTGACCGACATCGTTGAGCGGCGAGTCAGCACGCCGTACGGGCCCCCCAGTGACGCCATCGTCGTGGGAACGCTCGATGGCCAGCGGGTCGCCTTCCTGCCGCGCCATGCGCGCGGCCACCGCATTCTGCCGACCGAGGTACCGTTTCAGGCCAACATCTACGCTCTGAAGACGCTGGGCGTCGAGCGCATCGTGTCGATCAACGCGGTCGGCAGCCTGCGCGACCACATCGCACCGATGGACATCGTCATCCCCGACCAGCTCATCGACCGCACGCGGCAGCGAGCCTCGACGTTCTTCGGCCAGGGCATCGTAGTGCACATCTCGTTCGCGGAGCCCTTCTGCCGCGAGCTCAGGAAGGCCGCGTGCAGCGCCGCCGCCGCGGCGGGAGCGACGGCCCACAACGGCGGCACATACGTGGTGATGGAAGGACCGCAGTTTTCGACGCGCGCCGAATCGGAGATGTACCGGGCCTGGGGAGCGGACATCGTCGGCATGACGGCGCTGCCCGAGGCGAAGCTGGCCCGGGAGGCCGAGATCTGCTACGCGGCGGTGGCGTTCGTCACCGACTACGACTGCTGGCACCCCGAACACGAGTCGGTCACCGCCGAGATGATCGTGCGTAACCTGCTCAAGGGTGCCGACACGGCGAAGTCGGTCGTGCGCCGCATCGTCCGCGACCTTCCGGCCGCCAGAACGTGCCACTGCGGTTCCGCCCTCGCAGACAGCATTATCACGAAGCCGGAACTGGTGCCGGAAGAGACAAAACGCAAGCTGGCTCCCATACTCGGCCGCTACTTCTGCTCTGCATGAAGACAATAGCCGGACACGTACGCCGAGTCGAGAGAGCGGCGCCCACCAGGGGAACGGGCGGGCGCCCGGCGTGGAGAGTGCGGCAGGTGGGACGGTCCGCGCCATGAAGCTGACCATCGTCCCGTTCGCGAGCGTGGCGGAGAAGCTGCCGCGAGAGATAGCCCGTCGCCTGCGGGCCGTGCTGCCGTGGAAGCTAGCCGTACTTCCCCCGGTCCGCGACCCGGAGGCCGCGGACTCTTCGACGAGCCGCAAGGCCGAGGACGCACTGGACATCCTGACTCCCACCGGGCGACACGACGAGCTGACGGTGGGCATCACGGGCGCCGACCTGCGCGCGGCGGACCTTGACTACGTCTTCGGCTACGCCGCACCGGAGCGGGGCATCGCCGTCATCTCTCTCTCCCGTCTGAGAGAGGGGACGACAGGCCGCAGGGGCGGCCGACGGCTTCTCATTGAGCGCGCTTCCAAAGAGGTGCTGCACGAGGTCGGGCACCTCATGGGTCTTGGACACTGCGACCAGCCGCAGTGCGTCATGCACTACTCGCAAGTGCTGCAGGACACGGACCGCAAGGGTTGCGGCTACTGCGCTCGCTGTCTGAAGGAGATGTCCCGATTGCCGGAGGCCGCCGGCGAGCGGTGAGGAGGAGGCACAGTGGAATTCGAGGAGGATGAACAGCAGAGGTTGTTCCGCGCTGCGGTGCGGGAGTTCGTCGATTCGGAGGTCATGCCGAACGCAGCGCACTGGGAGGACGAGGAGCGGTTCCCGCTTGAGACATGGCGACAGATGGCGGAGATGGGGCTGTGCGGCGTCTCCGTGCCGGAGGCGTACGG
>Ga0209609_10001298_pt1 | contig 14513 bp, 12 predicted proteins | sample LakKivw325mmetaG_FD_184136 | JGI IMG/M metagenome (GOLD analysis project Ga0209609, IMG submission 184136) | Anoxic lake water microbial communities from Lake Kivu, Rwanda to study Microbial Dark Matter (Phase II) - Lake Kivu water 325m metaG... | ecosystem: Environmental > Aquatic > Freshwater... | reverse complement strand
GTCTTAAATTTATCTAGAAAATAAAAGTCTAAGGTCTAAAGGTAAGGGCCTAAAAGGTCATTTTCATCCTTCGAAGGTGACGACCCGTCATGAAAGATTGTTCAGAAATATAAGTAGTCTGTATAGAAATTGCTCACTTTTTTAAAAGTAAAAGATAAAAAATTTAGCTCGGTTAATTAAAAAAACCAATGTTTTTATATAGATAGATTTTATTATGAGGTAATTGGTATAGATATTGCTTCATATTTTTCTTGACAAAAAGGGGATAACATGCTAATTTTAAAAACAAATCTATTTTTTTATAAGAAAATCATTCGTAAGAGGAGGAATTCGTCATGAAAAGAGTGATGGGAATCCATCTCATTTTAGTTTTAATCATATCTTTCTCTCTTATTCTTTCCACATTCGCTCAGGAGAAGAAGGAGGAGGAAGGTATCTATACCATTAAAAAGGGGGATACGCTCTGGGATATATCTTCAAAATTTTTAAAGGATCCATTCCTCTGGCCAAAACTGTGGCAAAGAAATCCGTATATCACCAATCCCCACTGGATCTATCCCGGAAATCCCGTTCGTCTTTCACCTCTTGAAGAAGTGAAAAAAGAGGAACCCCCGAAAGCGGTTGAGGAGAAGCCAAAAGAGGTGGTCGTGGAAAAGAAGGTGGAGCCCCCTGCAGTTGAAAAGAAACCGGAACCAGTGGTTGTTCCAAAGGTTGAAGTAAAGCCACCCGCACCTGCGGAAGAGAAGAAAATGGCCTTCCGTGAAGTTCGATCTGCAGGGTTCATCGCCGACTTCAACTATACAGGGATTGGTATCGTTCTCGACAGTAAGGAAGGTAAAAATTTAATGGCGGAGGGAGACATTGCCTACCTGGCCTTCAAGACAAAAGAGTCTGTTTTGGTCGGAAACAAATATACCCTCTTCCGCGCCTCAGATGTCATTAAGGATCCTGCCACAGATAAAAAAGTGGGGATGAAATTTAATATTACAGGGAATATACAGATCATTGACCAGTATGGAAATTTCTATATCGGCAAGGTCCTCGAAGCCTTTGATTATATTGGAAGAGGAGACATGGTTCAGCCTTATATGAAGGAGAAGATGGAGATCGAGGCAAAATAAGAAAAGAACGGATTTTTCTCTTTTGATTTCTTTTTAAGCTTTGGAGACATCGATTTGTCTTCAAAGCTTTTTTGTCACTGAGGTCCTTAAAAAAAGAAACGGAGTTCCTTCTGGAATCATCTATGGCTGAAGAACTTTTTCATTGGGTGGCCTTGAGTCTCATCCCCGGTTTGGGAAGCGTCCTCATCAAAAGACTCCTGGAACGCTTTAAAACTCCCGAAGCCATCTTTCACGCATCTGTAAAGGAATTATCAGCGGTTGAGGGATTGAGTGAAACGGTGGCCAATGAGATTCAAAAAGGTCCCTCCGAAAAAAAAGTTAACCGGGAGTTCTCCTTGTTAAGAGAGGTGGGGGGAACGATCATCACCTTAAATGATGAAATTTATCCCCAGCGTCTGAGAGAGATCTATGACCCCCCTCCGCTCCTCTATATGAGGGGAACATTGAAAAAAGAGGACGAACTGGCAGTTTCCATTGTGGGGAGCCGCAAGACCTCCTCCTATGGAAGATGGATTACAGAAAAGATCAGCCAGGACTTGGTCCGTCATGGGATCACCATCGTCAGCGGGATGGCAAGGGGGATCGATTCGATGGCTCACAGGGGAGCCCTTTCAGGAGGAGGGAGGACAATTGCCATCCTGGGTTGCGGGGTGGATAGGATTTATCCTTCTGAGAATCGTCCCCTCTTCGAAGAGATCATCAATCAGGGGGCTGTCCTTTCCGAATTTCCGATGGGTTCACCTCCGGAGGGAGCCCATTTTCCGAAGAGGAATCGTATCATCAGCGGGCTCTCCATTGGAGTGGTCGTAGTTGAGGCCAGTGCCCGAAGCGGTTCGCTGATTACAGCCGGCTATGCACTGGAGCAGGGAAGGGAGGTCTTTGCTGTGCCCGGCAATGTGGGAGCTGAGGGAAGTCGAGGCACGAACCATCTGATCAAGGAAGGAGCCAAGTTGGTCGAATCGAGTGATGATATCCTCGAAGAGATCTTCCCCCAGTGGGGAAGAGAGAAAGAGAAGATCGAAAGGGCTGAAATCCCGGAGCCTGACCTCAGTCAGGAGGAGAGGCTTCTTTATGAGCGACTGGGAGGAGATCCCCTCCATATTGATACGATCATACGGGAAAGCGGTCTCGACCCTGGAAAAGTGTCGAGCCTTCTATTAAATTTAGAGCTGAAGGGCTTGGTCTCCCAGTGGCCCGGAAAATGTTTTAGCAAGAAGATGTGAATCATCCAAAACGATCATTGATGGATTAAGAATTCCAATGAGAGGATTAGGAATAAAATGTCAAAAGGATTGGTCGTCGTTGAATCTCCAACAAAGGTTAAAACCCTTCAAAAATTTTTGGGGAATGAATACCTGATCAGGGCCTCAGTTGGTCATATTAAAGACCTTCCCGAGAATGAGCTGGGAGTCGATCTCGATAAGGATTTCAGGCCCCATTATGTTACCCTTCCTGGTAAGACGAAAGTCATACGGGAATTGAAGAAGGCCAGTAAAGAGGTGAAGGATATCTATCTCGGCCCTGATCCGGACCGGGAAGGGGAGGCTATTGCCTGGCATATTGCAGAGGTTATCGGGAATAAAGAAAAGAATATCCACAGGGTTCTCTTCCATGAGATCACCCAGAAGGCTGTCCTCGAGGCCCTCAAGAAGCCTGAAAAGCTCCAGCCATCAAAATATGAGGCACAACAGGCGCGAAGGATTCTCGATCGCCTCGTAGGCTATCAGGTGAGCCCCCTCCTGTGGGAGAAGGTCCGGCGAGGTCTGAGTGCAGGCCGGGTTCAAACCGTGGCGGTTCGAATCATCTGCGAACGGGAGAGGGAGATTCAAAATTTTGTTTCTGAGGAATACTGGAGCCTTACAGCCACTCTCAAGGGAAAGGAATCTTCCGCACCTTTTGACGCCAAACTGGTCAGATGGAAAGGGAAGAAGGTGAAGATGGTCAATGAGACTGAGGCATTGACGATCGAAAAGGCTCTTGAGAATCTTCCTTTTTCCGTTTCGAAGATTGTTCAGCAGGAAAAACAGAGGCATCCCTTTCCTCCCTTTATCACCAGCCGGCTTCAACAGGAGGCCTATCGAAAACTCTCCTTCTCCGCTCAGAAGACGATGCGGATCGCTCAGGACTTATATGAGGGAGTGAATCTCGGGGAGAAGGGACAGGTGGGATTAATCACCTATATGAGGACCGATTCGGTCCGGGTTTCCACAGAGGCACTCCATCAGGTGAGAGGCTGGGTTAAAGAACGCTTCGGGGAACCCTACCTCCCCCCCAAACCGAATGTCTTTCGGAGCCGCAAAGGGGCTCAGGAGGCCCATGAGGCCATCCGGCCCACATCGATCGAATTGGAACCCGAACAGATCAGAAGCCATCTTCATAAAGATCAGTTTGATCTCTATAAATTGATCTGGGATCGGTTCGTGGCGTCCCAGATGGCCTCCGCCCGTTTTCTCCATACCCAGGTGGAGATCAGGTCGGACGAGGCCATTTTCAACGCCACAGGTGCCACCCCTCTCTTCCCTGGATTTATGGTCCTCTATATGGAGAGCGAGGATAATCATGAGAATGGAGGACAGGAGGGGACTCTCCCCCTCCTTTCGGAAGGAGAGGTTCTGGAATTATTGGCGCTGATCCCAAAACAGCATTTTACCCAGCCTCCCTCCCGATTTTCAGAGGCCACATTGATTAAAGAGCTGGAAGAGAAGGGCATCGGGAGGCCTTCCACTTATGCCACCATCTTAAGCACCATCAAGGGGAAGGATTATGTCCGGCTGGAGAAAGGAAGGTTTTTCCCGACAGAATTGGGATTGGTGGTCAATGACCTCCTCGTCGTCCATTTTCCGGATATCTTCGATGTCGAATTCACCGCCCAGATGGAAGAGAATCTGGATAAAATCGAGGAGGAGAAGAAAGGATGGGTTGAAACACTGGGGCAATTTTATTCTCCTTTTCAGAAGGATCTCGAGATGGCAAAGGTCTCCATGAGAAATATGAAAGCTGAGATGATCCCCACCGAGGCCAAATGCGAACGGTGTGGCTCGAAGATGGTAAAACGCTGGGGAAAGAGAGGTTATTTCCTGGCCTGTTCAAGTTATCCCAAATGCCGATACACGAGAGATATGGATGAGAATGGTGAGCCGAAGATCGAAACGGATGCCCGTTGCGAACAGTGCGGAAGTCCCATGGTCATAAAGAATGGTAAGTTCGGAAGGTTCCTGGCCTGCTCCAATTATCCCACCTGCAAATTTACCCAATCCCTGAACACCGGCGTCTCCTGCCCTCAAGAGAACTGTAATGGGATGATCGTGGAGAGAAGAAGCCGCAAGGGAAGGACCTTTTACGGTTGCACCAATTATCCCAAATGCACCTTTGCCCTCTGGGACAAGCCGGTTCCGGAGAGGTGTCCACAATGTGATTTTCCATTCCTGATCGAAAAGCAGGCCAAAGGCGGGGTCATTAAAAAATGTCCTAAAAAAGAATGCGGATATCGAACCTCAGAATAGGGGGTTTCGGTATCGACGCCTTCCCTCGATGATCTTCTTTCGGGTAAACCGGTGTTGCATCCACTGAAACGGGAAATAGATTAAACGGTTCAGCAAGGTGGGAGGATAGTCCCACTGGAACCGTTTCCAGATGGAGGAGTAGGAATAGAATTTCTTCCAGGTCTCTTTCCAGTTCTTCCGGAGTGTCTCTACGTCCATTCTCTTCGGGATAAAGAAAGGTGCATATTCTTCCGGATCTTCGAGCAACCACCATTGATCCCGGTATAGACGGCCCTCCTCTTTTACCCGATGATAAAAGGAAGTTTCGGGATAAGGGGTGAGGAGGGCAAAGACCACAGAGAAGATTTTGGTTTGAATGGCGAAATGAACGGTCTCTTCGAAGGTAGAGAGATCGTCTTCATCAAAGCCGAAGATGAAGGCTCCCCAGATCGTGATCCCGAAACGATGCAGGGCGTCGATGATCTCCCGATACTCCGCTGGATCGTTCTGGGGTTTGTTGGAGTGGACCAGATTCGCCCGGGAGAGGGATTCAAACCCAATCAGAAGACCCAGACACCCGCTCCGGGAGAGGAGTTCGAACGTCTCGGTTTCTTTTAACCCGGAGAGGGAGACCTGCCCCATCCATTTTTTCTTGAGAGGGATCAGGGCCTGGAGCAATTCCCTGGAATAGGAAGGGTTGCCGATGATGTTATCATCATTAAACATGATCAATCGGTGTTTCAGGCTTTTCACCTCTTCGATCACTTCTGAAACCGGTCTCAACCGATAGGTATTTCCAAAAAATTTTCGGACGGAACAGAATTCGCAACGATAAGGACACCCCCGGGTCGCCTGAACCACATCAAGGGGAAAGTAACCCTTCTGAGGAAGAATTTCCCTCCGGGGCCTCGGGATCTTTCGGGGATCAATGAACCCTTCATGATGATAGAAAGGTTTAAGGGAGCCATCCCGGAAATCTTCGATCAGGAGGGGCCAGACTTCTTCCGCCTCCCCAATGACCACCGAATCGGCATGTTCTTTTGCCTCTTCGGGCAGGGCAGTGGGATGGATTCCTCCGAGAACAACAGGGATTCCCCTTTTCCGGTAAGCCTCTGCAATCCGGTAGGCCCTCAGAGCGGTTTTTGTCATCACCGTGATCCCAACCAGATCTGTCCCTTTTAATCCTTTTTTCAGATCGATCGGCGTGAGGAGATCGTCCGTGAAAGAAATCTCCGCATCCGGAGGAGAGAGGGCAGCCAGAATAGGAAGGGCAAGGTTAGGGATAGGAGCATTTTCTTCAACTGCGGGGGAGATGAGTTCGATCTTCATCGTTTTAAAGGCCAGGTTAATTATTAAAAATCTAACAACCTTTCTTGAGATTGTCAAAATTCCAATTTACAAATGGTAGGGAGAAGACCTAAAATAAGAATTATGGAACCCATTGTGGTTGTCGGTGCGGGTCTGGCTGGATGTGAAGCGACGTGGCAGATCGCCAGAAGAGGAGGAAGGGTGGTCCTTTACGAGATGAAGCCAAAGAATTATTCTTCAGCCCACCGATCCCCTCTCTTTGCGGAACTGGTCTGCAGTAACTCCTTGAAGTCGGAATCCCTGGAGAATGCCTCAGGGATCCTGAAAGAAGAACTCCATTTGCTTGACTCCCTTATTCTGAGAACAGGCAGGGAAACCAGGGTTCCTGCAGGGGAATCTCTCGCTGTGGACCGGGAGAATTTCTCAAAAAAGATCACACGGACGATAGAAAGCCTTGAAGAAGTGGAGATCATTCGTGAGGAAGTGAAGGCTCTCCCGCAGGATAAGGTCACCATCATTGCTTCCGGGCCTCTCACCTCAGAAGGTCTGGCCAGGGAGATATGGAGAGAGACGGGAAACCAGCACCTCTTTTTCTATGATGCCATTTCACCCATTGTTACCTCTGAATCCATCCATTTTGAGAAGACATTTCGGGCCTCTCGGTATGGAAAGGGAGGGAAGGATTATCTCAATTGTCCGATGGATGAAGAAGCCTATTATCAATTTGTGGAGGCATTGAACCGGGCGGAGAAGGTTCCTCTCCGGGATTTTGAGAGGAAATGTCTCTTCGAAGGTTGCCTGCCCATAGAGGAACTGGCAGCAAGAGGAAAGGATACTTTGGCTTTCGGGCCCCTTCGACCGGTTGGCCTCGTTGATTCAAAAATAAAAAGACAACCCTTTGCCGTGGTCCAACTCAGGCAGGAGAATGAATTTGGCACTCTTTACAACTTAGTGGGATTTCAGACTCGATTGAAACAGGGTGAACAGAAAAGGGTTTTTCATATGATCCCCGGACTGGAAGAGGCAGAGTTTGTCCGATGGGGATCAGTTCACCGTAACACCTTTATTGACTCACCCCGATTGTTATTGGCATCCCTTCAATTAAGACATCATCCCAACCTCTATTTTGCAGGTCAGCTCACAGGGGTAGAAGGTTATATGGAGTCCACTGCGATGGGGCTTTTAGCAGGGATCAATGCCTTACGCCAGGCAAAAGGGATGGAGCCGGTTGCCCCTCCTCCCCCCACGACTGCCATTGGAGCCCTGGTTCATTACATCATTCATTCCCCGAGCGTACCTTTTCAGCCAATGAACATCAATTTTGGACTCCTCTTGCCTTTGAATGGAAGGGCGAAGGGGCAGAAGAAGCGGCTTCTTTTGGCTAAACGGGCATTGGAAACCTTGGCAGAATGGAAGAGGGAATATGAAATTTGAGGAGGGCTGGAAGTGAAGGAGCAGGATTCCTTAGAGACCAGAGGGGCAAAATGCTTGCGGTGCGGAAAGGAACTTCCAGCCGGGAGTCTGAATTATTTAGTCAACATCAGGGTTTTTGCCGGTTTTGACGGAGTGCTGCTGGAGCCGGAGGAAGGGGTTGATAACCAGTTAAAAAGAGTGCTGAAACAGGTTCAGCAATCGGGACCGGAGGAATTGGAGAAGGAGGTTTATGAAGAGTTTACCCTTATTCTCTGCAAGAGCTGTCGGGATCGATTGGTGGATGAGATCAAACATCCCTGGGAAGGACCTTTTAAGATCCGAAGCGGTTCTGACCGGATTCTCCATTGAAGGACATCTTAATCCCCCTCGCCCTCTTTTATTAGCAGATGGGGAAATCTAAAAGCTATTTTCTACATGATCCTAAAAAACTCTTGACAAATTGTTTTTATTCTGTAAAATTTCAAAGAAATCCTGTAGTTCTGCTAAAGGGGGTTCAATGATGAAGAGAAATCAGAAAGGTTTCACATTGATCGAATTAGTTATTATTATTGTCATCATCGGCATCTTAGCCGCAGTGGCGATTCCGAGATATATTGATTTGACCCAGCAGGCTGCGGATGCAACGGCAAGAGGGGTATTGGGTGCCCTGAGGGGAGCAAATGGCCTTGTCTTTGCTCAGAGACTCATTGCGAACACTGCCGGCACCTATACGATGGGGGATATCGTGGCAGGTGCTCAGATTCAGGGGGTAACGGTCGGAGCTGCGGCCACAAATACGGTATCGATTGTAGTGGCGGGAGGATATACCTATACCTTTAGCCTTACCGTTGGTACTGTCCCTACCACCATGGGGACAGTTTATTCGGGAACACCAACCTGGTAAAAAATTCTTCTCATCTCAGGAGGATGGTGATGTTAACGGATAAAAAGGGCTTCACATTGATTGAATTGATTGTGGTCATTGTGATTATCGGAATACTCGCCGCGGTGGCGATTCCGAGGTACCTCGATTTAACCCGAAGCGCTGCGGATGGTACGGCAAAGGGTGTTCTTGGTTCCCTCAGAAGTTCGAATGCCCTCTTGTTCGGCCAGAGGATCATCGGCGGGACAACCGCAACCTACACCATGGGTGTCATCGCGGGGGTCACAGGAATGGGTGAATTAAGAGGGTTTACCTACGCATCTGATGCGGATAATTTTACCATGACCGTTGCAGGCTATGTTTATACCTTTACCCTTACCCCTACACCGGCGGCACCCACGACCTATGGTTCGATCACGGCTGGTGCGGGGACATTTGCCACCTGGTGAAAATTAACAGAGACCTCAGTCCTCTGTGAAAGACAAGATCAAATCAATATTGAAATGGGTCAGATCAACCGATTGTTTGGCTGTTCTGGCCCTTTTTATTACCTGTCTTCTCTTTTTCTTTGATCTCTTTGATGGAAGGTACCTCCTTACAGAAAGGGATCTGAGCGCCTACTTCATTCCTCCAAGATTTTTCTGGGTGGAAAGTCTCAAAAGGGGTGATTTCCCTCTATGGAATCCCTTTCAATTTTGCGGCACTCCCTTCTTTGCCAATCCTCAACATGCACTGTTCTATCCTTTAAACGGTCTTTTCTTCTCACTTCCATTTGACATCGCCTTTAACGGTATCATTATCCTCCATTTCTTTCTTGGAGGGTTATTCACCTATCTTTTGCTGAGGGACCTGGGTGCCAGTTTAACGGGGGCTGCTGTTTCAGGGGTGATCATCATGCTCAGCGGCTACCTCCTCTCTATTCATAGCCTTTTGACCATCTTGCTGTCGGTTATCTGGACACCCCTGATCATACTGTTCTTTAGAAGGGCAATTGAGGCCCCTGGCTTTAAGAACGAGATATTTGCCTCCATCTTCATGACCATTTCATTCCTCGGGGGCGGGATTGAGATTGTCTATGGAAATTTTTTCATCCTTCTCTTCATGGTCGTCTTTTCTTTCCATTCGGAGTGTCATTACGAGACGAAGAGGAGGGGCTGGATGAGGATGAGAAGCCTCCTCCTCATCCCCCTCCTCTTTCTATTCCTCTCCGCCATACAGTTCATTCCATTTCTCGAACTCTGGATGCATTCGATCCGCGGCCAGGGAATCACCTACCATGAGGCAACGATCTGGAGTTTTGCCCCAAGGGATTTTCTTCTCTTCTTTCTGCCGGATGCCTATGGATATTTTCTGGATATGAAGAAGTACTGGATCTCTCAATGCTGGTTCAAGACTTTATATACGGGAGGACTGCCCTTTATTTTGAGCTTTTTCTTCTTTCTATCCCGCCGCCCTTACAAATTCCATTTTTTGAAAAATAATAGATGGTTCTTTTTATCTCTCATGGTCTTTTCCATCTTTTTATCTCTCGGCCGTTACAATCCGCTCTACCCGTTTATATTTAAATATCTGCCTTTCTTTGATGGCATTCGTTATCCTGTCAAATTTCTCTATATCTTCATCTTCGTACTCGCCATCACCGCAGGTCTGGGGTTTGAGAGATTAAGAGAATTAACCAGGGAGGAAGGCGAAAGAGGATCCAAACACCTTCTTATCATTCTCTCCATTCTCTCCGGATCTATTTTGGTCTTCTTTGTCTTGGACCATCAGGGGATCTTCAATTTCTTAAAAGGGAAGGGGATTGATTTTCCTGATTTCAACTATCTTTCCACAAACCTTTATCACACAAAGAGGTTCTTCTTCTATCTCACACTCTTTTTCCTGTTATTAAGGATAGGGCATGAGGTGGGATGGAAGGGTTGGATTGGGGGTTCACTCATCTTTTTTCTGATCGCAGACCTTTTTGGGAATTTGGGTTTTTACGGAAGGGAGAAGACGGAGGATTATTTTAAGAAGACAGAGATATTGGAAATCGTTTCTCCAGATCAGGGTCCCCACCGGACCTTTTCAACCGGGAAGACCATTTCAATGGATACACCCGTTCTCATTGCCAATGCTTCCTCCCTGGAGGTTCTGAAGGAGAAACACCTTCCCACCTTCAATATGATCTTTAAGGTTCACGATATTTCGGGGATTGATGTGATTCGATTGAAGAGGACGGACGACCTTTATAAGACATTAATTCTCACTCCCTCCATTTCAGCCACCCACCTCATTGACCTTTACAGCGTAAAATATGTTGTCTCGATCACAGCCCTTGAGGATCCTTCACGTTTTGAGCCGGTCTATGCGAGGGTGGAGGGGCTTGAAGGGGAGAAAGAAGACCTGCTTAAAAAGAACACGATAAAATTATATAGAGTCCAAAATCCCCTTCCGAGGGCCTGGCTGGTAAAAGATTATAGGGTTTTGGATTCGAAGATCATTCTATCCACCATGAGGCAAAAGGGATTTGACCCCCGGAGAGAAGTTTTTCTTGAAGAGGAACCAAAATTCAACCCTTCTTCTCCCCCTTTCGTCATCCCCCCTTCTCACCCCTTTAATAAAGTGGGGGCGGGGGGATTAGCGGAATTTATCTCAGAAAGCAATAACCGGTTGTCCCTTCAGGCAGAGGTAAGAGAAAAAAGTATTTTAGTATTAAGTGATACCTATTATCCGGGCTGGAGGGTATATATTGATGGGAAGGAAGAAAGGATTTACCGGGCCAATTACAACTTCCGAGCCGTTCCCCTTTATGAAGGGCGACATCGAGTGGATTTTATATACGACCCGTTCAGTGTTAAACTGGGAGCGGGTCTGACCCTTACAGGAATATTCGGTTGTATTGTTATTGGATGGTGGTGCCGGAGAAGAAAGGAATAGCGGAGGCATCAGAAACAATCATGGATACTGAGAAGACCAGCACACTTACACTGCTTCTTATGGAAGGGGCAACCTCTTACCACCGATGGGTCTATGAGGAGATCAAACCCTATCTCAAAGGGAATGTTCTGGAGGTGGGTTGTGGTATTGGTAATCTCACGGGATGGTTCCTCAGCCGGGGAAAGGTCATGGTCTCCGATGTGAACAGGGATTACCTCCAGACCGTTCAGGATAAGTTTCGAGGCCATTCCAACCTGATCGGGACAGCCCTCTGGGATATGGAACAGGAGCCGGCAGAGGAATCTTTTCTTCCCATTGATACGATTGTCTGTTCCAATGTGCTGGAACATATCGAGGATGACCATTCGGTCCTGAAGAGAAGCTACCGAATGCTCAGGCCAGGAGGAAGGCTCATTCTGCTTGTCCCCGCATTAAAATTTCTTTACAATCACCTGGACAGAGGGCTCGGCCACTTCCGGCGCTATAGCAGGGAAGAGCTCGCCCGAAAGCTCGTTTCAAATGGTTTTGAAATTTGTTATTTAACGTATTTCAATCCCTTTGGAATACTGGGATGGTTTCTTAACGGAACGGTTTTGAGGAGATCGATTTTACCGGCAGGACAGGTCCGGATATTCAACCGGTTGGTTCCCCTTTTCAAGCGGATTAAGAAGGTTTTCCCTGTCCGGATGGGCCAATCGCTGATTGCAGTAGGAGAGAAGAGATGAAACTTTCGATCGTCATCCCGGTTTACAATGAGTCAAAAACCATCCTTGAGATCATCCGGAGGGTAAAAGAAACCCCATTTGAAAAAGAGATTATCGTGGTAGATGACCGCTCCACGGATGAAACGGTTCGCCTGTTAAAAGAGAATAGCGAAGGGATAAAGATCCTTGTTCACGAAAAGAACAGGGGAAAAGGGGCAGCCGTCCGTACTGCCATCCCCCATATCACGGGAGAGATTGTCATCATCCAGGATGCGGATCTGGAATATAATCCGGATGAATATCCTCATCTCCTCAGCCCCATTCTGGATGGGGTAGCGGATGTGGTCTATGGCTCCCGGTTTCAGGGAGGAACGCATCGGGTCCTCTACTTCTGGCATGCGATCGGCAACAGGATCATCACGACCCTGTCCAATATGCTCACCGACCTCAATCTCTCGGATATGGAGACAGGATATAAAGTCTTTCGATCGGAAATCCTCAAAGGAATCAGGATTGAGAGCAATCGCTTTGGATTTGAACCTGAGATCACCGCCAAGATTGCGAAAGCAGGCTGCCGGATCTATGAGGTTCCCATCTCTTATTGGGGCAGGGATTACTCGGAGGGGAAGAAGATCAGGTGGAAGGATGGACTGGCCGCGGTTTATTGGATATTGAAATATAACCTCTTCGGTTAGTTAGGTAGGGGGACTGATTTCGAAGGCGATCCGGTCCACCTCTTCACGGGTGGTCATTCCTTTTAGGACTTTCCGCAGGCCATCCTCCCTGAAGGACCTGAGCCCTGAAGTCTCCTGTGCCGCTTTACGAACCAACGGAGTAGGTGATTTTTCCGAGATCAACCTTTTCACGTCTTCATTTACAATAAGGAGCTCAAATATTCCTGTCCTGCCCCTGTAGCCCGATCCTTTACAATGTTTGCAACCCTTCCCCCGATAAAATGCGGGGGGTTCCTTTAATTTGGATAGATCCAGACCGAGTTCGCTCAGTGTCTCCTTATCCAAGGAAGAAGGGGTTTTGCAGTTCGGACAGATGGTTCGGACCAGTCGCTGGGCGAGGACTCCGATGATGGAGGAAGAAATGAGATAGGGTTCCACACCGATATCGGATAATCGTGTGACCGCCTCCGGCGCATCGTTGGTATGGAGGGTACTGAATACCAGATGGCCCGTCAGGGCCGCCTGAATAGCAATCCCTGAAGTTTCGAGGTCCCTGATCTCTCCTACCATAATTACATCAGGATCCTGTCTGAGGATGGACCTCAATCCTGTTGCAAAGTTGATCCCTGCTTTGGGGTTCACCTGAGTCTGGCGGATCAGGGGAAGCCGGTACTCCACCGGGTCCTCAATGGTGATGATGTTTTTATCCGGGGCGTTGATCAGATTGAGCGAGGCATAGAGGGTGGTTGTTTTCCCGCTTCCGGTGGGGCCGGTGACCAGAATGATCCCGTTCGATTTTCGAAGGAGCTGTTTATAATAGTTGAGCATCTCCTCTGAAAATCCCAATTGCTCCAGTGTGAGCAGAGGACTGGTTTGGTCCAGGATCCGGAGGACAACGTTTTCACCGTAGATGGTCGGGAAGGTGGAAACCCTGAGCTCAAAGCTCCGTTTCTCAACTCTGATATTGAAGTTCCCATCCTGGGGCAGCCTCATCTCCGCAATGTCCATCTCAGCGAGAATCTTGATCCGTGAGGTGAGGGCGGGGTGAATGGCTCTGGGTAGGGCGAGGATCTCATAGAGAAAGCCATCAATACGGAAACGGACACGTAAGCCTTTTTCATCAGGCTCAAAGTGAATATCACTTGCACCGTCCCGAATGGCCTGCATCATCACTAGATCGAGCATGCGTGCGGCAGAAGCCCCTTCCACAGGGCCGGTGAGCGGCTCCTTGATCCGAAGATCATAGGTTTTCCGATAATCCATAGCCTCCTGAGAGGGCTCCGTTGTACCGTATGCCCGGACCTGCTCAAGGGGGCTTTCAAAGGCTGGAGGCTCTCCCCCATAATGCTGGTTAATCGCCCTCTTAATCTTTCTCTCCATGCTGATGGCTATCTCTACCTCCATATTGACCTTATTCCTCACCTCATCAATGGCAATGATATTGAGGGGATTATTCATCGCAATGGTCAGGGTATTTCCTATTTTAAAAAGAGGGATGAGGGTGTGTCGCCGGGCGACCTCCTCCGGAACGATCTTGATGACCTGGTCATCAATGAGATAGGTATCAAGATCGACATAGGGGAGATCGAAATAGTTGGCCAAACACTGGAGAACTAATTCCTCTTTGGTATATCCTATCCGGATGAGGGTCTGCTCCAGCCTTTCCCCCTTTTGCCTCTGTTCCTGAAGGGCCTTCTTCAACTGATCCTCTGTAATCAGACCCAGGTCTACTAAAAAATCACCGAAGTTTTTCTTTTCCTTTGCCATGGAACCTCCGGATATCAATCACAAGTATAAACGCATTTATTTCTTTGACATGAGGCCCCCTCACCCTCCCCTCTCCCCGCTGGGGAGAGGGATGGGGTGAGGGGCAATTCTATTGAAGGTAACGAGACTTATTTCATTTGTATTAATACGGACGCATTATATCTTTTGTAGGGCAACCCTTCAGGGTTGCTTTAAGCAAGGCTAAAGCCTTGTGCTACATGTAAAACGATTTAATGCGTTTG
>Ga0209609_10001297_pt1 | contig 14520 bp, 9 predicted proteins | sample LakKivw325mmetaG_FD_184136 | JGI IMG/M metagenome (GOLD analysis project Ga0209609, IMG submission 184136) | Anoxic lake water microbial communities from Lake Kivu, Rwanda to study Microbial Dark Matter (Phase II) - Lake Kivu water 325m metaG... | ecosystem: Environmental > Aquatic > Freshwater... | reverse complement strand
GAGTCGATCGTCATCCCGGCCGGGATGGCCCTGTCGAACACCTGGAGGAACGGGCGGATCGCGGTTGCGGTCCGCTTCTTCCCGGCGGTCAGCGCGTCCTGGACCACGAGGTAGGGACCGTCCGTGTACTTCTGCTCGGTGTAGTGCGACGGGTAGAGCATCGGAGATACGAAGTCGACGTGGGCGGACATGTCCTCGAGCGACTGACCGATCGGGTCGGTGCGGCGAGCGTTCCAGTCCCACATGACGCGGCCGAACAGGTCGACGGACAGCGCGATGCGGCCTCCGATGCTTGCCTCGACTTGGGCGAGGAACGAGTCGATGGCTGCGTAGCGGGCCTCGTAGCCCGCGGCGAGCCCCCCACCGTCGGCGTAGCGGATGTAGTCGAATTGGAGTTCGTCGAACCCGAGCGCTGCGACCTCGCGGGCGATGGCCAGGTTGTAAGCGATCGCCGTCGGGTCGGCGGCGGGCACCCACCCGTCGGAGTAGCCGAGGTGCTTGGCGAGAATCGGGTCATTGAAAACGACCTGGCGCGCGATGAGATAGAACCCCTGCCCGCGAAGGATAGGGATCAGCTTCTTGAAGTCGAGCAGCCCCGTGGAGGCGCCGAGCGCCCCGGCGAGGGGAACACTGCTTGCGTAGGAGATGTCCCCGTGGTTGTCCTTGACGTTGATGACGAGCGCGTCGATCTTGCCCGCCTTCCGCGCCTCGAGCACACCGCGCAGAATGTCCTCGCGAAGGACTCCGAACGCCGTGAGGTAGACGCCGATGCGCCCGTGGCCGGAAGGGCGCGGTGCGGTCGGGGGAGTCTGCATCGTGGCGCCCCGATCGGTGGGGAGGAAGAGGAGAGAGACGCACGCGGCCGCGAGGAAGAGGCAGAGGATGAGTTTCCGGCGTCCCATGCCCCGACTCTACGCGGCGGGCCGCCCGCCGGCCGTTGCGCCGGTCCACGCCCAAGGGGACGTCGGGCACGTCGCGCCTTCGCCGGAAGCCTTCACACGATTGCCACCTCCCGCACACCGGGACGACAAGGCGATCATCTAGAATAGACCTGGATTATCGCATCTACGCGCGATTGTTGCGGTGTTGGAGCGTGGCTATAATCCCGTAGAGCTATCCCCAGAAGCCGGGTGGGGTCGGAAGGTACGAAAAGGAGTTCGAGGTCATGAAGCGGTTGCTCGTTTACCTGTTGGTCGTGGGGGCGGTCCTCGGGGCGTCGACCGCAGTGCAGGCGGGCTCTCGGGGAGCAATCTCGATCCTCGGGAACGCGGAGTTCACGGCGGACAATGGGGTGGTGGCCGGCAGTGGGACGGAGTCCGACCCATACCTGATTGCCGGGTGGGAGATCTCGGCGGGCGAAGCGAAGCACGCCGTGAAGATCGAGAACGTCACGGCTCACTTCGTCCTGCGCGGGTTGATCCTCCAGGGCGCGTGGGCGTCAGACGGCGCGGCGATTCGGATCGCGTTCTCCTCGGGCGGGCGCCTGGAGCAGTGCGCGATCTCCAACACCGTGCACGGGATCGAGATCGTCTCGTCCCAAGGGATGACCGTCACCGGGTGCGTGCTGTACGTGAGCGGCACGGGGCTTCGCGTGCTCGGCGAAAGCGCGGCCGAGTACCGCCACGACATCGACCGGACCAACACGGTGAACAACCGCCCGATGGTCTACGTCTACGGCGCTGACGGCCTCACGATCGAGGGGGAGGCGGCGGGGCACTTGACCGTGGCCGACAGCCGCAACGTCGTCGTGTCAGGGAACGAGATCAGGAACGGAGACGGCATCCAGCTCGCGTTCGTGACCGACTCGGTTGTCTCCGGGAACGAGGTGTACCGGGCGAGCCCGGTGCTGACCGAGCACGGGATTTTCCTCTACCGCTCCGACAGAAACACCCTGTCCGGGAACTCGCTGCGCAACAACCGGCTGGCGGCGATCCAGCTCACATCCTCCGACGATAACGAGGTCCGCGACAACCAGTGCCTCGCCAACGACTCGGGGATTCGCCTCGTCGCTTCCGATGGGAACACGCTCGCGGGGAACGTCGTGTTTGCCAATCCTATGGGGATCGTGATTTCCGGCGGGTCCTCGGCGAACGAGATCTCGGGCAACATCGTCTACCACGAGAACACGAAGCAGGGAGTCACGCTCGATCTGGCCTTCGACAACAAGGTGGTCGGCAACGGGCTCTCCGACTGCGAGATCGGAGTCTACGTGAGCCCTCAGGCGACGGGAAACGAGATCGTCGCCAACACGATCGTCTCGGGTGCGTACGGGGTCTCTCTCTCGGGGAGTCAAAACCGGATCGAGGCGAACCTGATCGCCCAGCAGTCGCGGGGGCTCTTGTTCCCCGAGGCGTTCGGGCGATCGACGGCCGTGGGAAACGACGTTTTGAACAACGTATTCACCGACAACGGGAACCAGGTCTACGTGAACCTCGACTCCAAGGCGAATCGCTTCGCGCGAAACGCGTTCCTCGGCATCGGCGTGGCGAGCATTCTCGACTACGGCACGGCGAATGTCTGGAGCGTTGACGGGGTCGGCAACTTCTGGCAGGGAGTCCCGGTTGTCGATGCCGACGGGAACGGCATCGGCGAGTCCGCGGTGACGGTCTACCCATCCACGGCGCAGGACATGGGCCCGCTGGTCTCGGTCGACGTGGCGACAGCCGGCTTCGGCGTCGCCGGGGCGATGGCGCCCGCGGTCGTGACGATCGAGCGCGCGGACGGCTCGAGCGTCGACGTCTCCGTCCGCGTCGCGGAGAGCGGGGTTCAGCGCTGGGCGGGCTTCCGCGGCTTCCCGGCGGCGCTCGTCGGAGCGTTCCCGGGGATTCTCTTTCCGTTCGAGATCGAAGGCGACCGTCGGTTCACGATGGAGACGGTGCTGTTCGATCTCGACATCGCGTTCTTCGCCGCGGATGGAACGTTCGTGGGGGGCACGCGGATGACGGCCGACTCGCCCGACCTCTACGCCCCGAGTTCCCCGTTTCAGTACGCGCTCGAGCTTCCGCCCGGGTCGATCGAAGCCCTCGGCATCGCCGCGGGCGTGCGGCTTCTGGTGCCGTAGCTTGGCGAAAGCCCGCCGGAGCCTGTCGACGATCGTGTTCGACCTCGACGGGACCCTTGTCCGCTACCACGGCATCGAGTTCGAATCGAGCTGGGGAGCGGTGGCCAGCGCGGCCGGCGTCGGCGCGAAGTCGAAGGCGCTCCTGGCAGACTACCTGCCGCGTCCGGAGGCCTACGCCGAGTGGGTGACGAGGGACGCGTCGCTGCTCGCCGGGATTCGGGTTGCCGACGTCGCCGCGCGGGTGCTTCCCGCGCCGTACGCGGAGGGTGTCGTCGAGGCGATCTCCGCGCTGCGAGGCCGCTACTGCCTGGGAATCCTCTCCTCCGGGGTCGATCTCGTGGCGGACTGGGTGCGCAGGGATCTCGGCCTGGACTTCGCTCTAGCGAACCGCATTCATGTCCGCAACGGCCGGTTCACCGGGACGGCCGAGACGGTCGTGGACCTGTGGGCCAAGGATCGCGCGCTGCGTGCGCTGGCGGCGGAGAGGGGAGCCAACCTTGCCGAGGTGTGCTTCGTGGGAGACCACGTCAACGACATCCCGGCGATGCGGATCGCCGGGCTCGCTGTGGCGGCGAATCCGAAGGAACGGCAAGTCGCGGAGGCCGCCACGTTCGTGATCGAGAGCTTCCTCGAGCTGCCGCCCCTTCTCGACTCCTGGTGCGAGTCGGCGGCTCACTCCGGGTCGGTGTAGAAGAAGACCTCGTAGACCAGGCGATCGAGCACTTCCCCCTTGAACTCCCGGCCGAGCGTTCGTCCGACGAACGACGGAAGGTTCTGCCGCAGGCTCTCGGAGTAGTCGCAAGCCACGACGGCGTCCTCCCCGAGCGAGGTCAGCGCCTGCTGCAGCAAGCGGGCGCCGATGCGGCGGAGGTCCTGGAAGGACGGGTCGATGACCACGGCCGGGAGGAAGAACACCCTGCCGTCGCGCGTCCTCTTCGGGTACCGCGCCTCGAAGTAGCCGGCGTTCACCCACGGAACCTTGGCGAGGGCGTTCGTCAGCAACGTCACGCCGACGAGCTTCTCCTCGCTGTACACAAGGAACTTGGCGAAGTCCTCGTCCTGCAGGATCTCGTGGAAGCGGTCCTCGGGGTACGACCCGTGGTGGATCGGCGTGCGCTCGTTCAATCGCGTGAACGCCCCGTGATAGATCGACCACAGGCGGTCGCGCTCCGCGGCGCTGCGGACGCAGAGCGTCTCTACGATGCGGATCTCGTCGGGCACCGGAGCCTCCCTTCTACGTTCCGAACAGCCGGTCTCCGGCGTCGCCGAGGCCCGGCAGAATGTACCCCTTGGCGTTGAGTTCGCGGTCCAGCGCGGCGCAGTAGATGGGCACGTCGGGGTGCTCCGCGGAGTACGCGGCGACGCCTTCGGGCGAGGCGACGAGGCAGAGGAACTGGATGTCCCGGCCGCCCTCGCGTTTGATGATCTGCGTCGCCGCGATGGCGCTTCCGCCCGTGGCGAGCATCGGGTCCACGACGATGACCCGCGCGTCGGCGAGGTTCGGGGGAAGCTTGGAGTAGTACTCCACCGGCAGCAGGGTGTGGGGGTCTCTGTAGAACCCGACGTGACCGACCTTGGCGGTGGGGATGAGGTCGAGCACGCCGCCGAGCATTCCCGTTCCTGCGCGGAGGATCGGAACGAGCACCACGGGCACGCCGAGGACGCGGCCGGTCATCGTCTCGAGCGGCGTGCGGACCGTGACCTCACGCAGCGGGTACCCACGCGTGATCTCGTAGACCATGAACGCCGTCAGCTCGTCAAGGAGCCGGCGAAATGTCTCGTTGTCCGTCGCGGCATCCCGCATGCGCGTCAGCTTGCTCTGGATCAGGGGGTGGTCGATGATGTGAAGGTTCGGCATACCTCTCCTGGTTTCTCGCACGGCTCTGCCCACGATACTCGATCGGTCGAGGTTCGGCAACCGGGATAGGAACAGGCGTGGCGAGCGCCCCTGTCCGTACTCGGTCGCCCGCCGCAGGTCGTGGTCTGCGGGATGGGAAGACTGCGGGGAGATCGCGTGTCCGATGGCGGGGCGGTGCATTGGGGCGGAACCGCGAAGTCCGACCACGATGGACGATCCGTCGCGTGGGCGAGCGCCCTCGTTGGCATTCGGCGGGAGAAGGAGTGCGCCGGCCGATAGCTCCGGCGGCGACCGGGCGTGAACCGCGGGCTTCAAAGGCTTCTCACCGCAGAGAGCGCAGAGCGGCGCGGAGGGATGGCAACCCGCTGTGCGTCGTGCGTGAGCTCCAGGCGAGTCACCTGACGAGTCCGTTCTCTATGCGATCTCGGCGACCTCCGCGGTCGTGGGCCGACCGCGCGAGAGCGAAGCGGGAAGTCTAGAGGATGGCTTCGAGCATCTCGCCGGTGAGATCGATCGGGTGTCCGGAGTAGCGGATGACTCCCTGGCGGTCGATGACGAAGGTACGCGGGATGCCGGCGTCGGGCCCGTCGAGCCCGTAGAGCTTCGTGAGCGGGCTCTTGCTCTTCCCGCCCGGCTCCCAGACGGAGAGGAACGCGTCGTATCCGCCGTCCTCGAGGAAGTCGATCGAGGTCCGCTCGGCGGCGTCGGTACTGACGACGATGCCCACGACATCTTGGTCCGCGTACTCGCGGACCAGGGCGTCCAGGTGAGGCATGCTGGATCGGCACGGCGTGCACCAAGCGCCCCAGAAGTCGAGTAGGATCACCGACCCGCGGTGGTCGTACAGGGTGAGCGACCCGCCGTCGGTCGTGTGGGCGGTGAAGTCGGGCGCCGTCTCGCCGACGTGGGTCCCGACGGGGGGGCCGTCCCCGCCTGCCGTGATCGTAAGCCGATCGGTATCCTGCTGCCCCTGGTCGTCGGTCAAGGTCAGCACGGCCTCGTAGGTTCCTGCGGCTTCGTAGACGTGGTGCACGATCACGCCCACGTCGGAGCCCGTCTCTCCCTCCGAGCCGTCGCCGAAGCCGAGCGCGTACGTTGCGGAGGAGCCTCGTGCGAGGACGGAGTAGGACAGGTCGAACGCGATGTCGAGCGGCACGTCGCCCGTTACGACCGCGGCGGTGAGCACCGCGATCGGCTCTTGTTGACCCGTGCACCCGGCGAGTGCGCCGACGGCCAGCGCGAGCCCGAGGGCCCGGACGACAGTGCGGAGCGGTTGACGCTTCATGCTCCCAGCGTCGGCTCCCGTGGCTCGGGCCGCAACGACGCACGGGCGTCAGGCGATCGACACTCCTCCGTTCGCCTGTGGAGGCGCGTGTCCTTCGGGGTGAGAAGACGACCGCGACCTTGCGGGCGGCCGCTTGTCCGCGGCGAAACGCTGTTGACTCCGCATCCAGGGACCGCTATGATGCCCGATGTGATGGTGCCATGGTGCCGAAGCGACAACGCAACATGCCTCTTCTGATCTACATTCCTGTGCCCCGCTAAGGGGCGCTTCTCCGTTCGTCTGTCGACGCTTTCGAGTGGGAGTGTCTTGGAATGAGCGTTGCTGGCTTTCTGGCTGAGGAGAGAGCATGAAGAGGTACGAGAAACTGGAGAGGGACCCGGCCGTCCGAGAGCTTGGGGTCCTCGAGTTCTGGAAGCGGACCGACGCGTTCGCCGAGTCGCTTCGGAGAACGGAGAAGGGTCCGCGGTACGTGTTCTACGAGGGACCTCCGACCGCCAACGGACGGCCTCACTTCGGGCACCTGATGCCCCGCGTCTACAAGGACCTGTTCCCTCGCTACAAGACCATGCAGGGGTACTACGTGCGGCGCAAAGGGGGATGGGACACGCACGGGCTCCCGGTCGAGCTCGAGGTCGAGAAGGAGATCGGCGTCAACAGCAAGCCGGAGATCGAAACCTACGGCGTGGAGCGGTTCGTCGAGAAGTGCAAGGAGTCCGTGTGGCGGTATAAGGCCGAGTGGGAACGGCTCATCCAGAGGATGGGGTTCTGGATCGACCTCGAGAACGCGTACGTCACGTACACCGACGACTACATCGAGTCCGTGTGGTGGGAGCTCGGAACGATGTTCGACCAGGGGCTCCTGTATCAGGGACACAAGACGCTTCCGTATTGCCCGCGGTGCGGGACGGGGCTGTCGTCGCACGAGGTAGCTCAGGGGTATCAGGCCGTCGTGGATCCCTCCGTCTTCGTCCGAATGCCGATCACGTCGGACGAGGAGTCGGCCTACAAGCTGGACGGCGCCGTGCGAACCTCCCTCCTCACCTGGACGACGACGCCGTGGACGCTGCCGGCGAACGTCGCGTTGGCCGTCGCGGCGGATGAGACGTACGTCGAAGTCGAGCAGGCGGGCGAGCGGCTGATTCTTGCGAAGGCGCTCGCCGAGCGGGCGCTCGTCGGCGAGGCGCGTCGGGTGCGTGAGATTCCCGGACGGGACCTCCTCGGAGTGCGCTACGAGCCGCCCTACCGGCTGACGAGCGAGACCGCGGCCCATCGAGTGTATGCAGCCGACTTCGTCAACATGGACGACGGCACGGGGATCGTTCACATCGCGTGCGCCTTCGGAGAGGACGACTACCGGCTCGGACAGGACGCGGGTCTCCCGTTCGTCCAGCCGGTGGATCTCGCCGGTCGGTTCACGGAGGAGTTTCCCCTCTGCGCTGGCGCGTTCGTGAAGGACGCGGATCCGGACGTCGTCGCAGACCTGGAGCGGCGGGGCCTCGTCTACCGGAGCATGCCATACGAGCACGACTACCCGTTCTGTTGGCGCTGCGACACCCCGCTCCTCTACTACGCGATGGACTCGTGGTACATTCGCACGACCCAGTTCCAGGATCGGATGATCGAGGAGAACCGGCGGATCTCCTGGTACCCGTCCCACGTCGGCGAAGGGCGGCTGGGCGACTTCCTCGCGAACCTCAAGGATTGGGCGCTGTCCCGCGATCGGTACTGGGGCACTCCCCTCAACCTCTGGGTGTGCGAGGAGTGCGGGACGGTATCGGCCGTGAAGAGCCGCACCGAGCTGGTCGCCCGGGCGACCGATCCGGAGAAGGCACGCGCCGTCGAGTTTCACCGTCCGTACATCGACGCGGTCACCGTGCGCTGCGACGCGTGCGGAGGAACGGCGCGCCGCGTCCGGTACGTCATCGACACCTGGTTCGACTCGGGGAGCATGCACACGGCGCAGTGGCACTACCCGTTCGAAAACGAGGACACGTTCCGCGACAGCTTCCCGGCCGATTTCATCTGCGAGGCCATGGAGCAAACCCGCGGGTGGTTCTACACCCTGCTCGCGACCGCGACCATCCTGCACGGCGAGGCGCCGTATGGGAACTGCATCGCCACCGGGCTCGGCCTCGACGACAGCGGCCTCAAGATGTCGAAGAGCAAGGGCAACGTCCTCGACCCATGGGGCTACATCGACCGGTTCGGCGCCGACTGCATTCGCTGGTACCTCTTCTCGTCGAGCGCGCCCTGGAAGTCGAAGCGGATCAGCGAGACGGCGGTTCAGGAGCCGCTGTACAAGTTCCTCGACACCGTGCGGAACACGTACGACTTCTTCGCGCTCTACGCGACGATCGACGGCTACGACCCTGCCGTGCACCGCACGACGGACGCGGCGCTCTCTGTGCTCGATCGCTGGATCCGGTCGCGTCAAGAGACGACGACCCGGGACGTGGTCGGGGCGCTCGACGCGTACGACATCGTCTCCGCGACGGCCTCGCTGGAGGCCTTCGCCGACGACCTTTCGAACTGGTACGTCCGCCTGTCTCGCCGGCGCTTCTGGCGCGGAGGGATGGGGGACGACAAGGCGGCCGCGTACGGCACCCTTCGCGAGGCGCTCCTCGTTCTCGCCCGACTCGTGGCTCCGTTCGTCCCATTCCTTGCCGAGTCCGTCTACCAGCCGCTCCGTGCCGCCGACGCTCCGGAGAGCGTGCACCTGTGCGCGTACCCCATGGTGAACGATGCGGCCGTCGACTCGGCGCTCGAGGCGGAGATGCGCCTCGCTCGATCGATCGCGGCGTTGGGGCACCAAGCGCGGAATCAAGCGCAGATCAAGGTCCGCCAACCGCTGGCGCATGCGGTGGGCGCAGCGCCGAGCGGTGCGGTGCTACGCGACGAAGTGCGGCGGCTGATCGAGAGGGAGCTGAACGTCCAGCGCGTCGACGTGGTCACCGACCTCGGGTCGTACCTGACGGAGACCGCGGTGCCGAACTTCCGATCGATCGGACCGCGACTGGGAGCGGCGGGGCCGCAAGTCGCGGCGTGGATCAAGGAGCAAGGGGCCGCGGCGCTGCGGGCAGCGTTGGCGAAAAGTCCGGCGACGGTCACCCTGAGCGAGCGGACGGTGGAGATCCGCCCGGAGGACGTAACGTTCGCGGCGACGCTGCCGGAGGGGTATGTGCAGGCCGAGGCCGGGACGGACCGCCTTCTTCTCGACGTGCGAATCGACGAGGAGCTGCGTCAACAGGGGTTGTTCCGCGAGGTCGTCCATCGAATTCAGGTGGCGCGCAAGGACGCCGGGTTCGACGTCACCGACCGGATTCGCCTCGCGTACGAGGCGGATCCTGCCCTGGCGTCGATCCTCGCGGAGCACGAGGAGGAGATTGCCGCCGAAGTCCTCGCGGTGGGCGTTGTCAGGAGACTCGCCGGGGACCACGAGCGTCGCGAGACGATCGAGCTGGACGGAGGGCGGCGCGTCGAGATCGGGTTGACCCGGGTGCGGGGCGACCAGGTAGGAGGGCGACATGTCGACGGCGATTCTCGGACTGCAGTGGGGTGACGAAGGGAAGGGCAAGATCACGCACCTCCTGGCGCGCGACGCGGACATGGTCGTGCGGTTCAACGGAGGGCCGAACGCGGGGCACACGCTGATCGACCGCGGCGTCAAGTTCGGGACCCACCTCATCCCGGCCGGTGCGTTCTACCGCGGCGTGACGTCGATTCTTGCGGGGGGAATGGTGGTGGACCTCGAGCTCCTCGCCCAGGAGATCGCCGCCGTGAGTGACCACCTTGGCGAAACCCCGCGGGTGCTCCTCGCCGAGAACGCGCACCTGATCCTTCCGTACCACCGCGCGCTGGAGGAGCTGGAGGGGAGTGGAGCCCACTTCGGGACGACGCGGCGCGGGATCGCCCCCGCCTACCGCGATAAGGTCGCGCACGTCGGCGTGCGCGCCGGAGACCTTCTCGAGCCGGAGAGGTTGCGCGAGCGCATCGCGCTGCGCCTCGATGTCCTGCGAAAGCAGTGGCCGGACAGCGAGGAGGTGCAGGGGTACTCGGCCGATCGGTTGGCCGACGACCTGCTCGCCGCAGGACGAAGCCTTCGCGAGGCGATCTGCGACGTGTCCCCCATCGTGGACGAGGCGCTGAGGAAGGGTCGGCGGGTGTTGTTCGAGGGGGCACAGGGCACGCTGTTGGACGTCGACTTCGGCACCTACCCGTACGTCACATCCTCCTCGACCATCTACGCTGGGATCGGCCCGTCGCTCGGCATCGCGCTCGCGCCCATCGAACGGCGGGTCGGAGTGGCCAAGGCTTACCTAACGCGGGTGGGCGAAGGCCCGTTTCCGACGGAACTCGAGGATCCCGTCGGCGTGGGGCTGCGAGAGCGCGGGGGCGAGTACGGGGTGACGACCGGCCGACCACGCCGCTGCGGCTGGCTTGATCTCGTGGCACTCACCTACGCGACGTCGCTGAATGGGGTCACCGAGATCGCGCTGACGAAGCTCGACGTGCTCGACGGGTTGGACGAGATTCGGCTCTGCACAGGGTATCGCCTCGACGGCCGAACCCTGGACAGGTACCCCCTGTCCGGAGACCGACTGGCGCGCTGCGAGCCGGTCTACGAGGCTATGCCCGGCTGGCGGGGCCCGTTCGAGAACCCCACCTCGCTCAACGAGCTTCCGAAGGCCGCGGCGGACTACGTCCGACGCATCGAGCGATGCGTCGGAGTCCGGGTCGGGATCGTCTCGTACGGCCCCCGGCCGGAAGACACGATCGGCACGACGCTTTGAAAAGGGTCCCCCACGGCGGCTATAATCCGCGCTCGAACCACCAACCTTGGAGGAGTTCCCACATGCAGCGGCAACGGACGTTTCTGGCCAAGAATGAAGAGATGGGGAAGACGTGGAATCGCGACTGGTACGTCGTCAACGCTGACGGAAAGCGGCTCGGCCGGCTTGCTTCGGAGATCGCCGTCATCCTCCAAGGGAAGCACAAGCCGATCTACACCCCCCACGTCGATACCGGCGACTTCGTGGTCGTGATCAACGCGGACCGGATCGAACTCACCGGCCAGAAGTGGGATGACAAGCTCTACCAGCGACACACGGGATACTTCGGCGGGTTGAAGTCGATGTCGTACCGCCGGCTCATCGGCCTTCATCCCGAGCTTCCCATCCGCGAAGCGGTGCGGCGGATGCTCCCGAAGTCGATCCTCGGACGGCAGATGCTTCGGAAGCTGAAGATCTATGCGGGCCCGGTCCATCCTCACGCGGCACAAGGGCCGAAAGAGCTCGAGATCTAGCTAGGAGCACCGGGCGGCCGCGGGCTTCTCCGCGAGACATTTGTCCACGAACCCCTAGACAAAGTCGGACGAGCACGTCGACACCGTTCCTTCTTCGCAGTTCTGGGCAGGGCTAGACTCCCCTCACACGTAGATGTGCTAGGGATCACAATGGGTGGTGGGGAGTGAGAATGTCCGATCGAACGCGCCGTACCGCAAGGTGGGTGGTTGCCGTCGCCGTCATCGCGACGGTCGCTCTGGGATGCTCCGCTCGGCCGAGGGTCGCTGTGTTCGTCCAGGCGGCCGCCGCCGTGCCGACGGCGGATCTAGAGATCCTGAAGAACTACGCCAGTCAGCGCTGCTCGGTCGTCGCCGGGTGTGACATCAGCGCGCAGGGGGACCTGATGCTCGCTCAGCGCCTGACGGGCTCGTACATCGGGAACAGCCTGACGGTCGAGGGGATGCGGCGCCTCGCCGAGGCGCTGAACGTGGACCACGTGATCATCCTGCGGATCGTTCAGTGGGAAAGCGAGATCTCGTACAGGCCGGAGCGCTCCCTCGTCCTGTTGGGAGCGACGTCGTTCCTCGACACCACGCTACAGATCCTCATCTCGCCGCTCGGCCTTCTATTCGGCATCGACAAGACCGCCACCGTGGGTCTGTTCGCCACCGTGTTCAGCCCGACCGGCGACATCGAGTTCACCACGTCGGTGACATGCGAGGATCGTCCGCTATTCTCGCTCGTCACGGCGGATCCCGTAGAAGCCGCTAAGGATGCGATTGACGCAGCCCTCTACCAGGTTGCTGTGGCGCTGTAATGACGATGGAGACGGGAAAGGAGGCGGCTTGCAGCGTAATCGGTGTTACAGACTTCCGGGGGGGGGATCTGCTAAAGTGATGTTGCATTCCTGCTTTGAACACGAAGAGAAGATGAAAACGCCGACAAAGGAGGTAGCAATGAAGGTGCGAAAGGTCAATACTATTGGCCTTTTCCTCCTTCTGGCGGTGGTCGTTCTCCTACTTCCGACGACGGGCTTGGCACAGGGAGACGGCTTCTACACTGTCAGTCAAGGGGAAACGCAAGCTCAGATCGAGCCGGTGGCGAACCCGGTGGACGCAGTTGCGTTCTTCAAGATCACGGGCGGTCAGATGTCGACGGGGCTGGAGAAGTCCGGCGCCGCGGTCCTGTTCCTCTACCAGGACACGGCGGGGGGCACCCTCTCGCTGGGCGTTCTGTTGAGCGCAGCCGCTGGAACCGCGGGATCGACCACGATCACGCTCTCGGGTCTTCCGGCGGGCGCCAGCTTCCTCGTCAAGGATGACGCGTTCGATCGGTGGCAGATCACGCCGCCGACGGGAAGCGTGTCGTGGACCTGGCCGCAGGGACGTGGGGACGGCATGGCGCTGGGGCCCCTCGGCGCGGAGTTCGCGGTCACGCTGTTCCCGCAGTTCACGGCCGGCATCACGCGAGCCGTGTTCCTGTCGGGGAGCGCAACCAGCCCGACCGAGATCGAACTGAACCTGCTCGATCCGATTATTGTGTCGGGGACGCCGAACGAGCCACCGCTGGTCGGATTCACGGTGAGTCCCGCGGATCGGCGCATCAACCAGCCGGTGACGTTCGACGCGTCGTCGTCGTTCGACCCGGACGGCCGCATCGCGAAGTACGAATGGGATTTCAACGGCGACGGCCTGTTCGACTCGACGACCACCGAGCCGACGGTCACGTACACGTACGCGACGAGCGGCTCGAAGAGCGTCACGGTCCGAGCCACGGACAACGAGGGTGCGACGGCGCGCTCGACCCTGAGCGTGTCGATCGGCGATCTCGCGGTGAGGGTCACTCGAACGATCTCCACCTCCGCGGCGCTCCCGGGGAGCACGTTCCTGGTTGTCGTACGCATCGAGCCGCAGATGGATGTGGCGGGCGTCGGCCTCCAGGAGAACCTGCCGGTGGGCTGGAAGATCAAGCCGCTTGAGAACGCGGGGGCCGCGTTCAAGCGCGCGTCGGTGCAGTGGGTGTTCGTCGATCAGATTCGAGCGAACTCGACGAAGATCATCTCGTACGAGCTGTCCGTGCCGCCGAGCGACCAGCTGATCGCCACGACGCTGCCGGTGTGCTTCACGCTCACGGGGACTTTCCAGTCCATGACGCCGTACTTGGAGCTGCCCGTTGAGGGAGACTCGAAGATCGAGATCTCCACGGCCCTGCCGCTCAAGGAAGCGATCGCGCACCTCGTTCCTCGGGTCGGACTCGACACGGAAGACACCATTGACCTCCGGCTGTCGCAGAAGATCGATCCTCAGCAGCTGAAGAGGGCGCTCGAGATGTGGCAGAACGACGAGGTTGTGCCGTGGACGCAGGGCTCGACCATCACCCTGGAGCAGATGAAGGAACTGGCGGCGTACGCCTACACGTGCACGCCCGTCGACCTGCCTCTTCCGCCCGTGCCCGCGGCCCGCATCTCGGCCGTGCGCACGATCGCGACGCCGGTGCCGTGCAACAACGTTCTCTTGAACTACTACGGGCCGGGTGGCGACAAGGCCGGGAGCACGTTCACCGTGAAGGTCGAGATCTGGGCAGACCAGGACCTCTATGGCGTCGGGCTGAAGGAAGAGGTCCCGACCGGGTGGAAGGTCATCCCGATCGAGAACGGCGGTCTCACCTACAAGCGGGCCCGCAATGAGTGGGTATGGCCGACGAAGCTGCCGGCGGGAACGACGAAGACCATCATCTACCAGGTCGAGGTGCCGCAGACCGAGATGATCGAGATGGCGGCAAGCGACCCGTGCTACGCGAGCAGCAACGATATCTACGGCGTCGTAGACTCGGCGCTGCCGTGTATGGAAGCTCCGGTCACTGGCGACAGCGGCGTGGACGTGAGCGACTGCCTCTCCGTTCTGGTCGCGATCTCGCGCTGGGACGTCGAACATGATCGCCTCGACATCACGCTGTCGGACCGAATCTCGTTCCAGCAGGTGCAGCGGGCCATCGCATTCTGGTTGGAGGACGAGGTCGTCCCGTGGACCTGCGG
>Ga0209609_10001296_pt1 | contig 14526 bp, 17 predicted proteins | sample LakKivw325mmetaG_FD_184136 | JGI IMG/M metagenome (GOLD analysis project Ga0209609, IMG submission 184136) | Anoxic lake water microbial communities from Lake Kivu, Rwanda to study Microbial Dark Matter (Phase II) - Lake Kivu water 325m metaG... | ecosystem: Environmental > Aquatic > Freshwater... | reverse complement strand
ATCGACGCCACAGAGGCTTAATTAAAAAGCACCGAATTCAGTACATTAAGTGGTATTGTTATTATCATAAATGAGCAACTATTTTTGGCATTTATACCCGCAATGACGGGAACGGGACGAGCCGAGCAATCTCTGCTCATCACTATAAATATGTACTATAATATGAAATCATGTGCTTTAAACTCATGCGGGAGGACATCCGCGCCGCCATGGACCGCGATCCGGCAGCGCGCAGCGCCTGGGAAGTCTTTTTCCTTTACCCGGGCCTGCATGCGCTGTGGTGGCACCGCGCCGCCAATTTCTTCTACAGGCACAAATGCTACTTCACAGCCCGGGTCATCTCGCAGATCAACCGCTTCTTCACGCAGATCGAGATACATCCGGGCGCTACCATAGGCCGCCGCTTCTTCATCGACCACGGCGCGGGCGTGGTGATCGGCGAGACATCCGAAATCGGCGATGACGTCCTCATGTACCAGGGCGTGGTGCTGGGCGGGACCACGCTCTATAAAAAGAAGCGTCACCCCACCATCGGCAACAACGTCGTCATCGGCTCAAGGGCCGTTATACTGGGCGCCATCACCATAGGTGAGGGCGCCAGGATAGGCTCGGGATCGGTGGTGATCAAGCCCGTGCCGCCCGGGGCAACCGTGGTAGGCGTGCCGGGCCGTATCGTGGAAGAGACGAGAGAGCACGTTATCGACCTGGACCACAGTCGTCTGCCCGACCCGGTGGCCGAGGCCATCCGCCTGGTGCTGGCTGAGAACGACAAGCTGGATGAGCGCATACGGCGTCTCGAGAACACAGCGGGCCTGGTCCCGCCGGAAGACGAATTGAAGCAGGCTGAGTCCAAGGTCAAACGCGAGTTCGACGAAAGCTACGAGATTTAAGTATTTACCCGGCATTTCGCATGCGTCTCCAGCTATAGACAACAGATGTTTGCCCATCCAAATCAAACGGTTTAAAATTAGGCGATTATCCTGATATGAAGGCTATTATATTGGTCGGCGGCCAGGGCACCCGCCTGCGCCCGTTGACCTACTCGCTGGTCAAGCCGATGGTCCCTGTGGCCAACAGGCCCTTTATAGAGCACGTTATTCGCAAGCTGGCCCTGCACGGCATCGACGAAATTGTGCTGGCCATGGGCTACAGGCCCGACTCGATTTATGCCTATTTCAAGGACGGGAGCGGACTGGACGTCAAGCTGACCTACAGCCTGGAGGACAGTCCGCTGGGCACCGCCGGCGCCGTTAAAAACGCAGCCCGCCATATTAAGGAAGCCGTCTTCGTTCTCAACGGGGACTGCTTCACGGACCTGGATTATTCCGAGATGCACAGGCAGCATAAAGACCATCAGGCCAGGGCGACCATCGCGCTCACGCATGTCGAGGATCCCACCAGGTTCGGCGTGGTCGAAACGGATGGCTCCGGACATGTCCTGCGCTTTATAGAGAAGCCGAAGTGGGAGGACGTGACCAGCCACTGGATCAATGCGGGGGTATATATACTGGAGCCGGAGGTGCTGGATTATATACCGGACGACCGGTTCTACATGTTCGAAAACGGTGTATTTCCCCACCTGCTGCAGCAGGGCGAGCCCTTTTACGCCTATCGCAGCACCGCATACTGGATCGACATGGGCACGCCCGAGCAGTACCATCGCGTCAACAGCGATTTGCTGCTGGGCAACTGCTCCTCGCCCCTGCACACGGCGCGCGATATCATCCTGGGCCAGGCGTGCGAGATACATCCATCCGCCCGCTTGAGCGGACCGGTTATGCTGGCCGATGGGTGCAGCGTGGGCGCGCAGACGCGTATAACCGGCCCCGCCGTCATGGGACTCAACTGCCGCATAGCTGAAGGCGCGGTCATCGAGAACTCCCTGCTGTGGGACGACATAACCGTTGCCGAGGGTGCGATCGTCATTAACAGCATTATTGCCAGCGGTGCTAAGATAAATAAAGGTCAACGCCTGGAAGGGCAAACCATAAACCACAGGGCGCCAACTGCATAATAATTAAATATATTGGAGGCGAGATGGCTGACAATGTAAAAAGCGTTAGCGAAAAGGAATTCAAGGCAAACGTGCTGGACGCGGCCCGGCCGGTGCTGGTGGATTTCTGGGCGGTGTGGTGCGGACCCTGCAAAATGATCGCGCCGCTCGTTGACGAGCTGGCCGGCGAATACAAGGACAAAATAGAATTCGCCAAGGTCAACGTGGATGAGGCGCCGAAAGTAGCCTCCAGCTACAACGTGATGAGTATTCCTACGCTTATCCTATTCAAGGGAGGCAAGCCCTTCGAGCAACTGGTGGGCTACCGCCCCAAGAAAGACATACAGAAACTTCTGGATAAGGCCTTGGCTTAGCCGTGGGCCAGTTAAACGATGTCACCTATTGGACAGCTTTCATAGCCGGTTTGCTGTCTTTTGTTTCGCCCTGCGTTCTCCCTCTGGTGCCCGCCTACCTGGCCAACCTGGCGGGAGCATCGGCAATTGAAACGGGCGCCGGCCGCAGGGTCTGGCCCACGCTGCTGCACAGCGTGGCCTTCGTGCTGGGCTTCTCCATCCTCTTCATACTGATGGGAGCTTCGGCCGGCCTGATCGGGTCCTCCATCGTGGCATACTCTGATACCCTGCGCATTATCTCCGGCATAGTCATCATCATTTTCGGCATCTTCCTCATAGCCGCCTATAAAATACCCTGGCTCAACTATGAGAAAAGGCTGCATCTGCAGGGGGCGCGCAATCCCGGCTATCTCAGGTCGCTGCTGATCGGGGCGGCCTTCGCGGTGGGATGGACCCCCTGCATAGGACCAATCCTCGGCTCGATTCTTTTTATCGCGTCCTACACCGGCGAGACGGCCAAGGGCGCCCTGCTGCTGGCCGTCTACTCCCTGGGCATGGGCATACCCTTCCTGCTGATCGGCCTGGCCTGGAGCTATATAGTGCCTTTCTGGCGCGGTATCAACCGCCACCTGGGGCTCATTTCAATCATAAGCGGCGTACTGCTTATAATAGTCGGTATATTGATGCTCACCGGCCAGCTAACCTGGCTCAGCCGGTTTGCAACCTGAATGCGTTATAACAGGAGAAAGACATCCATGAAATTTGCATTGCCCGTCATCCTCACGGCTCTCTGCTGCGCCGTCCTTCTGTCCGCCTGCGGCACGCCCTCCACGGCCTGCCCTAAAATCGGAGACAGGGCGCCCGACTTCACCCTACCCAGCACCGATGGGAAAAACGTGAACCTGAGCGACTATGCCGGTAAACCCGTTATTATCAACACCTGGTCGACCAGCTGTATCGAATGCAAGAGAGAGATGCCGTATTTTAAAGAAGTTGTGGACCAGTACGGCCCGAAGGGACTGGTCTTCCTGTCCGTGAACACGCAGGACAGCGCCAATACCACCAGGACCTACCTGACACAAAACGGATACAACTTCACAACGCTTATTGATTTAAAGACGGTTATTTATAAGAAATTCTGCTGCCCCAAAAACGCCGACCCCAACACCTTTTTCATCGGGGCGGACGGCAATATCAAATCCATCAAGATCGGCAGCTTTGCCACCAAGGAGGAACTGGTCAGCGAAGTCCAAAAGATCATGCCCTAGCGCATGGAACCGATCAGTGCTCCTTCCATGAACGGTGAATATCATGGATTTTTCAAAATCAAACCGATTGCTCTGGATAGTCCTGGCTGCAATAATCGTTGTGATTGCGGCCGCAGCTGTCACGGACAGAGCGATACATTCACCAGCCCCTGCTCCGGCCGCCGGTTCACCCGCTGAACTCCCTGGAAAGGTGATAACGGGAACGAAGATCGGCCTTGCCGCACCCGATTTCACCCTCCCGACCACGGATGATAAGGAGTTCAAACTCAGCGACTACCGCGGTAAAAACGTAATACTCAACTTCTGGGCCTCCTGGTGCGGCCCCTGCCGTCTGGAAATTCCGGCCTTTAAAGAGCTTCACGAAAGATACAAAGACGGCAACACCGTGCTCGTTGCTGTAAATTCTCTGGACGATCCTGCCAGTGCGTCATACTACGCCAGAGCCAGCGGCCTGGATTTTATTATTCCCGTGGACCCGCGCGGCGTTGTAACCGACCTCTATAATATCAGGGGCATGCCGACCACATATTTTATCAACGACCGGGGCATCATCACGTCCATTAAGATCGGCCCATTTATCAGCATTAACGAGATAGAAGAGCGTATGGAATCATTCAAATAAAGCTGACCGGACATTAAAATTCAGTTATAATATGTCAAATACGGTTTATTAACATGAGTGATAATACTAGCCTGCTCAAGAAAGTTGAGCTGGACAAATGCCGCGAGGAACTGGCTCTGCTGCAGAGCCGCTTCAAAGTGGGAGAGATCGGAAACGACGTGTTTGATTCCGAGAGCAAGATCCTGCTCAACAGGATAAGCCTGCTTGAAAAAGAGGTAAATAAAATTCCCCTGTCTGCAGGCGAGAAATTAAAAAAACACCGGGCGCTCATAGTTATTATAGCTGCAGTGCTGCTCGGCCTGCTGCTTTGCACCACGGTGATACTGCTGGTGCCAAGGACGGGCACGGGCGTGGGCAATATCGCCCCCGACTTCGTCATGCAGATCAGCGACGATAATACCACGGCGCTCAGCTCCTTCCGCGGGAAAAATGTCCTGCTTGTCTTCTGGGACAGGGATTTCTGGGATGATCAATTCTTCAGCGTAAACGGCGTTGAGCGCAAGCTGTATACACCCGATAAGCTTAACGAGCTCCTGAATAAATATCCCACCGGCGATCTGGCCGTCATCGCAGTGGCCTCGGGTGCGGACAGCAGCGAGATAGACAAACTGATAAAGCAGTATGAAATAGCCTTCCCGGTCATCAGCGACACATCGGGCAAGCTCCGTTCAAGCTACAACATCTCCTATGAGCCCACCAGCATTTTTCTGGATAAGAACGGAGTCATAAGGTCCAGGGTGGAAGGGCCCATCATTACCCTGTCCGACTACGAGCAGATCATCCACGCCGCCGGCAGCGGGCGCAGCCTTAATACGGCGCAGGCGCCCATATCGAATGTGATCGTGCAGTCCGGTAACGAGAAAAAAGCCACGGTATCCTGGAGCACCTCACTGCCCACCACTACGCAGGTCGACATCGACGGAAAGAACATACTGACGGTGATAACGCCCGCTCCGGTTACCCTGCATGCGCTCAACATCAATGACCTGTCTCCCAGCACCTCATACCATATCAGGATACTTTACAACGTCAACCAGGTTAATGTGTCGGAGCATTCCTTCAGCGCGCTGGCCGATACAATAGTGTCCAAACGCTACCTGGCAACCACTTCAGGAACGGATTCGAGCTACCCGGAGATATCGGGAGCCGGCGCCAGCATGCTTACCGATACTTCCATACTGATTACATGGAAGACCGACGAGCCCGCCGGCGGCGAAGTCGATTTCAGCATCGGCAAGGACCCGGTCAGCACGCAATCCCAGGGAAACGGTCTGACCATCTGGCATACGGTCAAGCTCGACAACCTGAATCCGGAGACCGAGTACATTATAAAGATCAGGTCCACAGACGCCAGCGGAAAGGAGTCGGTCCAGGACCTGCCCCCGGTCAGGACGCTGAGTGTGGTGGAGACGGGTCCCCAGGTGGGCAGACGGGCGCCTGACTTCAGCCTGAAGTCCCTGGACGGCACGGAGTATACCGTGAGCCAGTTCCAGGGCCGTAAGGTCATGCTCAATTTCTGGCTGGAGGGCTGCCGCGCCTGCGAGCTGGAGATGCCCATTATCCAAACTGCCTACGACAAATACGGACGCGACGAGCTTGCCATACTGGCTGTCAGCGTGCGCGGAGACCCGGAAAAGGTCAAATATTTCGTAGCCAACCAGAGCTTAACGTTCCCCGTACTGATGGATAACGACGGTGAGGCGGACGCCCTCTACAAAGGGCCTGCCTTCCCCACTACCTTCTTCATAGACTCCACCGGCATTATCCGTGAGATCAAAACCGAACGATTCCAGACCCTCAGCGAGATCGATGACGCGCTGTCCAAATTGGACTGCTGCAAATAGGCCTGTTTAACGGGTTGAGGGGGCAACAATATGGGTAACAGACGTCATTACATCACGTGGCTGGTAGTGCTTGGCGCGCTCTTCACCTTCGGCACTGCCGGCTACATGCTGATCGAGCAGTGGAATTTCTTCGACTCTTTCTATATGACGGTACTTACCATCGCCACGCTGGGCGGCGAGGTGCACCCCCTTTCCAATGCCGGCCGCATCTTTACCATCATTCTCACGCTGTTCGGTGTCGGCACCGTCATCTATATCCTTACAAATATCGTTCAGGTGACGCTGGAAACTGAGTTCGGATCGTTCAGGAGGTCCCGCATGGAAGCCAGAATCAGGAAGCTTGAAAACCACTTCGTGCTGTGCGGCTACGGCCGCGTGGGCGAGGCCATAGCCGGCACGCTGATAAAACAGAAGTCCGACTTCGTGGTCATAGACCACAGTATCAACAGCTATAACCGCGCCATCGAGGACGGCTGCCTGGCCATCATGGACGACGCCACCAAGCACGATGTCCTCAAACACGCCGGCATCGAAAAGGCCCAGGGGCTGATCGTCGCTTTTGGCGACGATGCCTACAATACCTATGCCGTGCTGACCGCGCGCGAGATCAATCCCATGATGACCATTATCGGACGTGCCAACAACAACGACGCCGTGCGCAGGCTCAAGCAGGCCGGCGCCACTCATATCATCCTTCCCGAGGTGATAGGCGGACAGCAGATGGCGCGCCTGGCCCTCAGGCCGACCACGGTCCAGTTTATCGAAACGGTCCTGGCTGACAACGAGGGTGAGTACCTGGTGGAAGAGGTCTTTATCAACGAGAACTCAACGCTCATCGGCAAGACCATCAAGGATATCGAGGAGAAGTTCGCCGGTGTACGCATCATGGCTATCAGGGAGAAGGACGGCGATATCGTCATCAATCCCGCCCTGCATACCGCCATCGAGGTTGGCGGCAGCCTCACCGCCTTCGGCGCCATGCAACAGCTTCAGGAGATCGAAGGCTGCTGCTCTCTCAGCCGTGACAGCAGGGGACACATCGTGCCCGACCTGTAGCTTCCAGGCCGCAGCCTAAAGTAAGAGAAATCTTCCCCCGGCTCAGGGGCCTTCTGGCAACATCCGGGGTTATACTGTAAGATTTATCAGGCCTTAATCCGGTTAATTTTCTTCATAAGGACTTACCGATGAGTTTACGCGTTAAAAAAACACTGCTCTTCATCCTGCTGACCTTCTTCGTCGACTGGTCGCTCGTTTTCCTCTACATCACGCTGGGCGGCAAGGTCGACAGCCTGGGCATCGTGCTGCTGGCCTCGCTGTACATGTTTGTGCCGATGATAATGGCGATTATCGTGCAGAAAGCCATTTTCAAGCAGCCGCTGGCCGGACCGATGGGCATATCCTTCAGGGTCAATCAGTGGTTCTTCGTGGCATGGTTCCTGCCTCCCATAATCGCCTTCGCCGTCATGGGAGTCAGCCTGCTCATGCCGGGGATAACCTTCTCCCCCGATATGTCGGGCTTTATCGACCAGATGGCCGCCTCCCTCACCCCGGACCAGGTCAGCCAGGTAAAAGAGCAGCTGGCCTCCATGCCGGTTCATCCCATCTGGCTGGTGCTGGTGCTGGCCCTCATCTCCGGAACGACCGTCAATGCGATCCTGGGATTCGGCGAGGAGCTGGGCTGGCGCGGCTTCCTGCAAAAAGAGCTGTCCGTCATGGGCTTCTGGAAATCATCCGCGCTGATCGGGTTTATATGGGGCGTGTGGCACGCGCCGCTGATCCTGCTGGGGCTGAATTACCCGCAAAATCCACAGCTCGGCGTGCTATTGATGACAGGCTGGACCATGCTGCTGGCGCCCCTCTTCAGCTACATCCGCCTCAAGTCGCGCTCCGTCATCGCCGCCTCGATCTTTCACGGCACCATCAACGCCGTGCCCGGCCTGGCTGTTATACTTATATCCGGGGGAAACGAGCTGACCGTCGGCCTGACCGGGCTGGCCGGGGGCATCGTTTTCGCACTGGCCGATATATTGCTCTTCGTCTATGACCGGTTCATCGCCAGGGAAAAGGTCGGTACTATCTTGAGACAGATGTCTACGGAGCCGTGAATGCAGCGCGGAGGATTGATCGAGTATCTACCTCCTCCTCTCCTCAAGCTGGCACTGGCCGCCGGCAGGCTGGCCGGTAAATCCGGATCACGAGTTTACCTCGTGGGCGGCATCGTGCGCGACCTGATGCTGGGCCGTCCGTGCATTGATATCGACCTGGCAGTTGAAGGAGACGCCGTCAGCCTGGCCCTGCAGATGGCGGACAAGCTGGGGGCACGGCCGACCGTCCACAGGGCTTTCGGGACAGCATCGCTTAAAATCGACGGCTTCAGCGTGGACCTGGCCACGTGCCGCAGCGAGACCTATCGCCGCCCGGGCGCGCTCCCCCAGGTCAGGCCCGGTAATCTCCAGGACGACCTTAAGCGCAGGGACTTTACCATTAACGCCATGGCCGTCAGCATCAATGAGCCTGACCGGGATGCACTGACCGACCTTTTCGGCGGAAGAAGTGACCTTTCTCAGTGTCTGGTGCGCGTCCTGCATGATAAAAGCTTCCAGGATGACGCCACGCGCATGATGCGGGCGGTGCGTTATGAGCAGCGGCTGGGCTTCAAGCTCGAGCGCGGCACGGCCAGGCTGCTGAAGAGCAGCCTGGATATGCTGGATACCATCAGCGGAGACCGGTTGAAGAACGAACTGCTGCTCTGGCTCAATGAAGACCAATGCCATAAGGTTTTGCGCCGGGCCTCTCAGCTCGGCATGACCGGCAAACTGCATCCCGCCCTCATCTGGAGCCGGGACATCAGCCTGGCCTTCAGGCGGGCAGCCTCCATGGATAAAATCAATGCGTCAGCGCTGTATTTCTGCCTGCTCGTGCTAAACCTGAACGAAGACCAGCTGTACGAGCTGCTGGGGCGGCTCAATTTGACCGGCAGCCGGCTGGACCTGCTGAGCAACCAGTCGCTGCAGCTCCGGGACAGGTGTGAAGAGCTCACCGGTCAAAGCGTCAGGAGGTCAAAAATCCATTCAGTTCTGCACGATTACGATTTGGTAGCCGTGCAGGCTGCTTATTGCTGTGCGGTTGCTCCCAGCTTGCGGCGCAACCTCAAATTGTATCTGGACACGCTCCGTCATATCAGAACTCTGCTCAGCGGCAGTGACCTACTGAAAATGGGGCTGCGCGAGGGTCCGAAGCTGGGCGCGATCCTCAATGAGCTCCTGGCTGCCAGGCTGGACGGGAAGGTCAGGTCCAGAGCCGACGAGACCGGACTGGCGCGGCGGCTGGCCGCCCTTTAGAATCGCCAGCCGTTCAGCAGCACGGGCACCTGATGGCCGATGCTGCAAATAATGATGGCGCGCGGGACCTTGCCGCACCAGGTGGCCAGCATAAATTTCCACCACCGTATCTTGAGTGCGCCGGCGGCCAGTCCCATCAGGTCGAAGGGGACGATGGGCACCAGGGCCACGCCGAAGACGGCCCAGATACCGTAGCGCTGCATCCAGCCTACCGCCTTCTGATAAACCGGTAGGCTCTCGTCGACCACTATTTTCTCGCCCGCATAGCCGACCCAGTACGATGTCATCTCACCGATGGCGTCGCCGGTGCCGGCGGCCACCCCCACCAGCACGGGGTTCCAGATCATGGCGGCGGCGAGCATTATGGCCGAGCTTGGCGTGGGAACGAAAATGGTGCAGCTGCCCAGCAGGCTGACTACGAAAACAACCAGATAGGCCAGCCAGCCGAAGCTCTGCAGCGAGATGCTGAATACATCACGGAAATAGAAGAGCAGGATGGCGATGGCGGCTGACAGGGCCAGCATGCCCAGCAGAAGCAGCCCTTCCTTGAGCCACTTGATCCACCAGCCGGCAGGCCTGTCGGTCTTATCGGCCAATATCCTGCCTTCCTACCGACGTTACCATATGCGACTCCATCCGCTGCGCCAGCAGGCCGGCATGGATATCAGAAGTCTGTCTTTCGTTATTCAGCATTGTGAAAAGCACCGGACCCGACCCGGCCAGGTGCACCGCGGGCGCCCCCGCACGCAGGAACTCCTGTATATATCTGTCCAGGCCCGGGTAGGCTGAGGACATCACCGTCTCAAAAACGTTGAAGACCAATTGCTGCCCTCTGTCGATCCCGCTCTGGAGCTGCTTCATCGCCTGTGCGCAGGCGGCGCCGTCGGAGTAATGCTCGGGCCCCAGCATGCTGTAAAGTGCAGCAGTCTTGCGCGGCGGTATCCTCACTTCGGGCCTCAGTAGAACAAACCACGCCTGGCCCGGATCGTCCAGGGGTGTGATCCGCTCGCCCCTGCCTTCAGCCAGGCAGGTTCCCCCATAAATAAAAAACGGCACATCCGACCCCAGCCCGGCGCCGATCTCCGCCAGTTTCTCCAACGGCAGTCCCAGCTCCCACAGGATGTTGAGCCCGCGCAGCACAGCCGCCGCATCGCTGCTTCCACCGCCCAAACCCGCTCCCGATGGTATGTGCTTCTCCAGCCCGATAACGGCGCCCGGCTTGCAACCGGTGACTTCTTTTAATATTTGGGCTGCCCTCAAAGCAAGGTTGTCCCTGTCATCAACGCCGGGCATGCTGCTATTCAGTCGTATACTGTCGGCAGGCTCTATCGTCACTACATCGTGCAGGCTGACGGTCTGCATAATGCTGGATATATCGTGATAGCCGTCGCTTCGTCTGCCCAGCACTTCCAGCACGAGGTTCAGCTTGGCGAACGCCTTCAGCCTGATCATTTTACGTCTCCCGCTACGCGGTATAGGGCCGACCATTCCTCGAGTGTCAGCGACCCTGGCCGTCTTCCAGAATCAATGCCCGACCTGCGCAGTATGCTCTCAGCATCGGCCGCCCGGACCTTCAGGCCGATGGCCAGAGAGTTGCGGAGCTGTTTGCGCGGCGAGGAGAACCCGCAATGGACCAGCTCAAGAAATCCATCAATATCATCGACCTGCAGGGCCGGCGCGGGCAGCATATTGAATTTAACCACCGCAGAGTCTACTTTGGGCACGGGATGGAACGAGGCTGCGGGCACTCTGAGAATGATCTCCGGATTGCTGAAAAGCCGCATGCTGATCGCCAGGAAGCCCATTTTCCCCGCCGGTGCGGTCACATCCCTCGCCACTTCCTCCTGCATCATGATAATCATCAGCTCCGGCCTTTTGCCGGCGCGCATGAAATAGCGCAGGATGGGAGAGGTAATGTAATAAGGGATATTGGCCACCACCTTGTAGGGCCGATCGCCCACCAGGCCGTTCAGGTCCTGCCGGAGTATATCGGCCTGAACTATGCTGAGGTTGCCATGGGCGGCCAGCTTCTTCCCGAGCCTGGATGCCAGCGATTCGTCCAGCTCGACGGCGATGACGCGTCCTGCGGCGGATGCGAGTTTCTTCGTGAGCGCTCCCAGGCCTGGACCCACCTCCAGCACCGTGTCATCCGCTGTGAGTTCGGCGGCCCCGATGATGGCGTCCGCGACGGACTCGACCACCAGGAAGTTCTGGCCCAGGCTTTTGCGCGCCCTGAGCCCCTGGCTTCTCAGCCGTCTCTGAAAACTATGTCCCTCTTTGTACTTGTGTGGCAACAGCCGCTGCCTGTTTGAAAAATAAAGGGCCGTGCACCAGCCTTCGATAGTGCCCCTCAGCTTACTTCAGCCAGCCGGCTCCAGCCAGGTATCCCTGCGTCACCCGGAGCTCACTATTTACCGCTGCTTCCTTCCGGACCTGACGGGATTCATAGCCCTCCGCCGCGCAAGACCCAACCTTCAACACCGCTTAACAGTTGCAGTTCTGAAAAACAAAACCTCGAGCCGGGATTCAGCCCCGCTATAGCGGATCTCGGGTACAGGGCACCGCTGGTTCCCCGCCTAGCACGGCCCAAATGAAATACTACAGTTTAAACGTTATCTTTTCAAATTAAACGCCCCGGGCTAATCTCGCTATCAGGAACTCGGGCAACCCCTCTTTTTCCATCCTGCCCTGCGTTGCCTCGATATCGTAATCAACCCGGTAATGGCTCAGTACGTTTTCATCGGAATCGTATATGGCGTAGCTGGCCCTGGGGTCCCGGTCGCGCGGCTGCCCCACGCCGCCGGGATTGATGATCAGCCTGCTGCCGCCCAGCTTCAGGATATCGCCGTTGCCCATGCATCCCTCGTTGACCGCTATCCCCTCCTGCTCAAAGACGAAGGGAACGTGCGTATGCCCCACCAGGCAATACCTGGTATCGAAGCATTCGAAATTGTCGGAGGCCGTGAAGGCATGCGCGATATATTCCCAGATCGGCAGCCTGGGACTGCCGTGAACCAGCGTAAACTCGTCCTGCACCAGCACCTCGGGAAGGTTGAGCAGGAAATCGCGGTCGTCTTCGCTGAGCCGGCCGGACGTCCACCGGTTGGCGCGGGCGGCCTCCGAATTGAAATCGCCTATATCGATCTTGCCCACAGCCGCCAGGTCGTGGTTTCCGCACACGCAGGCGGGGTCGAGCGTCCTCAACAGGCCGATGCAGGCCGACGGATCCGGACCGTAGCCGACCACATCGCCCAGACACCACACATGCCCGAACCCATCGTGATCGCAGGCATCTTCCAGCACCGCCTGGAAGGCCTCGAGGTTGGCATGGATATCGGCAATGACGAGGTATTTCATGGAAAACTGATTATATCATACACACCGCGGACGGCCGGTTGTGCCGCGGGTCGCATACAGTGTATATTAACCGCACGGCTATGTACTACTTCGCTTATGCCTCTAATATGAGCCGCAAGCAGATGGAGGAACACTGCCCCGGCGCCAGGGCCGTGGCCGTAGCCACACTGCCCAATTACAGGCTGGTCTTCAGCGGTTTCTCGCGCCTGCGCAAAGGCGCCGAGGCCGCCATCAGGGGATCGAAGGGCGACAAGGTCATCGGAGCAGTCTACGAGATTAGCGAGGCCGGCCTGCGCAAGCTGGACAAATGGGAGGAGTATCCCGTCAACTACAAGCACCTGGATGTGCGCGTTTTCACCGACGGCGGAGATGTATACGATGCCGTGACCTTTATCAAGGCCAGGCAGGAGGAGGATGGCAAGCCTTCACCCGCATACCTGGCTGTAATCCAGCAGGGTTACCGCGACTGGGGTATTATCTGAACCGGCGCTTCAGTTGCTCTCGGTGATGGTCACTTCGACCATCTTGTCGCCGTTGACCAGCTTCTTCAGCACATCCATGCCCTGCGTAAGCTGTCCGAATACTGTGTGCTTGCCGTTCAGGTGCGGCTGAGGCGCATAGCATATGAAGAACTGGCTGCCGTTGGTATTCGGCCCCGAGTTAGCCATTGACAGCGAGCCGGCCTGGTGCGTGCGGGAACTGAACTCATCCTGGAATTTATATCCCGGGCCGCCTGTGCCGTTGCCGCTGGGGTCCCCACCCTGCGCCATGAAATCGGGTATCACACGGTGGAAGGTCAGACCGTTGTAAAATCCCTTGCGCGCCAGCGTGACGAAGCTGTTGACCGTCACCGGAGCGTCCTGTGGATAGAGCTCCAGAGCCAGGTCGCCTTTGGCGGTCTTGATCAGCGCAGTGTATTTCTTATTGACATCGATCGTCATGGGGATAGGTGAATTGTAGCTCTTAGGCTGTTGTGCGGGCATTTTAATCACTCCTGTCATAAACAACGTTAGCACCAGTCCGATCAGCACCACACCTGCGACCACCGGTACCATTATGGCTTTGTTTCTGTACCAGACCATCTTGACCTCTTTTTTCTTATTTCTGTTTCGTTTCTTGGACATTGCGTTGCGGCCATCCTTCACATTCACTATTTAACCCGGTTATAAACAGGGTGCTGCCGCTAAGCAGCACCCCGGACGTGTACACCGTACAGGCAGGTATTTTACCAGCTTCCGAAAACCGAGGTATAACCCAGCGCCAGCCTGACCAGCATGTATACCAGGAACACCACGCCCGATACAAATATCCACAGGCAAAGCATGCGCCAGAAAAGGCCCCAGGCCAGTCCCCAGGTAGGCTTGATATCGATCGGCCTGTGATGATGCATATCGGGTGCCACGGCCGGCGTTACCGGCGGGGGCATCATGTTTGTCATCATGGGGGCAGGGGTAGCTATGCCGGTTACGATGGGCACATGGGGAACCTGGCGCTGGTTGGTTCCCAGGTGCGCCCCGCAAGATACACAGAACTGCTGGTTGGCGGCATTCTGTGCGCCGCAATTCTGGCATGTTACCATCTGCTGCATATTTCACCGCCTGAGCTTTACTTTCCTGCATTATATACGTGCTGCAACACCTATAGCAAGACCCCGCATTGCGTCATAATTATTGTTACCGAAAAGGCAGTACTTGCGTCAAAATTAATGTTACCGTAGGAGGGTAACGGCAACATGACGCGAAATAGTA
>Ga0209609_10001295_pt1 | contig 14535 bp, 10 predicted proteins | sample LakKivw325mmetaG_FD_184136 | JGI IMG/M metagenome (GOLD analysis project Ga0209609, IMG submission 184136) | Anoxic lake water microbial communities from Lake Kivu, Rwanda to study Microbial Dark Matter (Phase II) - Lake Kivu water 325m metaG... | ecosystem: Environmental > Aquatic > Freshwater... | reverse complement strand
GCATAGAGTGTGTTGGCGTGTTCTGACCAAGTAGCGAGCGGCAGCCCGATGCACGCTCCCGCGAAAACAAACGGGACGATCAGGGCAGTGTAGTACACAGCCAAATAGAGGAGTTGGCGCCGCTCCCACGCGACACGATAGGAATCGAACGGAACATAGTTTATGGCGAGGTAGGACAGAAAGACGGCCAAGCTGAAGAGGCTCGCCAGGACGGACAGGCGACGCAGACTGGCGAGTTTGCGTTCGTGCCCAAGGTGCTGCGCGGCAGAGCCGGGCTTGACGGGGACCAGTGACAGCCAGGTCCCACTGGCACCGAAGCCCAGCAGCGCTACGCTGACACTGATGAAGGCAAAGTGGTACCACTGCGTGACGGCAAAGATGCGCGTCAACGTCAGCTCGAAGAGCAGAGTCGCCGCCGAGACCAAGAAGACGCCGAGATACAGGCCCAGCATAGGCAGCCTCGCCCCGATCAAAGCTCAATCGACAATGGCTGCAGGCCGAATCTCCGCGTGCTGGCTATCCGGCACTGACCAGCGGCCACCAACCAATGACTATGTACCCCAGTCTCTCGGATACAAGAAATCATGCCCCACATCGCGTCTGCTAACCTTGGCGATGATGGGCAAACTACGCTTGAACTGGAAAGTGCGCAACCTGCGTGCGACCGTAGCCACGAACTTGGCGTCGAACCCCGCCGCAACGGCTTCAGCGGCAGTGAAGCGCTCATCCACCAGGAAGTACAGAAGCTGGTCCACATCGGCGTAGGTGAAGCCCAGTTCGCCCTCGTCGGTCTGGCCTGCCCACAAGTCCGCGGAGGGCGCCTTCTGCACGATGCTCTCTGGGATGCCCACGGCGCGTGCCAATTGACGCACCTGGGTCTTGTAGAGATCGCCCAGCGGATTCACGGCGGAGGCCATGTCACCAAAGAGCGTGCCGTATCCCAGCAGCAGCTCGGTCTTGTTGCTGGTACCCACAACAAGGCCCTCCCAGAGCATGGACTGGTCGTAGAGCACGATCATCCGCATGCGCGCCATGACGTTGCCTCGTCGCACGTCGCTCATGTGCGGATCCAACTCCAGGTAGGGTTCCACCATAGGCGTGATGTCCACCCTCTTGTGCGAGACCCTGGTGGTGTTCACGACCTGCAGTGCGTGCTCCGTGCTCTCGTGTGAGCTCGTGCGGTATGGCATCAGCACGGCCAGCACATTCTCCGGCCCCAATGCTTCGGCCGCCAGAAAGCACGACAGCGACGAGTCCACTCCGCCGGAAAGGCCCAGCACGGCCTTGTGGAAACCAAAACGCTGAATCTCGTGCTTCAGGAAGCTCACCAGCACGTGTCGCGTCACGTCACAGTTGAGAGTCAGCTTAGCTGCGATGTCCAAGACCCACCCTCCTACCTATCACGCAGGCGCTTCAGCTCCTTGAGCAGCAGGTCGGGCCGCTCATCACGCAGCAACGGCAACTGCAGACGCACGCGCCGCAGCGCCGCCAGGTCCAACTCGGCGGTCAGCAGCGCCGGCTCAAACTGCGGAGCCTGGGCCAGAAGGCTCCCGTCCGGTCCGAAGACGGTGGAGCCACCCCAGAAGTTGAGCCCGTCCTCGAACCCCACGCGGTTGCAGTGCACAACAAAGTCCGTGAAGAACGTGGCATAGGCCTGATTCATGAGCTGCACAGATTGTGAACTGCCCAGCGCCGCCTCTGGACTGAGCCCCCTGCCCGGGCTGGCCGATGTCAACAACAGGATGTCTGCTCCGTCCAGCCACAGGGCATAGCCAGCGCTCATGTGCCAGAAGTCTTCGCAGATCAAGACGCCGACGCGGCCAAACGCAGTGTCGAACGCACGCATGCGTTCGCCCCGAGCCAGGTAGCGTCCCTCTTCGAACATGCCGTACGTGGGCAGGTACGCCTTGCGATGTACATGCACGATGCAACCTTCGGACAGATAGGCGGCCGCAACATAGTAACGGTGGCGAGCGTCCGCTTCCACAAAGCCGAGCAGCAAGTCCATGCCCTGGCCAGCGGCAAGCAATTGCGCCAGGACCGGATCATCAGCTCCCGCCGAAATCGCTACATCCGCTACCAGGTCCCTGAGGGCATAGCCAGTCAGGGAGAGCTCCGGAAAGCACAGCAGTTGCACGCCCTGCTGTTTGGCCTGTTGGATCGTATCCAGGTGCAGACGCAGGTTGCTCTGCACGTCGCCCAGCTTGGGGGCAATCTGTGCCAAACCAACCTTGAGTTTTGTCATGCCGCTCCACTCTCCTTGGGCGCATATGGACGGCGGCCCCGCACCCCGGACATCCGCACGCCGCGCCAGATGCACAACATCACAATGCTGGCCACCACAACCTCGCCCAACTCGGCCCATTGCGTCGCACGTAGAGGACCCAGAAACACCGTCTCATCAGCCCGGGTGAACCCCAACGCGAAATGGCCGAGGCCGTTGCCGAACAGGTAGATCAGCCCCAGCATGCCGGGGACCAGTCTGAACCTGCTCAGTCTGTGCAGACCCAGGAACAGCCCCAAACCCAGCAGGGAGGCCAGAACCTGAGTGGGCAGGCGCGGGGCGTATACCCCGTACAGGTCGGGCAGCCACAGGCTGAATGGCGAACGCATCACCATGCCATAGTTGGCACCGTGCATGAGCGCACCCGCCCATCCGATGCTTTGCCCCAGGGCCACGCCGGGTGCCGCTGCATCCAGCAAGCGTGCAAGCGGCCGCCTGACCCTTAGAGAATGCAGCCACAGGGCCAGCAGACCAGCCAACAGCCCGCCCTGGAATACCAACCCACCGCCCCAGTCTTGCCACAGCGCAGCCAGTCCTCCTGCATAGTCCTGCCAATTACCAGCCACGTAGGTCGCACGCGCCCCGATAGCGCCGCCTGCCAATGCCCAGGTGGCAGCGTCCAGGATTCCCCAGTCACCGGCACCTGCCAGTCCTGAACTGTTGGGAAGGGAGCTACGCATGCGCCACAAAGCGTAAGCTACCCCCAGCACAACACCCGCGCACACTAGCGCCGTGTACGAATACAGTCGGTGCGTTCCCCAATGCATCAGGATGGGATGCATATCGTCTCAGGGCTATGCCTGCAGGCTCTCAACGATGCGTGCGTACTGGCCCGCCAGCTCCTCAGCCGCCGCCGTCGAGTCCGACTCGGCGTAGACACGAAACAGCGGTTCGTCAGGATCTGGAAGAACAAGCACCCAACCAGAGCCAACGTCGACCTGTACCCCGTCTATCTGGGCCAGCTTGTCGACTGGGTAGCGTTCGTGCAGCAAGCGCATCACTGTACCCTTGGCTTCCCAGGGGCAGGAGATGGCGCGTGTGGCCATATGCTGCTGGGGCATTGAATCTGCAGCCTGAGACAGCGTGACGTTCTGCGTGGCCAGGAACTCGAGCAGTTTGGCGAGGGCCATCATGCCATCGGCCACTGGTTGGAACTCGGGGAATATCAGGTTGCCCGAGCCGTCGGCAGCGATGACCACGCCTTCCCCAGTGGCAGCCTCCATCACGGCATGCATATCCGCCTGGGTGCGAATTACCTTGCCACCGTACTGGCCGGCTATCTTTTCCAGTGCATGAGAGACTGTGACCGGCATGGCAACGATGCCCCCTCCGTGCGCCTTCAAGGCCAACGCCGCCAGCAAGATGGCAGCATGGCCATTGGGGATAATCCTGCCATGCTCATCCACGAGAAAGGCCTTCTCACCTCCGACGTCCAGCCGCACTCCCAGGTTGGTGTGCAGCGCTGCACAAATGGCCGCCAGCTGCTTGAGGGATTGTTGGAACTCCTCAGGCCGGATGGACATCTTGCTTTCATCAATCGCCGAGTTCAGTTCAACTACCTTGACCCCCAGGTGCCTGAGGAGGTTGGGCATCACCAATGCAGCAGGGGCATTGGCATAGTCCACAACGATGGAGAAATGCGCGCTCTGAATGGCCTTGGCGTCGAGATGGGCCAGGAAGCCCTGCGTATACGTTTCAATTACCCGGGGCTCGTATTCAATGAAGCCGATTTCGTCCAGATAGACTCGTCTAAAGTCCTCGCGGAAGAACGCGCGCTCGATAGTGCGTTCTGTGTTCTTATTCAACTTTAAGCCGCGGCTGTCCATGAATTTGATGTCTACGACACGCCCGTCGTGCGGCGAGAGGCGTACGTGTAAGCCGCCTGCGGCTCCGGTTTTGCGCGTGATGTAACTGGCCACAGGGATGGGCACACTGCGCAGGTCTCGCACGTTAACGCCGGTGGAGGGCAGGCCAGCAATCAGGGCCCGCTTGAGCATGCGCGGACTGCGATGCGGGTCACGATTGATGGTCACTGACGAGCCTTTGGGCAGCGTCCCGCCAAAAGCCGCGCCCAGCTTGGTGGCGAACTCGGGGGTCAGGTCCACGTTCACTTGGCCGGTGACGCCATAGCGCCCAAAGAGCACTCGCCGCCCTTGTGCTCCCCAGATGATGCTCGATTTGACCGTGGCGCCCGCCTCCACCGTCTTCTCGGGCCAGATCTTGACGTTAGGATGGATGATGGCTCTCTCGTCGATGCTGCTCATGTCACCGACGACGGACCCCTCAAAAACCACGGCTCTGCTCTTGAGGGTGCACTGGCGTCCGATGATCGCGCCACGCAGCTCCACACCCTCGCCGATGTAGGAGTTGCGCCACACGATGCTGCGGTCCACGTGGGCACGATTGTCGACCACAGAGTAGTCACGGATGAAGCTGGGGCCGCGCACTACGACAGCGCCTTTGATCTTGACGCCATCTCCCAGGTATATCGGACCAAGGAGCTGTGCATCAGGCGCAATGTCGACGTTCTCTCCACACCATACGCCAGGGCCAATCTGCTGCCCAGGAGGCTCGATTTGCACGCGCCCCTCCAGGTAATCGCCGCAGGCGCGCATGTATTCCTGGATGTTGCCTACATCGCACCAGTATCCTCCAGACACGTAGCCATACAGGGGATCGCCCTTCTTCAGCACTATGGGGAACAAGTCTTTGCTAAAGTCAAAGCTGGTGCCCGCCTCGAAGAGCTCCAGGACGCTGGGCTCCAGCACATAGATACCGGTGTTTACCGTGTCCGAAATGACTTGGCCCCAGCCAGGCTTTTCCAGGAACTCCCGAATCCGCCCCTGCTTGTCGGTGATCACCACACCGTATTCCAGGGGATTGGGCACGCGGTAGAGGGTGAGTGTGGCCACAGCTTGTTTAGCCTTGTGGTATGCCACGATCGCGCTTAGGTCAAAATCCGTGACTGCGTCGCCGCTGATCACGATGAATGTGTCATCCAGATACTGCTGCGCATTCTTGACGCTGCCCGCGGTGCCTAGCGGCACCTCTTCGATGGAGTAGTTGATGTGCATGCCCATGGTAGAGCCATCACCGAAGTAGTCCTGCACGACGTCCGCCATATATTGCAGAGTTACCACCACCTCGGTGATGCCGTGACGCTTCAAGAGTTCCATGATGTGCAAGATCACCGGCTTGTTGACGATAGGCACCATGGGCTTGGGGCGATTGATGGTCAACGGCCGCAAGCGTGAACCTTCACCACCTGCCATCACCACTGCTTTCATTCGCGGTCCTCCATCAGGGCCATCGGCATTGCACCCGGTCTGTTCGGCTCGGCACTAGGGGGCTCGGCGCTTGCCTGGCTACGCAAATGATACCACAAAGTCAGCGAACTATGGAATGGCTGACTTAGGCGCGTGCGCAATCTGTGCTATAATCATGCAGGCCAAGCGAACGGATGGAGCGTGTGACACAGGACATGCAAGCAGGGGAGATCGAGCGTCTTCTCAACCTGGGCCGTTCCACTGCAGAGGCGGGCGATTGGGCGGCAGCGCGTCAATACTTCGCTCGGGTCCTGCGGGTCGATCCCAACAATGAGGAAGCCTTGCTTTGGCAGGCGGGCTTGGCAGAGGATCCCCAGCAGGCTGTGGATTGCCTGCGGCAGGTCCTGCGCATCAATCCTGAGAACGAGCGCGCCAAAGCAGGTCTGGGATGGGCGCAGGAACGTGCGCGCGCGGCTCGAGCGCGCTCGGTGACGGGATCTGTGCGCACGCCTCCGGCGCGCGCGGCGGGGAGACCTGCGCAAGCTGCTCCGACTAGAACGACCGAAGGGCGTACGCGCACCGCGCAAGCGAGATCGGTAACACCAGGTTTGGCCCCGGTACGCTCTGCGAGACGCCGCCCGCGTGCTAAGAACGGCCTCACGCTGGCATGGGCAGCAGCCGGATTGATCGTGGTCGGGATTCTGTTGGCGATTGTGTCGCTTGCTGTCACGGGGCAGATGGCGAGACTGCCCGCCATGCTATTTGCACCCACTTACACGGCAACAGTCACCGCCACGGCTACGCCCACCGAAACGCCGACGTCTACGCCCACCGCAACGGCCACTAATACGCCTACCGTCACTCCGACAGATACCTCCACGCCTACTCCCACTGCCACACCGACCTGGACGCTCGTGCCGACGCCCGTGCCGCCGACCGCGACGCCTGTGCCGGAGAAGTGGATTGACGTGGACATTTCGGAACAGACGCTGGTAGCCTACGAGGACGATGTGGCTGTTCTAGTAGCGACTGTGTCGACCGGGAGTGAGTACACTCCCACAGTAAAGGGACGCTTCCGCATTGTGCATAAGCTGCTGTCGCAGACAATGACGGGGCCGGACTATGTCCAACCTGACGTGCCCTATGTCATGTATTTCTACGGCGCGTACTCACTGCACGGGACGTACTGGCACAACGACTTTGGCACGCCGAGAAGTCACGGTTGCGTGAACCTGCGCACCGCTGATGCCAAATGGCTGTTTGATTGGAGTGACCCACCACTGCCAGCAGGCGCCACCGAAGTCTGGGATTCGACCGGCGGCACACTGGTAATCATCCACGACTAGTTGACCCTGCTGAGCTTCTGTGGTATAAGGGCGCGACAGCCGAGTTGGGGAGAGGCGACACGCCCACAGGCCCCGTCCTTCTGATAGACGGGGTGCTTTTATTCTTGACATGGGGAGGCAAGCGTGCAACGTACAAGAGCAGACGAGGTTGCAGCCCACGTCGGCGAGCGCGTCAGGATGGCCGGATGGATGCACAACTTTCGCGACATGAGCAAATTCGGCTTTCTGTTCCTGCGGGACGGTTCAGGCGTGGTGCAAGCGGTACTGGACAGTCCGGGTGAACTGGAAAAACTGAGGGGTATCCAGTACGAGTCAGTGGTGGAAGTGATCGGCACGGTGGTCGCAGAGCCACGTTCTGCAGCCGGAGTAGAGTTGCACGACTGCGAAGTCCGAGTAGTCACTCCCATCCTGGAGCCACTGCCGTTCGAGGTGAACAAGAAGGAACTCAAACCAGGTCTGGATGTGTTCCTCGATCACGCGCCGCTGGGCCTGCGTCACCCACAGAAGCGCGCCCTCTTTCGCATCTCGGCCGAAATGCTGCTTGGCTTTCGTGAGTATCTGAATCAACATGGCTTTGTGGAGATCCAGACACCCAAGATCGTGGGCTCGGCAACAGAGAGTGGCGCCAATGTCTTCTCCATCGACTATTTTGGGCGGCCGGCCTACCTGGCCCAGAGCCCACAGTTCTACAAGCAGATCATGGTTGGGGTGTTCGAACGCGTCTATGAGGTGGGCCCGGTCTTTCGCGCCGAGAAGCACAATACAGCCCGCCACACCAACGAGTACGTGAGCCTGGACATTGAGATGGGCTTCATCCAGGACCATGAGGACGTTATGGACATGCTCACGGGCATCCTGCGCCACGTTTTCGAACGTCTCGCGACGTCTTGCGAGCGCGAACTGGAGCTGCTGAAGATCCGGATCCCCGCAATTGGCACCACCATACCACGCCTGCGCCTCGCTCAGGCGCAGCAGATCGTCTTCGAGCGTTTTGGTGAGGACTGCCGCAGTGAGCCAGATCTATCGCCGCAGCACGAGGCGTGGATCTGTGAATACGCCGAGAAAGAACTGGGGTCAGAACTGCTTTTCGTTACACATTACCCGACTTCCAAGCGACCCTTCTACGCCATGCCAGACGATCAGGACCCTAGCCTCACCAAGAGCTTTGACCTAGAGTTCCGAGGCTGTGAGGTCGTGACTGGCGGGCAGCGCATCCACCGTTATGAGCAACTGCGGGACAACGCCCGCAAGTGGGGCATCCAGGATGTGCAGATCGAGGGCTACCTGCAAGCCTTCAAGTACGGCATGCCACCGCACGGGGGTTTTGGCATGGGACTCGAACGCTTGTTGATGCAGTTGGCCGGGCTTTCCAACCTTCGCGAAGCCACGCTGTTTCCCAGAGACCGGGATCGGCTGTCACCTTAGCGCCCGGACTTGTCATGTCTGTGACCGTGCAGAGGAGAGCGCAGCCGTGCGCATTCTAGTCTTCGGAGCTGGGGCCATCGGCTCGCTGCTGGGCCATCGTCTCGCCCAGGCCGGTCATGAAGTCACCCTGGTCGGCCGCGCGAGTTATGTGCGAGCCGTGAGAGAGCAGGGGCTGATTCTGGAGGAGCACGGCCGGAAGGCAATCGTGTACCCGCGTGCCGTCGAGCGGCTGGAGGAGTTGGCCGCTGGCGTCTCGGCGTGGGACCTGATTGTGCTCACGGTCAAGGTGTACGATACTCAGGAGGCTGCGCGCGCACTTGGAGCATCCATCCCTCCACGTTCCTCCGTGCTGCTCATGCAAAATGGGGTGGGTGGGGAGGAATTGGCGCGGCACGAACTGCCCGCGGCCTTGCTCATCTCTGGGGTAGTCATGTGGCCTGTTTCCGTGCTGTCACCCGGCCATGTCCTGCTGCGATCCACCCGAGGCGGGGCGAGCCTGGCCCCGACTTGCCCTGATCAGTATGTCGGGGGATGGGTGAAGCGACTGAGCCAAGCAGGTGTTCCTACCAACGCCTACTCTGACTACCGGGCGCTGAAGTGGTCCAAGCTGTTGTTGAACATGCTCGCCAACGCAGTACCTGCTATTCTGGACATGTCGCCTGGCCAAGTTTTCTCCCATCGTGGCCTGTTTGCCGTCGAGCACGAGGCGTACCTGGAAGCGCTGGCGGTCATGCAGGCCCTTGGCCTGCACTCTGTGGCGTTGCCTTCCTATCCAGTCCCCCTGTTGGCTTGGGCCATGCAAAAGCTGCCGGAGGCCATTCTGCGTCCGCTGCTACAGCGGCTGGTGGCCTCAGGTCGCGGAGAAAAGAAACCATCCCTACAGATCGACCTGGAGCTGAAACGCGAGCGTTCTGAAGTGAGCTACTTAAATGGTGCCGCGGCATCGCACGCCGAACGCTTGGGGCTGGACGCGCCCGTCAATCGCGCTTTGGAAAACGTACTGCTGGGGATTGCCACGGGTCGCTTGCCCTGGAGTGAGTTCCGGGGACGCCCCGAACGGCTGATCGACGCCATACGTTCTGAGAAGGAATGCGAAAGATATGAGAGAGCTTCAAGTCTGGAATGACCGCCTGCTGCTGAGCGTCTCGCCCACTGGGCACATGAGCATCGACGCCAAGGGGAAGGGCCTGCCGGTATCTGAGCTGAGTCTGCAGGAAGGCAGTGTCGAGCTGAGCGGCTCATCACCCGTGACGGGCTTGCTGTTCTATGGGCTGCCTTGCGCGTTTGAGAGCCTGACTCTGTACAGGGAGGGCAGTAACGCTGCGCTCATAAATCAGACGCTTGGCGAATGGCCCGCGGGCGTGGATGACGATGAACTGCGGACCTACCCCCATCTGCATTTCCTGGAGGAGCGTAGAACAGGCTTGCCGTGGCGTTTCGAACGTTGGTACACACTGGCCGAGTCGTATCTGGTCTTTGATAGCGAGCAATACTTCGAGCGCCAGTGCCCCAAGCTGGCAGGCAAGGATTGGGAGAGATTCATCGTGCAGTTGCGGCAGGTGTTCGACCCGCTGACCTGGCTCGCCCAGCCGTTACCTGCGGCAGCAAATCTGCTGCATTGAAGCAATCTTGCCGCGGTGATCAGAGGCTGCTAACCCTCCGCCGCGGCAAGGTCACGAAACGATATGGTGCCGGGGGGGGGACTTGAACCCCCATGAGCGCATTGCCCACTAAGCCCTGAACCTAGCGCGTCTGCCAGTTTCGCCACCCCGGCGCAGTGACAGCAAGTTTAGCTTTCTTCGCCCTTTTTGTCAAATCGTGAGCGCTTGTCTGAGCCATTGAACCTTTGCCCATACCTCGCGGTATAATCTGCGTAGGTGATGGACGAGTCTGGCTGCGCCAGCTCAGGCCACCAAGCACGTCTCTCGCCCCGACAGACTCTCTCCGATCATGCTGCGATGGTGCCCATGTCCAACAGGCAATCTGGGATTGGCTCGCTTGAACCTTCTCGCATCGGCCTCGCCGCGGCTGGCCTGATGCTCAGCGTGCTTCTGCTGACCGTCGCCGGGGCGTGGGCTGAAGCTCGTTGGCCGAACGAGGCTGGCAACTGGATTACTGTCACTCCCCTGAGCCAGATGGAAGCGACCGATGCTGCGTGGTTGCTGCGGCGTGTGCAAGGCGTGCATGAAGTTGTGACCGTGCTGCGCACGGACGCGCAGTTGGACGCTGTGGAGCCGGTTCCCTGGGCGAGCATGGATCTGTATGCTATCCAATCGAGCGACGCAGCCGCGGAATTCACCGCACCGGTGCCTTCGCTGCAGTTGCTTCGAGGGCGCCCGCCTGGGTCGCATGCGTTGGACGAAGTCGTGCTCAGTTACGAAGTGGCGCACGCGCTCCGTCGTCAAGTGGGCGACACTCTGGCCGTGCGCGGTTGCGACCTAGAAATCGTGGGCATCTGGGCGCCGAGTGCACGCGTGTCCGGCAACTGGGTGCAGGTCTCCCCCATCGCGGCAAAGAGCTTGCTGAGGTCTGTGTCTGCATCGGCGCAATACTACCTGGTGAGACCCGAAGCCGGGCGCGACAGCGCGCAGGTAGCAGCGCGGATCTGGCGCAGCCTACCCGGTATGGAGGTTGTCTCACCCGCCTGGGAACGGGCGCAAGCCAGGCAGGAGCGCTTTTTGCTCTGCCTGGTTCTGGGCTTTGCAGTAGTCTTGAGCCTGTTGCTGAATGTGCCGCTGCTCGCAGATCTTTGCCACGAATCGAGTGCAGCGCCTCTGCCGGTTGCGCTTCTTTCGGGAATGACAGGGCTGGCGGGGGGCTGGGCCGTGCTCGTGTTTGCCAACGGCTACGCCAGGGACGCACTGGGATTGACTCCGTTGCGCCTGACTCTACGATTGGTGGCGGGGATGGCGGCCGTGATCCTCGTGGCAGTTCTAGCGTCCAGGCGTTGCCCACGACGCTGGCCATGGGCCCTGCGCTCCGGCCTGGCTGCCATCGCCGTGGCGTTGTGCGGCGGAGCGCTGGTAGCCGTCGGCGCGCTGGCAGAGTCACTGGACTCGATCATTGTGAGTGCGCAGCAGACTGCGGCCGACAGGGTGACGGTACAGGCCCAGGCAAGCAGTGCACTATTGCAGGGCGTTCAGAGACTGCCCGGCGTCCGCGGCTATGCGATCGAGGCGTATGCGGGAACTGTCGAAGAGGAGGAGGTACGCTGGCTTGGCCCCTGGCCAGCCTCCGGTATTCTTTACGGGATCCAGAACGCCGGAGTCGAGGGCACTCTGAGCGTACCCTACCACACGCGTGTTCAGGGCCGATCCCTTGCCGCTGGCGCCCCGGATGAAGCCGTGTTGGGCTTTGATTTGGCCCAATCGCAGGGGCTAGAAGTCGGAGATTGGCTGCTAGTGCGTGGCACAGAACTAAGAATCGTCGGCATCCGTGAGCACGTACCTTCGGATGGCGTAATGGATGCCAACTGGCGCGTGGAGGTCTCACTCGAGGCGCTGCGTCGCGTCTTGCATGATCCCACCGTCATGGGTGAGCTCACATTGCTGATCCCTCCGTCTGAAGACCAGGAGGATAAAACCCTCTTTCTGCAACAGGCGCGTACGCGGTTGGGTGCAGATAGCCTCTCTACGTTGATTGATCGTCTAGCGGAAGTCGCCCGCGCCCATCCATCTGCCTGGACTTTGGAAGCAACCGGTTCGGAAGACACCGTCCGGCACGCGCAATCCCTGTATGCTGCGCTTGCCTGGGTATGTGGGCTTGTGCTGCTTCCCATGGGGGCCTTGGCCGTCGGTAGCGCATTCGTTCACAAGCTGAGGTGTGACGAACGCCGGGTTGGGTTGTTGAAGGCCTTTGGCATGCAGGACGGGGGCCTGCTAGGCGGGTACCTCGAACAAGCGATTGCTATCGGCATTGCAGGCGGGCTGCTATGCCTCTGCCTGGGTTGGGCGTGCTTGAGCTTGATCAATGCACTAGCTGTTCGCGGGGCTGTCGAATTGCTGCTCACACCTCGCCTGGGCGCAGGCGTTCTCTTGTTCGTGCTGTTGGCCTGCGTGATAGCGGCCGCGATTCCTGCCAGCAGTAGCGCGCGCCGAGATGCCATGCCTGTGCTCTATGACATGTCCACAGTGGGAGGGCTGCCATCATGAGGAGATCACTTTTTGCCGTCGTAGGAGCAGCTTTGCTTCTTCTGGTTATCGCGCTGTTGGGCCAGCGCTGGTTCGCTCGCACCAGCAGAGAGCTCGCTCCCGCTGCACTGGGCGAATCCTCTGGACGAGAGCTAGAGCAGGTAGTTGCCAGTGGTACTCTGCTCCCTGCCCGCTGGAAAAAGCTGAGCTTCTCGAGCGGCGGCATGCTGTCGAGCCTTGACGTAGGTGTGGGCGCCGAGGTGGCAGTTGGGCAGAAGCTGGCCAGTCTGGAGACGCGAGAGCTCGAGCTTGCAGTGGCACTGGCGGCCAACCAGCTTGAGGCTCAGGAAGCCGTTCTTGCGGCTCTTGAGCAGGGTCCTTCATCGGCCGAGTTCATGGCGGCACAAGCCAGCTATGATGCGGCCGTTGCTGCCTACGAAAAGCTGCGAGCCGGGCCCAGCCCCGAGGAGATCACGATGGCTGAGGCCGACTTGAAAAAGGCGGAAGAAGCGGTGCGCCGCGCGCAAGGCGCCTATGACGCCGTGCGTAACCTGCCGGACATCGGTGCACGCCGCGAGTCAGTCGAGTTGCAGGAGGCGACCCTGGATTATGAACGTGCCAAGGCACAGTATGCCCTTGCTGTGGCCAAACCGGACCAGGCTGAATTGAAGCAGGCGGAAAGCCAGGTGGCTGCTGCCAAGGCCCGGCTGGATGCCCTGCCGGCTGAGCTGCGCGCGGCGCAATCCGCCGTTGCACGCGCCGAGCTCGATGTGCAGAGCGCACAACTCGCTTTGGAGCAGGCAACCCTATCTGCGCCGTTTGCCGCGACCGTCACGACGCTGCATGTGCAGCCTGGAGACATGATCAGCGCCGGCAGTCCGGTGCTGACACTTGCGGATCTAGGTGAGCTTCAGGTTGAGCTTGATCTCGATGAATGGGGTGTTGCCAACGTGCGGCTCAATCAATCGGTGGATTTGGCCATCCCCAGCCTCGACAACCTGAGCCTGCGTGGGCGGCTGGTGTCAGTAGCCACAGAACCCACGACAAGCGCCGTAGGTGCGGTGTCCTACAAGGCCCTCGTGGTTGTGGAGAAGCAGGAGCCGGCCTTGCGTTGGGGCATGACAGCGACCGTCAAATTCCCCAGACCTACCGGTCGTGCGGAAGGCTAGCCAGGGACGGAGTCAGGAATGACGCAGGCAGCGCCCGCCCTCGAGGCTTTCAGCCTGAGCAAGACTCGACGGGCAGCCAACGGAGAGTCTCGTATTTGGCGCAGCCCGGATATCGTGCTGCAGCCAGGTGAGTTCGTGGCAGTGCAGAGTCGAGAGTCAGCAGACCTCGCACTTCTAATGGGGATCTTGTCTGGATTGGTGCCCGTTGCAGGCGGAGTGTTGCGCATCTGCGGCCAGGCGCTAGAGGATCTCCCCCGGCAGCAACGCGCGCACAGTCGAGCCCGCAAAACCGGCCTGTTGTTCCGTGACCCGAAGTTGCTGCCCAGTCTCGACTTACTCTCGAATCTCGTGCTGCCTCAGCAAGCCCGTCCAGATGTATCAGCCCGCTGCGCGCGGGAACGGGCCAAGGCCTTGCTCGAACGGCTTGGGATTGGCCATCTGCAAGCCAAATCCGTATGCAACCTGACGCCATTGGAGGGACAGCTCGTGTCCCTGGCACGTGCGTTGGTGAACTCACCCTGTGTACTGCTGGCTGACGATCCCACGATTGGCCTGGATCTCGATGATGCGCAACGCTTGCTGGCGTCAATGCGGCAAATGTGCCAGGAACAGCATGTGGCAATTCTGCTTGGAACCTCCCGCGCAGACGTCGCCCAATTCGCAGACCGCGTCATTCCGTTGCCACACGATCCGGGATTGCTTCCCCCAGCTGCGGAGGATGTCGGCGCCAGTGATTTTCTCTTTGATGTGTACGAGGCAGAGCTTGCGCCATTCATAAAGCCGGCAGCGCCGCTGCTCAATCTTGCTGCCAAGCCCCTCGCCTATACAGCGGTCGTATCCTTGCTGATCATCTTCCTGACCTTCTTTGGTCTGAACATGGCCGGCTTTGGCCGGCATGGTGGGACGGTCCAGGCC
>Ga0209609_10001293_pt1 | contig 14544 bp, 11 predicted proteins | sample LakKivw325mmetaG_FD_184136 | JGI IMG/M metagenome (GOLD analysis project Ga0209609, IMG submission 184136) | Anoxic lake water microbial communities from Lake Kivu, Rwanda to study Microbial Dark Matter (Phase II) - Lake Kivu water 325m metaG... | ecosystem: Environmental > Aquatic > Freshwater... | reverse complement strand
GTTTTCCCGTTCAATGATTCGTTGACTAAGTTTAAAATTAAAGGTAAAAACTTGAAAAAAATATTTAGTAATTTCATGAGCAATGAAAACAGAATGAAGGATGGCGAGTGCTACCAGATAAATCATGAAGTGAAAGCTATTTACAATGAAACAAAAAATATGCTCGAATCAGTAACTATTAATAATAAAGAAGTACAGGATGAAGGAGAATACACAATTTCTCTCCAGGGCTATCATGTAGATAATTGTTTCAAAAATCTTAACATAACTTACGAAGAACTTAGCCGGTTGGAACAACCAAAACTTATTACAACTTCTGTAAGAGATGTTGTTGAGGAATATTTGAGAAATCATCAGAACATGTCAAGCAATATAGAAGGCAGGCTTATATATATAAAATGAATTTTATTCGATAAACTGGAGTAACTTTTCCCCAAAAATTACGTTTTATACAGTAAGGGACTAAATAATGAAAAAATTTTTGACTACGATTTTAATATTAGTAATATTTTTTCCCATTTCTCCTATCAAAGCTTTACCTTCGGAAGAAACAAAAATAATTGGCTTTGGCCTATCTTCTGGAGAATTTCTTGCCCCAAAAGGAGTTGCAATAGATGAAAATGGAAACATATATGTACTCGACTCAGGCAATTACAGGATACAGGTTTTCGATAATAATGGAAACTTTAAATTCATGTTCGGAGGCAAGGGAAATGAGCCATTTCAGTTTATGCAACCTGCTGGTATTGCCGTAAAAAACGGCAAAGTCTATATCACTGACGGTTATGCAGATATTCCTGCCTCAAATAAAGTTGTTGTGTATGATACAAATGGGAAATTTCTTTTTACTTTTGGGGAAAGGGGAGGAGAAGAGGGAAATCTCACCGCACCAACAGGGATTGCAATAGATGAACAAAAATACATTTACGTTTGCGATATTGGAAATAAAAGAATAGAAAAATTCACAGAAACTGGCAGATTTATTAAAATACTCGGCGAAAATATAGTGGATTCACCAATGGGGATAAATGTAAAAAACGGAAAAATCTATGTAACTGACTGGAAAAATAGCAAAATATTTATTTTTTCTTCACAGGGTTCAAAAATTAAAGAGTTCTCTTACGAAGGGCTGGATATTCCGACAGGGATCGCCGTTGATGATGATGAAAACATATATGTCGTTGATAGCGGACTAAACGCATATATTTTAAAATTCAATAAAGAGGGAAAATTTCTAAAGCAAATTGGAAGTTATGGCGTGGGACATTGTGAATTTCTCAGTCCATATGGAATTGCAATATTTAAAGATTTAATGATCGTTACAGACCAAGACGGGTCAAGAGTAGAAACTATAACAAAAGAAGGAAGTTTCCTCTGGGAAATAAGGAGTCCGTTTTTCAGAAAAGAAGCCGTGAACCTGCCATCAGATATGACTGTAAAAGATAACATTTACATAGCAGATTCGCTTAACTGGAGAATACTTGTTTTAAATAAACAAGGAGAGTTTGTAAAGGAGGTCAAAGATATAAATGGGATTCCTGTATGGATGACTAAAGCCAAGAAAATCTTTGATAGAATTGATATGCCATTTATTAAATATCCCATTTTCATAAAAACTTTAAATAATGGCGACTTTCTGGTGGGTGACTTCGGAAAATCACAGGTTTTAAGTGATGAATCAGGTAGACCTTCGCTTTTTCCTTATTTTAGATTCTTAATAATAGATCCGGATGGAAATTTCAAAAAATCTTTTGGTGACCCTGATAAATGTCCTGTAGTCGATGGAATGGATATTGATGAGGCCAAGAACGAAATTTATGCCGCTTTTCGTAGTGAAATATTTGTCTTCGACTTCACCGGAAACTTTTTAAGGAAAACAAACTTAACAAGTTATAACTTCGGGTTTGTACAGGATATTTACCTTAATGGTGAGAGTTTTTTGGCAAGCTTTTACCCGTCAGGAAAAGTTGCGGAATTTTCAAGAGACGGAAAATTAATAGAAATAATTTCAAGTTTTGGTACAGAACCCGGTAAGACAAGCTATCCGCATCAGATAATATCTGATGAAAATAATAATATTTACATCACGGACTCGGGCAATGCAAGAATCCAAATCTTTGACAAATATAGAAATCTCAAAGATTATTTTGGAACAAGGGGCACAAGGATGGGAGAATTCATACATCCCGTTAGAATTAGCCTTACAGAAAAAGAAATTTTCGTTCTTGACGACTACACCGGAAAAATTACTGTATTTGAAAGAGAGACAAAAAAGCCCACTCAGACACTTTGCGAAACAGGTATAAAAGAAGGAAAATTGCTATTCCCGGTTGCAGTTGCCTCTACAAGCACAAAAGAGGTTATTGTGCTTGATGGTTACCTTGGGCTGATTCATAAATTCGACCAGGATGGCACTCCTTTATTTAAATTTGGCACAGATATCGATATAACACAAAGATTCTCCTCCACTCCTTTGTTTAATTATAATGGGAAAATTGCAATAGACGAAAACGATAATATCTATGTGACTGTCCCATATACTGATTTTATATACATATTTGATAAATTTGGCAACACTGTTGACGGTATTCCCTGCGAAACATTTGGAATGCAAACACCTTTCGGTCTGTTCATCGGAAAAGACAGGATTTATGTTACGGATGCATCTTTAAGTTCTATATTCGTATTTGATAAAAAATTCACAGGTCTGCTGTTCAGTTTTGGAAATCTTGGCACTGAAACTGGCCAGTTAAACTCCCCATGGGGGATTACAGAAGATACAGAAGGCAACATTTACATAGCAGATTCAGGGAACTTAGAGGTTAAAATATTCGATAGTTTTGGAAAATTCATAAAAGAAATTCCTATCAAATGTGATTATAAAGAGCCCCCATTTACTCCAACTGATATATTTTTTTATGAGGGATATTTATATGTGCTTGATTCATATAATCATCAGATTATCCTTATGAATAAAAAGGGGGAAACAGTTGCAACTTTTGGAAAAAAGGGAGGCCCTGCAACAGACTTTTCCGGTTTCAAAGGAATTGAATTTTATAATAAGGACTATGGAGAATTTCTATATCCGCTGGGCATTTTTGTACGAGATAAAAAAATATACCTGGCTGACACGTCGAATTTCAGGGTTCAGATAATTCCTCTTGATATTTTCTTTGATATAATACCTCCTGAGATTTCCGTAAAAAGTATTCCATCAAAATTCATAAATAAAGATTCTTTTGAATTTATTTTTAAAGTAAGTGACAATAAAAGTCAGGAAGACAAAATTAGCATCTATATAGATATAAATGGAAACGGTTTTAATAAAATCATCGGAAATACACTTCAACTTAAGAATCTTAATGAAGGTCCTTACAGGATATTTGCAAAAGCTGCCGATCCTGCAGGAAATGAAAGCGATACAATTAAAATAGAGTTTGTTGTCGATTTTACTCCTCCTCAGATAAATATCAACTTTCCGGATGTGACGGAAAATGAAAAAATAAAATTAAATGGAAATGTATCAGATTCTATAAGCGGCGTGAAAGAACTCAAAATAAAAAGTAATTCGTTAAAAATTGAAAATAACGGTTCTTTTTCCACAGATCTAAATCTAAACCCTGGATTAAACGAGATATCAGTTGAAGCAACGGATCTTGCAGGTAATAAAACTTCAAAAACCGCCAATATTTACAGAAAGGTAACCATAATTTTAAAAGTAGGGCAGAATAAATTTACTGTGAATGGCGTGGAAGGATCTCTCGATGCCCCACCTATCATAAAAAATGAAAGAACACTGGTCCCGATAAGAGCAATCGTAGAAGCACTTGGTGGAACAATAATATGGAAAGATTCTGAAAAAAAGGTAACAATTTTGCTTAAAGATAAAAAGATTGAGCTCTGGATCGGAAAAAATATGGCAGTGGCAAATGGAGTTATGAAACTGATAGATTATTTAAATCCAAACATTGCCCCTGAAATTATCAATGGGAGAACAATGATACCTCTAAGGTTTGTGGCTGAGAATTTAGGTTTTAACGTACAATGGGAAGAGGCAACAAAAACAATTACCATTAAGAACTAAATATTACAAAGTCCGCTCAACGGTTATAGAACACTCAGTCATAAGTGCCGCGATAGCTCCAATTGCGGCAAGAGCCGGGGCAAAAAGTAAACCTACAACTCCCACTGTTACGGGAAAAACTGCAATAATTTTCCCGTCTTTGTCCTTAATTGTAATCTTGTTAACATTCCCTTCTCTTAACAGTTCTTTAATCTTTGCGACAAGATCTTCCCCATTGATCTTAAATGTTTCCTCGCGTTTTTCCGCCATACCTTCCTCCTTTTTCATAATTCGGTGCCTGGCACTTTGCTATGAAAATTAAGAATCTTTTAAAAGCTCTTTATACCTGAAGCAGGTAACAAGGTGGTCATTTATAAGACCCACTGCTTGAAGGTGAGCATAGATAATTGTTGAACCTAAAAACTTAAAACCACGCTTTTTCATTTCACTGCTGATTTTATCTGAAAGTTCTGTTTTTGCAGGAATTTCGCTTAAACTTTTCCAACCTCCTACAACGGGTTTAAAATCAACAAAATTCCATAAATACCTGTCGAAACTTCCGAACTCCTTCTGAATTTCGAGAAATCTTTTTGCATTATTTATTGAAGCTTCTATTTTAACTCTGTTTCTTATAATCCCTGAATTATTCATCAGCATATCGACATCTTTCTCAGTAAACTTTGCAACACTTACAGGGTTAAAGCCTTTATATGCATTTCGGTAGTTCTCCCTTTTCTGGAGTACCATATACCAATTCAAACCAGCCTGAGCAGACTCAAGAACAAGAAATTCAAACTGTTTGATGTCATCATGAATGGGAGTCCCCCATTCCTCATCATGGTACTTCATGTACATTTTATCCCGTAAACACCACAAACATCTTTCCATAAATTCTCCTATTCAAAAACTTTTCTCATTAAAGTATATTACAAAAAAAATTAATCCATATAATAAAATTGTGAGAACGGGTTCAATAGATTTACCACTGCATGGAGGACAGGCACCTTCATGGCTATTTAACAGGATGAAAAAGCTCGCAAGAGAAATCACCCTCGCAATAATCATTGAATACGGAACTGACGAAGTGTTAAGAAGGCTTTCAGACCCCATCTGGTTTCAATCCTTTGGGTGCGTGCTTGGATTCGACTGGCACAGTTCAGGAATAACAACGACTGTAACTGGAGCGTTAAAAGAAGGGTTAAAAGATGAAGAAAAAAATATTGGCATCTTTTTTGCGGGAGGAAAGGGTAGAAGAGGACTCGAAACTCCCAAAGATATTGAAAAAGCAGAGAACAAGAGTTATATAAGTACGGAAACTGGAAACTACCTTGTGAGATCCTCAAGGCTCGTGGCAAAAGTTGATGCCAATGCTCTTCAGGATGGATACAACATATATCATCATTTTATGGTGTTTGACAAAAAGGGTGGGTGGACAGTTGTGCAGCAGGGCATGAAAGTTGAAAAGAAATATGCCAGAAGATACCACTGGTCGTCTGATGGACTTAAAAGTTTCACAAGTAATCCTCACAAAGGAATAATAAGTGAAAAAACTGAAAAACCACTCAACCTTGTCGATCAAGAAATAGAAAAAACAAGAGAAAACATAGTATTTATTTCAAAGGAAGATGCAAACTCTGTCATCAAAGAGCTAAAAAGCATCGTTTTACCTGCTCACCACCCTCTGTACCCAGGGGATTTTAATGCAAATTACCTGAGAAAAATTCTCAGAAAAACAAGGGAAATAAACCCGAAGAATTTTGAAAATCTCTTACTCGTTCAGGGAGTCGGCGAAAAAACTTTAAGAGCACTCGCTCTGCTTACAAACATAATTTTCAAAAGCGAGCTATCATTTAGAGATCCAGCTTTATTTTCATTTGCACACGGGGGTAAAGATGGTTACCCCTTCCCTGTAGATAAAGAAACTTACGACAAATCAATAGAAATACTAAAATCCTCAATAACCCGTGCAAAGCTTGGGGACGTAGAAAAGATAAACGCATTAAAAAGACTTAAACAATACACGAGTTTATAATGCAATACAAGACCATAAAACAAGAAATCTCTGTAAAACAAGCAATTAAAAAATCCATATTCATAGGAACGGCTGCATCCGTTGAAACCATAGAAGAGGCAAAAGCATTCATTAAAAAAGTTAGAGAAAAATACAAAGATGCAAACCACAATGCATTTGCTTATAGGATAGGAAAGGAAGAATCTCTTTTTTCAGACGACGGCGAGCCATTAAAATCAGCAGGAATGCCTATATACAATGCAATAAGAAGCGCAAAGATTACAAATGTTGCGATTGTTGTGACAAGGTATTTTGGCGGAACAAAGCTCGGCATTGGTGGACTTATACAGGCATACGGAGGGACTGCGAAATACGCAATAGAACAAGCAGAAATTGAGGTCAAAAGAGTCCAGAAGAAGGTTTACCTTGAACTGCCTTATAGTGATATTCAGCTTGTCCTACACTTTATTAAGAAGTTCAATGGGATCATTTTAAAAAGAGATTTCAAGGAATCGGTAACTATAACCGCTGAAATTGATGAAGATCTGTTTGAAGAATTTTCACAGAATATATTATCTCGGTCAGGTCTAGTAAAATTCAAAATTTTAGAATAATTAGAGCTCGGTGCCTGACACTGAATTCTAAAAAAGATATCAAAATATTTTAGAATAATTATATTTTGCATATAATAGATTTGAGGAGGCAAAATATGGGAACAAAAGGTAGAGAAATTGTGGGAGTGAACCACGAGAAACTAATAAATCTTCTGAACAAGGCTCTCTCTGATGAGTGGCTTGCATACCATCAGTACTGGGTTGGAGCAGCCGTTTTAAAAGGTCCTATGCATGGCGAGGTAGAAAAGGAACTTGCTCAACATGCAAAAGAGGAATTTGGACATGCGGAGATCCTTATAAAGAGAATCATACAGCTCGGTGGAACACCTGTACTTAAGCCTGAAGACTGGTACAAACTGTCAAACTGCGGCTACACTCCACCTGAAAATCCTGACACTAAGGCGTTGCTGATGCAGAACATTAAAGGCGAGCAGTGCGCTATTGACGTTTATAAGAAACTAATTGAATTCCTCGACCATAAAGACATTATTACCAAGCATCTTATTATAGAAATCCTTGAAGATGAGGTAGAGCACGAGGAAGACCTTGAAGTACTTTTGGAAAACCTGAAGTTAATGAAGGGCAAATAACCAATTTTTAAATTGTATTTCAAAACATCCGGCTGGCTTCAATATCCCGGATGTTTTTTATTAACAGTGCTAAAATATTTTTTATTTTTTGCCTGCACTAATACCTGAAACCCAGCCAGAGCTCCATGCCCACTGCAGATTGTATCCACCTGAATCACCATCGACATCAAGTATTTCACCTGCAAAATATAAGTTCTTCACAATTTTTGATTCAAGAGTTACTGGATCAACATCTCTTGTGTCGATTCCGCCTGCCGTAACCTGCGCGTCCTTAAATGAGAGCGTATCGGATACTTCAAATTCCCATTCGGTTAGATGATCTATGATTTTGTGCAGTTTATCACTGGAGATTTTTCCTGCAGGCATGTGAATATTATCTAAACCCGCGTCCTTAAGCAGTATCGGTATTATTCTCTTATTTATCAAACCTATCAGAAGGTCATGAATAGACCTGTCTCCGTGAGATTGTGAATAGTTCTTTAAAATTTTTTCAATATTTGCTCTATCCAAATCAGGCAGTATATTTATCCTTATTTGAACTTCTCTTCCATTTTTAAGTTCGACTGAGGCAATTCTACTGAGCTTCAAAATTGCAGGACCTGATGCTCCAAACCTTGTAAACAGTACTTCCCCACGAGTTTTTTCTACAGACACTCCATCAACATATATCTCTGCCTCTCCATCAAATCTCACTCCAGCGAGTCCTTTCAAACCGGCAAAGTTAAATTTGAGCTGAACAAGAGACGGCAACGGATTTACTATCTTATGGCCGAGATTCATTGCAAGATCGTATCCTGATCCATCTGAACCGGTAAAAGGCGCGGCTTTTCCACCGCAGGCAAGTATAAGTTTTTGGGATTCTACAATATTCCCCTGCAAATCTGTAATTTCAAAAACATTTTTTATCTTTCTGATACCATTAACTTTAAAGTTTGTAATAATTTTTACATGGTTTTCGTCGAGTGCGAACCTCAGTAAATCAAGCACTGAAGATGCCTGAAGCGACATGGGATATATCCTGCCGTCATCCACCACTGTTACAGTGAGGCCGAGTTTGTCAAAGAATTTTATAGTATTCTCGTTTGAAAATTGCTTGAGAATATCTCTAAAAAAACCTCTGTTTAAGCTATAAAAATTTTTGTCTCTCATGACAAGATTTGTAAGATTACATTTTCCATCACCTGTCATAAGAAGTTTTTTACCTATCCTTTCGTTTCCTTCAATTATGCATACGTCTCTATTACAACTGGATGCAGATAGAGCAGCCATAATGCCCGCAGGTCCTCCACCTACGACTGCGACTTTATGATACACTCGCTCTTTCATATCATATTTTAATGAAGTAAAACATTACGACAAATAAACTATTTTACAAAAAGAGAGGGCATCTTTAGAAAAAAAATAATTCTTCCTGTAATAAAAATAGCAGACAATAAGTCTTCAAACTCTAAATTTTCAGTAATAAATATCCTTTCTTGACATAGAGTTAATTATAAATAAAATGAAGAGATGAAAAAGAAAAAAATAATTTTTTTATATACAATTATCGCAATTATTGCAGTAGTAGGAGTACTGTTCGGATTAAGATACAAACAGACTGTTAGCGGCATGTTAACATCAAAAGAGGTCCTGAGCTGTGATACGCCAATTGCTTCGGCAATAAGCATAAATAACAAAATTGTTACTGCAACTTCGGATGGTAATATCTATTTTCTTGATAACACTGGTAATATTTTGCTACAGAAGAACCTACAATGCCATATATTCTATATAAACAAAAGTCCTGATAACAACTACATCCTGATAGGAGGAATTGAATTTAACATCTTTGACAAAGATGGTAATGCAATCCTTACAAAGGGGTTAAAAGATCATATTCCGTTTAAGGGAGATTTCCTCGAAGGAGAAAAAATAAAACTTGTCTTCCAATCTCTCAATGACCTTTCCTATACAGCATTAACAGTGGATTTAAAGGGAAAAGTATTACAAACTGAAAATTTAAATGACCTTGGGGAAAACAATTTTATTGATATCTCAACTCAGGGCAGAATATTGTACGCAGGGGAAAGAGGAGAAGTGTATCTTATAGAGAACGGAGGCTTTATAAAGGACGCGAATATAGATACAAAAGTCTCGATTATACATAACATATTTGGTTATTTTGTCGGAACTGATGGAATAATTGCAGGTTATAAATATTCTGATGACCCTGAGGCACAGGTTCCTGTGTACTTCTACGATTCAGATCTAAATTTAATTAAAACGATTTCTTTTAAAGGGAATATAAATAATATAACGGTTGAGAAAGATACAGTAACGCTTTCAACAGATCAAGGAATCTTTACCTATTCAAGTAAAGGAGAAGAAGTTGCATCTAAAAATGAATTCGGGTTTAATGCATTTAATTTCTCAAGGAATGATAATTTCAAAACATATTCCTTTTTCAAAAAAACACAGAAAGAAACAGCTTCCTTTGTTTTTAAAATAGATCTTTTTGACAATAGAGATAAAGAAATAGGCTCTTACCTATGCCCATCAGATTCAATACCGCAAATCTTTATATCTGATAAATCCTCTCTTGTGATCTTTATAAATAAAAACAAAATGGAATTTATATACAAAGATTAAGAGGGTGATATATGAAAATTGATGTATCACACCTTACGCATGAAGATGCAGAAAAACGTCTAAAAGACTTAAGGAATCTAATAAACTATCATAACTATAGATACTACGTTCTTGATAGTCCTGAAATTTCAGATTTTGAATACGATAAGTTATTCGAAGAGCTGCTTGAAATTGAAAAGAAATTCCCGGACCTTATAACGGTGGACTCCCCCTCACAAAAAGTTGGTTCAGAGCCACTTGCTGAGTTTAAAACAGTTGAGTACAGGATCCCGATGCTTTCCCTCGGAAAAACCTTCAATAAAGAAGATTTGATAAATTTTGACAAAAGGGTAAAAAAAGAGTCTGGAGTAGATAACATAGAGTACGTTACTGAGTTAAAAATGGATGGACTCGCAATATCAATAAGATATGAAAATGGTATGCTTGTGCAGGGGGCTACAAGAGGAGATGGAGTTAAAGGGGAAGAAGTAACTCCAAACGTAAGGACTGTTAAAAATGTACCTCTTAAACTCATAGGAGATGATGTTCCCGAAGTTGCGGAAGTGCGCGGAGAAGTAATAATGCATAAAAAAGACTTTGAAGAACTTAATAAAGAAAGAGAAAAAAACGATGAACCCCTTTTTGCAAACCCGAGAAATGCTTCAGCAGGTTCTATAAGGCAGCTCGATTCCAAAATTACCGCTCAAAGAAAACTACAGATGATTGCCTATGGCATTGGTGAAATTTCAGGAAAAGAATTTAACGCTCAATTAGAAATACTTCAATATCTTACAAAAATTGGTTTCAGAGTAAGCCCAGAATATGCTCTTTGTAAAAACATAGATGAAGTAATAAAAAGATGCGAATATCATAGCCTTAAAAGGAGTGTTTATCCATTTGAAGTGGATGGAGTTGTTGTTAAAATAAACGACATTAAACTTCAGAAAAAACTTGGAGCAACTTCACATGAACCAAGGTGGGCAATTGCCTACAAGTTTCCGGCAGAAGAAAGAGAAACAGTTGTAAGGGATATCATTGTGAATGTCGGAAGGACAGGCGCACTCACCCCCGTCGCAATATTTGATCCTGTTGAACTTGAGGGTTCAACTGTCTCAAGGGCAACACTGCATAATGAAGATCAGATCAAAATGCTTGATATAAGAGTAGGAGACCATATTATTGCAAGGAAAGCTGGTTCAGTGATACCTGAAGTTGTAAGAGTCATTCCTGAGAAAAGAACTGGTAACGAAAAGCCTTTTTTAATGCCAGATAAGTGCCCTGTCTGTGGAGGACCTGCCGTGAGGCTTGAAGGTGAAGCAGCTACTCGCTGCATAAATGCATCATGCCCTGCACAAGTAAAAGAAAGGATTATCCATTTTGTCTCAAGAGAAGCAATGGACATAGAATCAATAGGAGAGAAGCTTATAAAACAGATGGTAGATAAAGGTATTATAAAGGATTACGCAGACCTTTACTATCTCAAAAAAGAAGATATGATGAAGCTCGAGAGGATGGGAGACATACTTGCAGATAAAATATTGAGAAATATTCAGGACAGTAAAACAAGGCCGCTTTCAAATCTTGTTTTTGCTCTGGGGATATTTCAGGTAGGAAAAAGAACTGCTGAACTTCTTGTAGAGAAATTCAAAAGTATTGATGAGCTTGCAAATGCACCTCTTGAAGATATTTTAAAGGTTGAGGGTGTTGGTCCCGTGACTGCTCAGAGCATAAAAGACTTCTTCGATGCAAAAGAGAACATTAAAATAATCGATAAATTGAAAAAAGCCGGTGTAAAAACTTCTGCACGGTTAGAAAAAAAAGCAGAGGGTCCTCTTAAAGGGTTTGTGTTTGTTTTCACAGGGACTCTCAAAGAGTTCACGAGAGGGGAAGCCGAGAAAATCGTCGAAAGTTTTGGAGGAGAAGCTGCTTCATCTGTATCAAAGAGAGTTAAGTATGTGGTTATAGGAGAAGATCCGGGTTCCAAACTTGATAAGGCAAGAGCACTTGGTATAAAGGTAATCGACGAGGAAGAATTTAAAAAGTTAATTGGAAGGTAAGATATGTTTGACATCGAAAAAATAGAACGTCTTGCAGCTTTGAAGCTTCAGGGTAAAGAAAAAGATGCTATAATAAAGGATCTCGAAGAAATCTTAAATTACTTCAATATTCTTAAAGAAGTTAACACCGAAAATATAGAACCACTTGTTTATACAAAGGGAACGAAACTCTTCCTGAGAAGGGATGAAACTGAAAAAGGATTATCATTAGAAGAAACTGAAAAGAATAGAGAGCTATTCGGCGATAATTTCTTCAAGGTGAAAAAGATTATTGGAGAATGAGATGGATATAACAGAACTGACGGTAAAAGAAACTGTAGAAAAGATAAAGAGAAAGGAAATTAGTGTTAAGGAAACAGTTCAGGCATATCTAAAAAACATTGATGAAAAAGATAACAACATCAGGGCTTTTTTATCAACAAACAAGGAAGAAACTTTAAAAGAAGCAGAAGAACTTGATAAGGAAAGCGAAAAAAATGGTCATATATTTGGCATCCCTGTTGCAATAAAAGATAATATAAATGTGTATGGCACAGAAACTACTGCGGGATCTAAAATCCTTAAAGGATACATTTCTCCATACGATGCGACTGTCGTAAGAAAGATAAAAGAGGAAAATGGAATTATCATAGGTAAAACTAACTGCGACGAATTTGCAATGGGCTCATCGACAGAAAATTCAGCGTATTTTAATACAAAAAATCCCATAAATACAGATTATGTACCAGGCGGATCTTCCGGTGGTTCTGCTGCTTCTGTCGCAGCAAGAGAAGCAGCTGCAGCTTTTGGCTCTGATACAGGTGGTTCAATAAGAGAACCAGCCGCATTCTGTGGTATAGTTGGTTTAAAACCCACATACGGAAGAGTATCAAGATATGGACTTATTGCATTCGGGTCATCCCTTGACATAATAGGGCCTCTGACAAAAAATGTAGAGGACGCAGCAATTCTAACACGTGTAATTACAGGATTTGATCCCCACGACGAAACAACAGTAGCTTTGCCTCACGAGGATTATTTAAATTTTTTGAAAAAAGATATAAAAGGTAAAAAATTAGGGATTATAAGAGAAATAAAAGATTTTAATGTGCAGAAAGAAGTAAACCTGGCTCTTACAAATGCAATATCAAATTTAGTTAACCAGGGGTGCGAAGTTTTGGAGATTTCAATACCGCATCTTAAATATGCACTTCCAGCATATTATCTCATTGCTCCATCTGAAGCATCTTCTAACCTTTCAAGGTTTGATGGAGTAAGATATGGCCTCGAAGGAAACGGGGATAATCTAAGAGATTTTTACGAAGATACGAGGACAAAGGGGTTCGGAAGAGAAGTAAAAAGGAGGATTTTAATAGGAACCTTCGCGCTATCAGAGGGATACTTCGATGAATACTATCTAAAAGCATCAAAAGTTAGACAACTTATAGCAATGGATTTTGAAAAAGCCTTTGAAAATGTTGATGCATTGGTACTCCCCACTACCGCGACCACTGCATTTAAATTCAATGAAAAGAAAAGCCCTCTTGAGATGTATATGAGTGATATATTCACGATACCGATGAACCTTGCAGGAGTCCCAGCGATTTCAATTCCATTTGGGAAAGATGATAAAGGGCTTCCAATAGGTATTCAGATTGTTGGAAAATGGTTCAAGGAAGGAGAAATATTCAATATTTCTTATGCACTTGAACAATCGAAGGAGAAGGATTGTGTATAAACCGACCATAGGGCTTGAAATCCATATTCAATTGATGACAAATACGAAAATTTTCTGCGGATGCTCTACAGAACTTGTTAGAGTTCCTAACACAAATGTTTGTCCTGTCTGTTTAGGACTGCCTGGTGCACTTCCAGTACTTAATGAAAAAGTGGTTGAATATGGAGTAAAGCTTGGAATTGCGCTCAACGCATACATCAACAGATTCTCCTCCTTCTACAGAAAGAACTATTTTTATCCCGATCTCCCCAAAGGATATCAAATAACTCAATACGCAATACCAGTTGCAAAAGGTGGATACTTAGAGATAGGCATAGGACATCGAAAGAAAAAAATTCGCATAGAAAAAGCTCACATAGAGGAGGATTCTGGTAAATCAATCCACATGGGGGACATAACAGAATCAGAGCTCTCACTCATCGATTTTAACAGGTCAGGAATCCCTCTTATAGAGATTGTGACCTTACCTGATATTGAGACAGCGGAAGAGGCATATGATTTTCTGACACTACTTAGAAGTTACGTTAGATATCTCGGCGTTTCAACAGGGGACATGGAAAAAGGCGCTCTAAGATGCGATGTAAACATCTCTGTGTCCAAAGATGAGTTGAGAGGAACAAAAGTTGAGATCAAAAACCTTAACTCATTCAGAAGCGTCAAAAGAGCACTTGAATATGAAATAGAAAGACAGACAAAAGCGCTTGAGAGAGGAGATAGAATAGTTCAGGAGACGAGGCATTTTGACGAAAAAGAAGAGGTAACAAAACCGATGAGAACAAAAGAAGAACTGAACGATTACCGATACTTTCCCGAACCGGATCTCCCTCCACTCATACTTTCCGATGAATATATTGAAAATATTAAAAAAGAAATACCTGAGCTTCC
>Ga0209609_10001291_pt1 | contig 14562 bp, 18 predicted proteins | sample LakKivw325mmetaG_FD_184136 | JGI IMG/M metagenome (GOLD analysis project Ga0209609, IMG submission 184136) | Anoxic lake water microbial communities from Lake Kivu, Rwanda to study Microbial Dark Matter (Phase II) - Lake Kivu water 325m metaG... | ecosystem: Environmental > Aquatic > Freshwater... | reverse complement strand
CTGTTTCTTATGGCCGATGATCATAAATTATTGAACGTTATCGTTTGCTCATTATGCTTTTTTTGTACGTTTCGAGATTTTCCAGCATTACGCCAGTACCCTTAACGACGCACAAAAGCGGATCCTCTGCCAGAAAACAAGGAACGCCCGTCTCCTGGGAAATCTTTTCCGTGATATTTCTCAAAAGAGCACCTCCACCGGAAATTATCATTCCCTTGTCGATTATGTCCGCGGATAACTCCGGCGGCGTTTCCCTCAAAACCTGCTTTACGACGTGAATGATTTCGCCCAAAATGTCGGAGACGGCTTCGCAGATTTCGTTGGAAGAAATTCTTATGGTTCGGGGCAAACCGGAAATCAAATCCCTGCCGCGGACTTCCAAAATTCTTGACTCTTTCTCCGGCAAGGCAGTCCCGACTTTTATCTTTATTTCTTCTGCCGTCTGTTCTCCTATCGCCAAATTGTATTTTTTCTTGATGTAATCGGAAATCGCCAAATCCATCTTATCCCCGGCCACCCTCACCGAATGGCAGGTAACTATTCCTCCCAGGGAAATAACGGCTATTTCCGAAGTTCCCCCGCCGATGTCAACAATCATGTTTCCCGAGCAGGAATTAATGGGAATGCCCGCGCCAATTGCAGCCAAAATGGGCTCTTTGGCCAAAAAGGCCTGTTTTGCCCCGGCATTCAGGGCTGCTTCTATCACCGCTCTTCTTTCAGTACTTGTTATGCCGGCCGGCACCCCGATCATCAGCTCCGGCTTCAAAAATTTCCAGAAACCGGAAACCTTATCTATGAAATACTTAAGCATTGCCTGCGTTACCCTGAAATCGGCAATAACCCCTTCTTTAAGAGGACGATAAACCCTGATGGTGTCAGGCGTACGGCCAGTCATTTCTTTCGCCTCGTTGCCGATGGCTAGAATCCTGTTCTCTTCTAGGGCCACGGCCACAACTGAAGGTTCCTGCAGAACAACGCCTTTGCCGGGAAGAAAAACAAGAGAATTGCAAGTTCCTAAATCAATACCAATCTTTTTCATATAACGAGGATTAATTTATTAATCCGAAGTTGAAGAAGAGGACGAAATCCTCTTCGCTTTACTGATTTTTTAATTCTAAGATAAATTTTCATTTTTGGCAAACCTCTTGGTTAGAACTCCGGAAAAGAAAATGAGAATGCCGGAAAGCATGAAAATCAGAGGATAGCCGAAGGGCCCGATTATCAGTCCCCCAGCTAAGGCCCCGACTGCCGTAGCTAAAGGGGAAAATACCGTATCCACGGCTGCTGACTCCTCCGGATATTCCTTCAGTTTGATTGTCATGAGCCCTGACCTGCCAGCAAAGGCCATCAACCCTCCCAAATAACTTCCCAGCATGATTATAAACGTTGAATAAAAATTCAGAACGCCAACTAAACTTCCGAGAATGAATGAAAATATTCCCGTGATCTGACTGCCTTGACAAATGTTGATTTCGCTCCTGAACCTGGCTACTCTTTTTATCGCCCAGAGAGAAAGAGGCAGAAAAAACAAAGAAAGAACCGAATTGAAAATTAAAATCTGATTCTGGCTCCAGTGAAGTTCCTTCAAAAACAAAGCAAAGAAGGTGTTGTTGAATCCGGCCAAAATCAAAACTAAAAAAGAAACCAGAATGTAGGGTAACGTATTCTTGTATTTGATTTTTCCCAAAACTTTCAAATAGTTCTGGGAAACTTGCCGAATTTTTATTTTTTCCGTAAGCTGACTTGTCTTTTTCCTCAGGGAGGTAAAGCAAAAAACGGCATTTAAAATTTGTAAGACCAGACTAAGAATAAAAACACCGGTAAAATCAAATTTCCAAATAAACAAAGCGCCGACTGCCGGAGCTATGGCATCGGCATAAGAAGGGGCCGAATAAAACCAAGCGAATGCCCGATCCGGATTTTCCAGATGGGAACCCATTAAAATAGCTCTCGAGCTGACGAAGAATAACGAAGCTGAGATTCCCAAGATAATCTGGAGGAAATAAAAAGTGGTCATGTTTTGAAAGAAAATCAGACCGATTAGCAGAACAACATTCAATCCTTTCATCTTAGACCCTCCTATCTAGAGATTATCCATATAAAGTCCATGACAAAGACCTAAGCTATTTTGAATATTTTTTATAGTTTTGTCAAGTAGCAAACTTCCATACCTAAATTATCTATATATGTGGAAGTGCAGCTGGAAAAGAGCGCAAAGCGCTCTTTGACTACAGGCCTCTTTGAGATGGGATGAAATTTGTGATAAAATGATGAAAGTTGATGAAGTCAAATCTGGTCAATGAGGACTGTTTACTCAATGAAACTAAAGTTTCATTTCGACCTTCGCTTTTACATTTATAAATAATAAAAAGAATGAAGCTTGGTAAATGACGAAAAAAACACGCAGAATCATATTTTTAACCTTCCTGATTTTGTTTCTTTTTCTAGCTCCCGTGGCCATTTTATATTCCCAGGGCTACCGCATCGATCTGGAAAACAAAAAACTTACCAATACCGGCGGCCTTTTCTTTAAAATTCTGCCAAAACAATCCGAGGTTTATATTGATGGAACTCTGGAAAAAAAGACTGATTTTTTCTTCGGCTCTATTTTGATTGAGAACTTATTGCCCAGAAAATACCAAATAGAAATAAAAAAGGATGGTTTCCACTCTTGGCAGAAAAACCTGGAAATAAAAGAGAAAGAAGTGACTGAGGCAAAAAACATAATCTTATTCCCCCAGACAGTGGATTTCGACGTCATCAACCAAGGAACTAAAGATTTTTGGTTTTCTCCCGACCAAAAGAAAATAATCTTAAAAGAAAATGGACAATTCGGCTGGGCCCTGAAACTTTACGAGGTGGATAAAAAAATAAAGAGCCATTTGATTGATGAAATCGACATCTCCCTGAAGGAAGCAGATTTGATCGATCTGACCTTTTCCGATGACTCAAAAAAAATCTATCTGCAGGTCGGTACAAGAGAACAAATCGAGAATTTCACCTTGGAATTGGATAAAACACCAGCGGTCCTGACTGAAACAGAATCCGCTTTCCCCCCAGCTGAAAATTACGTTGCTTACAAAACAATAAACAATGACGTTTATTATTTGAGCGAAACGGGCCATCTTTTCAAGAACGGGGAACAGATCAATTCGAATCCCTTTCCGGTGAGACAGGAAACTCCGTATTCTTTGGAAATTTTCGCAAACTATATTTTTCTTAAGGAAAACGACGATCTTTATTTGTTTGATTCCGAATCGAAAAACTTCGATAATTTCGCTGAAGGAGTGGATGCCATTGAAATCTCTCCCGATCTCAAAAAACTGGCCTACGTCTCGAATAATGAAATTTGGATTTTCTTTCTGACGAACGTCTACGATCAACCAAGCAGGTCTGCCGGAGAAAAAGTCTTTCTGGTGAGGCTGGCTGATAAAATAACCGATCTTTTCTGGATAAATTCAGATTATCTTGTTTTCAGCGCAGGCGACAGAATCAAAATCAGCGAGACAGACAACCGGGACAGCCTGAATGTCATAGAAATCATCGAAACAAAAACTCCAGAAATATTCTGGAGCGAAAGCGAAAAAAGATTGTACGTTCTGACAGAATCTATCTTATACGGTTCCCGCAGTCTCCTCCCCTGATCCTATCCTCTTCTTGAATTCTTCCCATTTTATATCTCCTCCATTGGCCATACCGCAGATTTCCCTGAATTGGCAGTATTGGCATTGCCAGTTAGACGGGTAATCCCCCAACCTCTCAGGAACGACGTCTTTGTCGATTTTTGTTTTCAAGGTCTCCAAACTTTTCAGGAGAACGCGAGCCAGAGCAGAATCGTATTTAATCACAAATTCCTTAAGTTCGGAGGTGTCTTTGCTGACGTATAAAAGTATACCCCTGGGAATTTTGAAATAATGCAGGTAAAGTTGAATCTGGTTGACATTTTCTTCCTTGGGCTCCTTTAGATTCTTGAAGATCATGCTGTTCATGCTCTTGAAGTCAACCACGTAGAGTTCGTTGTTCAAAGTAATGATGGCATCGGCCCTGCCTGAAACCAATTCCTGGGGAGGAATGTTGACCTCGGAAGCCCTGACCAAACCCATGCTGAACAAGGTATTCAGAATCTGCATCTGGATGTAGTCGCCGTGATCGAACAACCTCAAAATCCTTGCCTCCATCTTTTCGCGGGGCACGTTCTTGAATTTAAAGAAAGTCGCACGGCCGCACTTGCCGGCATCAGTAATGTAAAAATGATGCTGCTCCCTGTCCCTGTGTCTGTCCAGATAAAATTGGTCAATGAGTTCCTTTAACATTGTGGTAAATTTTTATCTCTTAGCCCACTGCGGAGCTTTTCTGGCTCTCTTGAGGCCGAATTTCTTCCTTTCTCTCATCCTCGGATCGCGCGTTAAGAATCCGGCCTTTTTCAGTTTTTTCCTGAAATCCGGATTAAAAAGCACCAGTGCCTTGGCAATGCCGTGTCTTACCGCTTCTGCCTGCGAGTTTTGTCCTCCTCCCTTCACCCTTGCCACGACCTTAAACTGCTCTTCTGAGGACATCAGGGTTAAGGGAGACGATACCGTGTATTGAAGTTCCTTTGTCGGGAAATAACCTTCCAGCGATCTTTCATTGACCGAAAAACTTTTTTCCGCCTGAGGAAAAAGCCGTACTCTGGCAATTGAGGTTTTTCTTCTCCCCACTCCCTCGAAATACTTCTCTTTCTTCACTTTGGGTTTTTCCGTCTTTTTGGCAACGGAAACCCTCCTGGTCTTTTTCACTTTCGTCTCAGCCGGCTTTTTCGCTTTCTGCGTTGTTTTCTTGGTTCTTGGCATAAATGTTATTTCTCTATCTTTAATCTTTTCATCATGTTGGCTCTCAATTTATTCTTGGGAAGCATCCCGAAAACAGCTTCCTTCAAAACGTTGCCCGGATTCTTTTTAAAAAAATTCTTGAGAGACGTTTCTTTCAAACTCCCCAGATATTCGGAATGGCTGTAGTACTTTTTCTGCTCGAATTTCTTGCCGCTGAACTTGATCTTATCAACGTTTTTCACGACAATGACATCGCCGATATCCTTATAGCGAGCGAATTCCGGCTTGTCTTTGCCCATTAACAAAAGTGCTATTTCCACGGCTAACCTTCCCAATATCCTGCCTGAAGCATCGATTGTATGAGTTTTTCTTGTCATATCGAAATTTTAATTAATTAAAATCGAAGATAGAAAAGAGGATTTATCCTCTTTGACTTATTTTACCAATTCTACGAATGCCATTTTTGCGGCATTGGATTTGTTCTGGCCCAGTTTAATGATTCTTGTGTACCCTCCATTTCTCTCCTTATAGCGGGGACCGATTTCATTCACCAGTTTCTTCACCGCTTCTGGGGTGAAGAACTTAGCCAAAATTCTCCTCGTATGGATATCATTTTTCTTTGCCCGATTGATTTGTTTCTCCGCGAAGGAAGAAATTTCCTTGGCTTTGGCTTCGGTGGTTTTGATTTTTTCCCTCAATACCAAAGCTGCCGCCAGGGATTTCAAAAGAGCCTTTCTCTGATCTTTTTTCCTACTTAGTTTTCTTCCTCTTTTTAACTTTCTCATAGCGAGTTTTCGCTTGCGGAAACGAAGATGAAGAAGAGGATTATTTCCTCTTCGACCGTTTTACCTTTGTCGCTTTTTTCTTCTTTTTAGCTGGTTTTGCCTTCTTCTGAGGTTCCTTGGGAACCTGAACCGCTTTAGGTCTGAACGTCTCTGCCAACAGGGAGAAATGATTCACCAGAATCTCGGACGCCTGGAACATCGCCTCTTCCGGAGAAATTACGCCGTCCGTCTCAACCTCCAGGAACAGTCTGTCGTAATCGGTTCTTTCCCCGACTCTCATGTTTTCTATTTTATAATTCACCCTTTTGACCGGGGTAAAAATGGCGTCCAGGGGAATGGCGCCGATTTCCAACTTTTCCTTCGTCCTTCCTTCTCTCGAAGAATAACCTATTCCCTTCTCAATCTGAATTTCTATTTCCAATTCGGAGGATTTCGTGGTAAGGGTGGCGATGTGGCAATTCTTATTCACTAATTCCACCTGACTCGGCAATTCAAAATCGCTGCCCTTGACTTCCTTCTCACCCCTCACCTTGAGAGTCGTCTTCTGCGGTTCGGGACTGAAAAGCTTGAATCTTAATTGCTTAAGATTGAGCATTATCGTGATAACGTCTTCCATTACTCCGTTAATCGTCGAAAATTCGTGGGAAACCCCTTTTATCTTCATCTGGGTGACCGCTGCTCCCTCCAAAGAAGAAAGCAAAACTCTTCTCAGGGAATTACCGATCGTCACCCCGTAACCAGGGTACAATGCTTCTATCTCGAATAAGGCTTTGTTGCCTTCTTTTTTCACGATTTTTGGCGGATTGGATAGATTGATCATAAATTTTATTATATTATTTTGAATAAAACTCGAAAATGGATGAAATTTCTGCCGGCGGGGCAGCTTCCATTATGTTTGGAACTCCTGTGACCTTTCCCCCGAGATTCTCGGCGTCCAATTTAAGCCAAGACGGAGGCGTATGTTTTTTTAAACTCGTTGATAAATTTTTGAAAACAGTTTTCTTGGCGGAATTAGGCTTGACCTTGATCTCGTCTCCCTTCTTGACCAGATAACTGGGAATGTTCATCGCCTTGCCGTTTACCAGAAAATGGCGGTGAGAAATCAGTTGTCTGGCAGCCGCTCTTGAAGAAGCGAAGCCCAATCTGAAGACGACGTTATCCAGCCTGCTTTCTAAGGTTTTAACCAAAGTATCGCTGGCATCAGCCACTTTGCCGCGCGCTTTCAAAATTTGTTTTACGTATTTCTGGAATTGTCTCTCCTTCAGATTATACCAGTTTTTCAGCTTTTGTTTTTCCTTAAGTTCTTTGCCGTATTCGGAAACTCCTTTAATTCTCTTTTTTGCTTTGGGACCCGGGAAATACGGTTTCCTGGTCAGGGGGCATTTCGGAGACAAACACTTATCTCCTCTTAAAAAGAGTTTCACGCCCAAACGTCTACATTTTTTACACTTTGAATCTTCCATAATATTAAAAAATTACACTCTTCTCGCCTTCGGAGGACGGCAGCCGTTGTGGGGAATGGGAGTAACGTCCTTAATGGCCGTCACCTCCAGACCTCTGGCGACGAGCGATCTGATGGCCGATTCTCTGCCGGAACCTATACCCTTTACGAAAACTTCCACTTTTTCGATACTGAATTTCCTGGCTATTTCACAAACCGCCTCAGCCACTTTAGAAGCGGCAAAAGGGGTGGCTTTTTTAGTTCCCTTGAAGCCGATGCTGCCGGCACTCACCCAGCCCAAAGTATTACCTTTGGAATCAGCCAGGGTGATGATGGTATTGTTATAGGAAGAGGAAATATAAATTCTCCCCTCCTGTATCTTTTTTAGGGTTTCTACAGCTTCTTTCTTGGTCTTTCCCTCCGCTTTTTCTCCTTCTTTCAGAAGTTCCGCTTCGCTCTGTTTGATGATGCGTTTCTTTCCCATATTAGGTTGGCGTGGCCGCAGGTTTCCTGCCCGAGCCCACGGTCTTTCTAACGTTTCCCCTGACGGTTCTCGTATTGGTCCTGGTTCTTTGTCCTCTTACCGGCAGTCCTTTGATGTGGCGGATTCCCCTCCAAGCCCCCACGTCCTTTAATCTTTTGACGTTCATCATTATTTCCCTTTTCAGTTCTCCCTCGACTTTGTAATTCTTTTCGATGATGTCTTTCAACTGGGAAACTTCCTGCGTCGTCAATTCCGACGCCTTCTTATCGGGGTTTATTTTGGCCTGAGCCAGAATTGACCTAGCCAAAGAACGACCTATTCCGAATATATAGGTCAGAGCTATTTCTATGTGTTTGTTCTCGGGAATGTTGATTCCCGCAATTCTCGGCATGTTTATTTCTTATCCTTGTCTTTGTTTGTGTTTGGGATTTCTTTTGCAAATAACATAAACTCGCCCTTTTCTGCGGACGATTTTACAATTCTTACAAATTTTTTTGACTGATGGTCTTACTTTCATCGCCTTACTTTTCTCTGTAAACTATCCTGCCTCTCGTCTGGTCGTAAGGACTGACTTCCACGGTAACGCGGTCTCCCGGAAGAATCTTGATTCTGAACATCCTTAATTTTCCGGCCAAATGGCATAAAACTTCCTCTCCCGAATCCAATTTCACCTTAAAATGGGTACTGGGCAAAGCTTCGATAATCGTGCCTGTTTTTCTTAAGAAATTTTTATCCATTTAAGAGGCAATTTTCTAGTTTAGCAGAATCCGTAAAACTAGTCAACAATTATCTTGAATGTAATTTTATTCTCGTTTTTCGGCACCGATCTCACCCAAAATGGCCAAAGATTTACCACCGCCTTGGTAATTTTCGACTGTCCTTCTAAAAACATCTTGCTTTCTAGCAATGACTTACCCACTAAGGCAGTTTTAAATCCGGAAACATCGACATCGCTGTAAACCTTGCCGGAAATGTTCAAAGACATGACTATTTTGCCTGATTCCAGATTGACAGTATCGGCGGAATAATCCGTCTTCAGGCTTTCCTCATACAGAGTCTCGCCGCTTGAAACCTTGGCAGATATCGAATCCAGAACGAATTCGTTAAGGTCTTCTTTCTTGAAAATAAGCGTTTTGCAGGTTGTCTTAACTTGGGATTTGAATTCCGCCACCTCGGCTCCGGACGTAGCCAAAGAAATTTTATCCGTTATTTCGGTCTGAATGCTGTCTGGAAAATAATCGAAGACGGACGAGGTTTCTTCTGCCTGCAAATCGCTTTTCAATAAATCCTCGCACCCTGTTTTCGCCATTTTTGTCAGCGTGTCTTCTGCTAGAGTTAAGTCTTCTTTCGTCACCTTCGGTGCTTCCTCTTTCAATCCGCCCGACATGGCTTCGGAAGACTTGCCGTAAAACTTGGTGTATCTGTCCGTGCCGGCGAATCCCGGTATGGAAAAAGTAGTGGGGCTTATGTTGTATTCCGGACCGGTTTGATCGGCAATGACTCTGACGTCAATCTCACCGGGAACGAGTTTCCCTTTATCGTAAGTTCCGCCCGGAATCGTCACCTTTGCAGACGTCCTGAACACTTTACCGTCAGCTGAAACGAAACGGGTCGTGGCCACCAGAACCTGAGGCGATGTCGAATAAGCGTTGTATACTTTTATTGTTCCTTCAGCTTTTTCTTCCTTGGTGGTTTTGCCGGTAGCGGGAAAAGTTTCGGAAACCGTCTTATCTCTCTGGAAGAACTGTCCGGGAATTACCTTGGTTGATATATTAGCTTCTTTGGCCGACTTATCAACGGTTAATTTGGTATCCACGTTCAAGACGTCCGTCTCCGGCCAAATTTCTATTTCAGCTTTAGACAAAGTAAGATAGCAAAAAACTCCTATCACGATCAGAAGAAGGATCGAAGAGAAAATTATAATCTTTTTAAAAGGAAGGGTCGAAGTTTCGGTATCGAAACCTTTCAACTGCGGCTTCTGTTCCTCCTCCTTCCTTGTTTTGATTTCTTTCTCTTCTTTCTTCTCTTCTTTCTTTTCCTCCCTGATTTTTTGCGGTGGCAAAATATCGGTTACTCTTCTCTCCATAGTATTGATACAATACTCTATTATACAAAATTTACGGTTATTCCAAAACTGCCCGGATCCTCCTTACCCCGGCGCCCGATGATTCTTCCTTGGTAATCTTGAAATTACCCAGCTCAGAAGTTCTTTTTACGTGCGGTCCTCCGCAAATTTCCTTTGAAAAATCACCGATGCTGTAAACCTTAACGATTTTTCCGTATTTTTCTTCGAAAACTCCCATTGCTCCTTTTTTCTTCGCATCTTCCAAACTCATCTCTTTACACGCCACGGGTAAATCTTCCTTTATTTTTTGATTGACCAAATCCTCCACCTTTCTGATTTGTTCTTCGTTCAGTTTCTGCGGATAATTGAAATCAAATCTCAACCTTTCCGCGGTAATATTGCTTCCTTTTTGATAAACCTCACCGCCCAGAACCTTTCTCAGAACTGCCAGCATCAAATGAGCTGCAGTATGGTATTTAATCGTTTTCTCGGAATGATCAGCCAGACCTCCAACGAATTTTTTTTCAGCTCCTACCCTGGATATCTTCTGGTGTTCCTTGAATTTTTCATTAAACTCCTCAATATTAATCTTAATTCCTTTTTCCTTCGCCAACTCAATCGTCAGCTCCAAGGGAAAACCGTAGGTAGTATATAATTCGAAAGCATCCAATCCTTTTTCAAATTGCTTTAAGCCATCTTCCAGCGTCTTTTCAAACTTTTCTTCCTCATTCTGAATCACCGTCAGAATATCGCTCTCGTTCGATTTCAATTCAGGATAAACGTCTTTGTAAACCTCGATTGCTCTCTGAGCCAGAGGAATGAGGAAATCTTTGGGCAGATTCAGCAATTTGCCGTAACGGATGGCTCTTCTTAAAATCCTTCTTAAAACGTATCCCCTTTCCACGTTGGAAGGAAGAACGCTCTCTTGAATCAGGAAAATGGAACCCTTAACGTGATCGGCAATTATCCTTTTCGCTTTTTCGTTTTCCCCCGGAATTTCGTTGATAATGGGCAAAAACAAATCCGTCTCGAAAACAGAACTACCTCCCTCGGCAATCATTGCCAATCGCTCTAATCCCATTCCCGTATCCACTCCTTTTTGCGGCAATTGAGTCAATTTCTTGTCCTTATCCTGATAATATTCGTTGAAAACCAAATTCCAAACTTCAATCCCTTTTAAATGAATTTCCGTAGTCGGCCCGCAGGGTCCCTCCTCCCCAGTCGGCCCCCAGAAATTATCTTCCTTTCCTTTCTTCTGTATTTTATTTTCGGGAACTCCCAATTTCTTCCAGATTTCAATCGATTCTTTGTCTTCCGGCACATTCTCGTCTCCCTTAAAAACAGTGAAAATTGCTTCCTCGAGAGATAGCTTCAACTCTTTAAACAGAAACTCATAAGCCAGTTTTATCGCTTCTTCCTTGAAATATCCGCCGAAAGAAAAATTTCCCAGCATTTCGAGAAAGGTCAAATGGCTTTCATCTCCTACCTCCTCGACATCGGAAGTCCTGAAGCACTTCTGGCAGGAACAAACGTTTTTACCGTAAGGAGATTTCTCGCCAAGATAATAGGGTTTGAATTGTTGCATGCCGGCAGTAGTGAAAAGAACCGATGGATCGGAGGGCAAAAGAGAACTCGAGGACACGATTTTGTGTCCTTTTTCCTCAAAAAAAGATAAAAACTTTTCTCTTAAATCTTTAGAAGTCATTTATCGAGATAAATTGAAAATTTATCGAAGATCGAAATGAATTGAAAATTCATTGAGTATTAGCTGTATCTGTCAGCTACGGTTGAAGCAACGAAGGATTCCGGCTTTATTTTCGGTTCGAAGCCGTTGCCGCGGATAAGACCGATGACTTCCTTGATCATGTCGCGGGTAGCCCCGTTTTCTCCGACGTCGGCATGAATGTAGCGGAATTGATAATGAAAATTTCTGTTTTGTATCTTTTTCTCGAAATTTTCCTTAAGATACAGCGCCATCTGACAGGAGAGAAAAACCTCTTCCAGTATCCGCTGTTTGTAGTTGTAAAATTTTCTTCCCTTGTAGGCAATTTTCTTGAGGAAAAACCTGCCTCCCTCTCCCACTCTCAGAACAACGAGAACCACCGGGAAATGCGGCTCTTCTTCCGAGGAAGAATCGCAGCCGACGATGACATCGTAAAACTTCTCCGGCTTTTCGGAGATGTAATTAACCACTTCCTTAGTCACTCCCTCTATGTCCAGATTGCCCTTGCTTGGGCTGTAAAAATGACCGTTGAAAATCTTATCCGTAACCATAATGAAGATATTTTATCATAAATTTTAACCTAAATCAATGACCAAGCCCATTTAAAATGGGTGAAGGTGAAAAAGAGGATTTATCCTCTTTGACTAATATTTTTTACTATTCTTAAGAATTCATCCGCTTTCAATGAAGCGCCACCGATCAGCAATCCCTGGAACCCTGCTTTTTTGACGTAATCCAGGGCGTTTTCGGAATTGATGCTCCCGCCATATAAAACTACTTTATGATTTATCGCTTTCCTCATTTTCCTTGCTTTTTCTATGCTGCATGGTCTGCCCGTGCCTATGGCCGAAACCGGTTCATAAGCGACGATGACTTTTTCTGAAATTCCCTTCAGGCTTTCTCTCAACTGAACCGCATTGGCAATGCATAAAATAGGTTTTAACCCCGCAGCCATCACTGCCCTTAATTTTCTGTTCACCATTTCATCGGTCTCCCTTAAATATCTTCTTCTTTCCGAATGCCCGATGATTACGTATTCAACTCCCAGATTCTTCAGCATCGTCGGCGAAACCTCACCGGTAAAAGCTCCCCTATTTTCCCAGAAACAATCCTGAGCACCGTTTGCCCCCAAAGAACCGAGAAAAACAAAGGGAGGACAAACAACCACCTCTGCATTTTTTACTCCTTTGATTCCCCTCTTCACATAATCAAAAAGCCTCTTGGCCTCAACCAAGCTTTCGGGATTCATTTTCCAATTGGCAACAATAATTATTTTTTTCATTGACGTCTTAAATACTCGGCGGCTTTTTCCGGCTCGATGGTGGAAATCTCCATCCTGGTACCTATTTCAAATCCAGCCCAAGTTGCAGTCTTGGGGATTATCGTCCAGTGCCAGTGATAATGGGGATGTTCTTTGCCGTCGCAGGGGGCTGTATGCAGATAAAAATTGTAAGCAGGATCGGACAAGCCCTTATAAAGTTTGTTCAGGGCCGTGCGAAAGGCTTCTGCCAGCTGCAATTTCTCTTTTTCTGTGGCTTTTTCAAAATTGGAAAGGTGTCTTTTGGGAGAGACGATCATCTGGAAGGCCGCTTTCGAAGCGAAAGGACAAACGACCATAAAATCATTGTTCTCGAAAACGATTCTCTTCTTCGATTCCAGCTCCCATTTATTCATCTCGCAGTAAATGCATTTCCTCGTTTTTTTGTAATAATTTTCGGAATTATTAAGGGCTTTCGTCAAATCGGCATCGATCAAGGGCGTGGTGATTATCTGAGAATGGGGATGAGAAATCGAAGCTCCGGCCTCGTGGCCCTGATTGTGGAAAATCGAAATGTAATTGACGAATTTCTTATCCATCAAATCCAGATATCTTCTCTGATAAACGTCGAAAACCTCCTTGACCTCCGCAATTTTGAAAAGGCCCAGGGTTTTTTCATGGTCTCGGGTGACGACCACTTCGTGAAAACCGGCGGCATTCATCTTCTTATAAAAAAGCCCTTCGTATCTCTCATCCAACTCGGCATAGGGAATGAAGGCCGGGTATTTGTTGGGAATGGAAATTGTCGTCCAGTCCTTGGGGATCCCCCGCTTCGGAGGGATTTCCTTGCCGTGAGAAAAAACAACCGTGGGAGTTTCCTGGGTGTCGATTTTGCAAAAAGGACATTTATCCCGGGGAGATTCCTCGGCTTTCCTTTTTTCTTCCTTAAAAGTTTCCGGCCTCTTGGCACGACCCGTGGCAATCACTACCCAATCACGGCTTATCAGATCAAATCTTAATTCAGAAGGAAATTGTTTTTTTGAATAATTAACCATTGAAATAAATTTATTTATTGAGATATGAAATGAATTGAAAGTTCATTGATTGTAGATTCCCTTAATTGAATTCAACTTTATCTTCATCAAATCGAAGGCCATTTTGATTATGCTTTTGGGTTTAACCTTGCTTTCCAAATCGTTTTCCCAATAGACCGGTATTTCTTTTATCTTAAACTTGAGTTTCTTGGCAATTACCAAGATTTCCGGATCGAAAGCGAAACGGGAAATGCGGCACTTGGGAAAGACGCTCTCTGCAACTTTGCTTTTGAAACACTTGAAACCGCACTGGGTATCTTGAACTTCCCAGAGGCCGACGACAAGTTTTCTGTATAATTTGAACCCTTCCCCCAAAACTACGTGTCTCAGCCAGGGTTGCGGAGGATCCAAAACAGCTCCCTTTATATCCCTTGAACCAATGACAATATCAAATCCTTTTTCGAATTCAGGCCACATTTTCTCAACCTGATCGATTGAAGTCGAATTGTCAGCGTCGGTAAACAACCGGTAGTCCCCGCCCGCTTCCAGCATGCCGAAACGCACGGCGAAACCTTTACCCTGATTCTTCTCATAACCGGTGACTTTCAAATTCTTAATCTTTGAAATGAGCGATCTGGCTGTTTCAACCGTTTTGTCTTTGGAACCGTCATTAACAACCAAAATTTCGTAATCGTAGCTCTGCTCCCTCAAATATCGATCAATCTCAGACAATGTCTTGGGAAGGCGCTTTTCTTCGTTGTAAGCGGGAATGACGACGGAGAGATGCATATTAAATTATTTTACCACAGTTAAAATCTTTGCTCCATTCGTGGTGACTGCCACCATGTGCTCAAAATGACATGACAGGGAATCATCCTTGGTTTTGTAACCGAAACTGTCCTGCGTATCCTCGATGCGCCAGTCGCCTACCGTCACCATGGGCTCTAAACATAAAACCATACCC
>Ga0209609_10001290_pt1 | contig 14568 bp, 12 predicted proteins | sample LakKivw325mmetaG_FD_184136 | JGI IMG/M metagenome (GOLD analysis project Ga0209609, IMG submission 184136) | Anoxic lake water microbial communities from Lake Kivu, Rwanda to study Microbial Dark Matter (Phase II) - Lake Kivu water 325m metaG... | ecosystem: Environmental > Aquatic > Freshwater... | reverse complement strand
CCTCGTAGCCCATCACCCGCGGTCGCCCGGTCAACGCGGGAATGGGGTGGTTGTGCGCGGTGCTCGTCAGGAAGACGCTATCGGGTGCGGTATTCGTGCGCACCCAGTCAGCCATGGCGATCTCTTCGCCTGACCACACCTCATAGGTCTGCTCGACCATTGACGCGTGCGTGAAGATGCCAAAACTCGTCGTGGCGATGAGCAGCGCGGCGAGCGCTACCGTAACGTACGTGCGCTCATGGTCGGTAAACTCGTGAATCCAGCAGAGGGCCAATGGTGCCATACAGGAGCTCAAAGCGAGCCAGTGGAGCAAAATCTTATAGTTATCAAAGTACCACGGCTGAAACTTCACCAGGTTCGCCACGCCGAAGAGTAAGAGGAATGGTATGTAAAATATCTGCGTTTCTTTCTTCACCTTCAGAAATCCCAGGGTGAGGAGGACGAAGAGCCCGCCGGCGTTGAGTGCCCAGAAGCCCTCCACCAGGAGTGCGGATTTCACGGTGGACAAAATCGCCGCGGCGGGCGAAGCCCACGTAAAGCTCGTAATCAGGTCCCGGTTCGTGTCTGCCCAGCCGGGGAAGAAGACGAAGAACTCCTCTGAGATGCCGGTTCGGATACTCACCAGCTGGGGCAGCGCAAGTGCTATGAGCGGAAGGAGTAAGCATACCGGCAGCCGCCAATCGCGGTCCTTGAGCCCTGCGTACGCAGCGAGCGAGACCGCGACGAAGCCAGCGGCCATGAAAGAATGCGCATGGATGTACGGCAGCAGCCCGATGAGCGCGCCCGCGAGTACCAGGTCGTTCAGCCTCCCGCTCAGCGCTGATCTGCGCTCCGGTGGCTCTTCAAAGAGCGTATGGAAGAGCAGCAGGTAGACGATGAACGAGATCGCCAGGCCGAAAAGCGCGGTGCGCTGCGGCATGATCACCGCGTACATCGGGTTGAGGAAGTGGATATTGATCTCCTGGAGCCCAGCGGGGAAGCCGGCGAGGATGAAGATGACCGTCGCGCCGACACCCGCGGCCTTTGACCCGGTGAGCCGACCGGTGAGGTAATAGAGCATGCCGAAGAGGGCGAGCTGGAAGAGGATGTTCGGCACGATGATTGCGCTTCTCAGGCTCAAGCCCGCTTCCATGAGCACGGCCGAGTAGAAATCCATGAGGAAGGGGTAGTGTGTCGTGGCGCCGAGAAACTGCGGATTCCGCAGGGGGAAGGTGAACGTGTCGCTATACACCATAGAGGTAATTAACGAGGTATGCCAGGGATAATCCGCCCAGACCGTAAGGAATGCGTGAAGGCCACCTGCTGCATCGGGGCGGAGGACGCCGTAGAGGTTCATGACGAGCACATAGACCAGCAGAGCGGCGAAAAATGGAAGCGTATAGTTGTCATCGTGCAGCGGAGCGATCATAGCGTCCCGTAAGCCACAGGCTGTCCATTTTCCCGCTCGCCTCTGCACGTACAGCACCGAAATCGCGAGCAAGAAGCAGAGGCTGGTGGAGAGCATGATACTCCTGCTGCTGAATGAAGCGAGGTATCGTGCGATGAGGACCGTCAGCCAGAGTGAGACCGCATGGCCAGCGACGAACGCGAACAAAGCGCGTTCGAGGCGTTGAAAGGGATAGTGGAGCAGGAGTGAGAGTGAAAGGCCGAGCAGAAAGCTCACGAGGATGAAGAGCAGCCAGAGGAGCATGGTATCCACTTTATACCCCTTCCTGCGGCTTAAAGATTTGCCGCCAGGCCGCGGCGGCGGGATCAGAAAGATTTATGAGGCACCGTGCTGGATAACCAAATGGTAGTTCCACTTCGAAGATGCGAGCATTCAAAGAGCGCTTGGCACGTGAAGGCAAGCTCGTCGAGATCGAGCGTGAGGTCTCGTCGAGCTACGAGGCCGCGGTGCTCTGCGCGAAGTATGAGTCTGAAGGTCGCCCCATCTTCTTCCCGAAGGTGAACGGGAAGCACCAGGTGATCATGAACGTGCTGGGCGGCCGTGAAACCCTGGCTGAGCTCCTCGGTATCACACCGCGCGATATCGTGCAGTTCCTGGCAGGTATCCCGGAGACGGGCACGGGTGACGGCTGTGGTGTGAAGCTCGTGGCTGACTCGCCGACGAAAGCAGCAGTGGGAAAGCCGAATTTACACGAGCTCCCGATACTCACCTATTTCAGGAACGATGCAGGCCCCTATATCACGGGCGCGATCGTGGTTGCGGAGCTGGACGGTGTGATGAACGCCTCATTCCACCGGATGCTCGTGCTGGACGAGCACCACGTTGCCGCACGGCTCGTGCCCTCACGGCACCTCTACAAGATGCATCGCGAAGCACTCGAGCGAGGCGAGCAGTTACCGGTGGGCATTGCGATCGGCGTCGAACCCCTTCTCCTACTCGCCGCGGCGACGCGCGTACCACCGGGCAAGGAGTTCGAGTACGCGTCTGCGCTACAACGAGCGCCCGTGGAGCTCTTCAAGCTGGAGAACGGGATTGCCATTCCGCACGCGGAACTCGCCTTTGCGGGCTACCTCGGTGAAGAGACCGCGCGTGAAGGGCCGTTCCTGGATATCACGGGCACGTATGACCTGGTGCGCGACGAGCCGGTCATTACGCTTACGAAGATGTATCACCGCAGCGATCCGATTTATCATGCGATCCTGCCCGCGGGGTGCGAGCACCGGCTGCTCATGGGCGTGCCCTACGAGCCGTTAATTTACCGCGCAGTGGAGCGAGTTGCGCGGGTGAAGAACGTCTTCCTGACCGACGGCGGCTGCTGCTATCTCCATGCGGTGGTGCAGCTGAAGAAGGAGAAGGAGGGCGAACCGAAGAATGCGATCATTGCCGCGTTCGCCGCGCATCCGAGCCTGAAACGTGTGATCGTCGTGGATGAAGATATCGACCCGTTCGATCCCCGCGACGTGGAGTATGCGCTCGCCACGCGGGTGCGCTGGCATGATGATCTCGTGCTGATACCGGGCGTCAAAGGCTCAACGCTCGATCCGTCCTCGCAGGATGGGCTCACGACGAAGGTCGGGATCGATGCGACGAAGCCGCTGGCCGAAGCGGGGAACTACGAGCGTATAGTAAAGGAAGCGGTCGCAAAGGCATCGCACCGATCCGCTTAAGCGGTAACGCGTTAATCCTGATTCGGTCGTCCCGAGTTCACTTCACGACCTTCATAATGTCGATCTCGATGATATCCTCCGCGCCCTTGCTCTTCAGGAGCGGGATGAGCACGTTCACCTCGCGCTTGCTCACCACGGTTTCTACCGCATAATACCGGGTGTGATTGATCTCGGAATCGTAGAGCTGCGAGATGGTGGGCCGTTTCATCGCGGGCAGCACGGCGATCACGTCCTTCAGCAAATCTGCCGCGACGTTCATGCTGAGCAGGACCTTACCACGCGCCTCCAGCACGCCGAGCAGCAGGGTTCGGATCTCCTCCATCTCACGCCGCTTCTGAGCATCACGCCAGGAGTCCTTGTTCGCAATCAGCTTCGTGGAGGATTCGAGCAGCGTCTCAATGATCCGCCAGTTATTCTTCCGTAGTGTCTCGCCCGTTTCGGTCAGCTCGACGATGCCGTCCATCATATCCTTCGCTTCAGTTGCGCCATAGGAGAAGAAGATCTGGACCGGGATGCCGAGCTGCGCGAAGAACCGCTGGGTGATATTCGGATATTCCGTGCTGATCCTGCTGTGGTGCGGCAGGTCTTTTGCATCCTGGATGTCCGTGCGGTCAGCCTGGACGGCCAGGACGATGCTTACTGTGCTCTCTTTCTCCGCCATCTTGCTGTACCGCATATCCGCGATCTCCACGACGTCCGCGCCCCGTTCCGCGATCCAGTCCTTGCCGGTAATGCCCATATCGAAATAGCCCTTCTCGACGTATTCCGGTATCTCCTGCGGCCGGAGGATCTTCACCTTCTCGATCCGCGGATCGTCGATCGTCGGGTTGTACTCCCGGCTCGTTACCTTCACCTCGAGGTCCGCCTGCTTGAACAACTGCAGCGTCTGCGCTTCCAGGCTGCCTTTCGGGATCGCGATGCTGATCATCTCTCTCCTCTCACCCGCTTTTTCTCCACTTTTGGGTTGATCTGAGATGGCGGTGTGCTCTTTTAAACCTTTTTGCGCGCGCGTCGCATGATCTCACTGTTACAAGCGGCATACGTGCGGGTCTTTGTTCCGTTACTGTCCCCTCTACTTGAAGCGACGCGAGGCAGTGCCTCACCGTAAAGCGGCAATGTCTCACCTTAAACTTACCACTGCGCTTTCCTCATAGTAAGGGACCCGTAATAGAGATGCAGGAGAAGGCAAAGCAGCTTCTGGCACGCCGGTTCAAGGCGTATTACCAGCGTGCACGCACCCGCATCAGGCCGCCGTGCGAGTTCGTGCAGCGTGAGTGGGGCTTCGTGCTCTTCGACCAGCAGTATCCGGAGAAGCAGGTGATGCGCCGGCATCTCTCCTTTGCTTCCGCGGACGACTTCTACGGGTATCTCCGGGAGAATGCGCCCGCTCATGCGTACCACTCCGCCGCGCTCTACCAGAATCCTGCAGCGGAGATGGCGAAGAAGGGCTGGCTCGGCGCGGACCTGATCTTTGATCTCGATGCAGACCATATCGTCGATGCCGCGGAGCTCCCGCGGTATTCCTACGAGGACCTGCTCGCGCTCGTCAAGCAGGAGACGCTGAAGCTGCTCGACTTCTTGCTGAACGATTTCGGGTTCGCGGAAGAGGAGATCGAGCTCGCCTTCTCGGGCTCACGCGGCTATCACATCCACGTGCCGACGGCAGTCGTGCGGGCGCTGGGCAGCCGGGAACGACGTGAGATCGTCGATTATGTGATGGCCACAGGTCTTGATATCGATCGCTTCTTCGTCCCGCCAGCTCGAGGTGTGCGTGAGCACCGCGGCGAAAAGGCGGGCCGCGAAGACCTGATGCTGCTGCCCGAGGGCTGGGGCAAACGAGTACATCGCGGGCTGCTCGAGTTCCTGCACGAGATCGCGGCGCTGGAGGACGAGCAGGCGATCAGGGCGATCAGACAGATCGGCGTGATGGAGCGGAAGAAGGCAAACGAGCTCATCAGGATCGCGCGCGATGAGACGGTCGTGAAGCGGATAGAGGAGGGCAAGATCCCGCAGTTCGCGCCATGGATTTCGGCTGGGCTGACCAGAACGATCACGCAACTCGTTCGGGTCAAATCCGCGGATCGGGTCGACGAGCCGGTCACGGCTGACATCAAGCGCCTGATCAGGCTGCCCGGGTCGCTCCACGGTAAATCCAGCCTACTCGTACGCCCGCTGACCGTCGCCAGCCTCAAGGAGTTCGAGCCCCTGCGGGACGCGGTGGTCTTCGGCGATTCGCCCATCACGATCCACGCGGTGCGGGATTCCTCGATCCGGTTGAAGGGCGAGCGCTACGAGGTGCACGGAGGCGAGATCGTCACGGTACCGGAGCACGTCGCGCTCTATCTCCTCGCCCGCGGTGCCGCGGAGTGCACCTGAAAGGGAACCGCAAGCCTTTTTTCTCACCAGAGCGTCTCTCTTTACCGGGACTCACGCACTGATTGATTGACCGACCGATCGACCGATGGATATCGAGCAGCTCTGGGACATACTGTACAAGGAGCGGACCATGGCCTCACTCCAGGAATTACCGTCTGATTTCTGCGAGGAGGTGGGTGAGTACATGGCGCGTCTGAAGGCGGAGCATGCGGGGGCCGATGAGCGGCGCGGCGAGCTCGTGGAGGATGAGATCCGGAACGCGCGGATGAAAGTGGAGGATATCGTGCGGCGGCGGATCGGGAAGCTCGTGAAGCTCGCCAGCTCGGGCTCGCGCGCCTCACCGAAGGGCATGCTCGCGGTAGAGCAGCAGATCTTCGAGGCCTTGCGAGCCCAGGTCGATGAGGGCAAGGAGCGGCTGCTCGCGTTGATGTTCGGTGAGCGCGAAGAGCGGCTTGAGGAAGGGCCCTCGGAAAAGCAAGAGCAGCAAGAACAACAGCACCACGAGAAGGACCAGGCACCATCCAAGTGGCACATGTTCAAGTCGACTGAGCCGGCAGCCGCGCCGGAGGGTGCGGAGGCGCTGCAGATGGTTCGGATCCTGGACGATCTCCCAACCTTCATGGGCACGGACGGAAGAATTTATAAGGTGAAGAGGGAAGATGTTATTATGCTGCCGAAGACCAACGCGGAGATCCTGTGCAATCGCGGGGTTGCAGAGCGGTTCGAGGGTAAGAGGCGAAGTGAGGAGGTAACCAAGAGCTAGAGATGAGAATGCCAAAGCAGATGCGGGTCTACTGCCCCGCTTGTGGGCGGCACACGGTCCATCAGGTGGAGCGGGTGAAGAAAGGACGGGCATCGTCCATGAACTGGATCGTACGGCAGAAGAAACGCCACTCCGGCATCGGGAATTCGGGCAAATTCTCGAAGGTCCCCGGCGGCGATAAGCCGACCAAGAAGGTCTTTCTCCGGTATAAGTGCATGGAATGTAAGAAATCGCATCAACGCGAGGGCTTTCGCGTTGCGAAGTTCGAGCTGGTGGAGTAAGTGATGGAGTGAATTCATGAGCAGAGCGATGGAGCGTCGAACAGCGAGCAAATTTTTGCGGGTGAAATGTAACGATTGTGAGAATGAGCAGATCGTCTTTGATCATGCCTCCTCCTGGGTGAAATGCAACGTCTGCGGGCGGACCTTAGCGGAGCCGCGGGGCGGCAAAGCGGAGATCAAAGGTGAGATAATCGAGGTTCTCACGTAGATGCTGCGGGAGGAGTGGCCGGAGCGAGGCGAACTGGTGGTCTGCACGGTAAGGACGCTTGAGAATTTCGGTGCGTTTGTTACCCTCGAGGAATACGGTGGGAAAGAGGGGCTCATTCATATCGCGCAAATCTCGTCCGGTTGGGTAAAGCATCTCCGTGATCACGTGCGCGAAGGGCAGAAGATCGTCTGCAAGGTGCTGTATGTGGATCCACGGCGGGGGCACATCGATCTCTCCTTAAAGGACGTCAAAGAGAGCCAGCGGCGGGAGAAGATCAAGGAATGGAAGAACGAGCGGAAGGCGAAGAAGTGGCTCGCCCTTGTGCTCGCCGCGCCAACTGCTCCGCCGCAGCTAAATGCGAGTGAGCTCGCCGCGCTCGAGACCACCTTGCTCGAGGCATACGGCGGCCTCTACGACGCGTTTGAGGATACCGTGCAGGCCGGCATTGATCCGCTCCTCGAGCTGGGCATACGAGGTGAGGTTGCCAGCGCGATCCGGGAGATCGCGGTCGCGAATATCAAGCTGCCCACGGTCCAGATCAAGGGCTATGTGGAGCTCCGCAGTCCGGTGTCGAACGGCGTGGACGTGATCAAGGAGGCGCTGCTGAAGGCGGAAGAGCTGAGTAAGCCGCGGCCTGCGGAGAAAGATGTCAGAGTGGAGTGCTTCTATATCGGTGCACCACGGTACGTTATTCGGGTCAAGGCGCCGAACTACAAAGAGGCGGAGAACGTCCTGAGCGATGCGGCAGCCGCCGCCATTGAGCAGGTCAAGCAGCATGAGGGTGCCGGGAAATTCTACCGGAACCTGCCGGAACGCGGCTAACGGCCACGCGATCGTTACTTCCTTTCGGTCGGCTCGGATGGGCTCAACGGCTAAGGCCGATTTAGTAAGTTTATCATGAAGTCGAAGATAAGGAGATGTGAGGTCTGCGGGGAGTATACCCTGAAGGCGGTCTGCGTGAAGTGTGGAACTGAGACGAAGAACCCCACACCTCCGCGGTTCTCTCTTCAAGATCCTTACGGGGTCTACAGAAGGATGGTGAAATATGGACGAGATCGAGCTACATCAGCTCAACGAGATGAAGTTGCATAAGCCGATCATGATTGAGGGCCTTCCGGGCGTCGGCAACGTAGGGAAATTGGTCGCGGAGCACATGATCCACGAGCTCAAAGCGGAGAAGCTTCTTGAGCTCTACTCCTGGCATTTCCCCCCGCAGGTGCTGGTGAACAGCGATGGAACCGTCCATTTATGTAAGAATGAGCTGTATGGCTGGCATTCTGAGAAGCAGGACCTGCTCATTCTCACCGGTGATCAGCAGAGTGTGACCAACGAGGGGCACTATCTCATCGCGGAGACGCTCCTCGATATCGCCAGCCAGTATGAGGTCTCGCGCATCTACACGCTCGGCGGCTATGGGATCGGGCAGCTGGTGGAGCGGCAGCTGGTGCTCGGGGCTGCGAATCAGCTCGAGCTGGTGGAGGAGATGAAGCAGTACGGTGTGGAATTCCGCGAGGAGGAGCCGGGTGGGAGCATCGTCGGCGCTTCTGGACTCCTGCTCGGCCTCGGCGGCCTGCGGGGCATTCCCGCGGTCTGCTTGCTGGGCCTGACCTCCGGCTATCTCGTGGATCCGAAGAGCGCGCAGGCGGTGCTCGCGGTGCTCTGCAGTGCGTTAGGGCTCGAGCTCGATACGCAGGCCTTGCGTGATCGCGCCGAAGAGATGGAGAAGGTCGTTGAGCGCTTGAAAGAGATGGAGCAAGCGCAGGTTCCGCGAGTGCGTGAAGAAGAGCTGGGGTACTTCAGGTAGGTAGCTTCGCTCACGCTCGTCTTGTCTTTCTTGTCAAGCTGTGGGAAGGCCGCACGACATAGCGCGGTACTCACCGCTTCGCTATCTATCCTGAGTTCTTACCTGTCTGCATCCCGTCGCGGCCAGCTAACCGCTCGGCTAGGAGGACTCGGCGGTGATGACCTTCAGCGAGGTTGGCATCTTCACCACATCGCCGATCTTAAGCCCCACCACGTATTCCAGCTCCTTCTCCTTCGCGATGTCCACAATCCGCTGGGTGATCACGCCGTCGAAGACCACGCTGGTTGGCTTCTCGTCCGTCTCCTTCAATTCCTTCGCGAGATCCCGCACCGTGATCTCTTTGAGAATGTTCTTATCCTTATCTAAGAGACGAGCCTTAAAGGTGCCTTCCAGCTCATCGAGATGCGATTTGAATGGATTAGGCGGCTTTTCGCGCTCCTCCTTCTCACGCTCTTTCTCTTCGCGCTCCTCTCTCACCACCTCTTTCGCCTTCCGCCTCGGGATCACGCGCTGAGTTTCCTGCTCTTCTTTCTCCTTCTTCTCCTTCTCCTTCTCCTTCACGTACTCCTGCTGCTCGACCGGCGTCTTGCTGCTGAGCGCCTTCATGATCTCCTTGTAGCTCATGTCCTCAACGCTCCGTCCCTCGGGTGTCGCGGCGATGAAATCGACCTCAGCGACCTGTAAGAGCTCCTTTAGGATGAGCTCGCCACCGCGGTCACCGTCGACGAAGGCGGTAACGGTCTTTCGCTTGCTCAGCTTCGTGATTAACGGTGAGATATTCGTGCCCTCGACCGCAATGGTGTTTTTGATCCCGTATTTGAGCAGGTTGAGCACATCAGCTCGCCCTTCCACGATCAAGATCGCGTCCGAACTCTCCACATTGGGGCCCGCGGGCAGTCCCTTATAGCTCGCGATCTCCTCCATCCGGACCGCCTGCTTCACCTCGTTCACCATCGCTTCGCTCTCGATCCCCTTCTCCACTGCCTCATGCATCAGCTGTTTCGCTCGTTCGGTGATCTTCTTCCGCTTCGTCGCGCGAATGTCCTCAATCCTCATCACGCCGACCTTCGCGATACACGGCCCTACGCGATCAATAGTCTCCAGCGATGCGGCCAGAATCGCGGTCTCCACCTTATCCAACCCGGAGGGTATGAGGATCTCGCCCGTCGATTTCCCACTCTTCGATTCCACATTCACCTCGATACGACCGATACGACTGCTCTTCTGGAGGTCTCGGAGATCCAGTTCGTCACCCAATAAGCCTTCGGTTTGACCAAAGATAGCACCCACCACATCGGATTTCTCGACGAAACCCTCTGCTGTGATGTTAGCATGAATAACATATTTCGTAGTATCCACATCATGCATTTTAGGTTTCTCCTCTAATGGCATAGCGCCTTTCTCTTTTGACTTTGCCATCGCGCTCTATAGCTATCCCACGAACAGGATAGTCAGTAGAAGAATATATACCGCAGGGAGATAAAAATCCATCTCCTACGCGGCTATGCACAAAGATTTATCAGGACTACACGTCGATTAAGTTTCTATGCAGCGCCTCTCGCTCCTCCATCTCGCCCCGACGATCGCGGCATATTTCGGGCTCAACCTGGCCACGCCACTGCCCCCCGCTGAGAGGATACTTCGATTTCTACAGGCCAGGCGTCCACCGGTGGTGCTCTTGCTGGTGATTGACAGCCTTGATTGCCCCCTCTACCGGACATTCAGCGCGGAACTGGCCGAACTACGCACGCTCCTTGCACGGGACGGTCTTGTATTCGCCTGCGAGACGGTAAGCACCGCGACTACGCCCGCCATCGCCTCGATGCTCACGGGCCTGCCGCCCGAATCGCACGGTATACTCACGAGCGAGGAGGTGGGCACCTCGGCGGTGCATTCGATCCTGGAGCTCCTGGACGAGGCCGGCATGCCAACCGCTGCGGTCATGGAGACGAAAGGCACGCAGCCGCTTCAGGGCCGGATCAGCTACGTCTGCCCGGTCGATGATCGTGAAGATATTGAGGAGTACGATGACCGGATCACATCCTCTACGCTCGACCTCTTGCAACAGCGAGAGGTGCGATTCATCTTTGCTCATCTGCGCGCCATTGATCGGTTCGCGCATCGGGGCATGGATCTCCAGCTCGCGGCGCGGATCACCAATCAGCACATCCGTGAGATCGCCGAAGCGCTTGGCGGCCGAACGGGGGTGCTCTTACTTTGCGGCGATCATGCGGCGCATCTCAGGGAGCGAGGCGCCTCAGCCCAGAACCCAGGAGTGCCCCTGGTGGTGACCGCACCGTAAGGAACAGGAAACGAAGGGAGACCGGAAATGGTGAATACAGCAGCAGTAAAGATCGGCGTCGCGCTCACCGATCCCGAGGACTGGACGGCACGCGCCTTCCTTCGGAACATTGAGAAGAGGGGAGCTCAACCCGTCCCGCTTAATCTCTCGACGCTGAGCGCTTCGATCTCCGCTTCAGATTGCTCAATCCTCGATGCAGACCTGGAAAAGCTGGATCTCGACGCCCTTCTTGTACGTGACGTGGGCATCAGCTTCGGGCTCGAAGAGATCGCGGTGAAGCATGACCTGGTAAAGCTCTTCGAAGACTCAGGCATCCCGGTGATGAACAGCTCGGACGCGATCCAGAACGCGGCGAACAAATTCTACTCCTTTTACCTCTTCAGACGTGCCCGCCTCCCCATTCCGCGGACTATGGTCACGGCCGACTTGGCCATCGCTGTCCGGGCCGTTGAGACCTTCGGAACTGCTCTGGCGAAGCCGACCTTTGGCAGCCAGGGCAAGGGGATCGTCAAACTCGAGAGCGCGCAGCGGGATTTAACGGCACAGCTCGCAGCACTCATCAAAGAGCGAGGCGTGCTCTATCTCCAGGAGTTCATTCCCAACCCGGGCCGCGACATCCGCGTCTTTGTGGTCGGTGAGGCGACACTGGCTGCGATCTACCGGGTCTCGTCCGCCGGCGCGTACGTGAGCAACTTGAGCCAGGGCGGTACGCCGGTCGCCTGTACCATCACTGACGAAATTCGTGACATAGCCGTGCGTGCCGCGAAAGCAATCGGCGCGGATTTCGCGGGCGTTGACCTCTTAGAAGGCGCGGACGGCATGGTCGTGCTGGAAATCAACGGCACGCCATCGGGGAAAGGCATAAATCGCGCGTGCGGGATTGACGTGACGGAGAAAATAGTAGATCATTTGTTCGAGCGGCTTGAAGCTCACTCATGAGCAGACTGGTAGCGGCTAAAGCAGGATGCGGCGATATTGGCGTGTCCGCAGCTCTTTTAGTACTCCTTCTGGTTTCGCTATCCGCACTGCTCGCGGTGGCTCAGGCCCAAACCGGCTCGGGACCCGGTGTGCTCATCATCGAGCTCTACCCGAACACCGCGACGAAGGACGAGCTGGATGAGTACCTCGCCATCATGAATCCCTCTGCGTTTCCGGTCAATCTCGGGGGCTGGCGCATCACCGATACTGAAGGCAGCATCATCTTCCCTGCGTTTGTGCTGATGCCAACGCAAACGGTCTATATAGCGCGAAATGCCTCGGCATTCGAAAAGCAACTGAGCGCCGTCAGAGCGAAAGCAGCAAAACCGGAGTTCGAGTACGGCGCGGATTCCGATCCCGCGGTGCCGCAGCTGGAGACCATCGGCAAACAGCTCGCCTTCCGCAATGCGGGCGACGAGTTGCTCCTGTATGATGCGAATGGAAGCGAAGTGGATGTTGTGCTCTTTGGCGAGGCGGCGTATAACGGCACGGGCTGGTCCGGTGCGCCGCTGGCTCAGCCGCGTGAAGGGATGATCCTCTGCCGCAGGGGCACGCAAGACACGAACCAGCGCGACGACTGGCTCATGCTCCCCTTCGGCGCGTCGTATCATGAAGCAACACGGTTCCCGTGCGCGGGTACGCTTACGGCCTTTGTCTCCCCGGATTGCAGTTGCGCCGTGCTGGAGCGCGAGCTTGCGAACGCCTCATCCTCGCTGCTCATCAACCTCTATGAATTTGACAACCTCGTCCTCATGGAGTGCGTCGAGGCCGCGTTAGCGCGCGGCGTGAAGGTACAGCTCTTGCTCGAAGGCACGCCGGTCGGGGGTGTCACGGCTGAAGAGCGGTTCATAGCGGCTCGGCTAGCCGCGGCTGGCGCTTCGGTTCGGTTTTACCAGGGCCCGTACATCAACCATGCCAAGTATGCAGTCATCGATGACCACACACTGATCCTCATGACTGAGAACTGGGGTGAGACCGGTGTGCCCGTGAAGACATCTTTCGGCAATCGCGGCTGGGGCGTGGTCATCCGTGACCCAGCAGTGGCACAGTACTTCACCACCCTCTTCGCTGAGGATTTTTACCACAGCAAAGCGATTACGGTGGAAGAGAGAAGCACATGGATACAGCTCACGATGAACCAAACGGTACCGGAAGGCTCGTACGCTCCCACCTTCGAGCCGCGAACGATTCGTGGCTCTTCCGCCGTTATTCCCGTCGTGGCGCCGGACACCGCACTGAGCAGCGAGACGATCCTGGGCGCGCTCCAGGGCGCGGATGACCGAGTCTTCGTGGAGCAATTCTCCGTGGGCAGCTCCTGGGGCGAGGCGCCCAATCCGTTCCTGGAAGCGCTCGTCGATGCAGCACGCCGAGGATGTGAGGTAAAACTCCTCCTTGATTCTAATGCGTATAATCTCGAGACACTGAACGACCATGACGAGGTCATTGCGATGCTGGAGAGGCTCGCGCGCGAGGAGCAGTTGAACCTCGAGGCGAGACTGGCGGACTTAGACACCCTGGGCTTGACCAAGATCCACACGAAAGGGCTCGTGGTGGATGGCTCGCTCGTCATCATCAGCTCGCTGAACTGGAACGCCAATTCAGTGTATAACCGTGAGGCGGGTGTCATCGTGGAGAGTAGCGAGTTCGGGGCATATTACGAGGACGTCTTCCGGCACGATTGGCAGGCCGTCGAAGCCGGGGATGCGAGCGGCGCAATGGCAGCGAGAGAGCACGGAGAAGAAGGCACGCTCACCGTGAAACTGCTCGCCATTGGTGTTACCCTGCTGCTCACCCTCTTCATCTTCATACTCCTAAAATGGTATAAGCGGTTCTAGCTTGCAGAGCAATGCGCGTCATTCTGCACGTTGATATGGACAGTTTCTTTGCTGCTGTCGAGGTGCGAGAGCATCCGGAGCTGAAGGGCCGGTCCGTCATCGTCGGCGGCCGACCCGAGCCGCATGCCGAGACCACGGCGGGAGAAAGCGCGCCAAAGCTGCGTGGCGTGGTCAGCACCTGCTCGTATGAAGCGCGCGCATTGGGCATCCATTCAGCCATGCCGCTCGCGCGCGCCTACCAGCTCTGCCCCGATGCCGTCTTCCTCCCGGTCAATATGGCAGTATACAAGCGCGTCTCCGCGGAGATCATGGCGCTCCTGAGGCCGTATGCCGCTAAATTCGAGCAGGTGAGCATTGATGAGGCCTATCTGGATATCAGTACGCGAGTCCGCGATTGGCCTGAGGCGAGCGCCTACGCGAGTCGGATAAAGGCAGCGATGCGTGAGCATGAGGGTTTGTCATGCTCTATTGGCGTCGCGCCCAATAAACTCGTGGCGAAGATCGCCTCGGCCTTCACGAAGCCCGATGGGCTCACCGTGGTTAAGCCGGAGGATGTACCGGAGTTCCTGGCGCCTCTACCCGTGACAAAACTACCCGGCGTGGGGCCAAAAGCGGAAGCGATCCTGCAGGAACTGGGCATCGAGACGGTTGCGCAGCTTGCGCGGTCTGACGTGCAGGCACTCATCGACCGGTTCGGCAGATACGGCTGGCGGCTCCATCAAGCCGCCCGGGGCATTGACGAGCGTGAGCTGGTGGAGCAGTGGGAGCGGAAATCATTGAGCCGCGAGACCACGCTTGACGAGCACACCCGTGATCCTGACCTGCTCAACCGGTGCATCGATGCGCTAGCGAAACGTGTTCATGACGATCTGCTGCGAGAAGGGTTGAGCTTCAAAACGGCCGCCGT
>Ga0209609_10001285_pt1 | contig 14595 bp, 15 predicted proteins | sample LakKivw325mmetaG_FD_184136 | JGI IMG/M metagenome (GOLD analysis project Ga0209609, IMG submission 184136) | Anoxic lake water microbial communities from Lake Kivu, Rwanda to study Microbial Dark Matter (Phase II) - Lake Kivu water 325m metaG... | ecosystem: Environmental > Aquatic > Freshwater... | reverse complement strand
TCCAATACATAGGAAGTGGTAACAAAGCGTTCCTTCTGCGCGCAGAGCGCCTCCCGAAATTTCGCAGCTACAACGTGATTCTTGTCATGTATATCTTCCAGCGCGATCCAGGCACCAGTATCCACGAAGATCATGCCCTCTTCACAGAGTAAAGGTATGTATCGTGCGCTTCTGAGGCATTGTGCAACGAACTACCAAGACCGTCTTCCCCCATTTCCATAAACGCTCGCCATCCCTCTTCAACAGAGCCAGTAGGTTCCCTCTCTGAAGTCCGCTCAAGAAGGTGAAGAATCGCCTCAAGTTCACTCTCAGATAATCTTTCGATAAGGGAGTGCGCTTTATCCCTTACGTACGTTAAATTGTATGCACTTCCCGTCATAGTTACTCCTCATCTGCCTATGCCAGTAAATACTTATAACTGCCTTGTACCTTATAAATTAGTTAACACTGCGCTGCAGCCACTCCACTCACCGCTAATCGCAGGCCTTCCGCGCGCTTCCAAGCGCCTTCAAGCACGTATCCACAAACGCCCGGAACGGCGGTGAAGGTTTGTTCGGCCTCGATTTGAACTCCGGGTGGAACTGCGTGGCGAAGAAGAAGGGATGCCCCTCCAGCTCCACGATCTCCATCCGCATCCCGCTCCGGTCCGTCCCTGAGAAGACCAGGCCGTCGCGCTCCAGCTGCTCAATGTACCGGGGGTTCACCTCGTAGCGGTGCCGGTGTCGTTCGATGATCTTCCGTCTCCCATAGACCCGTTCGGCTAACGTGTCCTTACGAATGAAGACCTCGTAATCGCCCAGCCGCATTGTCCCGCCCAGCTCCTCAACTCCCTGCTGCTCCTCCAGCAGGTCGATGACCGGCTGCGGGGTCTGACAGTGCTCCGTGCTGTGCGCGTCCGGCAGGTTTGCAAGATGCCGTGCGGCCTCGATCACCGCGAGCTGGAACCCGAAGCAGAGCCCTAAAAAAGGGAGCCGCTGCTCGCGTGCGTATTCAATAGCTCGTATCTTCCCCTCCACGCCGCGTGCGCCGAACCCGCCGGGCACGAGAATGCCCTGCACGTGCTCGAAGAACGGCGTGAGCTCCGCAGCAGCCTCGAGCTCCTCCGCTTCGATCCAGTTCAAGGCCACGGTGCAGCCCGCCACGGCCGCTGCGTGCGCGATCGCCTCCTTGATGCTCAGATAAGAATCTTCCAGCTCCGCGTACTTGCCCACGATCGCGATGGTCACGCATGGCCCGTGCGCTGCTGCTTTCCGCTGCGTTACCATCCGCTCCCAGTCGTGGCTCTCGGTAAGCGGATCGAGCTGCAGCTTGGTCATGATGTACTCCGCAATGCCCTCCTGTTCGAGCAAGAGCGGCACCGCGTAGATGTCCTCGGCGTCCGGTGCGCTGATCACCGCCTCCTTCTTCACATTACAGAACATGCCGATCTTCTGCTTCACGTCATCCTTCAGCGGCACTTTGCACCGGCAGACGATGATATCGGGCTGCAGTCCTAATTCGCGGAGCGCCTTCACGGAATGCTGCGTCGGCTTCGTCTTCTGCTCGTTCAGTGCGGTAACCGGCACCAGCGTGACGTGAACAAAGAGGAAATCATGCTCATTCTCCTCGCCGTGCAGCTGCCTGACCGCCTCCAGGAAGGGCATGCTCTCGATATCGCCGACCGTGCCGCCGATCTCCACCAGGCAGATGTCTGCACCGCTCGCAGCCGCCACAGCGCGTATCCGCGCCTTGATCTCATTCGTAATGTGCGGGATGATCTGCACCGTCTGGCCGAGATACTCGCCCTTCCTTTCACGTTCGATCACCGCGGCATAGACCACGCCGGTCGTGATATTATGCTCGCGGCCCAGCTGGACGTCCATGAACCGTTCATAGTGACCGAGATCGAGATCAACTTCCGTGCCATCGCCGAGCACGTAGACCTCGCCGTGCTGATAGGGATTCATCGTCCCCGCGTCGATATTGATGTATGGGTCGATCTTGATGGGCACGATGGAATAGCCCCGGTTCTTTAAGAGCCGGCCGATAGAGGCCATGGTGATCCCCTTCCCCAGACCACTCATCACGCCGCCGGTCACCACGATATACTTCATCGCACGAGCACTCCTCCCGGTGCGGAGGAACCTTTCCTTTACTAATTAATCTCCCTTCCACTCCCCCGTTGATAAACCTTTCTCTGGGGGTCGTGAAGCGGGCTACAGATTGTAAATCACGATAAACAGGAAGAGCAGAGAGGCGATCAACGCGTTCACGAAAAGCAGCGCGGGTGATGACTGGCTGAAGAGCCGCATCACTATGAGGAGCACGGCAAAGAGGATCACGGCGCAGGCCGAAGTTGCCAGGTGCGCAAGTAACTCACGTTCGTCAGGCGAGCGCACGATGTCCTTCTTCTCCGTGCGCTCCTGCGCTTCCTGCTCCTCTTCTTCCTTCACGCCCGCCTCCTTGACCGCCTCTTTCTCCTTCGGCTCCACGATCTCCACGGCGAAGCCGCGTTTCGACGCGCCGTAGCCCGAGCTGACGTAAATCTCGCCAATGCTGAAGGTATCGACGGCACCTGCGTAGGTCTTGGGGAGTCGAACGATCGCAGCTACCTTCTCACTCTCGATGACGTAGACCTTGTCCTTCATGATCATCACCTTGTCCCGCATCTCCTTGCCCAGCGAGAAATGCACGTGCGTCGGCTCGCCGTGATTGATCACCAGCAGCTCAAAGCTCGTCTCCTCACCGGGTTTGAGCGGGATCTTCAGTACCTCATACTCGAATTCGAGCGAATTCAAGCTCTTTCTGCTCAGGTAGATACGCTGCTGGATGCGCTCCTTCTCTTTATCGCTCATCTATCTCTCAGGTTCGGCGGTAAGAGATTGGGAATGCCATCCTCGATCGGATAGCGCTCGTTACAGTGGCCGCAATACAAACTGCCGCTCACGACTTCGCCTTTCGCATCTTCCGCATCAATCCGTAACTCCAAATCGCCCTTGCACAGGGGACAGGCGAGTATATCCATCAGCTCTTTCTTCATTGCCGCTCGTATCCCACTCCTTTTTAAAGGCTACTGGATGTTAAATGTAACGGTTCCCACGGGGTAGGGAAGTCGAGCGGGGAGTATGAGAAAGCGAGTGGTGGTGCCCTCGGGTCGGCTTGAGATTATCGGCGTCGTCGGGCTCCCGGAGATTACCGAAGGTGACGATCTGACGCGGTTATTCCTCGATGCGCTGCAAACCCAGAATCAGGAACTCGAGGATGGCGATGCGATTATCTTCACCTCGAAGATCATCTCGAAGAGCGATGGCCGGGTCATTGACCTTCGCACTGTCCCGGTGAGCGCCGAAGCGGCTCGCATAGCTGAGCAGATCGAGAAAGATCCTCGCGTCGTCCAGCTCGTTCTTAACGAATCGAACGCCGTCGTGCGATTAACGCGCAATCACGTGATCGTCGAGACGAAGCACGGGTTTGTCTGCGCCAACGCAGGCGTGGACGAGTCGAATGTGGCGCATGAGAAGGCGGTCTTACTGCCCCTGGATCCGCAGAAGAGCGCGCACCAGCTCCGCCGGGAGATCGAAGCGGAGACCGGCAAGGTGATCGCCGTCCTCGTGGCTGATTCCTTCGGTCGCGCGTTCCGTGATGGCGTAACGGGCGTCTGCATCGGCGTCTCGGGCATTCCCGCGCTCCTCGATCGCCGGGGCGAAGAGGATCGCTTCGGCAAGATCGCACGGATCACGAAGGAAGCGGTCGCCGATGAGATCTGCGCTGCGGCGAACCTCGTGATGGGCGAATTCCAGGAGGGCGTGCCTGTCGCTATCGTCCGCGGATTACAGCTGGAGTGCTGCGAAAGTGACATTAGAGACCTCCTCTTCGATCGCGAGGAGGATCTCTTCCGCTAACTCGCGTTTCAAACCTTTTTCTGCCCTGAGCGTAAAGCAGAGGTTGAAGATGGCCAAGAAATTAACGGCGCTGGATGTGAACAAGTGTATTGGGTGTATGGAATGCATGTTCGCCTGCTCGAGACGGGTAGGCCGGGGAGGGGTTGACAAATCGGCGATCAGCGTGCGGTCCGTCGGAGGCGTGGAACGGGGCTTTGTGATCGTCGTCTGCCGGGCCTGTCAGCAGCCACCCTGCGCGAAGGTCTGTCCAACGGACGCCTTAACCGAGCGGGAAGGTGGCGGCGTGATTTTGAACGATGAGGCGTGTATCGGCTGCGGATTTTGCGCGGACGCCTGCATCCTGGGCGCTATCTTCTGGGATAGCGAGCGAAATAAGCCGATTGTGTGTAAATACTGTGGCTACTGCGCTAACTACTGCGTCCACGACGCGATTGGGCTGGTGGAGCTCAAAGCGGAGGCTTGAGAGGTGAAGAACGAAGGATGAAGATGCGCGATACGTATGACGTGCTGCATATCGATATAACGAAGAAGGATATCAGGGTAGAAGATCGAACTGACCTGTTTGAGACGTACCTGGGCGGCGCGGGCGTCGCAATCAAGCTTCTGGCAGAAGAATGCCCGCCGGGCACCGATCCGTTGAGTCCCGCGAATCCGATCATATTCGCCGTGGGGCCGCTCTCCGCGTTATACCCCTCGGCTTCCAAGACGGTCGCTATGTTCAAATCGCCCTTGACCAGCAACCTCGGCGAGAGCCACTGCGGCGGCAGAAGCGCGACCGCGATTAAGCTCGCCGGTTATGGCGCCATCGTCATCAAAGGCGCCAGCGAGCTCCCGATCTACCTCGCTATCCACGGCGATGATGTGAACTTCCGTGATGCCTCCTCGATCTGGGGTGTGGAGGCGCATACCGTGGGTCGGATTTTGCGCGAAGTCGAACCGGGCTCGGGCGTGCGGTCGATCATCCGCATCGGCCGTGCAGGTGAGCGCCTGGTCCGCTATTCCTGTGCGGTCTGCGAGACGTACCGGCATTTCGGTCGGCTCGGCCTTGGTGCCGTGATGGGCTCGAAGAAGCTCAAGGCGCTGGTGATCTCCGCGAACAAGAGTGTCGAGATACCCCAGGAGAAGCAACAGGAGTACAAAGCGGTCTACGACGAGCTCCAGAAGGTGGTGGTGAAGACCGATGCAATGGAGAAGTATCACGATCTGGGCACCGCGGGTAAGCTCTACGATCTCAACAAGATCGGCGGGATGGCGTATAAGAATTTAACGGCCGCGAGTGCGCCCGAGGAGATCGCACGGGAGTTATCGGGCGAGAACTTCGCGGAGAAACTGCTCGCGCGGCGCATTTCATGCGCGCACTGCCCCGTCGGCTGTGTCCATCTTGCTTCACTCAGAGAGATGTACGAGCCAGGTTACTATTTCAAGACCTCGATCATCTCCTATGACAATGAGCCCATCTGGGCAACCGGCTTTATGCTCGGGATGAAGAGCGCGGAGGATAGTCTGCGCTTGATCGATCTCATCGACCGAGAAGGCATGGATGTGATGAGCACCGGGGTCATTCTGGCGTGGGCGACGGAGGCCCTCGAGCGAGGCATCATCACCACCACGCAGACCGATGGCCTCCAGTTCGCATGGGGCGAGGTGCAGACCTACCTCGAAGCGGTGAAGAAGATTGTGGAGATGCCAACTGACTTTTACCGTGAACTCGCGCAGGGTGTGGAGCATGCCGCGCAGGTCTACGGCGGATTGGATTATGCGCTCGCGTTCGGCGGCAATGAGATGCCCGAATACCATACGGGAATCGCGTGCTACCTCAACAACCTCACGGGCGCGCGGCACAGCCATCTGGATTCCGCAGGCTACGACCTCGACCAGAAGCTGATCGGGAAACCGGTGAACCTCGAGGAGGTGGTCGAGCAGCTCGTGAAGGAGGAAGAATGGCGCCAGGTGCTCTCCAGCCTCGTCGTCTGCTTCTTCGCGCGAAAAGTGTACACGCCAGCAGCCGTTACCCGCGCGCTCGACGCTCTCGGACTCGAGGGCTGGACGGGTGAGCGCTTAAACGCGCTGGGACGAGCAGTCCATCGAGCGAAGATGGATTTCAAGTTCAGAGAAGGGTTCGATCTCGCCACGCTGCGCATACCGAAGCGGATCCTCGAAGTGCCCACGCCGCACGGCCTGCTCAAAGAGGAGGACCTTCGGGCTGCGCTCGAGATCTACAGGTCCAAGATCGGTCGCTGAGCAGAGAAGCTGGAAGCTTAACTCGCTCGTGGGATAAAGCAGAAAAGCGCACGCACGAGGACCCGGCTGCAGTCCACCGAGGTGCGTGCACTGCTCACTTCGCAGCCGCATCAGAAGAGCTGGACTGCTCACCCGCCTGGGTCTGGTACGTATTGGCGAACCAGACGGTCCGCTGCGGGAAGGGGATCTCGATCCCTTCGGCTTCCAATGCCGTCTTGATCTTCCACAACAGCTCTTTCTTCACACCATACCACTCACTCGACGGCGCCCAGAACCGCACGCTGATATTGACCGCATTATCGCCGAGGTTATCGACGAAGAGCTCAGGTGAAGGGTATTTCAGCGTGAGCGGATGCGCTTCAAGGAGTTCTTTGATGATGCCGATGGCCTTATCTGCATCATCGCTGTACCGGATACCGACGAGATACTCGACCCGCCGGGCAACATAGGCCACGTAGTTCGTGATCTCCGTCGTAAAGACCCTTTCGTTCGGTATTCGCACGTACAAGCCATCGAACGTTCTCAGGGTGGTCGAGATGATGCTGATATCCTCGACCACACCCGCTGTTCCGGCGATGTTCACCGCCTGCCCGAGCTTCATGGGCCGCTCAACAATCAGGAAAAGGCCCGCAACGAGGTTGCCCACCACGCTCTGACTCGCGATACCGAGCACAATGCCCACAACCCCCCCAGCAACGAGCAAACTGGAGAGCTGTACCCCGTGGATCTGGAGCACGGGAAGAACGGCCAGCAAAATGATACCGTAGTAGACCACTTTGAGGAGGATATCCAGATGATCTTTACTCAGCCGCTCCTTGAGCGAGCGCCGGAGATGGATCGTGAGTGCCTTCGCGATGATGATGGCGAAGATAAAGATTACGGCCACCTTGATGAGATCGAGGATCGTGACGTTTCCGTAAAGCACAGTCTCAAACGTCATAGTCCCGCCTCCATCACGAATTTCGCCGGGACTACCGGGAGCTTTCGCGCCGGGTAGAGCTCCAATGACTTCGTCATACCAGGTACCAGGGGCGCGTCCAGGAACTCGGTCTCCGCGAGCCGTCGCGGCATGATCTTCATGCTCGCACGCATGGAGACCAGCGAATCACTATAGTAGATCTTCATCCCGTACGCATTGAAGACTGCTCTCGTCACTTCGACCCAATCAGTGTTGCTGTTGATGAGCGTAAGCTCCATCACGCCTTCGTGCAGGGGGTTGACAGGTGGAGGTGCGGAGGAGATGTGGCTCGACCAGTATTTGCAGATCACCCCGGTTCTTGGATCGCCATAGAGGGTGAACTTCTGCACGGCGAGGGTCAAGACATCGAGTATTTCATGGCCACTGCCCTCGCCGATCACAAAGACGCCGATCTCAACAGGAAAGGTAACGAAGATCGTGCGGGTCGCACCCGGCTCAACCAGGAGGTTCCGCTCGAACTCGATGAGCAGGCTTGAGGTCAGCTCTTTGGGTTTGTGGAGCGGTTCAACCGGGTTGATGAGGACTTGCTCTGCACGCGCGAGGAGCACCTTCTCCAGCTCGCCCGTGGGTGAGACCGCCCGATAGAGCACGTTCTCACCTTCCTGCTCGAGGGAGAGCGTGATGCCTTCCTGCTCGAGGCGCAGCGGAATAGCATGATAGCCGTACATGAATCGTCCAATCCGTTCCTTCTCTTAACTTTAGGCGGTGGGCATAAAAAAACCTTGATTGGGCGGAAAGAGCACTCGCGTACGTGAATCCGCCGTCTCCTGCCGCGAGGCTCGGGCTCATCACCACCGCTGCGCGGATATGAATGAGCGGAATTCCGGCAAGCTTAAAAACGGCGGTGACCTACGTAAGCTAAAGTGGCGCGAGATGAGAAGGTCGCACCGCAGCACCGAATCTGGTTCGCACGATAGGAATGGGATCGAACTTCAAAAGATGGTAAACGCAGCTCCAGAAGCGCCAGAAGGGCCCATCGGATTTGAGACCGAGCGGACGCGTATCCAGGAAGCGCTCGACGCGTTTGAAGCGGGTCAGAGGACAGCGATCGCCCTCATCGCCGAGCCGTTCGCTGGCAGGACGACGTTGCTCAGGGCGATTGAAGCTATGACCTCGCAGGAGATTACCAAACTCTCACTTTCTAAGCCCGTCACTGATAAGGACGCGTTCGCACTGCCCGCCGAGCCGGCCCAGATCGTATTGATCGATACCTGCCATTTCCTCTACCTGCGCACCATCGGCGGCTTTCGCTTCTTACAAGAGTTCCTGGAGTCCGCCCATGACCTCCGCTATGAATTCGAGTTCAGGTCCGAGGTAACGCGGCATGCCTGGCAGGAGCTGACGAAGCGGGGTGTGAAAGCGCCGGCGGTGCCGGTGATGGGCGAGCGGTTTGCAGGGAAGGAGGCTGCGTGAGGTGGAACGAAGAGCGAAGAAGGCGAGGAGGATCATGGTACTGCTCATTCTCTGCACCCTCCTCAGCATCTCGGCAGCCCTGCTGAGCACCGCATCGAGTAGCGCTGACAATGAACAGGCACAAAATCAGTGGGCTGGAACGTGCGAAGGCGCGCAGTTCCCCCTCATGATGCCGGATCGCGCGACCCGGTTGGAATGGATTGATCTTTATACCCGCGCCCCCAGTGCTTCGCTCGACCCGGTAATTACGAGAAGGCTCAGGGACTCGCCCGGGATGCACTTCGACCTGCTCGGGCACCTCGAGTACGTGCCGGCCGAGCGAAGACAGGGCACGTGCGGCAATTGCTGGGTCTGGACCGGCACGGGGATTCTGGAAGTCGCTCTGAGCGTCCAGGAAGGGCTAAAAGAGCGGCTCGCCGTTCAATATTTTGCCTCCTGCTTTCACGGTGGTGTGGGTGAGGACTGGGCATGCTGCGGCGGCTGGCTCGACTGGTTCGCAACTTTTTACCGGGTCACCGGCTTCGCGGTTCCATGGTCGAACCTCAACGCGTCGTGGCAGGACGGCGCGCAGCGGTGTGAAAATTTCAGCACCAGCGTGCCGTGCGGCAGCATCGCAACTACGTGCCGCTATCCCATTACCGAGTGCGCGGTCACGCGGATCACGACCCACGGCGTGGGCAAGGACGCGGCCATCGCGAATATCAAGAACGTGCTCCACCAGGAAAAGGCCGTCTGGTTCGCCTTCTTCCTCCCGAATGCTACGGATATCGAGCATTTCCGTGACTTCTGGCGGAACGAGTCGGAGCAAACGATCTGGGATCCTGATTATCTCTGCGGCCATACGTGGGTCGAAGCAGAAGGCGCGGGCCACGCCGTGCTCTGCCTCGGCTATAACGATACTGATCCCCAGCACGCTTACTGGATCATGCTGAACAGCTGGGGGACGACCGAAGGTCGCCCGAACGGGCTCTTCTACATGGATATGGCTATGAACTACGATTGCTTCTATATCGACGAGAACCTCGACGTCTACAATTTCTACTGGGAGACGCTGAACGTCACGTTCGAGATACCGGACGGCTTCGACACGGGGCGGGGATCGTATCCCAGCATCCCCGGCACGCATAACGGCACCATCACGCCCTTCCGCAACCTCAGCGTGAGCACGCTTTACACCTATCCCTGCCCGGGAACCGGCGGGCACACGGAATACCTCAAGATCTGGAAGGGGACGGAACCACTAGTGGACGCGCATTGGAAGGGCTATACCGGCGATTGGCAGACGTTAGAGTTCGACGATCCAATTGTGCTTATCCGAAATGAGACCTATAATTACACGATCGCCACCGGCTCGTATCCACAGCTGATCTGGGGACCAGAGCATACCGTAACGGGGGTAGGAATGATCACCTGCACCGAGTTCAGGGACGCGAACGTGGAGACGGCTACCCCATGGATTCCCGCGATCAGGCTGGAGTGAGGGCACCGCTCTTGAACGTCAGGAATAAATGGAGAGCTCGATGACCCGGGGCTTGCCATGCTCCCCGCGCTCGATCTAGCGAATCATGCAGCCAGGCGGAACGCTACGGGAAGATCGGGGTATCAGCGTGCCCTCCGTTTTTTCTTGTCGTGCTCGTCGTGAATCTCACCGAAGATCTCCTCAATCAAGTCCTCCAAGGTGACCACGCCGATGATCCTCCCGTCTTTAGCCTCAATGGCCGCCATATGCATCTTCTCACGCTGCAGCACCCGTAAAACATCGTCGACCTTCATGGTGGCGGGGAGTCGCACGATCTCCCGCATCAACTCCTTTATCGGCGTGATCCTCTCCTTTAAGAGCGTGTCCTTGACGTGAACCATCCCGATGATCTGCTCCTCACGTCCACAGTAGACGGGGAATCGTGAGAAGCCGGTTTCTGCAGATCGCTTGATCAGCTCTTGAACGATCGCCGTCTCCGGAAGACTGACGACATCCTTCAACGGCACGTAGACCTCGCCAACTCTGGTCTCGTCGAACTCAAAGATCTCACCCACCAGCTTCTGTTCATCTCGCTTGATCGTCCCCTCGTGAACGCCGAGCGCGATCAGCGCCTCCACCTCCTCTTCAGTCACGAGCGCCTTCGCCCGCTGCTCCTTCCCCAGCAGCTGCAGAACCGGCTTGAAGACGAGCGAGAAGAGCTTCGCGACCGGATAGAAGATGCCGCGCACCAGGTAGAGCGCCTTTGCCGCTCTGAAGGCGAAGGCTTCATTATGGATCCCGTAGGCCTTGGGGATCGCTTCTGCGAAGATGACGATGAGCAGCGTCATCACCGCGGTCGCGATACCCACGCCGAGTCCCCCGAAGAGATCGGCTGCGGTCGTGCCTGCGAGAATCGAGGCGGAGATATTCACCAGATTGTTGCCTATGACGATCGCACTCACCACCTCGTCGGGTCGCTCGAGCAGTCGCTCGAGTAGCAGAGCATTCTTCCGCCCGCTGAGCGCGTCTTCCCGCACTTTCACCGGCTCGATGGAGACGAATGCCATCTCCGCAGCGCTAAAGAAGGATGATAAGAGGATAAGGAGGACGATAAGGAAGAGGACTACAGGGATCGCAAAGAGCATGGTGCACCTATAGTACTACCTACTACGGCAGGGCAGATATTTCTTTTCCGCTGGGCGAAGTTTAATAACCGCGAGCCAGCTCTTTACACTCAGCTTCAGACCCAGCTCATGCGGGTGCTGGTGTAAGTAAGTGATACGACTATGGCCGAAGGAGAAGCGGAACGGACCTCGGATGCGGAACTGCGGGTAAACGAAAAAAAGGTTTTACTGGCTCTCGATAGTGAGAAAGGCAGAGTTTGGACTCCAAGGGCCTTAGCCGAGAAAACCGGTGTAAACGAAGATGCGGTGATGCAGGCAGCTTTTATGCTCGCAGAGAAGGGACTTTGTAAGATCAGAAGAACAAGAACGCTTTTCCAGCATTTAACGGAGGAAGGCAGAGAATATGCGGAAAAAGGCCTGCCAGAGCGTCGCGGGCTTGCTCTCTTACCATTACCCTTCCAAGAATTTAAAGAGGCTTTTACCAATGAGAAGAAAGCCAGCATATCTACCAATTGGCTGTTACAAAAGGGCTGGGCGCGCTTTGAGGAGAAAGATGGCGAAAAGATTTTAGCGCCAACTGGGAAAACCCTCTGGGAATATAATGCTGACGAAGAGTTTTTGCGCATCCTCCATGATGTCGAGGAACTGGAAGAAAGTCGTCTACTAAATCGAGTAAAGGAGAGCATCACGGGAATATCGGATAAATCGCTCAATCGTATTTTAGGCGAGTTGATTAAGAAAAGGAACTTGTTAGCATCAACCGTGCAAGTTGAGAGCACAATAACAATTACCGAAGCAGGCCACGAAGTCGTTTTCCCCGGTATCTCGATAAAGGAGAAAATAACCCAACTCACACCCGAGCTGTTAAGAACAGGCGACTGGATAAAGTACGATTTTGAGCAATATAACATAAATTTGCCCACAAAAGAAGAGTATCCGGCGAAGATCCACCCGTACCAGCGGATCCTGGATATGATGCGGCGCATCTTCACGGAGATGGGGTTCGCGGAGATCAAGGGCGATCTGATCCAGAGCGCGTTCTGGAACTTCGATGCGCTCTTCGTGCCTCAGGACCATCCAGCGCGCGAGATGCAGGATACCTTTTATCTCGGCCGGCGCAAGCCGCTCGAAGTGCCTGAGGAGATCGTCCAGAACGTGAAGGAAATGCATGAGCACGGCGGCGAGCTGAACTCGACCGGCTGGGGCGGCACGTGGCGCCGCGAGCTGAGCGAGGAGCTCCTGCTGAGGACGCACACGACTGCCGTAACCCTGTGGTACCTGGCCTCGCATCCCGAGCCGCCGGTGAAGGTCTTCTCTATTGACCGTGTGTATCGCCGTGAGACGATCGATCCGACCCATCTGCCGGAATTCGACCAGCTGGAGGGGATCGTGATGGATAAGGGCGTGAGCTTCAGCAACCTGCTCGGGCTGCTCGCGACCTTTTACCGCAAGATGGGCTTTCCGCGGATACGGTTCCGGCCCGGATATTTCCCCTACACGGAGCCCTCGGTCGAGGTGGAGGTGTATATGTCGGCGCACGGCTGGCTGGAGCTGGGCGGCGCGGGTGTCTTCCGCGAGGAGGTGACGCATCCGATCGGGGTGAAATATCCCGTCTTAGCGTGGGGCCTGGGCATTGGCCGGCTCGCCATGCTCAGCCTGGGCCTGACAGACATTCGCGATCTCTATCGCTCGGATATCGACTGGTTACGGAAAACGCGGATCGTGCGGTGAAGGATTCTCTCAAGTTTCTTTCGAGCGCGCTAAATACGTTAACACTTCGATTGCGAGCGGGCTCAGGTTCGTTTTTTTGAACATATGTTCGTTATTTCGAACCATAACTACCACATAGACCTCCTCTCTAATAAACCTAACGTAGATGCACACCTAGCCTCGATCTCACCTAACGGTTCGCGAGTGTGCCAAGATCCGATCCATGGCTATTTGGCTTAACTACTCAAAACGCAGCTGCAGGGCTAAGAACTGCGGGAAGGGCGCGGGCTTCTTCCGCTGCTCGCCTGGGGGCTTGGGATTGGACGGCTCGCCATGCTCAGCCTGGGCCTGACGGACATTCGCGATCTCTACAGTTCGGATATCGACTGGTTGAAAAAGACGCGGATCTTGCGGGAGATTCTGGTTCCAAGCACTAGACTAAAAAATCCGCTATGTACGCTTCAATCGGTAAAAATGAATCTATACATCTAATACGACACGCGCGTGCCACCGTTCGTTCTTCTTGACCTCCATCATGTTGTAGGTCACGGCTTTGATGATAATGCCTGCGTCGTGCCTCTCGGGATCGAATATACCGCCGCGGCACGTCCCCCGTATGCTGAACTCCGCGGGATCGACGGTGATCTCAAACTCGTTCATAACAAGCGAATCGGCCTCGAAGAGGAAGAGCAGCTCATCGAGCCAATCGAACATCAAACTGTAGAGATCCTCGGCTTTGACGTCCACCGCTCGTTCCTCGACCGGCTCGAAGGCTTGGACATCGGTCATGAAGCTCAACATAGCGATCGCAGCATTGGCGAAGAGCGCCTCTAACGTCGCGCCGTAGGCTTCGAAGCTGACATCCGAGGGATGCTCGATGTACCGGTAGTTGACTTCTGCTCGCTTCATTCGCTCTCTATGCTCGGCTAGCGGCCACGCGGCTAAGCTGCGAGTTCACGACCAATAGGTATAACTCTCTCTCGCGCATAAATCTGTGCAGTGATGGAAGAAGAACATTCAGAGGATGACCTGGATAAAATCCGGGACACCGTCTCTGCATGGGGCGTCGCGTTCTCTAAGAGCGCGTATTTTGAGGATCTGACCGAAGAGCAGAAACGAGAATCTGAATGTATCATTCTGTCCTTTACCGATTATATGTATACCCATCACGGATTGTCGCCTGAGGAATGGGACGATGAGGATGGTGAACTGGAGGAGTGTTGCTTAGATACCCTGCCACGAAAAATGACTGCTGACAAGTCCTACTTCAGGTCTATAGCTCCGGTTCTTTCCGCATTCTTTAGTTTTGTCAAGGAACAGGGACTGCTGAGAAACGCGGCAACACTTGCAACGAGAGTTAAAGAGCTTGATCGCGAAATAGTAAAGAACGCATGTAACCCCCAAAACTGGGGGCCCGCGAAATCGTTTGTCATGGCTGCGAAAGATGCTGGCGTTGATACAACTAATATAGCGGCACTGAACAAATTCTTGCCGTTTTATAATCTCCAACAACTTGCGAACACAAAAATTGCGGGGAATACTATAGCTAAACCTAAAACCAGAATAGGTAGAAACGATCCTTGCCCCTGCGGTAGCGGTAAGAAGTACAAGAAATGCTGCGGGCAATAAATAAGAGCGATATTATGCCCTTACCTGTCAACTTCATACTCTGAATATGCACAGCAGACTTTGGTGAACCTCTTCACGTTCGTCCTTCGCGCCGGTGTGGAACCGATGACTGCGGTCGCAGAGCGAGCGCTTCGGCAACGGGTGCGGCAGCGGAAGATC
>Ga0209609_10001284_pt1 | contig 14596 bp, 9 predicted proteins | sample LakKivw325mmetaG_FD_184136 | JGI IMG/M metagenome (GOLD analysis project Ga0209609, IMG submission 184136) | Anoxic lake water microbial communities from Lake Kivu, Rwanda to study Microbial Dark Matter (Phase II) - Lake Kivu water 325m metaG... | ecosystem: Environmental > Aquatic > Freshwater... | reverse complement strand
ATATGGTTTATGTCCCGCCCAAAATATACTGCGAGCAATGCTTTGAAAAACTTGACGAGTATGTTGAAGTTGCTGAGTGCGGGACACTTGAATCGTTCACCTGTGTTCATATTGACTTGAATGGTAACAAACTTGAAGAACCGATTTTAGTCGGGCTTATCAACCTTGATGGCGCTACAACCAGCATTGTTCATAAACTGGGTGAAACTAATGTTGAAGAACTTTGCATGGGAATGCGGGTCTGCGCGGTTCTAAAGCCCAAAGCAAAACGCGAAGGCAAAATCACGGACATACTATATTTCAAACCAACCAAACAAGTATAAATAAGACTAGCCAAGCAGCGGGAATATTTTTACCCGCTGCTTTATATTTATACAAGAGGCACTTGACCACTGAAGACGCTGCGTTTATTGAACAAGATACATTAAATCCCCCTTTCTTCCCCCTTTTTCAAAGGGGGATTGAGAGGGATTTTTCTGTGTTCTCTATGTTTTCTGCAAAATATCCGTTTAATCAGTTTAATCCGTGGTTAATAATTGGAGGATATATATGAAAAACGAAATTAATACAACCTATTTCCCAAAACCCGGCAAGCAAAATACTGATGCGACTCTCAAACTCGCATTACAAAGAGCAAAGGATTTAAAGATTAAAGATATCGTTGTTGCATCATCCAAGGGCTTTACCGCAAAACAGGTAGCAAAAATGGAAATTAAAGGGTTAAATATCGTCTGCGTCACGCATCACGCCGGCTTTGAAAAACCCGGTCAGTTTGAATTAACTGAAGAAACCAAGAAATTATTAGAAGCAAAGGGGATTAAAGTCTTTCGTGGCACACATTACTTTTCTGGTGTTGCACGGGCAATGAGAATGGAATTCGGCGGGATATACACAGGTGAGATTGCGGCAAATGTTTATCGCACATTTGGCGAAGGAATGAAAGTTTGTGTCGAGATTGCGATAATGGCACTTGATGCTGGTCTGATTCCGTTCGGCAAAGAGGTAATCGCAATTGCCGGAACTGGTAATGGCGCTGATACAGCGGTTGTAGTTTATCCCGCGTATGGTCGTAAATTCTTTGACACCCAAATCGCCGAAATCATATGCAAGCCAAGACAGTGGTAAAGGAAAGATATGAAAAAGATATTCTGTTTATTGGTTTTATTTGTAATTATCGGTTATGCCAAACCAATACAGCGACCAATCCGGTTTGCAGTAATCGGCGACCGGACCGGTGAAGCCCAACCCAATATTTACGAACAAATCATTGCAGAAATCGAGCAAATAAAACCCGATTTTGTATTGACGGTCGGTGATATGATTGAAGGACCGGCAAAAGATACTGTTGAAATAAACAGCCGGTGGCAGGAGTACCAATCGCTTATCAAAAAACTCTCGATGCCGGTTTATTATGTGCCGGGCAACAATGATATCTGGGATAATACTTCTTACATATTTTACGAGCGGTATGTCGGCAAACCTTATTATTCCTTTGATAAATATGGAATTCATTTTGTGATGCTTGATGTCAGTCGCTGGGATGCGTCGAAAGATATTCCCAAAGACCAGATTTCCTGGCTGATTAATGATTTAAAGAAAAATCAGAAAGCATCATATACTTTTGTCTTTTATCACAAGCCGTTCTGGGCAGATGAAATCGCACAAGGCAAACCCGATACTTTACACCAGCTTTTCAAAAACTTTGGAGTTGATGCGGTATTTAACGGACATACCCACGAGTATTTCAGCGGTAAGATTGATAACATTCTTTATACTTGTGTCGGTTCATCTGGCGGTGCGACCGACGCTGGACCAACCGGCATTTTATATCATTTTACCTGGGTCACGGTTGATAAAAATGGCATCTCAATTGCACCAATTAAAATTAATAGTGTATTTCCCTGGGATGAAGTCTCAATCTTTGATGTTATCAATATCAATAAGATTAACAGTGCTGGAATTGTCTTTGATAAATCGGTGCTGGTCAAAGATGATTTTTCCGTAATTGATACAATGTTCACTGTTAAAATAATTAACCCTAATTCTACTTTGACTATTGAAGATACATTGTCCTGGACTACGAATGAATCCTGGTCAATCAAACCTTCGGCACAACTTATAAAGGTCGCGCCTAATGACAGTACGATTTATAAGTTTATCGTAAAAAATAAAAAGAAATTATATCCGGTGCCGGAAGTTTCTTTAAAATTTCCGTATGCTCAAGACAAATATTACGAAGTAAAGAAATCATTAGCCGTCAGCCGAACCGCTAATTGCAATCAGACCGAAAAACCGCCGTTCATTGATGGCAAAATAAATGAACCGGTGTGGCAAAAACCGGTTTGCCGGCTATTCTCGCCTGACGGCAGTCCAACCAAGATTGACTCGACCTTTTTCTATTTTGCTTATGATGATAAAAATCTCTATCTTGCTGCCTACTGCAAAGATTTAAAGATTGATGCAATAACTACCAAAACCGCTGAGCGTGATGGTGCGGTTTATGCTGATGATTGCATCGGTTATTTCTTTGCCCCAAACCAGGACACGATATATCAGATATATTTTAATCCCAATGGTGTGGTCTTTGACCAAAAAATTGCAAGTAACGGATATTGGGCTGACCAGAAGTGGAACGGCGAATATGAAGTAAAAACTTATCAGGGTAAAAATTATTGGTCAATCGAAGCCCGCATTCCTTTAGAGCAACTGAAAGCAAAAGCCGATGTCGGTAATGAATGGTGTGTAAACTTCCGTCGCAAACAGCCGCGATACAAATCAAGCGCGGACTGGCAAGTGCCGATTCAATACGACCCGAAAACATTCGGGCGGTTGATATTAAAATAATTTCATACAAAAAAGCGTTTAGTTTTCTGTTCTATCGGAGAGTTTCACCAACTGGATTATCCAATAGCTTAATCGGATTGTTCTCTACAAAACAAGCCCGTAGGTAAGCTCGTGGACTCCCCGCCGGATACCTCGGGGTATACCCCCGGGTCTGATTTTATTGGCTTCCCGGTCGATTTTGGACAGTTTTGTCTAGTGGGTGACAAACAAGGCAACCGATGAAATAACCAGTTTGGTCATCTGCCAAGCCAAGCAGGACGATTGAGAAATCTTGTATAAAAAACCGAAGCCCGGTACTGGGGGAAGTACCGGGCTTTTGTCGGTTTTGCTATATGGTGTGGTATTAGGGTTGTATGAGTACTAATGCAAAATTAATGTCTGGTGTATTGGCGCCGCCGATCACAATTACCGGGTCAAGATACATCTTGCACAGATAATCATCTGCACGTGCTGACACCCGATAACTTCCGGCTCGAAGATTGGTAATTGTATATGAACCGTCTGCGCCGGTGATTGCCCGTTTTGTAAAACGACGATTATGGGCGACGACGATTGCGCCGGCAATCGGTAAATTGGTTACAGAATCAGTCACAACACCCGAAATCGTACCAGGATTTGCCGGCGGGGGCGGAGTATTGGCTGCGGCCAACGCAAAATTAATTTCCGCTGTCGTCTGTCCGCTTACTACGGCAACATTGGTCGGATAACGCTTGGTTCGATAATTGCGTGCATTGGCAATGACCTGATAATCACCTTCGGTTAGATTCTGAACAATATAATAACCATTAGAATCAGTAAAGGCACGGCTGCCGCAAGCATTGGTTCGGCAGGCAGTGACCATTGCATTAAAAATTGGTTCGCCGGTTAACGAATCAGTTATAACACCGGAAATCGAACCTGTCCCGGGTGGCGGTGGCGTCGCAATTGGTGCTAAGGCAAAATTAATATCAACCGTTGTCTGCCCAGCAGTGACCGCAACCGGCGTCGGATACATCTGATAACGATATCCTTGAGCTGATGCTTTTACTGAATAATTTCCGGCCGGTAAATTGACGATTGTGTAAACACCAAAAGAATCAGTTAATGCATGTGCTGCCATGCCCGGACCATTATGACGCATTGCAACGACATTAGCATGAAAGATTGGAAGACCGGTTACCGAATCGGTTACGATGCCAGTTATTGAACCGGCTGTATTGCTCTGTGCAAAAATTGAGGTTGCCAGAGCGATTGTTAATAAAATAATGTATAGTTGTTTCACTGAACACCTCCGTTTAGATTTTTGTTTAACAAATAATTACCGCCTAAAACCAAAGGCGCAAAGGACCGAAACGAGACGGCTCGGGTATTGGTCGTCTGTGGTCTAAATTTATTGCCCTTACTTGTTTCGGCGGTAAGATTTCTTTGTTTTGTGTTCATGCCCTATTATACAGCAATTATCGTGCCACGCTTTGAAATGTCCCGCACTAACACATCAAACAATAAACTCTGTTTCTTTTTGGTCTATTTTATTACTTATTTAAACCTATAATATAGACTGTGAAATTTCAGCAAAATGGGCAATAATTAGAGCAAATGTGCAATGATTTGCACTAATGCTTTAATGGGTTTACCGCAGAGCACGCGGAGTTCGCAGAGAAAAAAATAAGGAATCCAGGAATATCGGAGAAAAAATTCTTGGTTTCCTGGTCTCTTTATAAAAATTTATTCTGTGTCTCTATGGTGAAAATTTTTAGTGGTTAAAATAGATAAAAATTATCTAGCAAAGACCGCATCCAGCAGATTAAATCCCCAGATGCCCGCACTTGATATAATAAAACCGGTACGGATTTTATACCACATTGAATAATTCTTGTATTGTGCATCAATCTCGCTCTGCTCGTGCGCATCTAAATATTTCTTGTGGCTAGAATTCACCAGAAAATGCGATGAAACGAGCCCGACCAGCGAAATGGTTTCTATCCCCAGTAAAATGTACCCTTTGGTTTTTGAGGCATTAGTAATCTGTCCTATTCCCGGATACAATAAAGAATGCAACACGCGCTTTCTGAGTAATACGGTTTTATCAACCGGAATAAACGGTGCTGGCATTAACCGTATTGAATCGCCTTTGATTCTTTTACTTTCCTCGAAAATCTCGATTATTTTAGGTGAAACAAATCGCGGGTCTAACTCTGTTTTAGGATTGAGTATCAATAAATAACGAAAGGCATTAAGCGCCGGCTCTTTTTTATCAAGCGCCACATACGAAAATGCCTGATAAGTATAAAGGTGCGTCAAAATAGAATCCGGTAGGTTTTTAGCCGTCTCAAAAACCTTATCAATCTGCTCGATAACATTCTGATATTGTCCTTGATAATACAGCGAATCAATCCTTGCAGTTGCAATGTCAATCTCACCCGCATCTAAATATACGGCTGTCAAAGATAACAATATTATCAGAAAGACGATTACTTTCAACTTATTTCAACTTGACAATTTTAATTAATGGAGTTGTTTTTTTAATATCATCGGTAATCTGCGCAAAATAAACCCCGGCTGGAGTTCGACGAGAAAGATTGTCGGTGCCGTTCCAGACAAACTCGCTGACCGCTGACCGCTGACCGTTCACCGCATTAAAAGTTTTGACCAATCTCCCAGTTAAATTATAAATTTCAAGTGATACTTTGGTTTGAGCGGAGAGCGAAAAGCAGATAGCGGTTTGTGAGTTAAACGGATTGGGATAAACCTGATAATTTCCAATTTGCAATTTGATATTTACAATTGGCTCCTCAATACCAGAAAGGTGTGTATATTTTTCCAGCGATGTTGTAATCGAGCCGTTTCGGGTTAAACCGCCGACCACATAGATATTTTCATTAAAGTTTACCGCACCCGCATACACCCGCGCAACATTCAATGATTCCACGATTGCCCAGCTGTCGGTCAGAACATTGTATCGTTCGACCTGAGCATAAACTGCCCTGGGTTGAAATCTCTGCCCGCCGATTGTATAAATTCTGTTGCCAATCGCGGCACAAGCAAGACCGCTGCGAACCAAAGGAATCGGTCTTTTGGTCTGCCAGGTATCACCTAATGGGTCGTACTCTTCATTCGCATTTTGATAATTGAAATAATACCCGCCGATTGCGTATAACCGATTATTGCATACCGTTGCGCCGAACTCAACTCTTGGCACATTCATCGAACTGCGGACAAACCAGCTGTCGCGTGCTGCATTATACACTTCTACCGTATCGCTGTAAAAGCCCGAACCCGGGTTTGGAAAATATCCGCCGGCGACATAAATATTATCGCCAATCACACCTCCGTTAAACTCGTAGCGTCGGGTCGGCAGTCTTTTTCTTCTTGACCATTGATTTAAAACCGGGTCATAGACCTCAACTGATTCAACTGGTATATTATTTGCCCGCACACCGCCAATCACATAGATTTTTCCATTTACAACACCGCAAACACCCATTCCTCGGGGTGTTGGCATTGATGCTTTGGTTACCCAGGTATCAAGTGCCGGATTATACTCTTCATTCCAGCGCACCGCGGTATCCGGATGACTTGTCATTCCGCCAATTACATATATCCGGTTATTGACTGTGGCAACCATTGCGCCATAACGCGGATAACGCATCGCTCGCTTAATTTCCCAGCCGGCATAACTTAGATTAATTGCTATAAGTAAACCGAACAGTGAAAAAAGCAACAATTCTCTTCTCGTCATAATATTATTTATAGCAATAACTATGCCATTCTGACGGATTACAGATTCGAAAATTACAGATTGCAAGATTGGAGTTTAATCTTTGTATCTTAGCATCTTTCAATCTTGGAATCATTTTAGTGTAATATTCCTTTCCACGGTCTGTTTCGGTTCAAATGTAATAGTCTCTTCATATACCTGAAAATAAGGATTTTTCAATGTGATTTTATGAATTCCGCTCGGCAAGATTAGGGGCGACGAAATCGGCGTTGTCGTCTTGAATATATTGTCAATATAGACATCCGCCCAGGGCTGAACTGAAATCTGTAAATAGCTCACCTGTTTAGTTAAATCAATGTTAAACTGCAGAGTCTTATTTGACTCAATCGTCACGATTGATTCCAATACCGGAAAATTGGGGTTGATAAGTTTAATATTATGTTGTCCGGACAACAATTCCAGAGTTGTATCTTTGGGTGTTGTAAAAACCTCTTTACCGTCAATAAAAATTTTTGCCCAGGGCGTGGCTGCAACTTTTAGCCAGCCCGGTTTTCCAATCTTTGAAAAACCCGTATCGGGTAAAAAACCGCCCGTATTCTTGTTTATATTCGGTAACTCTTTTTCCCGATTAATGGTTGACTCTGTTTTTCCCGTAATAATATTTTGGTCTGGTTTTTGTGAAACCGAAATCAAAGTGTCGTTCTTGATTATAGAATAACTTTCAGTCGTATCGAAACGAGCCCCTGGCTTTGAAATATGTCTGATGCCTACCCCTATCCGCCAAGCAATTAATAATAAGATAACTGCAAGTGGTATCAAGAATATGCCTTTAAACTTGGGTTTGGGTCTTGATAAGTTAACTGAAGTCAATATGTTTTCACCAGATTGCCAGTCCTTGGTATCAAGTTTCCATTTTTTATTGTCCGGGTTATTAAACCACAAATCCAACTTAACACACACCTCGTTAATCTCCTGAAATCTTGCGGACGGCGATTTATCAATCATCGGCTCAAGCATCTGCCATAAATCTCTGGTGTTTTCGAGTTGCTTGTCAATTTTATAAGTGGGTATCGGTTTTAAATTAAGCACATTATGCATAATTGCCGAGTAATTGTCTCCCAAAAACGGATTTATACCGGTTAGAAGCTCGTAATATACCACACCCAAAGAATAAATATCAGACTGAAAATTAACCGGCTTGCCTAAAATCTGCTCGGGCGGCATATAACTTGGAGTACCCAAAATCGAGCCCTGAATTGTAATTGAAGGCATTGCCTGAGAAAATGCCAAGCCAAAATCGGTAAGTTTGACCTTGCCGTCCGGGCTGATTAGAATATTTCCTGGTTTCAAATCCCGGTGAATAATTCCCTGCCGGTGCAGGCGACTCAAGATTTTCGCAACTTCCAGAACAATATACGAAGCAAACTGCGCCGATAATCTGCCCTTGTGCTCAAGTAATTCCTTAACGCTCTGTCCTTCGATATATTCTGAGACAAAAAAATAAGTGCTGTTATGTTTACCAAAATCATATACCTTGGTCACGCCTTCGTCTTTCAGATTGCTTAATAACTTCGCCTCGCGCTCAAAACGGGATACGACCTCAGCATTCGTCGTTAAACTCGGAAACAAGATTTTTAAGATGACCGGACGGTCTAACGGTTTTTGGACTGCTTTATAAACCGATGCCTGAGTGCCTGACGAAAGACACTCAAGAATTTCATACTTCTCGGCAAAAACCGCACCCTTTTCCAGCATCATAAATTATTAACCACAGACAGAAACAATATTTTCACCGCAGAGACAACGGAGTTCGCAAAGAAAAAACATAATAACTAAACACCGAATATCACTGAGTGACACCGAATTTCAATTTTATCTTTTCGGTGGTTTCGGTGTTGTTCCGTGTTTACACTATCTCTCTCTGTGCTCTCTGCGTGCTCTGCGGTTAAATTTTCCATTTGAAATTTTGTGGTTTCATTCAATTCCGTATTCTTTAATTTTATACTGAAGCGACCGGCGGGAAATACCCATTTTTTGTGCGGCTCTGGTTCGGTTGCCGCTGACCTCTTTTAGTATATTGATAATATATTCTTTCTCTTTTCCCGCAACCTCTCCTTTTAAACCGCCCTGCCCTGAAACAACCATAGATATTTCCAGTTTTAATCCCAAGTCTTCTGTGGTAATTTTATCGCTCGAAGTCAGAGCGCAGGCGCGGGCAACTGCATTTTCCAGTTCCCGCACATTACCCGGCCAATGGTATGATAAAAGCATTTCTTTACTCTGCGGATTAAAACCTTTGATTATCTTATTCTCTTTCTGGGCATAGTGACCAAGAAAATGATTTGCCAAAAGCAAAATATCATCACCCCGGTCTCTTAACGGCGGCAGATTAATCGTTAAGCCCTGAATCCGGTAAAACAGGTCTTCACGAAACTTGCCGTCTTTGACTGCTTGGTCAATTTTGCGGTTGGAAGCAGAAATAATCCGCACATCGGCTTTGCGTGACAGGGTCTCGCCAACTCTTCTGAATTCACCTTCCTGTAATACCCTTAACAATTTTGCCTGAATTGACAAACTGACATCAATAATTTCATCTAAAAACAAAGTACCTTTATCTGCTTCTTCAAATAACCCTTTCTTATCAGTCACCGCACCCGTAAAAGCGCCCTTTTTATAACCAAAAAGTTCTGACTCAAGCAAAGTTTCTGGCACGCTTCCGCAGTATAACGCAACAAACTTACCTTTTTGTCGTGCCCCGTTATAATGCAATGCCCTTGCCACAACTTCTTTACCCGTACCGGTTTCGCCTTCAATCAAAACCGGTATATTAGAATTAAGCACCTTCTGCATCAAATCAAATACCTTTGACATCTGCGCGCTTCGGCCGATAATACTTTCAAATCTGGTCGTCTTGACCAGTTCGGTTTTGAGATACTTATTTTCTTCCATCAGCAGTTTCTTGAGCCGCGCGTTTTCTACGGCAATCGCCGCCTGAAGCGAAAATGCCGAAAGAAAATCCAAATCATCCTGGGTAAAAACTCCTTTGCGGCTTCTCGAATCAACATAAATGACTCCCAGAATCTTTTCCCGTGAAATCATCGGCACACACAACACAGACTGAATACTATGCATAATGACGCTCTGGGCAGACTTAAAATCGGTCTCGAGGGCATCGTGAATCAGCGCTGGTTTTTGTTCGGATAAAACCTGATTTATGATGCTCGAAGAAATTTCGGTCAGGTCGGATAAATCCTTTTGAGTAAATTCCCTTGCCACGGCTGGTAAAATCCTTTTTCCTTCTTTTAATGCAATCACCCCGCGCTCGGCATTCAGATTAGAAATTGCCAAATCCATAATCTGCTCCAAGAGTTCATCATAATCATTAATCGAATTAATGGTCTGGCTGATTTTTAATAATGCCTCGAAACTCTCTTGTTTCATAAATTAAATATACCCTTATGACTGAATAATGTCAACCCCGCACCGTTCACAACTGCAGTTGAATTGTAAATTGAAGATTATAAATTTTAAATTTCCAATTTGCATTTTGCAATAGAATGAGAGCAATGAAACCACGGATTGAACCGATTTTCACAGAGAAGAAATCAACCGCTGATAACACTGAATTCACTGAATTTTTTACTTCTGTATTTTATGTGTCTTCTGTAGTTAGCAATATCCGTCTAATCCGTCTAATCAGTGGTTTAAAAATCATACTTCTATTTTCCATTATCTTTACTATTTTCAATTTTCCAATAACAATTTTCTTTTTTATTTCGTGTCTTCGTGGTTAAATTCTCTGCCTTTTCTGTGTTAATCTTGTTGCTATTAACTATTTTATTACAAACCCTCTTGATTTTATTTGAAATTAGCATATTATTATTTACTCTATGGCAAAACTGACTAAGTTACTGATTGTCGAGTCGCCGACCAAGGCGCATACGATTAAAAATCTTTTGCAGGGCAAGTTCAATGTTCTGTCGTCGCGTGGACATATCAAAGACTTGCCTAAATCCCGGCTTGGCGTTGATATCGAGAATGATTTTATTCCGCATTATATCAAAATTCGCGGCAAAGCAAAAATTATCAACGAACTGAAAAGCGCGGCACGGCAATCAAAAGAAATTTACATTGGATGCGACCCGGACCGGGAGGGCGAAGCAATCGCATTTCACATTGCTGACGAAATCAGAAACGGTCATAAACCAAAGCGTGTACTATTTTATGAAATCACCAAATCCGGCATTGATAAAGCATTAGCCAATCCAACTGACATTAATTATAACAAAGTCAGCGCTCATATTGCGCGGCGTGTTTTGGACCGCTTGGTCGGTTATCTGGTCTCACCGATATTGTGGAAAACCGTGAAAAGTGGCCTTTCCGCGGGACGGGTGCAAACTGTTGCCCTGCGACTGATTGTCGAGCGTGAGCGGGAAATATTAAAATTCATACCGCAGGAATACTGGCTCATTAAAACAACTTTTAATACAAAAACCAAAGACGAATTTGTTGCAACGCTTGCCAAAATTGATAACAAGGAAGCCGAGATTAAATCTGAAGAACAGGCAACGAAAATTAAGAATGATTTGGAATCGGGGCTAAAATATCTAATCACCAAACTCGAAACCAAAGAAAAACATTATCGCCCGGCACCGCCATTCATCACCGCCACGATGCAGCAGGAAGCAGCGCGTAAACTCGGCTTTACTTCCAAGAAAACTATGTTTATCGCCCAGAATTTATTCGAGGGCATAAAATTAAAGCGCGAAGAAACCGGTTTAATAACTTATCCCAGAACCGACTCAATGCGCACGGCTGAAGAATTTATTTCAAGCACCCAGAATTACATTAAAAAATCTTATGGCAAAGATTATTTGCCTCAGGAAATCCGAAAGTTTAAGGAAGGCGGTCTGACTCAAGGCGCGCACGAAGCAATCCGTCCGACCTCAATTGAGCGCACTCCAGAATCAATCAAGTCACACCTGTCGGCTGACCAGTATAAATTATACGATTTAATCTACCGAAGATTTCTCGCCTCACAGATGGCAGACTCTGTTTATGCCGTTACCGACGCGGATATTACTGCTAAAAATTACCTATTCAAATCACAGGGTGTCAAACAGGAGTTTGACGGATTTGAAAAGGTATATGCCGACCCGGTGCAGGAAAAATCCCTGCCCCCCCTAAAGAAAAACGAACAGGTGTTTTTAAAGAGTGTCAGCCCCGAGCAACATTTTACCCAGCCGCCGTCACGATATTCCGAAGCAACACTCATCAAAAAACTTCAGATTAACGGCATCGGACGACCGTCAACTTATGCGACAATCGTCTCGACGATTTTAGAGCGAAGATATGTCGAGAAAAAACAAGGACGGCTTTTCCCAACCCAGCTTGGTTTTGTCGTCAACGATATTTTAATCAGGGGCTTTGACAATATTTTTGAAGTCCATTTCACCCGGCAGATGGAACAGGACCTGGACCGGATTGAAGAAAACAAAGCAACCTGGCAGAATGTTATCAAAGAATTTTATGAGCCGTTTAAATCAGATTTAGACAATATGCAGGAAAGAACACCCGAAATAAAACAAGAAACAACCCAGAACCAGTTGCTCGATGAAAATTGCCCGGTCTGCAAAAAACCGTTGGCAATCAAGTGGGGAAGGTTCGGACAATTTGTCGCCTGCTCTGGATTTCCGGATTGCAAATACATTAAAAAAGACGCACCCAAAGAGCAACCGCCGCTGCTCGAAGTAAAATGCCCGCAGTGCGGAAAACCCTTAGTTGAGCGGTCAAGTAAATACGGCAAGTTTATTGCCTGCTCCGGATTCCCGGATTGCAAATATATTCAGAAAGAACCCAAAACTCCGCAGCCGTTTAAATTTATTAATGAAAAATGCCCGGAATGCGGAAAAGAACTAGTTGAACGCAAAGGGCGTTTCGGCGATTTCATTGCCTGCTCCGGCTATCCGGAATGCAAGTATCGAAGAACCATCAAAAAACCAAAACTTGAAATGTAAATTTTTTATTTTACTTACCACATTGCTTTCAACATACCCTGCCCAATAATTTTATACATATTGCAATAATAGCACTCTCTGATTTCCTTATCAATTGTCGTTTTACTTTTTCATTAGACAACCACGCAGAAAACTCATTATCTGAGCCGCTAAAAATCCAACCAGAAACCGAACAACAAATATAAATAAAATATCAAAAAGACATTCCAAAACCCCCATTGTTTGTAAACGCACAAGAAGCAGGGATTACCTCCCCTATCTTAAAAAGAAAACAGTATAACAGTATACAGAATACAGGGTTAGCAGAAAAATTAACTCGAGAAAAGTATTAGTTATAACTAATACTTATACCCGATACGGGTTTTGATTAGACTGGAAATCCGATTCGGATAAGATATAAGATTTTGACTGGTTAGATAAAATTGCCCGGTTTTACACCGCTGGCGAAATTTATGCTATAACTGAATTATTGGACGCTGATTTTCGCAGATTATATTGGACGCAGATTGATAGGATTTTTCAGATATTAACCCTGATAAATCTGCGTTTATCTGCGTCCCTATATTTGTAACAGCAACGAAAGCTTACCACCAATATTCAGCTGTATAAGTTACGACCGCTTCTCCGTCTTTTTCTATCGGTACATCAAACTCGATTGTCTTAGAATCAGTTTTATCAAATTTATATGAATTGCTGGTGATTTTCCAATTTGACCAGCGATACAAATGCTCAACAACTCTGACTGTGACTGGCTCTTCTTTATGATTGCGAAGTGTAATTTTATAAGATTCATTTAGCTTGTCCGCATCATAATTAACTTTAAAATCAGTCTGCACTCTTTCTCCAATAATATCAAAAGCATTTCCCAAGTATATCCTGACCATCTCGTCTTTTGGCGTATGGTCAATCCAATCTTCACCGATAAACTCCAAAGATTTATCTGTGTCCGATTTATAAACCCGCATTTTACCTTTCGGCAATGGAATTCCAAGATTATTATCATTAGAGTTTTTGAATTCCAGCATTACATATATATCTTTATTAGTTTGAATCCCGTAATTCTTATCGGCTCTTGAGTATTCGTTGTATCCATAAAATGACATTTTTGAACCGTCATAGATGTAAAGTTTTTTTACCGGTATTTGGCTGGCTGAGGTAAATTCGATTTGTTTTGACTCATTGTCTTTAATTGTTGTTTTTCTTTGTAATGTGTACATATGATATTCAAAAAACGATTTCTCTTGAAACTGAGGTTCTTCGGCTTCACCCATATATGCATATTTTGCTGCCATTAATTTCACGGTTGCCGCGGGTTTTATTCGGTTAACATCGCCCGCAATTAATTTTAATTTCGCATCTTTATAAGTCGTACCAGTTTGGTTATCAATCGTCACCCAGCCGTTCAAATCAATATTTTTATCATCAGCATCAGCAACCACGATATAATCTGCGTTCCATTTTATCCCTTCGGTAAGATATCCGACTTCAACCGTATGTTGTGCGGATTTTTTAGAATCAACGAGCCAGGAAAGTGCCGGTTTAGTTATTAATCCTTGCGGTAGTTTATCGAGGATTACTTCACCGGATGGATTACTGTAAATCTTATCTCCGACTTTCAAGGTCATTCCACCTTTCAACGAAAGAAGAGTTCCTTTAATTATTTCTGTTTTTTCACCGCTTACTCCTAATCGGCGAACCAGTTCGATTTCCTTATCAATATACTTGCTGAGAAGTTTATCCCGGCTTATTAAATCATATTCGAAATTCTGTTCCAATACTTTAGTTCCGTCCGGGTCGGTAATTGACTTAAAATGCACGCTGGTCGCATCAATTTTCGAAGCAACATCCGTAAATTTAATTTCGTTCTGTCCTTTATCTAACTGAATATCGCGCTGCTCTCTAACTAATCCCAAATTATCATTATAGACCGTCAGTTCCGTGCTTACCGCATGACAAATCGCCAAAACAATAAACAAACATAAAGATATTTTTAAGAAAGTATGTTTCATATTTCCTCCGCTCAAATATAGTATCATAT
>Ga0209609_10001282_pt1 | contig 14602 bp, 11 predicted proteins | sample LakKivw325mmetaG_FD_184136 | JGI IMG/M metagenome (GOLD analysis project Ga0209609, IMG submission 184136) | Anoxic lake water microbial communities from Lake Kivu, Rwanda to study Microbial Dark Matter (Phase II) - Lake Kivu water 325m metaG... | ecosystem: Environmental > Aquatic > Freshwater... | reverse complement strand
TTCTGACCCTGACCTGGGAAATTATTTGACTGCTTACCAGCTTCAGGTTGATGATAATTCGGATTTTTCTCATTGTCCGGGAGAAAGTTGCCTCTTTGACACCGGAAAAGAAACCAAAATTGAAGAAACTTTAAAGTCTTATGACTCCGTCTTTAAATTTTCTTTGCCTAAAGAGCTTCCCAAAAAAGTTTATTTCTGGCGGGTGAAAGTTTGGGACAATCAAGACATTTCTTCCGGGTGGTCTACGGCAGAACTCAATCTCAGATAATATTAGATGGCTGATTTGGTGAAAAAAATAATTGTATTATTATCTCTTTTCTTATTTTTCCTTTCGGCTGATTCGGCCGAGGCGGCTTTGAATTGTTTGATTGCTTCTTCCTGCAGCAGTCCCAACATAACCGTTTTAAAAATGTCATCTCTGACTAATTCCCATGCCGAATTGCCGGGTCAGGCTAATTATAACAATTATATATGTTGCGGCGGGGTAACCGGCTTGGGAAATGATTGCGGAGCAACAAATAAAGCCATTGTTCTGAAGCTGTCAGCTCCCACCAATGCCCACGCGGAGAAAAACACCGGAACAGCTTACAGCGGCAACAATACCTGTCTGTCGGCTCCGGCCGGTTATGCGGTAAGTTGCTCTTATACCGCTGGCAATTGTTCAGATTTGGGTCCGAATTATGTTCAGCTTGCTTGCATTTCCGGGGATACCAATGCCCACGTTGATAATTGCAGCGTCTATTCAGCTAAAGTCTGCTGCGCGGTAACGTCAACCATTACTTGCGGAATTAACGTTCCCAGCAGCGGTTTGACAGAAGAATGGATTTTAATAAATGTTTCCGGTTCTCAAGGAGCGATAGAAAGTGTTAAATTTTCTTCGGATAATATTTTTAATGGTTCTCCGGATGGAAGTTGGGACGGCCCTTATAATTGGAACGTCTCTTCGGGTAATTGGGACGCCACCAGCAAAACGATGAAATGGAGTTTTACTGAAGCCGGGTCTTACGAGGTCTGGGCAGAAGTCAGCGGCAGCGGCGGTTTAACCGATTCGGATTACGACACGATTGTTATTTATGAATGTTATCCCGGCCAGACAGAGAACTGCGCTTCGGCCCAGGGTTGTATTCATACTATCACTTGCCGATCCAATGGCACCTGGCCTTCTTGTCCAGCCGATGTTTGTATCATCAATACTCCGGATAGCGTTCAATGTCCTTGTCCGGGCGCCGATGGCTGCATCGGCAATGATTATTACGATTACCCGGCTTACGGCGATTGCAGCAGCTCCTGCAGTTGTAACGTTGGCTCTTCTCCCGGCCAGCCCTGCGCTCCGACTATTTATCCAAACGATTCTCGCTGTATTGGAACGGACCAATGCAACTCCGACGCCGATTGCGAAGATGGCAATTCCTGCACTAATAATTGGTGCGAAAGACCGGCTGACTCGGATTCGGTTTGCCATCGGGACAATTTAAGCGAAGGAACCAGCTGCGGAGTTTGCAAAAAATGCGATGGAAGCGGTAATTGTATCAGTCGGCCGGATGGTTACGATACCAATGAATGCGGAGCCGGCTGTCAAAGATGTATTTACGGCTCTTGCGGCGATTATCACTCCGCCTGCGACCCGGTCGGAAACAATGAATCCAGCTGCGAGTGCCGAGCCGATTCCTGTATTGATTGTTCCGACTATTACGATGGAGATTGCGGCTATCAGGGGATTTGCCATTGCGGTTCATCTGAAAAACCGGTTTGGAGTTGCTCTAACTGGAGTTGTTCTTGTTTGTGCCAATATGATGCTTCTTGCGAATGGGAATCAACACCCTACCCCGAAGTGATTATTGAACCTCCTTCTCAAGAAGGAAATCCGGGAGAAGAGCTGCCTTATGAAATAACAATTATCAATCAAGACGACGAGGAGCATACTTATACCATAATTCCTTCTCTTCCCTCCGGCTGGAGTTATTGGCTTGAAGAAGATACCGTAACCGTTTCCGTCGGACAATCGACGACCGTTGATTTCAGGGTAACTCTATCTGAAGGCGCTTCCGCCGGAGAATATGATATTTCGGTTACTGCCCAAAATGCTGGAGCTCCTGAATTTTCCGGCACCGGCTGGGCTGAAGTCGTCATTCCCAACCAGCCGCCCGACAAACCCGAGCCGTCGCCGGCATATCCTGGCGGAGTAAGTTGGGACCATTGTTCAATCCAAGCCTTAAGTCTGCCGACTTTTCACTGGATTTATTCCGACCCGGAGGGAGATCTCCAGGCAAGTTATGAGATTCGGCTTGATAATGACCCCAATTTTTCGATTCCCGAACCCGAAGAATTCAAAGATTCAAAGGATTCTAGTTCTCCTCGTTATACTCCCTCTACTACCGAATGGAGAGCCTGGATGAGCTGGAATACTAATTATTGGTGGATAGTTCGGGTGAAAGATGAAAAAGGAAATTGGTCGGAATGGTCGAATGCCACTGCTTTTGCTACTCCCAGCCATGCGGCTCCTTCGCCCGACTTTGCTCCTTCCAAGGAGAGGGTTTCCCAGGGAGAGATGGTCACCTTCGTTGATGACTCCAAATGCTACACCTCGCCCGGAAATACCGAGTTTGATTGCCGGGATCTCGCGGTTTCTTACGAATGGGATTTTGATTATGTTGAACCGGTATTTACCGTTCCGGCAGATTCTACCGTCAAAGGAAATGTCACCTGGAGTTACACTCTATTGGGAGCCCGCAAAGTAAAACTCCGGATTGATGACGATATTGACACTTGCTACTCCGATACCAGGACGATAACCGTTACTCTTCCTCTGCCGACCTGGTGGGAGATTCCTCCTTTCTAATTTCCTGCGAATTTTTGACAATTTCTCCAAAATTTGCTAAGATTATTGAGTAAAAATAATCTTGGATTTTTGGATTTTTTAGCATAATTTTTAATTTCGGTATGTTAAATTACCAAAATTTCATTCAAAAATATGGATCAACTTTTCCCACTAATTTCGGGCTTTTTAGCATTAGCCTTAGGCTCTGTTTTGGGTTATTATGCCAGACAGTCAATTGCCAAAAGGAATTACCGAACTATCGAGGCGCGCCTTCAAAAGAAAATTTCTCAAGCCAGAGCTCAAAGTGAAGAGCTTTTGGCCGGGGCTAAAAAAGAAGCCGAGCAAATTTTAGAGGCGGTAAAAAAAGAGGCGAGCTTGCAGAGGACAGAGCTTTTCAAAACTGAAAGATTGTTGTTAAAAAGAGAAAACGTTTTGGAGCAGAAAATTTCTCTCTTTGAAACGGAGAAGAAAGATTTTCAGGAGAAGGTCAGAAAACTGAAAGAGATAAAAGAAACATTGGAAAATTTAAAAACGGAAGCCGTAGCCAATTTGGAAAGAATTTCCGGTCTGTCTCAGGAAAAAGCAAAAGAAGAATTGCTGAAGAATCTGGAGAAAGAATCTCAAAGAGAAATTTTAGAGAAAATGAAAAAATTGGAGGACGAAGGCGGCGAGCGATTTGAAAAAAGGGCTAAAGAAATCTTGGCCCAGACAATCCAAAAATGCGCAGTTTCGCAGGCTCAAGAAATTACCACTTCCACCTTGACCCTTCCCTCCGAGGAAATTAAAGGGAGAATCATTGGAAAGGAAGGAAGGAATATCAGGACTTTGGAGAAATTGACGGGAGTGGAAATAGTGGTTGACGAAACCCCGGAAGCAGTGGTAATTTCCGGATTCGACCCGATCAGGCGGCAGATAGCCAAATACGCCCTGGAAAAATTAATTCAAGACGGCCGAATTCAACCGGCTCGAATCGAAGAAAAGGTTGAAGAGGCAAAAAAGGAAATCAACTCTCAAATGAAAAAGGCCGGAGAGGCCGCTCTTTACGATGTCGGCCTGATTGGTTTTGACCCAAAATTGATTCAGCTGTTGGGCAGATTGAGATTCAGAACTTCCTATGGTCAAAACGTTTTGCTCCATTCAATTGAGGTCAGCCACTTAGCCGCCGCTTTGGCCGGGGAAATCGGGGCTGACCCCTTGGTTTGTAAAAAAGCCGGGTTGCTCCACGATATCGGCAAGGCGGTTGACCAGCAAATCGAAGGTTCCCACGTAAACATCGGAATTAAGATTTTGGAAAAATTCGGGACAGAGCCGGAAGTTATTCAGGCTATGAAATCTCATCATGAAGATTATCCTTATGAATCTTTGGAAGCGATTTTGGTTCAGGTGGCTGACCAGATTTCCGGGGCAAGACCGGGAGCAAGGAAAGATACTCTGGAAAATTATTTGAAGAGATTGGGGGACTTGGAAAATATCGCTACCTCTTTTTCGGGAGTGGAAAAAGCCTGGGCTTTGCAGGCCGGCAGGGAAATCAGGGTTTTTGTCAAACCAAAAGAAATTGACGACCTGGGAGCGAGGAATCTGGCTAAAGAAATCGCCAATAAAGTTCAAGAAGAATTGAAATATCCCGGTGAAATAAAAGTCAATGTGATTCGAGAAACGAGAGTCACCGAATACGCCAAATAATGTTTGAACTTCAAGTTTAAACATGTACAAAAAGCGCCGCAAGGCGCTTTTTGTCATTTGGCTGAGCGGGATACGGGAGTCGCACCCGTCTTTGAACCTTGGAAGGGTTCCGTTGAGCTGCTCAACTAATCCCGCATCGGAGAGCCGGGATTTGAACCCGGACTAAATCCTCCCACCCCATTAGAAATTAATTTTTCGGGGTGCTGGGAGTTGAACCCAGGCCGCATGCTCCCAAAGCATACATACTACCGTTATACGACACCCCGGCAATTTCTAACGGGGCAAGAAGGACTCGCCTGCCCCGTAGGAAGCCGAAGGCTTTCCTTCGGGGTGCTGCCGTTACACCACTCTCCGCTACATCGTATTCTAATTAATTTTCCTCTTTTGGTCAATCTTTTGATGTGGTACCCCGTTAGAAGTTCCTCATTATTAAGCTCTTACTAAAGAATTTATTAATGTCCTTGTCTTTTGAAACTTCTAACGGGGTGGTATAATTGAATAATGAGTTTCAAAGATATTCTCAACCAATTGGATATTCCCGCCCAATGTAAAAAATGCGGCCTTTCTCTCTGGCAGTGCCCTCATTTTCTTTTTTTGGTCATGGGAGTAATCATCATTGGCTCGACTTTTTTTTCCTATTTTATCGGCAGCCGCTATATTGACGACCCTCAAATGGTGTTATTGTCCACTCTCTTAATAACGGCGATTTTATTCATTTTAGCGGTGATAATCACCCGTTCTTTCGAAACATTAGCCGAGGCCAATCGGATGAAATCAGAATTTGTCAGCGTCGTTTCTCACCAGTTAAGAAGCCCCCTTTCCAATTTGAGATGGGCGATTGAGTTGCTGATGTCGGGCAGGACTGATTCGGTTACGGGAAAACAGCTTGAATATCTCGAAATCTTAAAAGAAAACAGCGCCAGGATGTCGGAATTAGTTTCCGATTTGCTGATTGTTTCTCGGATTGAAACGGCCAAAATCCCTTTTAAAAAACAGGAGTTCGTTTTAGAGGATTTAATCAAAAAACTGATTCAAGATTTCGGCCCTTTTGCCCGGGCTTCAAATGTCGAGATAAAATTCGAACCGGAGAAAGATTTGCCAAAGGTTTTCAGCGATCCTCATCAGATTCGCTTGGCGATTGAGAATCTTTTAGACAACGCCATTCGCTACATAAAAGAAAAGGGCCAGGTTGAGATAAAATTAAAAAAACAGGATGAAAACTTTTATTTTGAAGTCAAGGACGCCGGTGTCGGAATTCCCCAGAAAGACCAAAAGTATATTTTCCAGAAATTTTTTCGTTCAGAGAATGTAATGCGTTATCAAACTCAAGGCTCCGCGGTCTGGGGTTATACATCGCTAAAGCCATTATTGAACGAGCAGGCGGCAAAATAGGTTTTCAAAGCCAAGAAGGTGTCGGGTCGACTTTTTGGTTCACCTTACCAATGAAACCCCGTTAGAAAGTTCCCATTGCCATTGCTGTAAAATAAATATCATCTTTACAGATTTGAAAAATAACTTTCTAACGGGGTAAATAATATGAAAAAAATTTTATTTATTGAAGATGAATCGGCGCTCCAAAAGACTTTTGGCGAAGTTTTGAAACAAGAGGGTTACAAAACGATACCTGCTTTAGACGGAGAAACGGGATTAAGGTTGGCTAAGACCGAGAAACCGGACTTGGTTTTGCTTGATTTGATATTGCCAAGGGCCAATGGATTTGATGTTTTGAAGAAATTAAAGGAAGACAAAGAAACCAAAAATATTCCGATTATTATCTTAACCAATTTGGAAGAAGTAGGAAGCGTTGACAAAGCCATTGGGTTGGGAGCGACAACTTATCTTGTCAAAACCCAGTATTCATTAGAGGAAGTAGTCGACAAAATTAAAAAAACCCTGGGTGAATAATATGAGGGTGGAGCCGCAACAATTAAAGGCTTTTCTTTTGGATGCAAATTTAGTTACCGAAGAGCAATTTGACAAATGCTTCAAAAAAGCCCAAGATTCCGGTCAAAAAGTGGGCGATGTTTTGATTTCCGAAGGTTTAATTTCCGAAGAGGAATTAATCAAATTGGAAGCCTATATTTTAGGAATTCCCTTTGTCAATTTGGGAAAAGAGACGGTTCCTACGGAAATTCTGAAAATTATTCCCGAGCCGATCGCCAAAAGCCATAATATCGTCGCTTTTAGAAAAAAGGGAAATGATTTGGAGGTGGCGATGTTGGACCCCGAGGATTTGGGAACGATTGAGTTTATCAAAAAGACGACTCCTTTAAGAATTTTGCCAAGATTAACTAATTTAGATTCAATCAAATGCGTCCTCAATCAATATCAAAAAACCCTGGAAGTGGAATTTGGAGAGATTATCAAAAAAGAAGTTAAAGGAATTAAAGCGATTAAAGAGGAGGAAATAGCCGAAGAAAAAGAAGAGCTGAAAAAAATTGCCGAGGAACTGCCGATAGTCAGAATTGTTGACACTCTTTTGAAGCACGCCATTTTACAAAGAGCCTCCGATATTCATATTGAGCCGTCGGAAAAAGAGGTTGTCGTTAGATATCGAATTGACGGAATTTTACATGATGCCATGACTTTGCCAAAAATCGCCTCTTCCGGAATCGTAGCCAGGGTAAAAGTTTTATCCAATTTGAAACTTGACGAGCACCGGCTTCCCCAGGATGGCCGGTTTAAAGTTGAGACCGAAGAATATAAATATTCAATTCGAGTTTCAATTCTGCCGGTTTTTGACGGCGAGAAAATTGTCATGCGGCTTTTGCCGGAAACCGCCAAAGCCTTTACTTTAGAAGAATTGGGGTTGAGAGGAGAGGCCTTGGAGATAATACAAGGGAATTTAAGGAAACCGGTTGGAATGATTTTAGTCGCCGGGCCGACCGGCTGCGGAAAAACCACCACCCTATACTCGATGATGGAAATTTTAAATAATCCGGGGGTAAACATTTCCACTGTTGAAGACCCGATTGAGTATAGAATGCCCAGAGTCAATCAGACCCAGGTCAATCCCAAGATTGGCTTGACTTTTGCCTCCGGACTGCGTTCTCTCGTTCGCCAAGACCCCAATATTATGATGGTTGGAGAAATAAGAGACAGCGAAACAGCCGGTTTAGCTATCAACGCCGCCTTAACCGGTCACTTGGTTTTGAGCACTTTGCATACCACCGATGCCGCCGGCAGCATTCCGAGATTGATTGATATGAAAGCCGAGCCGTTCCTCATTTCCTCAACTTTAAATTGCATTTTGGCTCAAAGATTGGTCAGAAAACTTTGCCCGGAGAAAGAAAAATATAATTTAAATGATTCGGAAATAAAGAATTTGGGAAAGTATTGCGACCTGGAGAGAATTTTAAAGATTTTGAAAGAGGAAAAAATAGTCAAACCGAAACAGACTTTTAAAGATGTTATATTTTATCGGCCCAAACCTTCCAAAGAATGTTCGGAAGGATATCGGGGCAGAATTGGGATTTACGAAGTTTTGCCGGCTACCGAAACCATTAAGGAATTGATTGTAAAACAGGCAACTTCTTTTCAAATTCAGACCCAGGCTCAAAAAGAAGGAATGAGGTTGATGATTGAAGACGGGTTTATCAAGGCTGCCCAGGGAATAACCACCATTGAGGAAGTGTTGCGTGTTATCGTTGAATAACGCAAATCCATGCCTAAATATTTCTATATTGCTAAATCTTTAAAGGGGGAAGAAAAATCAGGAGCCCTGGAAGCAAAAGATATCCGCCAATTGGCGAAGAGTCTGCGGGAACAGAGCTTTATTTTGATTAAAGCCGAAGCGGAAGAAAAAAATAAAAAAAGACCCCGCCCTTTCTTTGGAAAAGGCGGGGCTTTTCCTTTTTTTGGCGGAGTTAGCTTGAAAGAAAAAATGTTTTTTACTCGAAACTTACAAGTGATGATTTCAGCCGGCCTTTCCCTTCCCAGGGCTTTAGAAACTTTAACCATTCAATCCAAAAGCAAAAAATTTAAAAAAGTCCTATCAGATATTAAAGAAGAAATTGTCAAAGGGAAAAGTTTTTCCGATGCCCTTTCTCCTCATTCCAATATTTTTTCTGAACTTTTTCAAAATATGGTGAAAGTCGGTGAAGAGGCCGGAACTTTAGAGAAGGTTTTGAAAATCCTGGCTAATCAGATGGAGAAGGAGCACGAATTGAAATCAAGAATCCAGGGAGCAATGATTTACCCGGCGGTGATAATTTGCGCTTTAATCGGCATCGGCATTTTGATGCTGGTGATGGTTGTCCCCAAATTGGCGGAAATTTTTAAGGAACTTCAAGTTGAACTGCCGGTTACCACTAAATTAATTATCGCCCTGGGCACTTTTTTTGTCGAAAAGTGGTATTTAGTTATTTTGATTATATTTTTTCTTATTTTTATTTTTTTCCAAGTTCCAAGGACTAAAAGGGGAAAATTCGTTTTAGACACATTTTTATTAAAAGTTCCAATTATTTCGCCGATTATCAGAGAAACTAATTCGGCGACAACCGTCAGGACTTTAAGCTCCCTTATCTCTTCGGGAGTGCCGCTGGTAAGGTCTTTAGAGATTGTTTCCGGGACTTTGGGAAATATTCATTTTAAAAGTGTTTTAATTGAGGCGGTTGAAAAAGTCAAAAAGGGAGAAAAGCTGTCCGAGGCTTTAAACCCTCATCAGGATATTTATCCGCCGATTGTAGTCCAGATGATTGCCGTCGGAGAGGAGACCGGCGAGACTTCGAATATCTTGGCAAAGCTGGCTGATTTTTTTGAAGAAGAAGCGGGCAGAGCCACTCAAAATTTGGCTTCGGTTATTGAGCCCGTGGTAATGCTCATTATCGGGGCGGCTGTTGGTTTTTTTGCCGTATCAATGGTTCAGCCAATGTACAGCATGCTCCAGACAATACAGTGAAATTCTCAATTTCCCCAAAGGGGTTGACCCAGTATATCAACTTCGACTCGCTTCGCGATTTAAGGTTTTCTGAAGGAAAACCTTGTCGAAGTTGTATTACTGGGTTCACTTTTATTGACGTTTTGGTGGGCATCTCTTTAATGCTTATTGTTTTTTTGGGAATTTTCGGCGCCTATTGGCTGAATTTAAAAGTGGTCAGTCAGTCAAAGGCAAGAATTGTCGCCACTGCCATTGCCAATCAAAAAATAGAACAAATTCGGAACCTTCCCTATAAAGAGGTGGGGACAGATCCTCGGGCTGTAGATGAGCCGGTTGGAGATATTCCTAAAACCGAATCTATTTTGCAAAATAATACGAACTTTGCCGTCGAAACTACTATAAAATATATCTCCGATTGTTTTGATGGCCCGAGAAGCGCGGAGTGTCCGGCGGCTCCAGAAACCGACGATTGCGTTAAAGACTATAAAAGGGCTAAAGTAAAAGTTTCTTGGGAGAAGCCGTTTAAAGGAGAAGTGAATTTAGCAACCGACGTCGCTCCGAAAAATCTTAATCAGGAAAAAGAGGAGTGCACCGGAGCGGCCGCCGGCGTTCTCTCAGTTTCGGTGTTTGACGCCTTGGGCCAGGCAGTTCCCTTTCCCTTTATAGAAATCATTGATCCGTTGACCGGAAACACCTTAACTACCAACCAGCCTTCCAACGGCAAATATAATTTTGTCGTCTCGCCGGATGCTTATAAAGTGAAAATAACCAAGTCTGGTTACAGCTCTGACCAAAGTTATCAGGCTGGCGATATTTATAACGGGACGACCATTACCGAGCCGGTAAAGTCGCACCCCGCCGTTTATGAGGGGAGACTTACCGAAGTCGGTTTTTCGATTGATATTTTGGGTTCAATGGTTGTTCAGTCCAGGGGCACGAGCGATCAGGATTACCCGCTCATTCATAACGCAGTCTTCGAAATGGAAGGAGCAAAGCTCGTGGGCAGGGATGTGGCGGGGAAATCCATTTATAAATATTCTCAAACCCACGTCACCAATGGTTCGGCCGGAATTGAACTTTCTGATTTAGAATGGGATTCTTATAGTTTTTATGTTGATTCTCCGGATTATGAATTAATCGGAATTGAATCTCCTCCCGAAACTGAAATTGAACAGCCGGTCGGTCTCTTGCCGGCCGAAAATAAAGAGGCTCGGTTAATTCTAAAAGCGGAAAACACTCTCTTGACAACGGTTAAAGACTCTACGACTTCAGACCCGATTTTCGCCGTCTCGGTAAGATTGTTTAATCTCGGTCTGGGTTACGACCGAATTCAACCGACTGACGAGGAGGGAGAAACCCTTTTCATTCCTTTGCAAGAAGCCGCCTATAATTTGGAAGTTCAGGCTGATGGTTATCAAACTTACACCGAAGAGAATATCTTGATTTCTGGAGATATTATTCTGACCATTAATTTAATTCCATCGCCATGATTATGAAAAAAGCCATCAGAGGCATAACTTTGATTGAAACCATCGTCACGGTGGCAATTATCTTCGTTGTTCTGGGGGCGATTTCTGGTTCGGTTATCACTCTCTATCGGACTCACAAATACACTCTTGAACAATCGCAGGCAATTACTGAAGCCAGGAGAGGAGTGGAGACAATGGTTAAAGAAATTAGAGAAGCTGTGCCCGGGGATGACGGCGCCTATGTTATCGAACTGGCTCAAGATTACGAATTTATATTTTATTCCGACATTGATAAAGATGAGGCGGCTGAGAGAGTAAGATATTTTATTGATGACACTGATTTTAAAAAAGGAGTCATTAATCCTTCGGCCGGTTGGCCGGTCAGCTATCCTTTGGGAAATGAAGAAATTTCCATTTTGTCTCGATATATCAGAAATCAGCCCCCGGTTTTTCATTACTTCAACGGCGACGGAGACGAAATAACAGAATTGCCAGCCAGGTTAAAAGATACAAAATTGATGCGGGTCTATCTGGTAATCAATGTTGACCCGGCTCAACCGCCTCAAAATTACGAACTGAGTTCCGACATTCAGATTAGAAATTTGAAAACGAACCTGTAAATGAAATTTTCAATTTTCATCCGTCAGCTGGCGGATCAATTTTCAAAAAAAAGAGGAGTGATTTTGACTTTAGTTTTAGTTTTCGGAACAATATTTCTGATGCTGCTGGCCAGTCTTTTAGGTTTTGTTTTGTTGCAGCACCGACAATCTTTGCAAAAAGTGGCTTGGAATGAAGCCCTGCATCTGGCTGAAGCCGGCATTAATTATTCAAGATGGCATATCAGTCATAACGAGGACGATTTTGATTTCGGCGGAATCAAACCTTACGAGGATATCGGTCAATTTCAGCTGGAAATTACCCCTCCCGGCGGTTGCAGCCCGGGAGTGAAAATTATTTCCACTGCTTGGACTAATGATTTTCCCGATGTCAAAAGAAAAATTAGGATAAAAGATGCCAAACCCGCTTTAGCTAAATACGCCTTTTTAACCAACTCCAATGTTTGGTTTGGAGAAGACGAGGTTCTTAAAGGACCTTTTCATTCCAACGGCGGCATCCGGATGGATGGCGAACAGAATTCCCTCGCCACTTCGGCTAAAGAAACTTATATTTGCGGACCGGAGCACGGCTGCTCTCCTTCCCAGGAGAAACCGGGGATTTGGGGGCAGGGCGGAGGGGGGACAGAGGGTCTTTGGCAGTTTCCGGTCCCGGCAGTAGATTTCGATAAAATTTTACAGGACTTAGCCGTTTTGAAAGCGGCGGCTCAAAGCTCCGGTATTTATATAACTCAACCCGTTGACCACGGATATCATGTCAGATTTAAAGTCAATCCCGATGACACCGGAGCCATTGATGTTTTCCGAGTGAAAACAGTAAAACAAAAAGTTTACGGTTGGGACGGCGAAAAATGGATTTACGAATCAAACGATATTAATTCGGAGGAACTTTTTGCCAGCTACTCCCTGCCTCAAAATTGCGAGCCGATTTTTATTGAAAACAAAGTCTGGGTGGACGGAATTGTCAAAGGAAGAGCAGTCTTGGTGGCGGCTGAACTTCCCGAACAGCCCAATAAAATGAAAAACATAATAATTTCGGGCAATATAGATTATGCCGACTCGGAGTCGGTTTTGGGGCTGATTGCTCAAAAAGATATTTTAATTTCTCTTTATTCGCCCGATGATTTAGAAATCAAAGCCGCTCTTTTAGCCCAAAGGGGCCATGTTTTTAGATATTATTATCCAAAATGGTCCGACGAACCATATAAAACTTATGCCATCAGAAACTCAATTAGAACCTTCGGTTCAATTATTACCAATACTATGTGGACTTTTACCTGGGTGGATGCTTATAACAATGTAGTTTCCGGGTATAGAACCACTGATATGAATTACGATTCTAATTTGACTTACAATCCCCCTCCTTATTTTCCTACGGCGGGAGAATACGAGATTATCGGCTGGGAAGAAATATATTAAATTGATATAATTAATTTATAATGCTCAAGTTTTTGGAATTAAAACCGGAAACATTCGGGCTGGATATTTCCGACCTTTCTTTAAAAATCATCAAACTCAAAAAAAGAGGGGAGTCTTTGACCTTGGCTTCTTTTGGCGAAAAAGAAATTAAACCGGGAATAATTCAGGCTGGCGAAATTAAAGACGAGAAAAAATTGGCTGAGACCATTAAAGAAGCGATAAAATCAGTCAAAGGAGAGAAAATTAAAACAAAATATGTGGTTGCTTCTTTACCGGAGAAAAAAGCTTTTTTGCAGGTAATTCAAATGCCGCGGATGTCGGAAGAGGATTTAAAATCAGCGCTCATTTACGAAGCTGAAAATTACATTCCCCTGCCGATTGACCAGGTTTATTTAGATTTTCAAATTATTTCGCCGGTTTTTAATCACTTAGACCATCTTGATATTTTAATTGCCGCCTTGCCGAAAAAGACAGTTGACCCTTACTTATCCTGTCTGAAATCGGCCGGATTGAAACCCAAGGTTCTGGAAATTGAATCTTTAGCCATCAGCCGAGCTTTAATCAAGGATGAAGTTGCCGTTTCTCCTATCCTTCTGATTGACATCGGCGCAACCAGAACCAGCTTTATTATTTTTTCCGGCCGTTCTTTAAGATTCACTTCCTCCATTCTCGTTTCTTCCGGAAGTTTCAGCGAAATTATTTCTAAAGCCTTAAAAATAGATTTATCCGAAGCTGAAAAATTAAAAAATGAATATGGTCTTCAGATTAAAGGAAACGAAGGGAAAGAAGTTTTTGAGGCTTTAGTCCCGGCTTTGACCGACTTGGTTCAGCAAATAAGAAGATATTTCACTTATTATCAAACTCATGCTTCTCATGAGCATCTTCCTCCTAACGGCAAAGGAGTTTCAAAAGTTTTCCTTTGCGGAGGAGGCGCAAACTTGAAAGGATTGACTGATTTTCTGTCCCTTCAGCTGAAAATTCCAACCGAGCTTGGAAATCCCTGGATAAATATTTTAGCGGAATCTCAAAAAGAATTCAGAAAATTGCTTTCTGGAGAATCTTTAAGATATGCCACAGCTTTAGGGTTGGCCCTGAGAGGTATAAAAGAAAAATAACCATTATGATTAACCTATTGCCGTCCCAAGAAAAAGAAATTTTAAGACAGGAAGAAGAATATAAATTAGTCCTGATTTTAGGAATTCTGTTTTTTATTTTTCTTATTTGCCTGATTTTAATTTTACTCTCAATAAAAATTTATTTTTCCGGCCAGCTGAATGTCCAAGAAATTATTCTCAGCCAAAAAGAGGAAAGTTTTAAAAAATCCCGAAGCCAAGACCTGGAAGAAAAGATTCTCTTGTTTAATCAGACCTTCTCCGAATTAAGCTCATACTATTCAGAGCGGTTAAGTATGGTTGAGATTTCAGAAAAAATTTCTCAAAATTTGCCTTACGGCGTCCATTTAACCAATTTCAATTTTGATTCCGAAACTCGCCAGATTTCTCTTTCCGGTTTTTCTCCCAGCCGAGAAATCTTATTGGAGTTTAAAGAAAATCTGGGGAAAGAGGAAAATTTTCAGGAAATCTATTTTTCCCCTTCCAGCTGGGTAAAGCCCGCCGACATTGACTTCACGGCAACCCTGCGAATCAAAACCAATTATGAAAAATAAAATTAATCTATCTTTGTTAATTTTCATAATTTTGAGCATTATTTTGATTTATTT
>Ga0209609_10001280_pt1 | contig 14631 bp, 11 predicted proteins | sample LakKivw325mmetaG_FD_184136 | JGI IMG/M metagenome (GOLD analysis project Ga0209609, IMG submission 184136) | Anoxic lake water microbial communities from Lake Kivu, Rwanda to study Microbial Dark Matter (Phase II) - Lake Kivu water 325m metaG... | ecosystem: Environmental > Aquatic > Freshwater... | reverse complement strand
CGCATCAGCAGATCATTGACCTGCTCAATAAAGCACTCAAAGTAAAAGGTGTCAGGCATGTCTTTGTCTCCTCGGGGATCAGGTTTGACCTGGCTCTGAAAGATGAAAACTACATCCGTCAAATCGCAGCTTTTCACACTTCCGGGCTGCTCAAAGTCGCACCGGAGCATACGGAGCCCGAAGTCCTCAAAGCTATGGGCAAACCATCCATCAAGCTTTATCTGGATTTCTGCGAGCTGTTTTATCAGGCCAGTCAGAAAGCTAAAAAGAACAATGGTATCGTTCCATATATCATTGCAGGACATCCCGGGTCCACCATGGGTGACGCCATCAAACTCGGCCTCTGGCTGAAAAAGCAGAATCTGCGGCTTAAGCAGGTTCAGGAATTCACACCAACTCCCATGACTGTTAGCACTTGCATGTACTACACCGGGCTGGATTTTGAGTCAGGCAATCCCATCTTCGTGCCAAAAGGTCGAGATGTCCGCCTGCAAAAAGCATTGGTCATGTGGCACGAACCTCATAACAGGCCTTTGGTCAAAGAAGCTCTGAGCAAATCCCGTCGTCTGGATATGCTGTCCAAATTTTACAATTGACAATAAGACAGGCACTCTATATTATTGATTTCTAAAATTATATGAATGAACGAGGTGGTTATGCCTGTCCCCCTCACACTGTCCCAACGGTTTGAGAGACATGTAGTTAGTGAAAACCTGATCACGCCTTCGATGAAACTGGTAGTGGCTGTATCCGGAGGTGCTGATTCTGTTGCGTTACTGCATTTGCTGCATCAGATCAGGACTGATCTTCATCTGTCACTATTGGCCGTGCATGTGAATCATCACCTGAGAGGTGAGGAATCCGAAGCTGATGAGCAATTTGTCAGGAAGCTCTGTGACCGGCTCAATGTGCAAATGATCGTCAAGCATGTGAAACTGGCGACAGACAAGGATCTGGAAAATCAGGCAAGGATCAGGCGCAACGCAATTTTACACAATGTTCTGAAGTCTTACAAATTCGACCGTATAGCTCTGGCGCATCAGAAGAACGACCAATCAGAAACCATTCTGATGAATCTGGTGCGGGGCACGGGAATCACAGGCATGGGAGGCATAAAACCGGTTACCGAAACTGTGATCAGACCCTTATTACCTTTCTCGAGGGCAGAAATTGAAACCTGGCTGAAAGTTAATAAGCATGCCTGGCGCGAGGACAAATCCAATCAGGATACACGCTTCACCAGAAATCTCATCCGGCATGAACTCATTCCCTGGCTGGAAACCAAGCTCAATCAATCCATTACAGACAGGCTGTTGCTGCAATCCAGGACCTTTCAGCAGACGGATGAATATTTTAAAAACCACACGCTTCGCCTGCTAAAAAAAGCAGTGATCGAAGACATGGGAGACAGTCTGAGACTTGATCTGGATTTTTTGAAACAGCTCTCTGAGATCGAGCAGTTCTACACGCTCAGGACTTGCTACAGTTCTCTCAGCAAGACAGATCACGAGTTTTTCATGCACAGTTTCGAAGAAATCAAAGCCATCTTTACATCCGAAGGCAGCAAACAAACCAGGCTGGCACATGGTATTTGGGTCATCAAGCAATATGGAGAACTAATTCTGACTACTATTGATCCGCAGTCTGAAAATTCAGAGATCAAAGAACTTGTCATAGATGAGGAACGCACTCATTTTGTCTATTCAAACTGGCGTTTCACTCTGAAATACTTGAAAAACATGCCTAAAAACCTGACTAATACAAAGATGTTGCATAATGTCCTGATCGATCTCAACAAGGTCACTCTGCCCTTGAAACTAAGAGGTCGGCTGCCCGGTGACAGATTCATCCCTGCCGGAATGACTTCAGAAAAGAAACTGAAAGAGTTTTTCATTGACGAAAAAGTCCCAAAACTGGAAAGGGATAAAGTGCCTATTCTGACAGACAATGATAAGATCGTCTGGATAGTTGGCTACAGGCTGGATAACAGGGTCCTTTGCACTGATGAAACGCACAGGATTTTGCACATCTCAGTCGAGCCAGTGACCACGGGACGCAAACGTGCTGCCAGCCGGGCTTTCAATAACAGCGGAGGTCGTTATGACATCTATGAATTGTGATATATCAGAAGTTCTGTTTAATGAACATAAAATCCAGGACCGCATCAGAGAACTGGCCTTGCAAATCACGACCGACTATCAGGGCAAAAATCCTGTTCTGATCAGCATTCTGAAAGGCGGATTCATCTTCATGGCTGATCTGATTCGAAGCATTACCATCCCTGTTGAGATTGATTTTCTTGCCATCTCGAGTTATGGCAGCGGAGCTTCCAGTTCTGGCGTCGTCAAGATCCGCAAGGACATAGACATTGACATTACGGCTAAAGATGTGATCATCATTGAGGATATTGTGGATTCAGGACTTTCACTGCAATACATCAGAGACTACATCAGCAAGCACAAACCCGCTTCCATAAAGGTCTGCGTTCTGCTGGACAAACCGGATGCCCATAAGGTCGATGTGAATTTCGAGTATGTCGGATTCAATATCGGAACGGAATTTGTGGTCGGGTTCGGACTTGATTACAATGAGAAATACCGCAACCTGCCCTATATCGGCATCCTCAAAAAGGAGATCTATTCATGAACGATAAAAAATCGCCGCCTGAATCCGGCGATAAGAGCAGACGTCCCATGCTGCCCACCATAAAACCCAGAAAACCTCATCAGTCAATCACTTTCTGGCTGATGATGCTGCTTTTGGCTGCCTTGCTCTATCAGGTCTGGTCCAGTAATCAGAAAAAGCTGGAAGAGGTGCAGTATGGAGAATTTCTGACCCGTGTGGAAACGGGACAGGTGGAGAAAGTAACTTTTCTGGAACGCGATATTTATTTTGAGCATGAAGATGTCAAAAGCCATACACTGATGCCGTTTGACGATCCTGACGTTGTGAACTACATCGTCAGCAAAGGCATCAAAGTCAGCACCCAAAAGCCTTCCCGTTGGGTGGGAATTCTCACTTTCCTCTTCCCTACACTCTTGATAATTGGTTTTTGGCTGTTTTTCTTCAGAGGCATGAACTCAGGCCAGAACAAGGCTTTCAGCTTTGGGAAAAGCCGTGCCCGTTTGTATGAAGGCAGCAAATACAAGATAACTTTCAAGGATGTAGCAGGAGTGGATGAAGCCAAAGAGGAACTGCAGGAGATAGTGGAGTTTCTCAAAGATCCGAAAAAGTTTCAAAGACTGGGTGGAAGGATTCCACGCGGAGTGCTTTTGGTTGGCAGACCCGGAACCGGCAAGACCCTTTTGGCAAAAGCGGTTTCCGGCGAGGCAGGAGTTCCGTTCTTCAGCATCAGCGGCAGTGACTTTGTGGAAATGTTTGTCGGCGTCGGTGCTGCCAGAGTGCGTGACTTGTTTGACCAGGCCAAGAAGAATGCGCCCTGTATCACTTTTATTGACGAGATCGATGCAGTCGGACGCCATCGTGGAGCCGGTCTGGGCGGAGGCCATGACGAACGGGAACAAACCTTGAATCAAATGCTGGTCGAAATGGACGGCTTTGAGCCCAACGACAGTGTCATCATTATTGCAGCCACCAACCGCCCTGATATTTTGGATCCCGCACTTTTGAGACCTGGACGCTTCGACCGGCAGGTGGTTGTTGATCTTCCTGACATAAAAGGCAGGACAGAAATCCTGCGTGTGCACAGTCAGAAAGTCCCATTAAGCAAAGACGTCAATCTGGAACTGATTGCCAGAGGAACACCCGGATTCAGCGGTGCCGATCTTGCCAACATAGTGAATGAAGCAGCACTCATTGCTGCCGGAAAGAATAAGAAACAGCTTGATATGGAAGATTTTGAATCTGCCAAGGATAAACTCATCCTGGGTAAGGAAAAGAAAAGCAGAGTCATTCCTGAAGAGGAAAAACGCATCACCGCCTATCACGAGATAGGCCATGTCATGACCTCAATTTTACTTGAAAAAACTGAAACGGTACACAAGGTTTCAATTATTCCGAGAGGTTTCAGCGGCGGTGCCACACACTATCTTCTATCTGATAAAAGCAATTACTCCAAAACCTATCTGGAGCAGATCCTGGTTAGTTTCATGGGCGGCAGGGCAGCGGAAGAGCTTGTTTTTAACGACCTTACAACCGGTGCTGGCAATGATATCGAGCGCTGCACTGAAATCGCCAAAAAGATGATCTGCGTCTGGGGTATGAGCGACAAGATCGGACCCATGACCATTGGCAAGGACCAGGGTGAGGTATATCTTGGCAAGGAGATACTTTCCAGAGATATCTACAGCGACGACACCGCCAAATTGGTCGATTCTGAAATCCGCAATCTCATCCACACATCACATCAGCGGGCTCTGGATATTCTGAACGGCCACAAAGGTCTGATGGATAAACTGGCAAACTTACTGCTGGAAAAGGAAACTTTGAATACTGAAGAGATCTTCGAGACCATCCTGAACAACATCTCTGATGAGTTAAAGCCTCTGGTTGATAAGAAGTTTCAGCAGGCAATGGAAATGCGGTTTGAGTATGCGGCAAAGCATCCTGACACCGAACCCGTCATTGCTGAAGGAAGTGTGTCAGAACAGGCTCAATCAGACACACCTGATGAGTCTGACGATCCTAAACAGGAACATGATAATACCGATACTCAGGTATAATATCTAGAAAAACGCAGGGATACAATGGATACATTACACGGAACAACGATCATAGGGATCTTTCGCAAAGGGCGGATCACCATTGGCGGAGACGGACAGGTAACTTTGGGCAATACGGTGGTCAAAGCGACTGCCATCAAGATCCGCAAACTATATAATGACAATGTGATAGCTGGCTTTGCAGGAGCTACGGCTGATGCTTTTTCCCTATTCGACAAATTTGAAGCCAAGCTCAAAGAGTACAAAGGCAATCTTAAAAAAGCAGCCGTCGAACTTGCCAAAGACTGGCGTTCAGACCGCATCCTGCGCCGTCTGGAAGCCATGATCATAACTGGCGACAAGACTGGAATACTGCTGATCAGCGGCCAGGGCGATGTTCTGGAGCCGGACGACGGTATAATAGCCATTGGTTCAGGTGGTCAGTATGCACTTTCTGCAGCCCGGGCTCTGGCAAGGAATTCCAAGCTTTCCAACCTGGAAATCATCAAAGAAAGCCTTCAGATAGCTTCCGAGATCTGCATTTATACAAATCATAACTTTGTGATCGAGGAGCTCTGATGCAGGTGATGGATGCTCTGACCCCTAAAAAGATTGTCGAGGAACTTGATAAATATGTCATCGGTCAGGATGATGCCAAACGAGCAGTTGCCATAGCTTTACGCAATCGGTGGCGTCGACAGCAGGTCCAGGGCGATCTGCAGCAGGAGATAATTCCCAATAACATCATTCTGATCGGACCGACCGGAGTGGGAAAAACAGAGATCGCCAGAAGGCTTTCCCGCCTGGCCAATGCTCCTTTTGTTAAAGTGGAAGCTTCCAAATTCACAGAAGTGGGCTACGTGGGCAGAGATGTTGAATCCATGGTGCGCGAGCTGATGAATGTGGCGGTCAGTCAGGTGCGCAGTCAGATGCTGGATGAAGTTGCAGAACAATCAGAGCACAATGCAGTGGAGAGATTGCTTGATCTGATGCTGCCTGCCAAACCTGACAAAAACAGCAAACTCGAACTGGAAGAGGAACTCACACAACAGCAGCGATTTCAACGCACCCGTGACAAGATGAAACAAATGCTGCAAGAGGGCAAACTTGATGACCGGGAAGTGGAGATCAAAAACGGAGATGACCACGCTCCCAGCATTGAAGTCCTATCCAATCTCAATCTTGAGATGCTGGATATCAATCTGGGCGAGATGTTTTCCAATATTATGCCTGGCAAACACAAAGAGCAGAGCCGAAGAATGAAGGTCCCTGACGCTCTGAAGCATTTGCGGGAAAGTGAAGCCAACCGTCTGGTCAATAAGGAAAAAGTGGTGGAACGAGCCAGATTCCTGGTTGAGAATAACGGCATTATCTTTATCGATGAACTTGATAAAATTGCAACAGCAGAGAAGCATACAGGCATTGATGTCTCACGTTCAGGTGTGCAGCGTGATTTGCTACCTATCGTGGAAGGCAGCAATGTCCCCACCAAATATGGCATGATAGACACAGCGCACATCCTTTTTATTGCAGCCGGTGCTTTTCACACTGCCAAACCTTCTGACCTGATTCCTGAACTGCAGGGACGTTTCCCCATCCGGGTAGAGCTGAACAGCTTGAGCAAAGAGGATTTTGAAAAAATACTCACTGAACCAGAAAACGCTCTCACAAAGCAGTATATGGCACTATTCAAAGCAGAAAAAACCAGACTGGAATTCACTCCGGGCGCGGTATCAGCGATAGCGCGATATGCAGCATTGGCCAATGATAAGATGGAAGACATCGGAGCTCGCAGGCTGCATACTATACTGAATGCATTGCTGGACAGTTTTATGTTCGATATGCCGAACCGAAAAATGAAAGTTGTCGCAATTGATGACAAACTTGTTGTTGGTAAACTGAAACCGCTGATTGAAAGTGAAGACTTGTCCAGATTCATTTTGTGATATGAAAATCAAGGTAGTTGACCTGTTCCAGTCTCTGACAGTAAAGAACTACAGGCTTTACTTTGCAGGGCAGGGTGTGTCTCTGATCGGGACCTGGATGCAGAGAACAACTATGGGCTGGTTTGTCTATCGCCTGACTGATTCTCCGTTCCTGCTCGGTTTGATAATGTTCTTCAGTCAAATTCCATCAGTATTTATAGGTCCCTTTGCCGGCGTCTGGGCTGACAAATGGAGCCGGCTCAGTATCATCAAGCTTACACAATCGCTTGCACTTATTCAGGCTTTGGTATTAGCAACATTGGTCTTGACCAACACTGTCCAGATCTGGCATGTGATAACCTTAAGCCTGATATCTGGTGTGGTGGAAGCAGTGGATGCTCCTGCCAGACAGTCTTTTGTAATAGAACTGGTTCAAAAGCGCTCTTTATTGCCAAATGCCATTGCTCTGAATTCTGCCATGTTCAACGGTGCCAGGCTAATAGGACCCTCCCTGGCGGGATTCCTTATCGCTGTTTCCAATGAAGGTTACTGCTTTCTGATCAACGGATTGAGCTATATTGCAGTTATTATTTCATTGTTTATCATCAAAGTCCCGGCCCGCCATTTTGTCGAGTCTCAGCTAACAATGCTGAAAAAGATCAAACAGGGTTGGAGTTATTCATTTAGCCATATGCCAATAAAGTACTTACTGGCAAACGTTTCCATCATCACGATGTTTGGTATGTCCTACAATGTTCTAATGCCGATCTTTGCGCGGGACATCCTGAGCGGGACTTCCAGAACTCTGGGCTACCTGATGTCAATGGTCGGAGTGGGAGCTCTGGCCGGGGCAATATATCTTGCTTCACGCAAGTCCATCAAAGGCCTGAGCAGAATGATGGTCTATGGCCTGTCAATGCTCAGTCTGGCAATGATATTTTTTTCACTCTCAAGAAACCTGGCATTGAGCATGGGACTGATGCTGTTTCTGGGTTTCGGAATGATGTTTCAGATGTCTGCCAGCAACACAATCCTGCAATCCGTTGTGGCTGATGATATGCGCGGCAGAGTTATGAGCCTGCATGCAATGGCTTTTATGTCTGTGGCGCCCTTCGGCAGTCTGCTGGCAGGTTTTTTATCCAAACACATCGGAGCGCCAATGACTCTGGCAATCAGTGCAATGATCTGCCTGGGCTGGTCTGCCTGCGGATTTACCCTGCAGGACAGATTTGTTGGAGATGTAGATACCCTGATGCAAAAACATGAGCCGGAACCATCAGCAGCCACTGACATCACGGAACTGGCTCTGGCGGTGACAAAGTAAAAATGAGTGCGTTATTTTTATATCTTGGTGACGCTTCTCTGTCATATAGAAAGATCATGGCAGAGCACACAGACTTTCAGGTTGGTAATCTCCTGATCCCCAAAAACCGGATTGTAATTGCAGAACAGACTCACAGCAGCTATGTGCACGTCTGCCGTGAAGATGATTGCGGTGCAGGATTTGACGATCATCCGCAAATTCCTGATTGTGATGCGCTTATCTCCAATCTGACTGAGCAGTATCTTGTAATTAGAACTGCTGACTGCACTCCAATTCTGCTATGGGATGAAAAATCCCAATCCATAGCTGCAGTGCACAGCGGCAGGGAGGGAACTCGGAAAAACGTCATTGGAGCAACTGTTCGAGCCATGAAAGAACATTTTTCGACGCAGCCAGAAAACATCCGCGTCCAAATCGGAGCAGGCATCTGCAAACGCCATTATCAGATTGACGAAACAACCTGGCAGCATATGTTTGAGTCATTCAAAGAACAGAATATACTGCTGAATATCCCCGACTTCCCGTACCTGGACATTCAGCATATTATTCTGCAGCAATTAAGAAACGAAGGTATAAAACTTGACAATATCAGCAGAAACATAATCTGCACTTATGAGTCAAAGGACCATTTCTCCTACCGGAGAGACGGTACCCGTAACCGACAAATAAACATCATAGGGATGAGGTATGGAAAACACGATCTATAGCCCTTCAGGCAACATTTCGATCCGCATCAACGATGACAAGATGTCCGCCTGGATGTATGTTCACAAGTCCGACAAGATAATTGATGAACAGGAGATCCTTGATCTGATCATGGAAGCCGGCGTCACCAACGGCTTTGAAGAAGCGATTCAATGGATGGCGGAAAACGGTTACAACAAGGATTATGAAAAGCCTTTCCCCGTTGCCATCTGCAAAGCTCCTGCCAGCATTGACATCATCGAAACCCATTTCAACCGCAAGTACTCTTACAATCCAGATGAAAAATGGAACATCAGAGATTTCCAGAACTGGACACTGGTCGAAAAAGACGCCATCCTGGCAGATATTCCGTTTGAGAAGATCAATGCAGCTGAAGCTGTTTACAACATCTTAGGAGAACTGACCACAAGCGTGGCATCAGCAGAAACCCTGACCAATTATCTGGGACAGAATGTCAGTCTGGACAGAGAAGGTCAAAGGATCGTATCAGACATCATAGGGTATCCTTATGTCGATAAAGAAGGTAAGATCAATGTAGTCAATCACCTTGTCTATAAAGGCGATATCAAGCTGTCCAAAATGCCGGTGACACTTGCTGCTGCTCTTACCGTTGAAGGCTCAATCAATAAAGCGAATCTCTTTATCATGTCTGATCTGCACGTCAAAGGCGGTATCTATAACTCAGATATTTATGCAGAAGGTGATATGACAGTTGAGGGCGACATTATTGACTGTCAGGCAGCAGGAGTGGTCACTGCCGAAAATCTGAAAGTGCAGAACATCAAAAATTCACTGGTCATGTGCAGGGGTGAGCTTTCCTTTGATAATTACATCACAGGTTCCAGAGTCATTGCTGAGAAAAAGATCACCGGTAATCCTGAAAAAAGTGTGATCGAGGGCAGTCAGATCATGACTGGTGGTTCTGTAGAAATATCATCTGCCGGAAGTGTGGATGGCGCTGAGACAGAGATTGAAGTCACAATCAGTCCCTTTATCAAGGAAAGAATGAATCAGATGAACAGAAACCTGAACAAGCTCAAAGAGAACTCTTCTGCCAATCCTGATAAGATTGAACAGATGCACAAGAAATTCGTCAAGCTGGAAGAAGGTTTTGCCGCAGAACTCGACAAATTTCTTAATAAAAAAGATTACGAACCACGCCACATCAGAATCTACGATGAGCTCTTCAAGGGAGTTTATATCAGGATCCTGAAAAAAGCTTATCAGATCAAGCAGAATCAGGTCAGCGCTGAGTTTGTGGAAGAAATATAGCAGAAATAAACGGTACAGCATGAGCAATAAATACATCCTGGGAATTATCATCATAACTGCGCTTTGCAGTCTGAATGCGTTAGAACCACACTTTGCCTCCGATCCTGCCATCTCTCCGGATGGCACTCAAGTCTGTTTTGTTTACAATGGCGACCTCTGGGTAGTTCCATTTATCGGAGGAACCGCAAAACGCCTTACTGCCACTGCTGCCAATGAATCAGGACCTGTCTGGTCCGTAGATGGCAGCACGATCGCTTTCTCAGCCAACCGGGAAGGCCAGACCTGGATCTACACAATGCCTTCTACTGGTGGTGCTGCCAGACCCGTGATCAGAGAATCTTTTTCAGTGTGTGACTGGTTTGCCGATGGCCAACATCTGCTCTGCAGCAGAAATAATCTGACCTGGGGAACTTCACTTTACAAAGTCCCTTTGGATGGCAGCAGACCTGTCCTGATCTCCGAAATCGGCGACTATTTCTCATCCTTGTCGCCTAATAATAAAAGAATCATCTTCAACCGTTTTGGTGACCCCTATCGCGAAGCTTACACCGGCAGTAAAAACGGTGATCTATGGCTTTATGATATTGAATCTCGCAACTTCTCAAGAATCACCCAAACTGAATACACAGAAAGATACCCGCGCTTCTCTCATGTCTCTGACAACATCTATTTCTGTGCTTCGGACGGAATCTGCTTCCAGCTCTTTAAAGCTCCTGCCGGTGATTTCAGCCGTGCTGAAAAACTGACTGACTTCGAACTCTGGTCTGTGAGAGATATCTCAATAGCGAGACAGAACGAAAGAATCGTATTCGAGCTGTTTGATTCGATCTGGTGCTATGATCCTGACGAACTGGATGAAAATAAAGTTTTCAAGCTTCCAATAGTAATTGAGGAAGATAACTGGTCAGATTTGAATCGGACTGACAGTACAACCGATACTTTTGATTCGTTTGCCGTCAGCAATGACGAGCTTCTGGTTGCTTTCAGCTATAAATATGACCTGTTTGTCATGCCCAGAAAGGGTGGAGAGGTCAAACAGGTTACATCCGACCAAGGCGGAGTGGGTAATCTTGCCTTTCTAAGTGATAATAGGACTATTGTTTTTTGCCAGTATGAAGATGGTCTGCAAAACCTGTATAAAGCAAAAGTTGATAGTGTCATGACTGTCGAGAAGATCAATTGGTATGGCAGCGATCTGTTCAATGTTGACCGTTTTTATCGCTCTTCCGATCTCAGATGGGTGCTTGAATACACCGATTCGTCAGGCAGCGGCAGGATTGCTGTAGCAGACGCTGCTTTTGACAATGTCCGTCCTGCTGTGACCGATAAGGTTGTATCCACAAACTTTGTTGTCAGCCCTGATGGCTCTATGGCTGTTTTTGCTGCCACCAGGGACGACATTTATGTGCGTGAGCTGTATCTTTATGACTTTGCCTCCCAAACCCGAACCAAGCTTCTGAACGATGACTCATGGTTGTATGGCATAGTTTGGATGCCTGACCAAAGATCAATTCTGGTTAGTAAAAGCGTCAGCGGAAGCAGGCGGATCTACAGACTCGATCTAATTCCCCGTGACGAATTTGAACTGGATAAGGACCACTGGAAAGAGGTCCTGAACCGCTCCAGTTTAACTACTCAGGATGATTCTCTGGCAAACGCCATCAGTAATTCAAAATCCAAAGCTAAATCTGAAACCAAGAGCAGAAAACCTCTCACTTATGCTCAGATCGACTGGTATCAGATAGATCAAAGAATGTATCCCATTCTCTCTGACTCGGAGACGATAATTTCAGTCCACGCCATCGATGATACTTCTTTTTATTACGTAAAAGCGATCTCAGACAGGGAAAGCAAAACGCTGCTGTTCAAAGCCAACATATTTGGAAATTTCTCTTCTGAAGTCGGTTCTTTCCCATACGATGTTGTGTACCAGATCGTTAATGACAAAACAGTTTATTATCTGGATTCCAAAAAACTCAAATCTTTTAATCTGACCTCAAAAGCAAAAGGCGAAATAAATAACAAATTCCAGTATACATACAACCTCCATAAACTGAATGAAAAAGTGTTTGAACAGGTCTGGGGCATCTTTGGCAGAAAGTTTTATGACCCCAACATGCACAACAGGGACTGGAATGCTCTATATGACAGGTTCAAACCTTATCTGCAATATGCCGATAACGTATCTGTGCTAAACACGATCATTTCGGAAATGATCGGTGAGGTTAATGCTTCCCACACAGGTTTTAATCCTCGTCATGAAGGCAGAATTGCTTCCAAACCGGCTGCTTATCTGGGTCTGGAATTCGATCAGAGAAAGGTTTTGCCTTTTGGCATTGAAGTCTCCAGGGTATACCGTGGTTCTGGTCTCTACAGTTATTATGGCATACGCTCAGGAGACGTTTTAAAATCGGTAAACGGCATTGACATCACACCATTCACACCCCTTGATTCTTTGCTGATGGACATGGCGGACAAAAAGCTGGAGCTTGTTTTCACGCGCGATCACAAAGAGATTTCTGCTTCCATTAAGGGAATGAACTGGAGAGCCAACCGGGAACTTTGGTATCAGGACAGGCTTGAACGCACACGCAGCAGGACCGGCGAGCTTTCAGACAACCGGATCGGCTATGTCCACATACCAAGTATGAGCACAGGTGAATACAGCAAATTCATCAGTGAAGTCTTTACCAAGAATGCTGATAAGGATGCTCTCATAATTGATATCAGGGGCAACAGCGGCGGCAGGATCCATAACGATCTGCTCACCTTTCTTTCCAAACAACCCAACGCTTTCACCACCAGCCGTTCTTATGGCGCAGTGCCCAGAGAAACGCCGTCCCGCACGTGGACCAAGCCCATCGTCCTTTTAATAGATGAAAATTCGTTTTCCGATGCAGAGATATTCCCTCAGTTGTTCAAGGAAGCGGGTTATGGAACTGTGATCGGAATGCCGACCAGCGGCTCTGTGATCGGAACCTGGGAAGTTCAGCTTATAGACGGCTCTTCGATGCGCATGCCCGGCTCCGGTTGGTACCGCCTGGACGGCACCAATATGGAAGGAAACGGCGCTCAGCCTGACATCCGGGTCGAGATGTCCCTGAATGATCTGGTTGCCGATAACGACCTGCAGCTCAAAAAAGCCGTTGAAGTCCTTCTGGAGCAGATCAAATAAGATGAACGCCAATAAGACCGAGATAAAGAATATCCTCATGAGAGCGGAAGTGCTGGGCAAGAAAAACTGGCTGCACGCCGTCAACATCCTGGAAAAAGCTTCTGACGACTATCCGCGTGAACGCTCCATCTATCTGACTTTGGGAGACATCTACTCGCGACATAAAAAGTTCGAGCAGGCCATTGACTCTTATCAGAAAGCCCTGACCATAGACGCCCAGGACGAACACCTGCTTTTCATCATTGGAAACTGTTATCTTTCTCTCAGCGATTATAAAATGGCGCTGTATTATTATGAACAGGTATCTGACGACGCTCCCGAGCTCAATTACAACAAAGCCCTCGCTTATGCCTATCTGGGCGACCACGATCTCAGCCTGCATTACCTGAAGCTTCTCATCAAGCAGGTTTCAGGCAATCTGAACATCTATTACTTCCTGGTGGAAGAATATCTGCGCATGCATAAATACAAAGAAGCTCTTCAGTGGTTGGACGAGATCGAAAAGCATTTCGGAGAGCAGAGTTATCAGCAGATCCTGAAAGGTTTTGTCTGGAGCTTCCGTAAGATCTGGCTGAAGTCTTTCATGGCATTCAAAAAAGCTGACGAAATGAAGCCTCTGACCAATGCCGACCACCTGCAGACTTATGCTCAGGCAAGCTGGCAGATCGGACAATTGGATAAAGCGATCGAACTTTTGCAGCGCGGTTTGGCAATCAGCCCTTATCTCAATCTTCTGCATGAAGATCTGATCAGGGTTTTCATCCAGAAACGCGATTATGCCTCTGCCAGAGAAGCTTTGCAGACAGCCATGCGCATGACCGATAACGCCAATCCCATTCTGATCATGCTGCGGGAAAAAATTGCCAGACTGGAATCCGAACAGCAGTTTTCAGATTTCGATCCTGATCCCGATGCCGAATAATTCTACATTCAAAGATATTGAGTTTATGGAATCTGCTTTGGCAGAGGCCCAACAGGCCCTGGCTGAAGATGAGATCCCTGTGGGAGCAGTTCTGGTCAAAGATGGCATCATAGTTGCGAAAGATCACAATAGAACCCGTCAACAGGGCAATCCCTTGGCGCATGCGGAAAAGCTGATCATCGATAAAATCCTGGCTTCCGGAGAAAAGTATCTTTCTGATTACACTTTGTATGTGACCCTGGAGCCCTGCCTGATGTGCAGCGGGATCCTGATCTGGAGCAGACTTGGAACCCTTATCTATGGCGCTGATGATCCCAAGGCAGGTTGCGTTGGTTCGATCTATAATGCCCTCTGCGATGCGCACTTCAATCATCATCCCATTATTCGCAAAGGCGTAATGGCAGAGGAATGCGGAGCTTTGCTCAGAGAATTCTTCCGCAGCAAGCGCAATAAAGATACATAATAAGGTGTCATCCTGAGCATAAAGCCTGCCCTGAGACCCAAGGTGTCAGTCTGAGCATAATCGAAGACTAAGACACCGTCAGCGTGTCTGCATTTCGACTGGGCTCAATGTGACACGCTTTGTCATTCCTGCGACCGGGGTCCTCAAAAGACTTGTCTTTTGGGGTGGAAAAGCAGGAATCTTA
>Ga0209609_10001279_pt1 | contig 14650 bp, 8 predicted proteins | sample LakKivw325mmetaG_FD_184136 | JGI IMG/M metagenome (GOLD analysis project Ga0209609, IMG submission 184136) | Anoxic lake water microbial communities from Lake Kivu, Rwanda to study Microbial Dark Matter (Phase II) - Lake Kivu water 325m metaG... | ecosystem: Environmental > Aquatic > Freshwater... | reverse complement strand
GGGCTGTACGTGCCGGGAGTAACGGCACAGACGAAGCTAGAAGCTAGAAGCCAGATGCTAGAAGTCAGAATGGCGGAGGGCTCGGGACACGATCCCAAACTCCAGGAGAGTTTGGGTCATGTCCCTGCGCCGACGGTGCGGAGACGGGTGGTTGGCGAGCTGAAGGAAGAGGATTTTCCCTTCCCTCCGCTGGTGCCGATTTGCGAGATCACCCACGACCGGCTGACTGTCGAGATGGCGCGCGGCTGCACTCGCGGCTGCCGTTTCTGCCAGGCCGGGATGATGAACCGGCCGGTGCGGCTCCGCTCGCAGGATTCGGTTGTGCGGCTGGCCGAGCGGGGAATCCGCGCCTCAGGCTGGGAGGAAGTGTCGCTGCTCTCGCTCTCGGCGCTCGACTACCCGGACCTGCCCGGACTCGTGGGTAAGCTCAACTCGCGGCTGAAGGACCGCCGGGTCTCGATTTCGCTGCCCTCGACCCGGGGCGAGGACTTCTCGAGCGAGCTCGCCCTGAGCCTGCAGGAAGTGAAGAAAGCCGGCCTTACCTTTGCCCCGGAGACCGCGTCCGAGAAGCTGCGCGGGTTCGTGAACAAGAACATCTCGGAGCTGCGCATCCTCGAATCGGTGCGGAACGCTCTCGACGCGGGCTGGAACGGCGTGAAGCTCTATTTCATGGTCGGGCTGCCCGGCGAGACCGAGGCCGACGTCGCGGAAATCGGCCGGTTCGTGACCGAAATCGGCAGGCTGTGCAAGGGCCGGCCGGTGCGGTTCAACCTGAGCCCGTTCGTGCCCAAGCCGCATACGCCGCTGCAGTGGGCGCCCTTTGCGGATGTGGCCGAAACCCAGGCCAAGATCAACCGGGTCCGCGATGGAATAACGCGCCGGAACGTGAAGGCGAAGTGGGCGAACCCGGAATGCTCGTACGTCGAAGCCCTGCTCGCGCGCGGAGACGGGAGGCTGGGCCCGGTCATCGAACGGGTCTACCGCGAGGGCGGCGTGTTCCAGGAGTGGACAGAGTTCTTCAAGTTCCAGCTCTGGACCGAGAGTCTGCGCGCGCTCGGCATCGAGCCGAACGACTATCACCGCGAACGCCGGACCGACGAGCACCTGCCCTGGGAGTTCATCAATATGGGCGTTAGCCGCGAATTCCTCGTGCGGGAATACGAGAAGGCGAAAGCCGGCGAGATGACGCCGGATTGCGCATCGGGAGAATGCACGAATTGCGGAGCGTGCGAGGGCGGACGAAGCGAGAAGCGAGAAGCTGGAACACAGAAGCTGGAAGTTGCGGAGAAGACGGAGCCGGACTACGGGCGGAGACCGAGGGCGGTGCAGAGCTTTCAGGAACTCCGCACGCGGTTCCGCATCAAGTACGCGGTCGACGAGCCGTACCAGTTCGCCGCGCACCTCGACCGGGTCCGAGCGTTCTATCGCTCGCTCAGGCGCAGCGAGCTGCCGATTGCCTATACCAAGGGCTTTGCCCCGAAGCCCATGCTGTCGTTCGGGCCGCCGCTGCCGGTTGGTCTGGTGTCGAGCGGGGAGTACCTCGACGTGTTCACCGCTTATCACTACACCGGGAACATCCTGCGCGACCTGGGCACGTTCCTGCCCAAAGGCCTGCGCATCGTCGCGGCGCAGCCGATTCCTCGTGAGCACCCAACCCTCGGCCGGATCATTAACCTGGCCCGATACGACGTGACCTTGCCCAAGACGTTCGACGGCGACTTTGCCGAACTGGCCGAACGCGCAAAAGGCCTGACCGGAGTGAGAGAGCTTCTGCCCGGAAAGGGACTGGCACTGCTTTCCGCCGAGGAAAACAGTGCCTGTACCCAATCCGACCCAAGCGTGTCGGCATCGGGGAAAACGGGGACAGTCCCCGTCCGAGAGGACTCGGCCGCAATCCGGTACAGTCCCCGTTTTCCGGGGACGATAGTCCTTGACCTGGCCATTGAAGCCGGCATCAAGCTCTTTGATACCCTGGCCGGGATATTCAACATAAGTGAAACTGAAGCCCGGTGCCTCTTGATACGGCGCCGGGACTGTCTGGTTGCGCAAAATGGCCGCATCCGGACACCGTTGGAAGATTAGGGAGGGCAGGATTCCAGGATTCAAGGATTCCAGGATTCCAGTGTCCGTGCACTCGAATCCTGGATTCCTCGATTCCTTGATCCCTGTCTTTGCACTGCTGGAGGACCTATGAAGGCTAAAACCAAGATTGTGCTGACCAGCAATGAATGGGAGACGCGAGTCGCGATTATGGAGAACGACCAGTTGGTCGAGTTCTATATCGAGCGGGCCGAGTCTCAGGCGCTGGTTGGCCGCATCTACAAGGGCCGCGTCGAAAACGTGGTCAAAGGACTGAGGGGCGCGTTCGTGAACATCGGCCTGCGGAAGAATGGGTTCCTGCCCCTGGTCGAGATTCCCGAGTTCGACGAACTCGATGACGAGAGCGGCGCCGGCGAAGGAGCCAAGCCCGAACCCCGCACTATCACCCTGCGCGAGGGCGAGGAAATCCTGGTGCAGATCGTCAAGGACGCTTTCGCGGAGAAGGGCGCGCGCCTCACCTCGTTTATCTCCATCCCCGGCCGGAACCTGGTCTACTTCCCCAATGCGCAGCGGGTCGGCATCTCGCGCCGCATCCACGACCGCCGCGACCGCAACCGCTTGCGCGACGCCGCGCGGCGGTTCAAGTCGCCGCACGCCGGTCTGATACTCCGCACCGCCGCGGCCGAAGCGTCGAACGAGGATCTGGCATCCGAGTTCCGCGCGCTCGAAGCCACCTGGAACGAGGTCTGTCACAAGGCCGAAACCGCGCGGTCGCCGTCGCTCGTCTACGAGGAACCACAGATCGGCGTCAAGCTGGTTCGCGACCTGCTCGGCCCGAACGTGGAAAAGATGATAGTCGACTCCGAGGACCGGTACCGCGAGATCCTCGACTACATGAACCGGATCGCCCCGCACCTGAAGCGCAAGGTCGAACTCTACTCGGGCGAGGTGCCGCTGCTCGAACAGACCGGGGTGGAAGCCGAACTCGAACGCATCTTCCAGAAGCGCATCTGGCTCAAATCCGGCGGGTTCATCACCATCGACCAGACCGAGGCGATGGTGGCAATCGACGTCAACACCGGGCGCTCGGCCAAAGAGGAGGACCCGGAACGGCTGATACTCGCCACCAACCTCGAGGCCGCGGCCGAGATCGCCCGCCAGATACGCCTGCGCGACCTTGCCGGGCTTTTGGTGCTCGACTTCATCGACATGGAGGATCCGAAGAACACCGAGAAGGTCATCGCCGAGCTCAGGCTGCAGCTCTCCAACGACCGTGCCAAGGCGGACTACTCGAAGATGAGCCGGTTCGGCCTGCTGGAGATGACGCGCGAGCGCACCCGGCCGGGCATGATGTACTCGATGCAGGAAACCTGCCCGACCTGCAAGGGCTCGGGGCGGGTCCGGTCGCGGGCCGAGATTGCCATGAAGGTTGAACGGGCGATCGTCTCCAAGCTCGCCAAGCTGCGCGGCCGCAAGCTCCGGATTGTGGCGGCACCGGCATTGCACGACTTCCTGACCACCGACTGGTACGACCGGCTGAGCGAGTTCGCCAAGCGCTACGAACTGGCGATTGACGTGAAGATCGACTACCAGCTCCAGCCGACCGACTTCAAACTCCTGACCGAAGCGCTTTAGCCGAAGCCGGCTGAAGTCAGAAGCGAGAGGCTAGAAGCTAGAAGTCAGAAGTCCAGACAACTTCCGGACGGGACTGGCCTACCCGCAAGGTCAGCTTCATCCACACGCGCCCCCGCTCTGCAAGGGCCGCGCGGCACCAGTCCCCTTCGAGACCGCCTTCAGAGTCACCCTGCAAATCCCTCTGCATGTCGCGTCAAGAGTCGCCGGCGCAACCCCGGTCACAATCATTCTCCCCACCCCAAAGTGAGAGGCCTCACGAATCAGCCTGCGAGTCCCCGCAGGAATCCCATCCAGATTCGCTGTCGCAGTCGCCGCGAGAACCAGCACGAGAATCGCCATCCTTGTCGCCTTGAGTGTCCCCGTCCGAACCGCCTCCCGAACCGTCCCGGGAACGGTTCCCAAGGCGATACGCGGAGCGACCACTTATGCGCCCAATCCTGTGTCTAACGGCTGACTTGTCAGATACTTAGCAAGCCCGGCTTCGACCTAACTACCCCGAAAAGCGCCTGCTTGCCCTTCTGCCGGGTTCGACGCGGAAAATGGAGACTGTACCGCGCGTCCTCGCGCTCTCTGGAGCTGTCCCCATTTCCTGCCACGCCTGCGCCGTCCCACGCCTACCGCGTGATGACGACTTTCCGAATCCCAACTCCTCCCTCCTCACTCCTCTCTCCTCCCTCCTTCAGAAAGTACACCCCCGGCGCCAGCGCCAGCACATCATTCGCGCCGGCATGCAGGTCGAGCACCTTCCGTCCGCTGATGTCCAGCAGGCTTGTGGCCTGAAGCTCGTGGCCTGGGGCCGCCGAAAGGCACAACACGCCGCGAGCGACGGTCGGCATCGTATTCGCGGCCCGCACACCGTCATTCGGCGTTTCCTCCACTCCCTCGCCCAGGAACTCGATTATGTCCAGACCGGGCGTGTAGGCCAGTCCCTCAGATACGACAAGGCCGCCGTAGCCGCTCACATTCACATACCATCCGACCAGACGAGGACTCTGCGAGTCCGACACATCTATGACATACAACCCTTGCCGGCTCACCACATGGGCGAGTTCGCCGGTCACGGCTACCCCCTGGGCCGTGCCCGGAAAACCGGCCCATCCGGTCTGATGCGGCTCCTGCGGGTCCGACACGTCGATGACCCGCAGCTTGCCACCCACGTCAACTCCCGCCACGTACGCAAACTCGCCGGACACGGCAATGCCATCGGTGGAACCGGGGAGGCTGCAGCGCCCCAGTTCGTATGGTGTGCGCGGGTCCGACACATCCAGTATTTGCAGACCGGAGTCTTTGTCCGTCACGTAGGCGAGGTTGCCGGACAGAACTGCGCCACCGGTCTTGCCCAGGCCATCCCAGTGCCCCAGTTCGTACGGCGACTGCGGCTTCATCCTCAGGATGCGTAAGCCGTCGCGCCCGGCAGGCACATAGGCGTAGTCACCAGACACGGCAATGTCCCCTTCGATGCGGACGCCCCAGGGAAAGGAGTAGTCGCCTATCTTATGGGGGTTCCGCGGGTCTGACACATCAATGATCCACAAGAAACCGCCGTAAGCGGTATCCCCTCCCAAGCAAACCAGCCCGTTCCACAAGGTGACACACTCCAAGTATTCAATCGCGTCGAGTTTTCCCAGCTCGAACGGAGCCGCTGGGTCCGATACATCCAAGATGTACAACGAACGGTAGCTACTTGAGACGTATGCGAACTGCTTTGACGTGGCAACGCAATTGCCGTAGTCCAGGTGATGACTCCCGACCAACCTGCAGTTAAGGGAGTCGGCCGCGTCTGTCAGCTCAAAGATGCCGACCGCCAGCACGACCAGGACTGCGGTCCGTCGCATGGTCCCGCCCGGCTATCTCGCTACAACCAGTTTGCCTGAGACCGGACCTGTTCCGGTCACTATCGTGTAGAAATAGACGCCGGCACGGGCGCTCCCGTATCGCCAAGTCAGCTCTGCCCCGACACTGCCGATCTGAGCGCTGGTCTTTGCCACAACCGCCCCGACCGCGTTGACGATTCTCAAGGCAACTGGACCTGGTGCGCAGGAGATGATAAACCGCTCTTCACCAGGACCCGCATGGACCTTCACTGAGATGTTCTCTGGCCCTGCACAAACCTCGCCCTGTGCGCCATCCTCATCCGAGTCCAGCCCATTGTGCAGTGCGAAGGTATCGCGGGTAGATTCGCCAAATACCGCATAGCAGGAGTGATCCGCCTCACCTTCGCAGAGAGCAGCGCCGGCATTCTGCTGACAAGGCGTTGGCTGTGAGAGAGTCAGCTTCGTCGTTCCACCCGACGGGTCCCAGACCAGATATGCCTTGGTGTGTCCGCCGAGAAAGATGCGAAGATCATATCCACCACCGCCGGGCGACATGGCCGCGCCGGAATCCACGGCCAAGTCGTATCCGAAGTCATGCTCGATACGCCACGCGTCTGTTGACGGGTTATAGCTATACAGGTAGTTGGGAAGATCATCAAACCCTGCCAGCGCGAACACCTGCCCCATCGGATACTCGTCGGCGCTGTCGGTTCTGGGAAGCCAAGCAAGGGCTCCGCCCGCTTTCACTTGCTGGTCATTGTAGAGATCAGCGAGTGGGTCCCAGGTTCCGTTGCTTGCGCTCTGCATCGGGTAGCTGTAGCGATAGAAGCCCTCGCTGCTGCCGCCAACCAGTGCATAGAAAACAGCGCATTCGACCTCGTCTATTTCCTGAGTGTCGCCATAGCACAGGGCGCCGCCCGCGCCCACGTTTTCCGGCACCGACGGCCGGGAGTACCACTGATTGGCAGGAGGGCTGTAGAGCCAGAACAGGTCCGTGTTGTTTCCGGTGAAGGCGAATATCCGGCCCGAGTCTGTTGGATAGGGATCCGGACCCCAGGCAAGTGCGCCGCCCCAGTCCACGTTCTCGCTGGCATCCGAGTAAGGCAGGTTCGCCCTTTGCGTCCAGGACCCCGGCTGACCAATGGTGTAGCGCTGGAAGTGATTGCGGTCCTGCCCGCAGTTTCCGTGAAGAAGCCACACACGCTCGATTGACGTGGGAGGGCTAGTCTGTAGGTACTCCAACCCGTAGCAGAGCGCACTGCCTGCTTTGACATCATACAGCCCATAGCCTGCGTAAAGCGGCTTGTAGCGCCAGCAGGCATTGAGTAGAGCTGGGGCGAGCAATAGCCCCGCGGCTGCGATTGTGATAGAGGATTTCATTTCCGTCTCCTTCCTCGCGCCGTTTCGGCGAGTTGACATTTGCGGAGAAGCACGCGAAGAGCCGCGGCCACGAACCACACCTCAGTCCGCAGTGGCAGCTTCAGGCCTTGAGCCTGACTTCTAGGCAACGTAGGATAGCGGCCCGGACTGTGGTAACCTGACACTCGGCCTCCGCGTAAGTCCTGACTTCTGCGGCCAACCAGCGCCGGGAGATGGCCTGCGCCGTCCCTGTATCGGCGCCAACATCTCTATTATAGTCCGCGATACGTCTTGTCAAGCATAATCTCTGCCTCATCTTCGTTGTGCCGAATCTCGCCGCCCCAGTGCCGCCCATTGGTGACCCTGCCGGGCTCGCCAATGCAGACGCTGGCTAGCAGTCTAGGGTTGGTTGACCACGGACGGCGCGCGGATAGAATCAAGTCGTGAAGGCTGAGCAGCTCAGAACAAGCCCGAGCCGGCTTCTCCGCGCCGATGCCGGTCTAGCGCGTGATGACGACTTTCCGGATTCCAACTCCTCCCTCCTCACTCCTCTCTCCTCCCTCCTTCAGAAAGTACACCCCCGGTGCCAGCGCCCGCACGTCATTCGCGCCGGACCGTAGGTCCATCACCTTCCGCCCCTCGACATCGAGCAGCGCGCTTGTGCTTGCGCTTGAGCTTAGGCGCTCTGCCAGGAACAGCACGCCGCGGGTGACGGTCGCGGATGGCCGCGCCCCAATCACCTGCCCTAATGGCTGTTCGGCGATTCCGGCCGGGTTGTTGGTCGCGAACCATATCCGGAACGCCCCGTCGTCCCCGTGCGGCCAGACCACGTAGGCGTGTCCGGCTGAGTCGGCGCCGATGTCGGGGTGGCCGCTGCTGAGGGTTGTGTCATCGTCAACGAGTTCGAGGTCGGACCACGAGACGCCATGGTCCGACGAGGATGTGTAGTACACGTGGTAGCACCAGTTAATCGTGTCAGTGATAATCAACGCCGTGTGCACGCCGCCGTCGCCGGAGATGGCAAGTGGACCGCTCATATAAAGTTCGTGCAGGGAGTCGAGATCGGCGACCGAATGAGGTGCGCCCCAGGTGTCGGGCCCTGTGTAGAACATGCGGGCCTCGGCAAGCAATGGCGAGACGAACGCGAGTTCGCCGAAGTAGTCGCAGATGATGTGGTCGCGGTCGGCGACGACGTGAGGGGTCCAGGCGGCGGAGTTGAACGTGTCGAGCTGGACTCCGGGCTGGAAGGTCTGGCCGCGGTCGGTCGAGCGGTACAGGTAGGCGCAGCGGATGACATGGCCTCCGTACCAGCGGGGGGTCTCGGCGGCCACAAGGTAATGGTTGGTTCCCGGTTGGACAAAGACATCCGGTTGGTAGCAGTCGTGGTTCGTCGTGTCGTCGTCCACTTGTACGTTCTGCTGCCACGTCGCTCCATGGTCGGTGGAGACAGCAGACCAGATGTGGAGGCTTCCCGTACGCTTGTCGTTCCAGGCGCAAAGCAGGTTACCGGCTGAGTCTGCGGCAATCGTGGCGCTGCCGATTGATGCGTCCAGGCTGTCATCAACCTTGGCCGGCGCGGACCACGTAGTCCCGCCGTCGCTTGAGCGCACGCAGAAGACTTGGTCGGTGCTCGCCCCGTCGGTGTCAAGATAGATGATGAAGACATCGCCGTCGGAATCAGTCGTGATGTCAGGATAGCACGCGTAGCGGTTTCCGCGCCTAATCAGCAGGTCCTCGGCCAACCAGGTTCTGCCGCCGTCGGTGGACTTCTGGAACCAGATGTCGGCGCGAACGCCCATGCTGCATGAATCGTCCTGGAACACGACGTAGAGCGGCGGACTCGACGGCGCGCCCGGGCCGACGGCAATCGCGGGATAGTGGCAGATGTGGGTAGGCAGGTTCTGATGGTCAACGCGGACATTCGGTCCGAACGATGCAACGGCGATGGTGGCAGTGAACAGCAGAAACAGAGGGCATTTCCTGACGGCCATCGTACTCCAATCTCGGAGGGGCGGGATGCCCCGCCCCTCCTATTCTTGAGCCTATCTAATGACTGACTTCAGACGGACCTGCCCGCTGCCCATGTCGAGCAGCACAAAGTAGGCCCCGGCTCCCAGTCTTCGGCCTTGCTGTGCGTTGTTCCAACTCAGTCGGTGCGTCCCGGACTGCTGGATGCCGGCGTCGAGCACGCCGACCTGTCTCCCGACCGCGTCGTGCAAGGTCGCGCGCACATACGCAGCGGCGGGCAACTGATATTCAACCTCGATACGGTCGTGAGAGGTGATGACCCGTGCCCGCGTGCTGCCCGCATAGATGTAGCCAGCCTCCGAGCCTTCCTTATGAGTCTTTATGTGCTTGGGTGGTTCTAGTGCATAGAACCAGTGCGTGGGAAAACCTCCCTGCGCGCCGGTTGTCAGGTATGACCAGTGGCTCGGACCATCGACAAGGCAGGCACCTGCGCCCAGGGATTGGAGAAACGGCCCGAACTCGGTAGAATCGAAGACAAACCACTGGTCCTGGCTCACGTCGTAGTAGTATGGGCGGTCGATGTACTGCGCAGAACCGCCGAACGCAGCATGCGGCCACTGCCCATACTCCCCGGTCGGGTCGTTGGTGGTCAGTGATGTGCCGCCGAGCTGCGGCTTGGGCGTGTGGTCCAGCTCGTCAATGTCGGTCCAAGTGTTGTATTCTACGTCATACTTGTAGAAGCCGGTCGAGCCGCCACCGACGGTAGCGATGATGGACTGCCGTCCATCCCAACACCAGGGATCCCCTTCATACGCCAGGGCCGCACCAAACTGGACATTCTCGGGGATGGGCTCACGAAATTCCCAACCGCCTAGAAGCACGAAGCTGTGCACGTCGCCCCAAATCCAGTTCAGGCTGTCGGGGGTGCCGATCCGCCAGTAGTATGTGCTATTGGCTAGCTTGGATGTTTCTTGGTATTCTGCCGCGTAGACGACCGTATCAATGATGGTGTTGCCGAATTGCCGGTCGGTCGAGACCTGCAGCCGATACTCACCTTGTGACGCAGGATTCCACTGGAACCTTGGCGTCTGGTCGGCTATCGTCGCGTCATCCGGCGGGAAGATGCCTGCAACTGCAGTGTACGCCGAGGGGACGATTGAGTAACGCAAGAAGTATTTGTCGTTGTTTCCGTGCAGGCAATAGATATACCCGGCCACCTGATTGAGCACGGTGAAGCTCCGGTTCGGCACGAAGACGATGCACGCGCCGGAGCCAAGGGATGTAAGGACCTGATCGTCGGGGTATTCGTGCCACTCCGGATTGTTTGGGGTGTGCCAATACAGTGTTGTTGTTTGGGCCGACGCACCGAGATACCCGAGCACGTACAAAGCGCTGCCTTGGTCCCACTGGAACGTGATCCCAGTGCCAAACAGGTAAGGGGCGCCTGGTATCGCGATGGGATCAGACCATCTGCCGTCGGGGGGCTGGTGCGGCGATGGCGAGAGCGGGCCGTAGTGGGCGACATACGTATGGCCAAATTCGGCATCCCAATTGGGGAACACGCCCCATATGCTGTCGGCACCGTAGGTGATCTGGGCACCCTCACCGACCTCGCACTTTTCGGGCGTGTCGTACAGCCGTTGCCACTGATAAGCCACCGCCGCTGCCGCGAGCGTAAGCACGCAGCAGAGAGTTGCTCTGAGCATAGTACCTCCTCTTTCTTCGTGGTTTGCTCAGGTGCGCGCACTTGCGCGTCTTTTCCCCCGGCGTATAATTCCCTTGGGCAGCACAGAGTTCATCTCTGAACCTGATTATTCCTGGCCGGGAGTTTCAGGTGCTGCCCTTTGGGTTTGCTTGCCACGTCGAGGCACGAGCAGTGCGTTGCGGAACTGAGCCGCACGGACGCCAAGATGTGGCTAGGTTTTCGTGTGAGAGTGATGCGAACGGATGAACTGCGGAAGCAGGCTGGCTCAGACCTCCGGTCTCTGACACTACTCGGTTGTCGGATGCTGCCCAGCCGATGATCTCGTCTGTCCATCTTCCGCTATTCTCCGACTGACACCAAGATTTTAGTCCGCCACAGCCTAAGTCAATAGAAACCTTCGGACGGACAGCCCCCCCCCTAAAGCACGCAAATACGTCACTTACGCACTCGGTATTCCGTGAGGCGTGGGCGACGGTGTTTGAGGGGATGGCCGGCGGCGACGGCCGCGGTCAGTCGCTTGTGTCTGGGACCTGAAGCACTTTTGTGCGGCTGGAGAGGCCGGAGTGGATTTGGACTGATGACTTGGGCACGCGGAAGAACGCGGCCACGGCCTTGACCACCGCCTCATTGGCCTTGCCTTCCTGAGCCCGGGCCCTTACTGAAACGAGCAGGGAGCCATCCGGCTCCCTGCTCACTTTCTCTTCGCGCGCGCCGGGTTTGACTCTGATGCGGAGGCGCATCAGAAAGGGATCAAGGGATAGAGGGATCGAGGGATAGAGTGTCCAGACACCCCTTCCGGCACTTTGTCCCTTGCTCCCTTTATCCCTTTGTCTCTATCCTACGGGCTTGAACCCGTCCTTGTACCGGTCGAGCAGCTCGGCCCGCTTGCCCGCGTTCCAGCTCGAGACCCGCGAGAAGTACCCGGTTACCCGGGTGATGAAGTCGACATCGGTCTTGCCGCAGTACGGGCAGACGTCGTTCAGGCCACGGCTGGTCCGCTGGCAGTTCTTGCAGGATGTGAACTCGGGCGAGAACGCGACCTGAGCGTTGCGCGTGTGGTGGTAGGTCTTCATCACGAAGTTGGCGATCGCTTCTTTGGGCGGCCGCGCGTCGGCCAGCCACACGTGGGTCAGGGCTCCGGCCTCGATCATGTCGTGGAACTTGCCCTCACGGTACACGCGGTCGATCGGGTCGATCGGGTGCCCGACGTTCAAGTACGTCGAGTTTGTGTAGTAGGCCGAACCGTCCTCGATGCTCCCTTTTACCACCCTGAGGGCGCTGTCGCGGTAGTGGCCGAGGTCGAGCCGCGCCATCCGGTACGCGGTTGATTCGGCCGGCGTCTGCTCGATGACGAAACGCATACCGTACTGCTGCGACAGCCGCCGACACTCGAGATTGAGGAAGGCCATCGCCTTCAGCCCGAACCGGAACGCGGCTTCGTCCTCGTGGAGTTCGCGGCCGAGGTGGTATTGCACCATCTCGTTCAGACCCAGGACCCCGACCAGATACGTGACCCGGTGCATGCGCAGGTACGGCTCTCCGTCCTGCTTCATGGTCAAAAGCGCGAGCGGACCGTCGTCCTTGAGCGCGAGCAGCTTCTCGATGAACTCCCGCTTCTGGACGTGAGCCTTGACCGCGAGTTCGAGGTCCCGGCGCAGGCGCTCGAACAGCTTCTCGTCGTTGTGGTTCGCGACGTAGGCCGCTCGCGGCATGTTCAGGGTAACGTTCTGCAGGGCGCTGTAGCGCATCTTCCAGGGCGTCTGCGCGTCGCAGAGGTCGGACCGCTCAAGCTTGAACGCCAGGCGGCAACACTCGCTGATCTTGGCGGTGTTGCCCCGGTCGAACACAAAGTAGGTGTTGCCTTTCTCCGCCGCCACGTCCGAGATGTGATACAGGAAATCCTGCCAGCCCGGCGTATTGAAGAACCGGTCGGTCATATGGACAAGCGGCTTCGGGAAGAAGAACGGCCGGCCCTTGGCGTCGCCTTCCTTGTAGACGTCGAATATCGCCCAGACGAAGCGCTGCGCCTCTTTCATGTAGCTGCCGTACTTGCGGCCGGTGTATTCGCCGCCCGGGCCGATTGCCTCGACGTCGACGAAATGCGCCGGCACCTCCCAGTAGAGGTTGATGTCGGAGAAGATCGCCTGCCCCCCGCGCGCGACGTTCTGCTGCGAGTACTCGAAGATCAGCATCTGGGCAAGCTGGTGCAGGTCGTGGTCGTTCATCCCCTCGGTGAACGGGGCGAAGAACAGGTTGACGGCGTCCCAGCCGATTGCACCGGCGAAGTGGCCCTGCAACGCGGCCGAGAACTTCACCATATGCGCGAGCAGGGTCTCCGGGTGCCTGGCCGGTCGCGCCATCGAAAGTGCATTGGGCAGCGACAGGCCGAACTTCTTCACATACTCAAGCGACTGGCCCGAGCAGTAGGGCCGGTTAATGAACCCGAGGTCGTGAAGGTGGATATCCCCGCGGGTGTGCGCATCGGCCACATCCTGGTCGAACACCATCGAGAGCGCAAACTGCTTCAGCGTCCACTCGGCGATGGTCATGTTCGTCGCTTCGGGGTTGTGCGGTACGTTGGCATTCTCCCGGTTCTTGAACAGCATCATCCGCTCGACATCGTAGGCGGGTACGCCCAGGCGCGCGTGGCGCTTGTAGTGCTCGACGAGACCCCGTTCGACCAGCTTCGAGTTCACGAGTTCGCGGATGAGCGATGACGTCACGTCTTTCACCCCGGAGTTGACGACGATGCCTTCGACCTCAAGCGCAATCTTGTCGGCCTCGGCCGCATCCAGATTCGTCTCGCGAACGAGCGCCCGCGATATCCGGTTCCGGTCCCATCCGGCAATCGTCTCACCGGTAGTTTGCACGAAGAGCGCCAGGTCGGTCGCTTCCTTCTTCCCGGACAATATCTTCTTGATGCCCTCGCGGTTGGTGCCGCGGCGCTGCCGGGCGCGCTTCTCGCGGTAGAGGATAAAGGACTTCGCGGTGCGGGCGTGTCCGCTCTCGATCAGCACCTTCTCGACGGCATCCTGGATTTCCTCCACTTTCGGAACGTGCTCACCCCTGAGTTCGCGCAGGTGCGTGCAGACCTTGTGGGCCAGCTCCTCGGCCAGGTCCCGGTCTTCACCACCGACCGAATGAGCGGCCCGGAAGATGGCGCTCCTGATCTTGTTCAGGTCGAAGTCGACCTTCTCGCCCGTCCGCTTCTCGACGTGGCGAAAGTACCCTTTCGCCAACTGCGACTGCTCACCCGTTTCCTGCTCCTGCCCAGCTCCTACTTCCACGTCCGGCACTCTTCCTCCTCTGGCTCCGACCTTCTGGCTTCCGTACACGGACACGCTCCCCGCCCACGGGAGGATAACGCCGCGCCACACCTGACATCGACCGACACCGCGCATCCGTGCTTCATTTCTCTAGATTCTTCAATTCCTTGACAAATTGCTCCGGGCTTTCGAACTGGCGATAGACCGACGCGAAGCGCACATAGGCGACCGGGTCGAGTACGGACAGCCGTTCCAGCACCAGTTCGCCCAGTTCCTGAGACGGCACCTCGAGCCGGTAGTCTTCGCCCAGTTTGACTTCGATTGAATCCACCAGCTTGTCCATCTCCTCACGGCCGACGGGCCGTTTGCGGCAGGCCAGCACCACCCCGGCCAGGAGCTTTCCGCGGTCGAACGGCTCTCTGCTGCCGTTGCGCTTCACGACCATCAGCGGCGTCTTTTCGACGTACTCATAAGTCGTGAACCGGTTGCCGCACTTCAAACACTCGCGCCTCCGCCGGACGGCTGCGCCGTCGCGCGTGGGGCGCGAATCGAGCACCCGGTCGTCGTCACTGCCACAGAGAGAACACTTCATACGGTGTAATCGCGGTATATTACCACACAATAGCTGGTAGTCAATATCTACTAATACCATCCCCGCAATTCGGTAACTGATTGTCAAAATGAGACTTACGACATCAGGCCCCAACAACAAGCAGCCCCCGCCTCTAACGCGGAATCCGGGCCATTCCAGACTGCTACTCAAGTCAAGAGCCGTTCATCGCCGACAGCTATCCACGGTCTTATCCACACCTTAGTCACAGGTTTTCCCAAGCATGCTACCAAGGTGGTCGTAGCCTGAAACC
>Ga0209609_10001270_pt1 | contig 14701 bp, 9 predicted proteins | sample LakKivw325mmetaG_FD_184136 | JGI IMG/M metagenome (GOLD analysis project Ga0209609, IMG submission 184136) | Anoxic lake water microbial communities from Lake Kivu, Rwanda to study Microbial Dark Matter (Phase II) - Lake Kivu water 325m metaG... | ecosystem: Environmental > Aquatic > Freshwater... | reverse complement strand
GCTGAGTACGGCGGAGTTGCGGGAAGGCCGCGTGGGGCGGGACATCCTGGACCGCCCGATTGCCGGTCCAGGATGTCCCGCCCCACGCGCCCTCGAGCGCGAGCAGTTCGGCCGCAACTTCCGCGTCCTGCTCGACGAGGCGGGGGAGGAAGTCATCGCCCCGGCCGGGATCACGCTGGAACTCCTCGGGGCGATGCTGCCCGACGGGCTCATCTACCCGCCCGACCCGACGGAGCGCACCGCCACCCTCGGCGGCACCATCGCCACCAACGCCTCCGGCGCGCGCACGTTCCACTACGGCGCCACGCGCAACTGGGTGCAGGCCCTGGAGGTCGTGCTGCCGACCGGCGAGCCGCTGGTCATCGAGCGCGGCGACGTGACCGCGCAGGAGGGACGCCTGCGCTTCGCTGTCGGCGGCCGCGACGTGGACCTCCCCGTGCCGACGTACGCCATGCCGCCGGTCAAGAACGCGGCCGGGCTGTACGCCGCGCCCGACATGGACCTCGTGGACCTGTTCGTCGGGGCCGAGGGCATCCTGGGTGTCGTGACGCAAGCGCGGCTGAAGCTGGTCCGGCTGGACAGCGAGATCCTCGCCGAGATCGCCTTCTTCGACACGCTCGACGACGCCTTCGGGTTCGTGGCCGACTTGCGGCAGGCGAAGACGGAGGGCCTGCCGGTGCTGTCCATCGAGTATTTCGACGGCCACGCGCTGAACTTCATGCAGCACCCGACAGTGCGCGGCAGCTATGCGGCGGCGATCTACGTCGAGATCGCCGGGAGCATGGACGACGCCGAGGCGCTGCTGGTGGCGCTCGAAGAGCACAACGTCGCGCAGGACTGGTTCGCCGAAGACGCGGCCGAGCGGCAGGAGCAGAAGGACTTCCGCCATTCGCTGCCTGACGGCGTGAACGCCTACTTGCGGCGGCAGGGCAGCTACAAGCTCGGGACGGACTTCGCGGTGCCGGGCGAGCAGTTCCCGAAGCTGCTGGCCCTCAGCCAGGAGGCGGCCGCGACCTTCCGCGAGCAGTTCCCGCACGATGGCGAGCACACCGCCACCTGGGGGCATCTGGGGAACTACCACCTGCACTTCAACTTCCTGGCCCGCAACACGGAGGAGCTGACGTTGGCGAAGCGGCTGTACGCCGGGCTGGCGCAGCAGGCGGCGGCCCTGGGCGGGACGGTCTCCGCCGAGCACGGGGTGGGGAAGAAGACCGCCGAGATTGATGGCGTCGTGATGCCGTATCTGCAGATCATGTACGGGGAGGCCGGCCTGCGCGAGATCGTGGCGGTCAAGCAGGCGCTGGACCCGAAGTGGATTCTCAACCCCGGCAACATGGTGCCGGGGCCGATGTAGTCGCGGTCGGTGACCGCTCGTACACGGCTCCCTCATCTTTGCTGGGGTGGGGTGTACGAGGGGTCACCGACCCCGACCTCTGCCCGACTCTCTTCACGAAAGGCCTGTCCTAATGCCCGCGCCCTACGACTTCCACATCCACACGACGTACCTCAAGTGCGCCAATGAGACGATGACCGTGCCCGCGTTGGTGGAGCGTTGTGAGAGCCTCGGCCTCGAGGCCATCGCCATCACGGACCACCTCAACGCTCCGGAGTTCCTGCCCCAGCACGCGCTCATCAAGCAGGACCTCGCCGCGATCCACAGCGACATGAGGATCTACTTCGGGGCCGAGGTCAATGTGATTGACAAGGACACCGGCGCGGTCTCGATTGACGAGGCGCAACTGGCCGAGGGCGGCTTCGAGCTGGTCATCGGCGGGCCGCACACGTCCTACTTCAGCGAGCCGGACAAGCCCGCGATCATTGACCTGCAGCACAAGCTGATGCTTGCCGTCATCGCCAACCCGCTGGTGGACGTGCTGGTTCACCCGTGGTGGTTCGGCGCGGGCGAGTTCAAGCCCGGCGGGCCGATGGAGTGGCTGACGGACATGGAGCAGATCCCCGACTGGCACGCCAAGGAGATCGCCGACGCGGCGCTCGCCCACGGCTGCGCCGTCGAGGCGAACCACTCGGCGTTCTTCACCGAGAACCAGTATGGGCCCGCCTTCCGCGAGACGTACCCGCACTACCTGGCGAGCTTCGCGCAGCGCGGCGTGCCGATCAGCATCTCCACCGACGCCCACGACATCAATCGGCTGAATGGGATCCACGAGATGATGGATATCCTCGAAAGGGTCGGCGTCACGCGCGAGCAGCTCTGGACGCCGGAGATGAGGAAGCCGCGGTAGGGAGAGGCGGGATCCGGGGTTCGGGAATCGGGAGGCGGGTCATGCGGAGCTTTCTGGCGCTCATGGCCCTGGCAGCGTGCCTGCCGGGGTCGGCCCAGCCCATCACGCAGCTCAAGCCGCTGTACCCGCGCACGGAGTTGATCGCCGGGGGACAGGCGCGCTGCCTGATCGTGTGCCCCGAGGCGCTACGGCCGCTCGGCGACGAACTGGCGGGGGCCCTCGCCAAACATGGCGCGAAGCCTGAGATCCTCCGCGACAGCGACCTCGTCTCGGCGCGCTGGGAGCTGGACCTGCCGCGCGTCGGGAAGCGCCACCTCATCGCGCTCGGCGACATCAGCACCAACCGCCTGCTGGCCGTGCTGTGGGGCGAGGGCTATGTGGTCGAGAACTCGCTCTTCCCCGGCCCGGGCGGGTACGTCGTGCGCACCGTACACGATCCCTTCGCCAATGGCACGAACGTGGTCGAGCTGGCCGGCTCCGACGAGGCCGGCGTGCGCCTCGCCGTACAGCGATTCCTGACGCACCACGTCCCCGCCGCCGGTGACGTCGTGCTCCCTGCCCCCATCGTGGACGTGCAGTTCGTCCCTGTCGAGCAACGCTTCTTCCCCGCGCCGCCCCAGTCGCTGGACTCCAAGCGCCAGCCGCAGTACAGCAACATGGACTACTTCCGCAAGCTGCTGCGCGACGGCGGGTTCATGGACGAGCAGGGGCGCGTGATCGCCAACCCGTCCGCCGACTTCGCGGGCCTGATGGGCACGCTCGCTCGCATCGGCGAGACGTGGCAGCGGACCGGCCAGGCTGACCTTCCGCCGCTGATGAAGCAACTGCTCGACGCCAACCGCGCGCTGCTGAGCAAGGCGCCCTTGGGCCCGGAGCGAGAGGGCGTCACGGCGGCGCTCGCGCCGATGTGGGATGTGCTGGAAGAGCTGCCCGTCTGGACCGATGAGGACCGCCTGGGCATCGCCAACGCCCTGCTCGCCGACGCGCGCGTGGGCCCGGAAAAGCGGGCCGTGCACGAGCTGGTCAAGCAGGGCATGGTGCAGGTCGTGGACGAGAACCACGGCACGACCTCGGCGCTGCGGACGCATGAAGCCTGGCGCTATTTCGACAAGTACTACGACCTGCCGGACGCGGAGTATTGGATGAACGTGGCGCGGGCGACGTTCGCCGGCCAGTGCCACAGCCACCAGATCCTCGAGGACGCGTCCGGCTACCTGTGCTATTGCCCGTACGCCGCCATGCGCTACGCCTTCGCCGCCCGCGACTTGCGCTTCTTTGAGCTGGGCATCGCGCGCACGTACGCCGAGTACATCGCCCAGTGCTCGCTGAACAACCTCGGGCTGTCCACGGGCTTTGGCGACTCGCCCTCGCTCGCCTGCCCAGAGTTCTTCGAGGCCATCGCCCCGGCGGCGTGGTTCCTGCGCGACCCGAAGCTGACGTGGGTGTCGCGCGAGATGCTCCCCGCCGCGTGCGGACTGCGCGTCTACCAGAGCAACCTGCCCGTGGACCTGACGGTGCAGCCACAGGAGCCGACCGACTGGATCGGCATGAAGCGCTTCCCGATCTTCCGACAGACCCTGCGCAAGGGCGAGGCCAGCAAGACGTTCGTGACGGTGCCGGCCGAGAGCGCCGGTGATGAGTGGTTCAGCAAGATCGTGTTCCGCGACGGGTTCCGACCCGATGATCAGTATCTGCTGCTCGACGGCGGCGGGAAGTTCAGCCATACGGACGGCTACCCCGACGGGCCGGCCGGGCACATGCACGAGGATGTCAACACGATCGTCAACTTCACCGCTCGCGGGCGCATGTGGCTCGTGGACCACACGTACGCCGAGCGCAACATCAAGGACCACTCGGGCCTGTACCTCCTGCGCGATGGGCAAGTGTCGTATCAGGTTCACGAAGCCAAGCTGAAGCAGTTCGTCGCCGGGCCTCGGTACAGTCTGTGCCAGACGGTCTTCGAGGGCTTCTCGGGCGCGGATTGGGAGCGGACGATCATCTGGCATCGGGGTGGCAGCTTCATCATCGTGGATCGCGTGGTCGCCCGCACGCCGGGGCAGTATGTCGCGCGGCGCAGCTTCCGGGGGCTGGGCGGCTACGACCTCAAGACCGATCGCCTGCGGCTCAAGCAATCCGGGAAGGCCTGTGACCTCGTCTTCACGCCCGGCGCTACGGTGGATGTCGCGCAGGAGCCGTTCCAGAACGCCGAGGAGTGGACGCTGTGGTATCCGCACGCGCCGGGCGTGCGGACCGTGCTGCAGGAGGACCAGGTGGCGGACCTGCAGGCGGGGCAGGCGCTGAGCTTCGTGGGGATGCTGCGGGCGGAAGACAGCGAGGCGGCGCTGGACGCGGCGCCGTCATGGCGCGAGGAGCTGATGGCGGCGCTCAAGGAGCTGGCGAAGGCGCCCGCCCTGGCGAGCGTGTGCGCCGACCTCACGGCGCTGGCCACACAGCAGGCCCCTGTCGCGACGACGCGACCGGCGGACTCCGGCCTCACCGTGGCGACGACGAAGCTGCCGCAGGCGCTCAGTGGTCTGCGCCGGGCTGATGTGAACGGCGACGGGCAGCCGCAGCGGCTGGCCTACGGCGCGGCCGGCGTGACCTGCCTGGCTGCCGACGGGCGGGTCCTGTGGCAGCACGACCTGCCCAAGCCCTGCCGCGCGCTCGATGTCGGCAATCTCGACGACGACCCGCGCCTGGAAGTCGTGGCCGGGTGCGACGACGAGAAGGCCTACGCACTCGACGACGATGGGCACGAGCTGTGGCAGTTCCAGTGCAAGCCTGCCACCGCCAGCTATGCGGCGCCCGCGGTGGACTGGGTGCGCGTGGCCGACCTGGAGCATGACGGGCAGCCGGAGATCATCGTCGGGGCGAACTACATCCACTGCCTGGACCGCACCGGGAAGCTGAAGTGGGAGAAGTACCTGCGCTACTGGCGCAAGATGATCGTCGGCGACTTCCAGTCCGGCGCCATCGGGGACGTCAATGGCGACGGCAAAGACGAGATCCTCGCGCTGTTCAACTACACGTACGCGGTGGCGCTCGTCCTCGACGCCGGCGGCAAGGTGATCGTGCCGACCGACTACAACGAGGACAAGCACTACGGGATGAACATTGACCGGCCGCACTGCGGTCTGCTGGTGGACCTGTTCGGGTCGGGCCGGCCGCAACTGCTCTTCGGGACCGACAAGTACCTGTATGGCTTCTGGGGCGACGGGCCGCACGCGGGGACCAGCGGCGTGCGCCGGGCGGGGTGCCACGTGGCGCTGGCGAGTTGGCAGCCGGCCGAAGGCTTCCCCTGGGTCTTCGGGGCCACCGACATGGGGGCGGTCATCGCCTATCGCTGCAAGGCGGCGCCCCACAACGAGTGGATCGGGCTGGACGTGCAGTGGAGCCGCGTCCCGGGCGGGCGCGTGACGGCCCTGGCCGTGGCGACGATGGGCGTGCGGACCATCGTGCTGGCGGGAACGAAGCAGGGCGACGTGTGGGCCATGGATGCGACCAGCGGTGAGGTGGTGGGGCGGTGCCGCGCGGCGGAGGCAGCGGTGGTCAGCCTCGTGGGCGAGGGGACGGCGGTGCTGGCGGCGTGTGAGGACGGGACGGTGGCGAAGGTGATGCTGCCGTAGCGACTATCGCACGAACCAGCGCACGGCGCACTGCATGGCGCAGTCGTCGAACTGCAGCGTGTACGGATCGCAGCGGCGGTAGACGACGTGGCCGTCGGTGCGCGCGAACAGCCAGCCGAAATCCCAGTTGTTGGTGGCGTAGCGCATCGGGATGGCGGGCCGCACCCGGATGACCGGGTGTGAGCCGACCATGAGCAGGCGCTGCTCGGTGTAGTGATACGCCGAGCCCGTCTGCACGAACACCTCGTGGGGGAGCGGCGCCTCGCCCTGGGGCACGAGATCATCGCACAGGCCGCTTACGCCGATCTTGATCGCGCAGCCCTCGCGGAAGACCTCCACGAGTTCCTCGTAGCCCACCTCCAGCCAGTCATCCCGCACGCAGAACCGGAAGTGGTCGAAGTCGTAGACGAAGTTGTGGCTGGGAGCGTTGCTCAGGGCGTCCCAGTTGTCGAGGGCGTGGTAGCGCGGCATGTTCTCGGGTGCCGTCGGGGCCGACGGACCGCGTTCGCCATCGGCGGGTTGCCCGTCGAGGAAGGGCCGCGCGATGGCCTGCTCGCCGTTCTGGTTGTAAAGGAAGAATGACATCGAGGGGCGTGGGCCGAAGCCGACGGGTAGGTCCACCGGCTGGCGCAGGCTCATGATCCCCGCCGCCCAGCGGCCGTCCACGACGTACGTGACGCCGAACTCCGCGACCTCCTCGATCAGCTCGTCGCTGTCGGCGGAGGTGTCAATGTGCTCGTTGTGGCGGAAAGCCGTGGCGATGCGGAGATCGGCGGCGTCGCCGATGGCCGCGACAAGCGCCTCGGCGCTGCCAGCGGTGGGGCAACGCTGCTCGTCAAGGGTCAGGGCGCAGTGCCAGTCAGCCACGCGGCGCCTCCGTCACGGGCCCAGGACCGCGGGCTTGTCGCGGCCATAGGCATTGTCGCGGCATTGCACGTGCGTCTCCCCGCCGACGGGCCACGGGCGGACGGGCTTGTCCGGCGCGGGGTGGGCGAACCAGTTGTGGTGGATGTCCGCGAGCTGCTGCGGCACGCCGCGGATGACGACCGCCGCCTGCTCGCTGAGCACGAAGGTGTTGTGGTGGACCTTCATCCAGTCGCCCGCGATGGTGGTGCCGTCGCCGCGGTCGGCCCCGCCGTGCATGTCGAAGTAGTGCCCGTTGGCGTGCCCCAACTCGACGTTGTTACTCGCCTCGTACGCATTGCCGGGTTTGCCCGGTCCGGCAATGGAGTGGCGGTTGTAGTCGAACACGTTGTACTCGATCAGCGAGACCGAGTTCGCGCCGTAGCCGTGGACGACCCCGTACCCCAGCCCGTGGTATTGGTTGTGATGGATGTAGTTGTGGTGGATGTGGTGCCGGTCGCCGAGGCTGAGGTGAATGGCCCCGTGACTCCAGCCCGACACGTCGCAGTTGTCCACCTGCAGGCCGGGGTGGTCGGCCCGGATGCCCTCGGACACGGGGAAGGCGTAGTAGTAGGCGCTGGCGTCTTTGGCTTCGCGGCCACTGCTGAAGGAGCGGCGGTGGTGGTCCATGCGGCGCTTGGGGTCGGGCCCGCGCAGGCGCAGGCCGCTGAACCGGACGTCGGGCCCGAGCGTGACGAACAGCGGGCGCGACTGAAAGGCATCGCTGCAGATCAGCGCCCCCGGCGAACCGTCCTGCCCGCGGTTGCTCGCGATCGTGACGCCGCCGGGGACCTTCAGGACGAGCTTCTCGGCGTACACGAGGGTCGTGAAGTCCAGCTCGGCCTGTGGGTCAATGAAGACGACCTCGCCCGCCTGCGCCTTGGCCAGCGCCTCCACCAGCTCCTCGGGCGTCTTGACCTGGTGCTGCCCGTCCGTGACGATCCTCGTGTAGCCCGCGCCGCCGCCGAGTGGACCGGTCGCGTCCGCCTTTGCCCCGTAGACAACGCCACCGATCTCGGTCCAGGTCTGGCCGAGGTCAGGCATGGGGACGTCATCCTCGCGGCATAGGGCAGGCACGGCGGCGAGCCCGGCCAGGAGTGCGATTGTCGTCAGCCATTGCCACATGGGCACCTCCTTACGGCTGCCAGCTGGAAGCTGGCGCTCCTACGGCCACGGCTGCCGGCTGGAAGCCGGCGCTCCCAGGAACGGCTACCCCTCCGGGCCCTCCTCCATCGCGTACGCCGCGGCGATGGCTTGCCGGGGGTCGAACATCTCCTCGATGGGCCCGAGCTGTTGCTCCAACTCGCAGGGCGGCTCGTAGGTGTCGAGGTCCTCGCCGTCGGCGAAGCCCCGCAGCAACTCGACCATGTACAGGAACGTGCGTAGAGGGATGTCGGGCGGGACGCCGTGATCCACCGTGGGGATGTAGCCGCCGTACTCCCGCGCCACCTTGTAGCGCCTGGCGACCTCCACCCGCGCCCGGGCTTTGTCGAAGCGCAACTCGCGCTTGTCAATGCCGCCCTGGATGTAGATGCCCGGGTTTTCGCGCAGGATGACCTCGGGGTCGTTGCCGGCCGCGATCTCGATGGGCTGGATGGCGTCAATGGCCGGCGGACGCCCTGCGTCCGCATGATACATAACGGGCAGGATCTGCCCGTTGTAGCCGTCGGAGTCCATGTCCACGACCGCGACGCCCTTCTCTTTGAGGAAGTCGTAGAGCCGCCTGTAGCGCGGCAGCATGAACTCGCGCATGTGCGCCGGGGAGATCATGGACTGCCCCTTGTAGGCCATGTCCTCGTTGAGAATGAGGTGGTCCACCTTGATGTGCGACAGGGGCTCGTCGAGCAGCTCCATGATGAACCAGGTCCAGTACTCCATCATCTCGTGGACGAGCTTCGGCTGGTCGTAGAACAGCATCGAGAGGCCCTCAAAGCCGCACATGTCGCGCAGCGTCCAGTAGAGGAACGGCACGGTGCAGCCGACGGGGTATTCGCTCTCGTTGGCCTTGTCCACGTACGCCTGCCAGCCGGGGCCGTCGCCGACGTGGCGGTACTTGTTGGGGTTCAGGTCCGTCAGCGGGGCGCCGTCGCCGCCGGGGCCGGTGCGTTCGGGCGAATGCGGGTCGAAGTGGGACTTCATCTCCTCCCACGTCGCCCAGTCCTTGACGAAGTGCTCGATGTAGCTGCGCGTCACAAAGCCATCGGTGGGCTGGTGGATGGCGTCCTTGCGCAGCACGCCCCAGTGGTCGCGCCACCAGCGGTAGTTGCCCTCCTCCTTGATGACGACTTCTTCCATGGGCGGGACAGGCCCGCAATACAGCTTGCCGATGCCCATGCCGCCATCGGCGCCGGTGAAGGTGTGCCAGTTGCGCTGCAGCTCTTCGGTCAGGCCCTGCTTGCGCCAGGCAGCGAAGGTCGAGGCGCGCGGCCCGCCAAAAGCATAGGGCATGCGGTCCACCGGCTGGTGTTTGGCGATGGCGAGGAAACGTTCACGTGGGGTCATGGGAAGGCTCCGGGGTTCGGGAATCGGGATCCGGGAATCGGGAATTGGGAACGGACAACGGCTAACGACTGACTTCGGACAGCAGTTCCTGCGCCTTGTGGCCGATGAAGTCCACGATGCCGTTCGCGATGGTCTCGCCCAGCTCGCGCGAGGCGAAGCGGCGCGGGTCCTGACCGAAGATGCCCGCCTCTTTGCGGCCCTCGTCGGTGTCGAGGTCCTCGCCGGCGATCTGCGACAGGTCCACCAACTCCGGGCGCAGATGCATCAGGAGCGACGTCTCCCAGTGGGCCGCGTGGTCCATGCGGTCCTCGGTCGCGTCGTAGGAGTCGCCCTCCATCATCGCGAAGCCCGTTGCGGGGGTGTTCGTCTTGATGGCGTCCACGGCCTTCTGGATGGCCCCGCGCTGTTCGGCCACATCATGGCCGGTCACGCCGATGACGACCTTGAAGCCGACTTCGACGAGGCACTCGAAGATGCGCCGGTAGAGCAGTTCGGTCACGGTCTCCCCCAGACCCGAAGACGTCCACGGGTGCCACGGGCCCAGGAAGCCCCAGTACGTGGGCGGGACGACGACCCCGCCGAACCTCTCGGCCGTCAGGCGCAGCAGGCCGTCGGCCTTCAGCGTGTCATTGCCCAGCGGCAGGTGCTTGCCGTGCCATTCGAGCGACCCGAAGGCGCAGTAGGCCACCGGGAAGGCGGCGACGGCGGCGTCGAGTTCGTGGGGGAGCATCTCCTCGTAGCGGACCTTGGGCATGGTTCGGTCTCCTGTGGTCTATCTGCGGGGCCCCCGCCCCCGTCGCGGTACGGCTGCGACGGGTCCACCCCGCACCTAGCGGAGGCGCTCGTTCGCCTCCGTCAGCAGCCGCAACTGGTACGACCGGTCGCCCTCCACGGACACCGTGTACGTGTCCTTCTGCTTGCCGCCGAAAGTCCACATCGCGGCGAGCGGCACGCCCTGCTCCTCGATGGCCCGGAGCAGCTCGCGGAATAGCGCCTCGCTCTTGTCCGGCGGGCCGGGCGCACCGAACTCGCCGACGAACAGCGGCTTGCGCATCTGCGCCGCGGCCTGCAGCGCCAGCGGCAGTTGCTCGACCGCCTTCTCGTAGATGTGGACGCTGATGAGGTCCACCGGGGCGGGGTTGTCGCCGACGATCATCTCGATCTGCTGCTCAGGCGTGTCGGGGCCCCACGTGTTCTCTTTCCAGTTGTGCCACGCGCCCGGGCGCACGATGCTGTCGCCCGTGGAAATGACGCGGCAGGGGTCGACCTTGCGCACCTCAGCGGCGAAGGCGGCGAAGGCCGTGCGGATGATCTCGTACGTCCACTCGTCCTTCTCCGAACGGCTGGAGGCCGTGCCGAGGTTGGGCCAGACCGGCGGCCGGTGCTGCTTTGCGTTGGGCAGGTTCGCGCCAAGGTTGAACTCGTTGGCGAACTCCCAGCCCCAGATGGCCGGCGAGTTCTGGTAGCGCGTCACGACCTCGCGCACATAGTTGCGCATGTACTCGTGGGTCTTGCTCTGCGGGTTGCCCCACTGGTCGCAGGTCTCGCCGACGAGATCGCAGACGGTCGGCGTGTGCCAGAAGAGCGAGGGGATGAGGCCGACGCGATGGGCCTCAGCGGCCTTCACGACGAGGTCGAAGCGGCGAAAGAACTCCTCGCGGTCGTCGAGATACAGACGCGCGTCCTTCGGCCAGAAGCCGCAGGCGATGAAGCGCACAAAGGGGATTTTCGCGGCGGCCAGTTGCGCGAAGCCCTGCTCGCATCCCGGCCAGTCCGGCTCGGACAGCACCTGCAGGAAGACGTCGTACCAGTTGACGCCGAAGCCCCGGTACGGCTGGCCATCCTTGAGCAGGCGGCCCTGCTCGTCCACGTGCAGCCCGTACGGCTGGGCCCGCGCCGCAGTCAGCGCCAGCAACAGCAAAGCCACGCACACCGCCCGTGTCATGCTCACTCCATCTGGCTGATCTCGCCGTAGATCTCGGGGCGGCGGGTCTGCAGGTTGAAGCAGGCGGCGCTCCGGCGACGTTCGTACTGCCGGGCCTGCAAGCACCCCACTACGGTCTCCTCGGTAAGGCGCTGGGTCAGCGACTCGGCGATCACGTCCCCGTTAGGGTCAAAGATCATGACGCCGCCGGCATGGTTCGTCTCGGGCTCGTCCCCGGCGTGGCCGGCCTGGTTGTTGGCGACCACGAACATCCCGTTGTCGTAGGCCCGAGCGCCGTAGCACTTCCGCCAGACGGCCTTCAGGTTGGCGACGCGCTGGGCCTGCAGCTTCAGGGCCCGCGGCCACGCCCCGCAGCGCGAGGCGTGCGGCATCAGGTACACCTCGGCGCCCTTGAGCGCGGCGATGCGCGCGACTTCCGGGAACATGTTGTCATAGCAGATGCCAATGCCCAGCCGCGCCTTGCCGAGGTCGAGCACCGCGATCTCGCTGCCGGTGCGGAAGTGGAAATACTCGTCGGCGGACATGTGCAGCTTGCGCTGCTTGCCGATGAAGCCCTCGGGGCCCACGACCACCTGCGTGTTGTAGACGATGCCCCGGTCACGCTCGGCCAGCCCGAAGCTGATGAACACCTTCAACTCCCGCGCCAGCGCCATCATGCGAGTGGTGCTGGGGCCGTCCGGCACAGGCTCAGACGCGGCCCAGACCCCGCCCGCGCACCAGTGGCCAGTGAGGCCCAGCTCGGGGAAGCAGAGCAACTCGGCCCCCGCTTCGGCGGCGTGCCGGGCCAGGCGCACGTGGCCGGCCAGGTTCTTCTCCACCTTCCCCAACGGGGCGTTCATCTGGATGGCGGCAATGGTGAGGTCCTTCATGGGTCACCGCCCGTACATGCTCGCGATGTGCGCCTGATGGGTCTGCAGGACCACGCGGCGCTTGACCTTCAGTGTCGGCGTGAGTTCGCCGCCCTCGACGGTGAATTCCTGCGCCAGCACGCGGAAATCGCGGACCTTCTCGAAGTCGGCCAGGTGTTCGGTCAGGCGCCGGACCTCCCGGCGGATGAGGTCCTGCACCGCCTCGTGCCCGGCGGCCTCATGCGGCGCCTCGGGTAGTTCCAGGCGCTGAGTCTGCGCCCAGTGGCGCAACCGCTCGAAGGCCGGGACGATCAGCGCCGTGATGTAGCTCTCCGAATCGCCCAGCACCACGGCTTGCGCGATGTAGGGGCTTGTGCACAGGTGCAACTCGATGGGCTGGGGGGCGACGTTCTTGCCGTTCGTCAACACCAGCAGGTCCTTGAGGCGGTCGGTGATGCACAGGTATTCCCCGCGCAAGGCGCCGACATCGCCGGTGTGCAGCCAACCGTCGGCGTCCAGCGCCGCCTCCGTGTCCTCGGGCAGCCGGTAGTAGCCCTCCATCACGTTGGGTCCGCGCACGAGAATCTCGTCATGCTCGCCGAGGGCGACTTCCACGCCCGGCAAAGGCGGCCCGACCGTGCCGACGGTGACCGCGCCTGGGCGGTTGACCGACACGACCGGCGCCGCCTCCGTCAGCCCGTAGCCCTCCAGCACCTCGAGACCCAGGCTCTGGAAGAACTCATTGATCTGCACGGACAACGCGGCCGCGCCCGAGACGAGGTTCTTGATGCGGTCCAAACCAATGGCCGCGCGGATCTTGCGCAGGATGATGCGGTCGGCCAGCCGGTATTCGGCCGCCACGTACAGGGGCACCGGCCGGCGCTTGAGCACGCACTGCAGGCGCATCTTGCCCAGGGCCGTGCCCCACGCGAAAAGCGCCCGCCGCAACGGCGGCGCCTTGGCCATGCGGTCCACGAGCGCGTCGCGCAGGGACTCGAGGAACCGCGGCACGAGGATCATGTACGTGGGGCGTACCTGCGGGAGGTGCTCGCGCAGGCGGCGCAGGTTCTCGCAGTAGAACACGTGCGACCCGCAACTGAGCGGCAGGTAGCAGCCGGCCGTGCGCTCGAAGACATGATTGAGCGGCAGCACCGACAGCAGCACGTCATCCGGCTGGAAGACGAGAACCTCCCGGCACTGGGCCACGTTCGCCACGAAGTTGTGGTGGGTCAACATCACGCCCTTCTGCCGCCCCGTGGTGCCGCTGGTGTAGATGAGCGAGGCGAGGGCTGTGGGCGGCGGGGGAGGGGGGAGAGCGGCGGTGTCGTCGCCGCCGTCGAGGAGTTGCTCGCAGGTGACAACGTCCGCGTCTGCCGGCGGCTCGCCGTCAAGCAGGACGATCTGCAGGTCCGGCATGGTGCGCCGGATCACGAGCGCCTTCTGCAAGAGCTGTGGGTCGCCGACGATGAGCAGCCACGCGCCGCTGTCGGAGAGGATATACTCCATCTGCCCCGGCGGTAGGCTGGGGAACATCGCGGTGTTGACGGCCCCGGCGGCCAGGATACCGAAGTCGGCGACGACCCACCGCGGGCAACTCTCGGCCGCGATGGCCACGCGGTCGCCGGGCTTGACCCCTAGCGCGCGCAAGCCTCGGCCGAACCGCTGGCTGAGGTCCCACAGGTCGGCGTACGTGAGCGTGCGCCACGCCCCGTCGTGCCACGACGACAGCGCGGGCCGCTCGCCATGGGCCTGCGCGGTGGCCTGCAGCATCCCCAGCAGGTTGTCTGCGCCGGTGTCGCTCATGGGTGTCACGAGGGCTGGGCGGGAGTCTCCCGCCGGCGCCACAGCCGCTGGCACGAGCGGAAGTTGGCGTCCGTCACAAGCTGCCCGAGCGCCGGGGTCAGCTTCACGCTCACCACCGGTGTCGTCTCATACCCGCCGCGCCGGAAAGCCTCGTAGGTCGGGATGTAGCCGACGCTGTCGTTCGCCAGCTCGGCGATGAACGTGTACGGGAAGGGCGACCACTGCTTCATCTGCAGGCCCCACTCGACGAACAGCTCGCCGGGCGCGGAGCAGAAGACGGCGTCGCCGAGGCGGATGACCTGCGTCTCGACGGGCCGCGAGCCCTGCGGGTCCCACGTCTCGTACCACTTGAGCAGCGTCTCTTCGAAGAAGTTGGGGGTCTCCTTGGAGCGAGCCTCGGCCACGCGCTTCTCGACGACCTCGGGCCAGTCGAAGAACGGAACATCCAGCGTCTCGCCCTCGACATCCACGGTCTGGTCGCAGCTCGGCAGGGCCTTCTCGGCGATGCCCAGGGCCTTGCCGCCCAGCGCGCGCCCGATCTGCGTGGACTTGTCGTTGCCCTTCATCGGCCAGGGGCGGTCGAGCAGATAGGGCACGTGGTTGATGTTGCCGCACGCGCCGTTGACGAAGAGCACTATGGTGTCGGGCCCGTACGCGGCGCGGATCGTCTCGGTGATGACGGCCGGGTAGTCGGCGGAGATCAGGTAGTTGTTGGCAGCCATCGTGACCGGGTGGCAGGCGTGGGAGAAGAGGATCGCGCGGGGGCGGCCCTGCTCCGAGTCCACGCGGAACACGTCCACGTAGGGCGCGACCGGCAGGTCAGGATTGCGG